>JGI24159J19872_10003430_pt1 | contig 19724 bp, 17 predicted proteins | sample Ectturendosymbi4_FD_19872 | JGI IMG/M metagenome (IMG submission 19872) | reverse complement strand
GTCCTTTTCGTCACGCGACAACCAGTATAACCTCCCACTAAGCTTCGTGACACCTCTGCATTCCAGCGCAAGCGGTCGTGAAACGATGCAGTGATTTGTATCCAAGCGCCTGCTACTTACTTTCTTTTTTGCTTTTTGCACAAAAGTGAGTTTCAAAAATTAATGACAACAAATTCGATTAAATCATTGTCGGCCTGTTGCCCTGCCTCCACAGGCAGGTGCATCAGAGTGGGTGGTGGACCAAAAAAGGAGAGAGTGGTTGTACGAACAATTATAATGCAACTATTTCGATTGATGCGAAATGTGCTCTGATTGTAGAAAATCCTATAAAAAATATGCGGTGCATGTGGTGGATTTTTTAATGCTTTGATATTTATTTTTGCATACACCGGTTGAATTAAGCGTCCACGGTGATTTGTGGTCCTTTTACGTGACAGTAGCGCAGCCAGAATGAGGCCGAAGAGGCCATTCCACCCCACCCCGAAACAAACGTGCTAAGATTTTTACTTGTAGGTTAAATCTATTTTCAACTGTTAGGACACAAGCGGAAGGAATAGTCGACCTCACGACGACGTCAGTGACTGACGAAGTCATTGGCTGGCTCTTCCCGAACAAACTTCTTAGCTGCGCTACTGTTGCATGCCCTTAATTTCGAGGGAGTTGCACGCACATTATCATCACCCCGTCTGGTAATTATACTGAACTTTGGAGACACATTAAGGCCAACAGTTTATCCCGTCTACTGTTGATAAATGGCGAAACGATTTCAACCCATCCTATGTACGCACTGAAAATGAAAACAGTAGCAAATGGTTTCGATCCCAGTCGATTTTTAAAAACGGTTGTTCGTTCTGTTTCATCACCAGTCTCAGTCAACGCTTTTCCGAAAAGCAATCGCGCTTCGCTAATTGAGTCTTTTTTCCTTGCTGGCATTATTGGATCTTTTGAACTCCGCTCACCTTTTCACTCCGATATAACTGATCTTTAACACTGTTTAATAAAATGCGGGCAAAAGCGACAACACAGACAAAAGACTCACCCAAACAAACATGAGAAGAGTGTCTTTGAACAAACACGCATTATTGCACTGCCGTTACACCAGCATGCCTTCACAGTCAAGGTGTAGTGAAGTTTTATGGTCATATTTCCAATCTGTGTGTTTCAAATGCTACAAACGCAAAACCAGCTGTGTTGCTGCAAAGCAATTCATGTGTAGGTAAAGCTGATAAAGTTTAGTATACGTATCAATACGAGGCAAAGACAAATTAATTATAATCGTTTGGGGCAGTTTTTCGTAATTTAGTTAAGTGCTTCAGGAGTAATTCATCAGGTGGTCGCTACAAAATCTTCAAACTGTCTCATGTTTTAAGCAATGTTTGCTGACGATAACAACCTCGAAACGAAACTACACTTCCGGCATGGTGTCATGGTGACCGCAACATGTTTGTGCGACAATGTAAAAGAAGATCAACCACTTCATTTATCAGATTAAGATAAGCCCGGGCGTTACGCTTTGGCTGTGACGTCTCTTTGAAACCACACTCGAACGCCGCTTCCTAGCGTTGCCTCGGGATGGGCCATTCGCAGAGCAACTTACACTGTTATTATGTCAATTTAGTCTGGTAAGCGTCACTTTGCATGTTATTACATTAACTGACAAACGCATTTTGAACATTTTCGTTTCAAAGGACATGATGCTGCTGTTAACAGGAACAAAAAACGTAACAAAGTTAATGTTTCAGCAAAAGCCAAGTGTTTGCTCCTGTACATCGTGAGTTTTTCGCTAAATCGTGACCGACGAGTTAACATGAAGTTAGGTAAAGACTCAATGATAAATTGGTTGCATAATAACGGTTTAACTTCTTCAGCATTCTGTTTACAATGCTTTTGACTCTCTTCTGCAACTAGTTGTTTCACTAAAAAGCATATTACACGTTTGACTTGAAATAAAATGGTTTGTAAGAGTTCGTTCTATTCAGAAAACATAGTTTCAAAGTTTTAAAGTTTTCAAATGCAGCACTGTCCCATCGATCAGTTACATAGAAAACTCGCATAAAAACTCACGTTTTGTATCAATTCCATTCAAACAATTTTTCAGAAGGAACTACGAGGTATTAAATGAATTTTGCACCTAGATTTTCACAGAAGTTTTCAAGAAGGAAAGTGTTTGTTAAAAAACAAACTTCCAAAATGTTTTTTATAATTGTGTTATTTTCCAAAGCAACAAAATCTTTCAATGAAAATGTTTGTTGGAAACAGGGGCGTACCGTGGTTTGATGGAACGCGGGGCAAGAAACAAGTTTGGCGTTCCATTTTCGAACCTAAGGTCTTTCAGAAGCAAATGTGCTGTGTTTTAAGAAAGTACTTGCAATATTCTTGGGATTTTTCGGCGCTCCCCACCCCCCCAGTAATTCGGCGCCCGGGGACTTGTGCCCCCTTGCCTCGCGGGAATTCTAACACAATCAAACAAAACTTACGTTGATGAACATTGTCAAAATTACCTTGCGCCCAGTTCATTGTACAAGTTAGCCTGGACCACTTTTGTTAGATCATAAACGCGATTGTGATCAAACTTTCCCACTTTCTCAACAGTCTCCGAACCATTTACTGCAAAATATTCTCTTTGCTTGAGCCTGTGCGTTTCAAATATGCGCGAACAACGTCCACTGCGATGTTATGTAATTCAGTCGATTTTGCATTTTGGTGATTTCAGAGCATTGAGGATCTTTTTATCCACAACATTTAACAGCGCATCTAACAGCGAAAAACTGATGCTACGTAATCTGGAAAAAGGAACGTTAAAACATTTACATCGATGGTAATTTTTAATCAAAAACATTTGGCTACTAGTGCCTTTGGATGCAAAAATCGTGGATTTTTCCCTGGATGGAAAAACAACGTATTAATCTTGCACTACTTGATGCTGTTGTTGCAGATGATTTATAGAAGTTTGAACATTAGCACAAATGCAAATTCTACTTACGTTAAATCCGTGGTTCTCAAACCGTGCATCGCGACGCCCTGGTGTGTCATTTCAATTTTCCAAGGGCGTCGCACAAAAGCAAACTCAGTGCAGTTTTATGCATTGAACTAATAACCGTAAAATTCTGTGCAGTTTTATAACTTTGCAAAAGAACAATTGCTGTTTAAGTGCAATCGTGCTGACTGTAGATAGCCTTTTTAGCTGTCGTTATTGTTTACTAATAAACGCATTGCACAAATTTTAATTTATTTGCATCAGACAAATGAAGCTACAGTCATCTCTTTCATTACATCGTATTCATGAAAAGCACAATTTTCTGCCATGGCATGATTAGAACCATATATTGATAGCGAATAAGCCTTGAGAGGTAAATGCGGGTGGCAGTTTCACAAATTAATCCAAGCTACGACTAACTAGTGAAAATAAGCAAACCCACACATTAGATTACTGTAAAGTGTAAATTATGCATATTCCGTTAAGTTGTTCCATCAATAAACAAAACTTTGATTGTGATATACGTCTTTATTAAATTCTTGTTGCTGATGCATCGCAATTCCAGCAAACTTTTCCAAAGGGACCGCAACCAAAAAAGTATGAGAACCACTGCGTTAAATGCAAAGACAGTGACATTTTTTTGCTTTCTCGTGAAAGTTCCCTAGTAATGTTCTCTGATTCTGTCGCACAGCCTTGAGCGCAGACCAAAACGATCCAAACCCCGTCCTGCCAGACATTCAGACGGCGTCATGTGCAGGTAACGATCGCTTGTGTGGCAGAGATAAGTGAGAAAAGCAATTTCAGCTACTCCTGAAAGTGATTGGCATTTACAAGGATTTCATTTGATATGCTCTCATGACCCATTTGACGATTTTTCCTTCAATGCGGCGATCATTTCATTCCGCAGAGAGATTATTGAAAGCCACCCCCAACCTAAGGGATTGGTGTTGCAAAAAAAGCAAGTTTATTGATTCACGAGAATTTCAATGATGTTCACCAAAATACCAGTTTGCAAACGGTTGTTGCATTTTCGTACTGAGTTGATCGATTTTAACACTTACCACAATTTCATTAATCAACTCGACAACGCTTCCCAAGCTCATCACCTTGATACAGAACCGTCGCCAGAAAGGTTTCAATAGGGATCTTTGCAGTTCTGCGTGGGGGGGGCTTTGTGTTTGTGCGGGGGGGATTGACATTATAAAATTACCCAAAATTCCACTTATTTATAGTGTTTCAAATTCAATTTGGGGGGGCTTAGAGATTTGTTTGGGCGCTAAGCCCACCAAAGCCCCCCCGTGGCGACGGGGCTGCCTTGATATTGATGTAAATAGTTGCAAGCACCAGTGTTGTATATTTAACGATTTGCATAGTAAAACGTTTTGCAGCAGAAACACTAAACGATGAGCGGAAAGCACGGCTGTATTCTCAGGCATGGGCGTCGGAAGGATTGTTCCTAGGGAGGAGCCACCAGTAGATTATTGCAAAAATTTTGTAGGGTTTTGTCAAAAGCGGTGACATTTGGTTTTTCCTTCCAGAAACTAAGAAAACAACCTTTTTGCTTAAATTTTCAAAATACAGGGTGAGCTTGCCCTCCTTCCGACGGCCATGTTCTCAGAGACATTTTCACTGTTTTCGTGGGGGGTCACTACAAGCAGCATGTGGTTTGGTGGGGGGGTCACTACAAGCAGCATGTGGTTTGGTGGGGGGGTCACTACAAGCAGCATGTGGTTTGGCAAGAAGTGTGACTTTCTTTACAGCAATTAAAACTTCTAGATTTGTCCGAACGTCTTAGAATGTTGATGCTATTGCACGAAGTGCAGATTTTACACATTTCGGACGATGGCGATCTTTGCAGTTTATCTCTAAGCGTTTGTTACGCCAGGAAAATAATCGATTTCTGTGTCTGTTAGTTCCACCAATCGTTATGTCTGTTGCGTCTTTGAAGGAAAGGCAGTGGGAACAAAATTTTTATTTAACTTCACCGTTTCTTTTTTTGGAGCCACCAACCCTCTTTTCCACAATAATTGCTGTTTCAAATCTATCGCCGATTCATTAGAAATTGGATTTGATGATCGAAAGAAGAGGACGATGTTTTGTAAGTTAAGTTATTTTATCATAGGACCTGAAAACTACTGAAAGTGAGAAAGAGTTGATTGCATTGCAACATATGACAAGGTCTGTTGCCAGCGACTAACTGTCCGAAAACAAAGGGGAAGCATATCTCACTGTACAGCAATGTCCACATCCACATGTCTCGTGCAACAAAATTCTCTGCTACCTACGCAGCTTGCATTAGTTTATAAAACTATAACATTGCCATTTGCTGTGACGTTGCACACAAAGATAGTTTCAGGTTATTCGGATAGGCAAACGCTGGTAACAACAGTTAAAAGCACAAGTTTTTTTGAATGCTTTCGAGAAATTAGCCGACTGCGTTTTGCTTCCATCCTTTTGCGATGATTCAAACTTGCACGTATCTATATTCACGTACCTACTCTCTACAATGGGGCAGATTCCTTGCTTACCCCCATTGTGGAGAGTACGTACTTGCTGGTGAGAAATAGACATTCATCACATGCGTTCACTGGTACACTGGAACATGCTCACTAAATTCGAGAACAAAAACAAAGAAAAATCTGGAATTATCAAATTTGAAAAAGACATACGTTTCCCTTCTTCACTGAATCTTAATCGTTCTTACAACTACTGCGTTTACTTACATTTGTTGCGCCCTGGCATCGAATGGCATCTTATCCGCGTCAAACAACTATTCCAAAAGCCAAAACTTTGACAAGATGCAGCTCGAAAGGAGCACAAGTCTTTTCGTTCGTACTGCCTCTTTGCCTGGGTACAGTTGTTTGCTTGCGTTTGCCCTTGTGGAGCTTTTAAAATGGTCGAATCTTTCCCTGGGGCGGTAACAAACTAACGCTATCGTCAGAAAAGCGAATTTGCACGCAGACAGCCTTCTTCCTTGGTTTTCCCCTCCCCACAACTGTTGCCCTCGTCCAGAGCCGTTCACACGTATCTTTTTCACTGACGTAGGCATCGGAGCCAGAACAGGCATGAGGACACTGGTAAACGGTACAAACAGACAGAACGACTACACTGCTGCTAGCTCTCACCTTTGTCGATCCGTGTTGATAACGCACGGGTTCTCAAATGGTATGACGCGCAAAGGCGCAACTCCCTCATAACGGTCAGCTAAACATCCGCAAACTACAACCAATCCATAAGAAAAGGGTGTAAAACTAGTAATTAGGATTTTCTGAGGTTGCAGTCGTGGCCGAGCACTTGTTCATTCTATGTGCGTTTCCTAATCTTTTGGATTAGCTTCAGTTTGTACTTGAAGCGCATAGGAGTTATATTGTTAGTGTTTTTGGTGTTAAAACTGAACTTGTACCTACTCCTGAAGTAAACAATTTAGTCTCATACCTGCTTTCAATGTTGCATGTCACCAGTTATAAGTAAGCCAGCTGGAATTGCGTTTCACAGGAATATTCGTTTTGTTACTTGTAAATTGACAAAAAAGGTAACAGTCATATTGTGTAAATTCTGCAATACGGCACGTTTTGGCATACAAAGCAATGCCTAATATACAACATAGTTTTCACACAACCAACGGACAAAGTAAATCTTTCCGAACCTACTGAAAAGTTCTGCAAAAACATTTGAATGAGAAAAGCAAAGCACTACCGGTACTTCCTCAATGTTTTCTCTGACACTTTCGTTTTTATCCACTTTTGCACCATTTGAAATTTTAAATCACCGTTCATTCTCACCATGATTGCTCTGACAAACTTCTCACAAACAGATGACCATTGCTTTAGAGGAAACTTTGTTTGCAGATCCTGAAAACGGTTCCTTGTTCCTATTTTATAACTAGTCAAAGATCATTGCAAACGCAGAACAGGTAGCTTTCGGGAATGTCTGGTCTATACAAAACCTTTGTTTGCACGTGGCGTTTTTGAATGACCACAAGTAGAATCATACATGTAGAAAGAGTTTGAGTTTGATCCAACTGCACCAACAGCCAGATGCTTTGGTTTAAGCAAGCAATCATCTTATAAATCCGAGTTTAGTTTTTTTCTGGTTTGGTGTAGTTTGAAATACCAAGAAAAGTGACTTCTAAAAGTAAAGCTTGATTTTAAGAAGTTTAAAGCCCAAAAGTATGCAGTTTTGAGAAATAATGGAGGTCGCGAAAAATTGGGACAAACGTGATTTGCACATCTAACAACGTGAAGCATTCCCATTATATAAAGAGGTTTGGTTATCGCTTGTGAGGGGAACGCTCTCAGTGCTCAGACGTGGCTTGTAGCTATGTGGTACAGCTTGTGGGGTTGAGTTCAAGTACAGATGTTTGGAGGAATTGAGTATACTAATTACAAATAGTTCGTGTCAGTGAATGACGTAGAAATGAGTTTTAATGATGGTTTTAAGAGGCAGAAGAAACAAAAACAAAGTCCACACTGTTTCGTTAAAAAAGAAACTCGATAGCGCAAAACAAAGACTCTCCTCTTTAGGGGCAGTTATTGCTACAAGTCTGACTATGCAGTAAACTTAATGCAACCGCAAGGCCTCTCCGACACAAATGAGCCCTCAGCAACACCGTTCACTAGTACCCCCTCTGATGTGTACGTGGAGTGACCGGTTTGCCCAACGGTATTATTTGAGGCAGTTCCTCTACCATGAAATGCGCAAAAACAATTAAATCCATCGCCTATCGGTCTTCGCGCACATGTTTGGGGACCGCCTCTGGACTTAAACAGAGAAGCCCGTTAGAAAAAATCACAACGGTTTCCCCGCTGCTTACCCATAAATGGAGGCCCACGTTGCGCCCGCTGCACATCTGGGGAGGCAAGTGTGGACATAGCAGAGTACTTCTGATCTGGGAGACTTGAAACTTAAGCGTGAACGGCAATCTTGCAACAAGCTGGTGATTAGAAATTGGAACATCGATTCACGCACTGGAAAAAAGTACGAACTAGTTGACGAAGCCAAACAAATGCTGTTGATATCTCATCGAGTAGCGTTGTGGTTCTAACACTGTGGAGATGGATGGAAACGTTTCTACTCTGGCGTTTAGCCGACTCGATCTGTGTCCTGGGGTCGGGACATTTTAACGCTGTGTAGATGAATGGATGGTATTGGGAGGAAGAGTATGCATGTTGAGGTTGACGTTTATGGACTCCTCCTGTGTTTGATGCAGGTATATGGGCCAAACTCAAGCGCGCTGTACTCTGCTCGGAATTCATGGAGGAATCTAGCGATACTCTGAAAAGAGTTAAACCTCACGAATCCACGATCATTTTGCGAGTTATCAATGCACATGTCGGAAACATCGCTGGGTTATGGAAGTCCGTTACCATCGTGTGCACCCAACCAAACTTGGCTATCAACGCTGATCCAAATGGTGGTTTCTTCTCATTTTCCATTACATTTAAAAAAACTTAAGGTTTCTAGTAGGAATAGTCTGTCTTGAATCGAAGTAAGAAAACGTCAGAACATTTAAGCAACAGAATTGCCGGGAGTTTTATATTACTAGGGCCACAGTGGAAGCGGCACACATTACGAGCGCAAACGTTAACAAAGTGTTGATTTACAAAGTTTTGGCAGTTTTCGCAGCTTCCAGTGGCAACGTTCTGCAAACAGTAAGTTTTTGCAAGCTTATCGAACAAGTCGCAATACAGACAATATTTTTCGTGAGCAGTCGATCTTCCCTGTAAACAGGTTAACTCCACTGCCGCTCTGGCGGCACAACACCACAGAGTAGCTTCTAATTGTTGCACATGCAACGATCGGCTTGACTGTGTTTTGGGTCATTATGTTAAAACCTAAACCGTGCAGGCAATAGAATGAGCAGATCACACGTGTCTTGCCACCGGCATAAATAAGATTTTGAAAGACCGTTTCATTCAGGAGATCGCACTCTGTGTTCCCCATTTACAAGCCACCTAACACTTTTAGAGAAAAGCTGCAAGACATTCTTTTTCAAGGCTAAGACAAAAAAACTGCATTACTTGTAGCTCTTGAATTAACTCCATGTTTCTTGTACAGTACAATCTCCAACTTTCATTGTCAAAAATGTTGTTTCACCTGCCTTAAAGGTAATTGTTAGTTGTGATTAACTATGCAAAAATTAAATGGTATGCAGTTTATTTATTACCAGGATCATTTGGGGGACCTCAAAAGAGAAGCTGAAAATGATATAACTTGAATTGAACTTTCAAGATGCCCACCGCCTTAGGCATTATTTGTGTATCACCGCCTTAGGCATTATTTGTTAAAGAAATGAATTTGTCTGTGTCGGGCGCTTCCAGGCCTCACTGTCGACCATGTTCTTATCATTGATAACTGCCAGTGCCGAATTTAACTCGCAGAAGATCCCACGTTGTCCAACAATTCAGGCTCCCAATCGACTGTAAACTCCCCACTTCTGCATTCTTATGTATATCTACCATAACCTGCGTTAACGCATGATTTTGCTCAAGTATTTCGTAGGGCCATCCTAACTGCATCATGGGTCCACGGGCAATCTAGTACGTCAAGGCCCCTAATACAAATATAGTACAGGAGCATATCTTTATGGTAAGTCACGTAACATGCAGCTTAGCATGAGGCTCTTATGCTCGTGGGATATCAAGCAAGTGCTGATAAGACCCACACCGCATACTGTATTAAGACGGCTCTGAGTGTTTGCTCAAACCTTCTGTAGGTCAATTAAATGTGGATGTTTTGAAACACTTTGATAAAGTCCTAGCATTTGTCAGAGAAAGCTTCAAATAAAAGAGCAATACGCAATATTCAGAAAACGAGGCTATTCCATAAAAAATTGACAACTAAGGAAACGAAAGCTGAAAGTAAAATAACTCGAGGTCAGAACGACTCAGAATAAGCTTTTAAAACCATGCCTCAGAAACGTAGATTCTGGATTTTTGCAAACCCCTGTAAGTGTGATTAGCGCGGCTGAACATCAAGTAAAGAGCACGCTGTCACTGTACATAGTCCTACTACAGCGCAGGTGATGTATAAAGTCTACATAGTTTGAGGCCTAAGCACTCCGTAGTTTCATGTTGTCTTATTCGCGTCTTCATCTAAAATATTTTATAGAAGTAGTGCACACCATTTCATTTTTCAAAAGGTTTCACAAATGTGTGACATTACGCTTTGAAACTACCGACTTGTGTAATGTCTATCAGTTGAAATGCATTGCGTTTATACTATCGAACATAAATACTTGGTAATCGGATATAGCATTAAACTTATCTAATAGGTCTTACTACCCTTTGCACCTGGCCAGTGACCAGGCATAATCACCAGGCAGTCAGAGAATGCGGTGTGTTCCAGGGGCCGAAATTTTTCTTACCGGCTCTGTCTATGACAATCAAAACCCGTTTCAAACTTGTTTAGTTTAGGCAGAGTTTTTCCAAATGACTTAGGTTTGTAATCTATACGGACCTGGTAAAGTAGACTAACTTATTTCAAAAGACATTTAGGTAAATCACGTGAAGTTGCCACCGGAAGCGTTCTGGTACACCCTTGAACGCACTTTCATACAAAGCAGTATCAATGATCGCATTGTGTTTTACCTTCTTATCTAATTTTCCACTTTTCAAACGTGACCCGAAAGTAAGTGGATTTTGTCTTTACCATGCGTCACATCGCAAAACCTTATTGTTATCAACACGGATGTTTCTTTAAGGTTTGTAATTAGCCTTGCGCAAGAGACTGTTTCAAAACGTGTGTTGTCATCGAGGCTTTTACTACGTGACGCGTTCCAAGGTAGTCTCAAACGTTGAGTCCCTGGTTTTCCGGAAAATGTTGCAAAAACTAAAAAATTCTATAATTTTCGTGTAAAATCAGAAAAGTAGCCAATGAGAATTTTCAAAATTGTGCAAAGTGTTTGGACATTATTTATTTTTGGGATGCGGGACCTTCTTCATTGAGGTCCAAGCTGGAGGTAAAGGAAATGTGTTTGTGCAGGTCTAGGGCTTATTCAAGACGAACAAACATATTTCGAAATATTTCCGTGATATTTAACAAAAACGAAACGACTTTTTCGTCTCAAAGGTGAGTGCTGTTTTGCGAACCTGCACGTATCACAAAGAAGAATATGTTTCGTTTGACGTTGCAGTACAGAAACGTCTGCGGCGTCTGCAAACGCGAAGCAGAAAGAATAATGTTCTTGCTTATGAGTTGAAAAAGCATTACTGGGATCACACCACGAAGGCTAAAACGTATCTTGATGAGAAAAGGCATGATTCAGTCCTTATTTTGAGCAGCTTCAGACTGAATATCACTTTTAAGCAATGGCTCGACAAACGTGTGTTCAGTTTCATCGTTTGCCAGTGAAACGCCAGGCGCCTAAGGGTAACTATGATGGATAAGAGGAAGGAGGAAATTTTGTACACAAATAGACCAGTCGGGGCACCGCGCTCAAGACACGGGCAAGGGTTTTTGCAAGTCTAGACCAGGCGGACGGCTTCTCTTTCACTGTTTACAGTATTTTCTGCAACTCGATCGCCCATCGCAGCTCGCAGCGCAGCAAAAAAACAGTTTCTTCAACAATGACGTCAGCACCCGACCACCGGGGGGCAGGGTGCGCAACTTTTCAAATAAATCTACTTTGTTTCGGTCGTAAACATCACTGTGTCTGATGATGCGATATTTTCTATTGGGAGGGACGCTCGGCTTCGGAAAAGATTTCAACAAAATCTTTTGCTCCGTCACGATGACTTGAGGGCAGTTGTCATTGTTGTTGGGCAGTAGGAAAAATCTTATTTCATGTGAATTGTACTATCTAGCAGCTAAACTCTCGATGCTGCCTTGCTTACGTAAACACAATTTTTGTTACCATTTTCAATCACCAACGCATAGAAAATTACTGAACATGCGACTTCAAGCTGTAAATCTGTTGCGCCTCTGTGTGGAATTAAGAAACGTCATGAGAAGTAATCAGCGTCTATTTGTCTCACACTACATCGTGCAAAATGTTCTTATAACAAACGTCATCGTATCGTCACTAGTGCACATGCAAAATGTCAAACACACCGCAAAAGCAAAGTTCAGAAACAACCTGTTGTTACTTGGGATATACTTAATTACTTTGGCGAAGCCAACAATGAAGCAAGAAACAAAAAAAATATTATTTTGAAAAATAGTTTTCGCGAAAAGACTTTTTCGCGCCTTTGATTAGCCGTAAAAATACAATCGAGTTGCAAATGGTGTTGCAAGAAATGAAATGAACGCTTTCACGTGGGCCAGAAAAGAAGGCCGTTACGATTTACAGTTGATTGCTTTACGAGCACAAAAAAGTGGGTAGCACAAGGAAATGCGTCAAGTGCTTGATTACATGTTTAGACCAATTAATGATATCAATAACTTTTAATTCCCACGTTTGAAGAGCTTCTGCGTATCTGCTAATGGACACTTGTTTGGATGTTTTGCAGATTACGTTTGAAGGAAGCGAAAAATCAAACCAAACTTATTCACACTTCCTTTAATGACAAACTTACAGTGGGTTATTTAAGCCGTCTGCCCCTCTCGACTCAAGAAGAACTTCGACAACAAACTTCCGTAACCAAAAACGCAAACCTGTGTCATACGTAAATTTCCCTTCAGTGGACAATTCATGGTTACGAAATCCGACGTTGTCCTCCACAAACAAACTCGTGTACCTACCTCGGTTAGAAGGCATTTTCTTCCTTTACAAAGCAAAGAACTCCCTGATCAGAAGAAGCAGTTGGCCAGTTGCGTCGCACCAAGTGTTTCCTGAAGATGTGTTAACCCCCGGGGGCATTGCACTTTACTTGGTTAGACACCACCCGGTTTCATTTGCAATTCCAAAAAAAAGAACTTGCATGTGCAAAGTTCTGAATAGAAAGATAATCTGAAACATTCAGGAAAATGAAGTGCATGTCCGGTGGTGGACTTAAGGTTGATGGTTCCGAGGAAATGCTGTAAAGACGGGCTCTGAAGACGTCATCATGCTTCTTCAATCGTGATAAGACCTTTTGATCAAGCCTGGGAAGAGGATATGCGGGCCACCCAAGGATACGTTCTGGAGACGACTGCATGACTAACAAAACAGACATGGCAAAAGGGTATTTATGATGCACAACTTTACAAACACTGCAAACTTAAGCTGGGAAGACAAAGCTAGCAACAAGTTAAGGGATAACAAGTTCTTATCGCCACCCTTTCTCTAATTTTACAATTAGTGTTGGAGGCCGCTTTGAAAGCAGAGCACTACCACATTACAGTCGCTGTTGGAGCCCATTTGAAAGAAAAGCTTTGCTTTGATTTGCTTCAGAGTATATTGCATGAGTGGATAATAAGTTTTTTTTACCAAAAATGAGAAACATTTACACGCGAAACACGTCGAGGGCCGCCCCTCCCCGCTCGCTTCCCCTTTAAAACACACCACTGTGCATGTGACACTGACTTTCAGGAAATACTGTACATTTAAAAGATAGCACAATGCAAACCAGTATGAAACTTTAAACAGCCTTTATGTCCCTCTTGGAAAACGCTCTTCATTCTGAAATAAGTTATGTGAATAACTTATGTCTCATGTGCCTGCGTTTTTGTTGCTATTTCTTGAAATTGCAAAATAGGACCTTCGCATTAGTGGGTGAAGTAGTTAAAAAGAAGTTGTTAGTTCTGAGATTGCTTCGGAATGACTGAAAAATTTTAATGTTCCGTAATGTCGGTCAAAATCAGCGCAGACATTGCGAGGCAGGCTCACAACCAGAGAAGCAACCTGGCAATTGCCCTCCAGAAATTTTCAAACACATGTTCAGTTGTTACGTACAACAGCAAGCTCCCATCATTTTACCACCCGTGAAAATATTACAAGTTACAATTATTCTGTCCCTCCCCGAAAGTGTCAGTTGATTGCAACCCTGTTTCGAGTGTCCACACTTTGTAGCTACAAGACCGCTAGTATAATCAGGCTAAGCATCCATCATAGAAAAGTGACCGTAATGATACTTCACTCCCTCATGGGCTGGTTCCATTCAGTTGATCTGTTGATTAACGACGTTATTTCAAGGTTTCAAGATGCCCTTGAACAAAGGCGCGATAAAAATTTATTAATTTCGATTATTGTTTGACTTTTCTTGCCAGAAGGAATTTGACGTTACTTCGCGACAAAAGTTAAAACGTATTACCATCGTCGCATTGGCGTACAGAGACGGCAGACACTGCGGTGGGAATAACGAAGCCTTCTCAGGGTGTAGTCATCTGGCGGTTTTATCAGTGTTTTCTGGATATTTAAGTTGCAAAACATTGCCAAACAAACAATTGCGGCAGGTGTTTAATCAAGTGAATGGTTAACATTTTCAAAACTACGATGATGACATATGCTTGTGCATAGGGACCAAGTTTGCTAAAAACCTTCGGGGAGGACACACCTTAATTGTTTGAGTTTGGATGACGTTACCATGTTCACTCAATCGCAATACGACCTTTATGTAAAATTGACCAAATTTGGGGTCCATTATGAAATTGATGTCCATCGTGGTGATATAGGAAATAGTGTATACAAGAAAACAATGGTGCTATATCTAGATATATGAAAACACATTAATTCTGAGAGCTTAAATAGACACAATTATGCTCAAAAATTGTGATAATCATTTCCAATTTGGTCAGTGTCGATAAATAAAATATACTGCTACTAATAATCACCACATAAATCAAATCATCACAAACCACAAGATCTTTGATCTTTTGGCAAATACCAGCAGTGCAACCAGGCGCGTTGCCAGAAATTTCATTAGGGCTGGGAAGACAACAACCGAGTTTCAACATTTAAATATTTTTCATGCTCTTTGTTTTTAAAGTATCATTGTGTTCAGATTCAAGCCGACAAATAAAAAGTATACTTTCATTGAATTGACAAGTAATAAAAGTTTTGACAGTAAAGTTCCAAGCTTCTACTTTGGATCAATGCCACCATTTGCTCATAAACCTTTGCTGCAAAAGCGCTAGTAAACCTCTCAATGCCCAATATTGCACTTGAGCAAGAAGTCATCGCGGCCGCCATTACGATTGCGCTTGTTGTACTGTATTTACACGCTTCTGATGTACACCAACACAGCACGTTCAACCGAAGCCAAACAGCTACTGTGCTCTGAGGCAATGACTTCCGACGAAGTAAGCCTTCTACAAAATTTTCGCGCATAAAAGAAGTGGATCCCGCTGTCATCTAATTTTTAAGCAATTAATTCACGTCTGTAGTTGATAACCGTATACGTTAGTGTCTTTCAACGCGTTTGAAAAATGTTTGGAGTTTTGATAATCCGTAAGATATTTGGCTATGTTCAACCTATTCCGCAAAACCTTTGTAGTTACTTTAAACTTACTTCATTTAAATTCCTTGATGAGACTTTGTTAAATTTAACTGCATTCACTGAAATACAAGATGGAATTACACTGTAAATACAATAGAAAAACCAGCATTACGAAACTTATTGACCACGCTGCAGGTAAAGATAGTTTAGCACTGCACGTAATTAATTTGTAGAAATCAGGGGCTTCTTGAAAATACAATAACGTGTCTGCGGAAGTTGAAAAAATTCAAATTTAGTTTCATTTAGTCACATGCGCTTTACCAACAAGACAGAGTGCAAGCTCAAGGATGGATATCAGGGAAGTATAACGAGGCAGTCGCCTCGGGTCCCTCTTTTTCAGAGATACCGTGCTCCCCCGTGAGAAGTTTGCACCACTGTTTAGTTAAAAAGGTTATGTATTGTACCACTCTCAGAGTCACAATTGAAGAAACTCTGAAGCAATTCATATGTTTTCCAAAATAAATCAAAAATTATGAGAAAATGTGCCACAGAAGGAAGCTTTTAATTGTGAAGCTGCAAAACTTTACAAAATTTTATTTCTTTCGTGTTTGTCTTATGCTCTTGAATTCGGTTCATAAATTGAAATGTGAAAGAAATTTAACTCTTTTATCCACGTAATCCCACATCTACCTTTCACAATGGCGGTGATTTGGGGCCCCTTTCTGAGAGCTTTCCCCTAAATTTTATTATGCACCGCTGTGCAAGTTATCTCAGTATCTGAACGTAATGGCACGTAAATTCCCTCAGCCCTTGCAAAAATGAAAAGCATCTTGCTACTTACGTTAGATTTTACTGCTGACTCTTCTTGTTGCAGTAAATTGATTTCAAATAATTTACTGTAGGATAGGGTGGCAATTACCATCAGACGAAATTTGAAACGCTGAGCTTAAGAACAGCACGTCGCAGTCTAATATCTTAATAATATTGATTTTTACTGCCCGCAGGGTAAAGGGAAATCATTGATGAAAACGTTAAGACGTCACGTAATTGTTGATTGAACTGTCACAATGCATGTCATCACAAATAAATATCTAGAATGAATGCTATTGTTGCCAAACAGTTACTATGGAGCAATGAAGAAGACTTTTAAACTGAATCGCTTCTTAGCCAAAGTTTGAGCTTCAAGACATATAAAATGTAAATCGCTGCCATATTCACGCATGTAGTTTTAGAACTGTGCAAAAAATCTACGATATTGATTTAAATCTACGCTGACACTGGAAACAAGGGTAGGTTATATTTGTAATACCCACGGTTATCACAGAGGAATTTGCGATGGACTTGAAATGAAGCTTACATAACTTTTAGGTGGAATACAGCAAGTTGGTGCGCCAAAACAGCTGCGAAAAGCGTTACTCCAATTGTTTTTACTTGCGGTCACTGATTATGATTACAAAAGATCAGACACAAGTTTGTGTTCAACTAAAAGCTGAAGTAGGATAGGTTCCTTGAGGCAGTTTCGTTGATATACATTGAATAATTTCTTTGGCTTATACTTCAAGTATTTTATTAGCCTGAAAACATTGGACTTGGGGGTGGCTTTGCCCCGTTGTCCCCTATAGCTACGCGCCTGGTGGCAACCGTATTCTTATTGCAGGCTGCAGACCAGCGCAGAAATTCTTGATTGAGGGAAGTTCATGTGCACACCGATTCGGTAATTCAAATTAACTGACACAATTTTCAACAATCATGAGAATTCAGTTTACATAGGAGATCTGCATACTGTATCTACGGATAATCCAGTGATAATGCTCATTTTTCTCATTTATTCCCTGATTTTATGCTGGGAAACGTTTCCAACGGTAGTCACCATGAAATTTGCACAAATATATTACCTTTTATCACAAAATCTTGGGGGGGACAAAAGATATCATGTCCCTCCCTGTCCAAAAATTGGGGGGACATGTCCTCCTCATCCCCCCATAAACTCGGTCCCTGCTTGTGTTTATGGGTCTTAAGAGTGTCTGTTTTATGTCATTTCGTTTATTAATGGCGCGGAATTAGATGAAGCATCATTAGAAACATGCTGATTGCTGCCAAATACAAAGTTTTCAAGTGCTACCCAACGTGTCAAAGTCAAACTGTCCTGTGAAATCAGGCTTGTGGTTTCTCTTCCTTCCCAGCACTCCACTTTGGCTGCACAACCTCCCTCTCCTGTGGTGTTCCTCAGACAAGAAGTTCGCTTGTCATTGTAGACTGCACTATGTTTATTTTCCTTTTTCCTCGTTTTTTGACTAATCCCAAGTGGTAGAAAAACTGAAACGTCAATAAAAATGCAACTNAGCTCAAAAAGATTATTTGCATTTACAACGCGTGTTTTTTATATGTGGGCTAGTGGAATTGAAATCCGCCACATTAAGCAAAGCTTCATCTACACTGCATGTTTGAAGGTGATGGTCGCACACCACCTGGATGTGCCGCTGGTCAGCAATCTTGTTTCAAGCTTTGAAAATAGTGCAACAGTCAGAAAAAATTGAATGAGACACAATGAACAAGACCCTCAGCTAATACTTGCACAAAAGCGTGTGCACGAGAATATAAAATGCTTTATGCCCAACAGAGAATTGCTTTTCGCAATTTACCTTCCTTAGTGGAATGCAAAAATGTTAAAACATCTCACAGAAAATAAGTGCTTTCAAAAGGGGCCTTCGTCCCGCTGCCATATGAAGTTGGTATGTTACCCATGATGCCCAAAACTGTGAAGGTCAAAAGAGCTTTCCAAACTAAGTTACCAAAATACAATCGTCATGGAGATTTTCAGTATTTATCATCAAAAAATATAACATGCAAAAAACGTCAAAAAGCAAGTATTTAAGAGAAGGATATTGGTTCGACCAAGTCTATCATAACAACATAGTAAGCAAAACAAGAGATCTCGAAACAATCATTGACTACACACCACTTAAAATCTTACATTTTTGCAGTCATTCAAAACAACATTTAGATGCTGTTCATGTCCGGCTTTCAGAGGTTGCCACCGATCTTACTATTTGAAAGGAATCGTCTTTATTGAAGATGTTAGTTCTGCATTTTTTAAAACGTTAAATTTTTAGGCGGTAGCACATTGTACACCTAAACATAATTAACAGATGTTCATATACAAACATTTTGGTGCGCTTTCACTTCGACTTTATTTCTTGCATGAAACAATTGCCAACTTACCGAATGACCCCATTAGTTTTTCCGAATGCAATATGCCATCCATTTCTTGCAAATAGTGCATGGTATATCATTTCATGTTTATTGTAACGTGATCACATCTACACACAATGGAGCACAACTTACGCGCACATGGTGGTTACAAGGAACACACAGGTAAATGAAAGAACACGAGCATAGATAGCAAAAAACATGTGCATAAACGGCGCTAACGCGGTTGCTTTGACGGAACACAAACATAGATACCTGCATGTGACGCTAACAAAGGGCACGCGTATGGCGTCAACACAGTTACTATACGACGTTTAGTACCGCTGCACAGTGCTTTAATAAGTTCCAAGTAGACCGATTCGTAAAAGTATAGATAGGAAGCCGCGAAGGACCAGGGGTCATTTGGGCTGCACCTCCTTCTACAGGGCGTAGCTTGTTCTCGTGTAAAGGGAAGAGTTGGTTAATAGAATTAAGTACGATGGCTAGGGGGAATTGTGCTTAAATTGATGAAGAAGCTGGGTATGCTTCAGAGGCACGCAATTGGCCCTCCACGAAGGATTTCCGGTCCTAAGGTAGACTAAACGAGCGGGCTTCACAGAGGGTTGCATGTCTCATGTCTTAAACAACTTGAGAGCTTGCCCGCAAGTTATTTTACACCGTTCACCAGACAAGAAAAATACAATAACAATTTACGAAGTCTTGGCATTANTTCTTGAAAAGTGTGTCGTTTTATCTAGACGTTGTTTACTCTTTCGACCACAAGACTTTTTATGGGTAAAATACATGTCTTTGCATGAGGAAAAGCTTTCTGAAACGTCTGTAGAAAGAGTATGGGCATCACCTCGGAAATCATCAAGGGAGATGAATGCTTAAAATTATTACTGAAAGGAGTATTTCATAGAATTAGTGTCGTAGTAAAACACGTCTGTTCTTCGATGCTCGAATGTTCAACAGGGAGAAAATTGATGGTAAACTTCATGAAGTTGCTGCAGTGCGGTACTTCGACGCACTGCAGCAAAACACTGTTAATGCCACCTGGCGGTTAACAAATCGTCTACAAATAACCGCGCGGAGTTGTAAGCATGATGTAAAAGTGCGACCGTTCACCAACAAATTCATGATCAATGTTTAACTGTGCGATAGAGATGTCGCGGGCAGAAAATTTTTGTCCTCTGCCCGCACCGCGCCAAAAGTTTCTGTCCTCTGTTCACACCGCGTCCGCATTTGTTGTGCATTTCCCT
>JGI24159J19872_10003428_pt1 | contig 19728 bp, 12 predicted proteins | sample Ectturendosymbi4_FD_19872 | JGI IMG/M metagenome (IMG submission 19872) | reverse complement strand
ATTTGGGGGGGCCACTGGAGGGGCCAGTTTTGCAACAAAGGGAGCTGTCAATGGTCTGTGTAGGACTTTCAGAAAGAGACCTGAAAAATTTTGGGGGGGCCACTGGGGGGTCCAGGCCAAATTTTGGGGGCGGTGGCCCCCCTGGCACCCCCTAGCTCCGCCCCTGGTAACGTGCACTGTTTTTGAGTGGTAGATTTATCTTGCTTAGTTCGCGATAGAGCAATCTTGTTAGCTTTGATTTTTAAGACTTGAGGAAATGATGGAGCCTGGAGACTTAGTCTCGGTTTCGAGGCCCGTTTATGTGAATCTCGGTCGCCAACATTCAGTTCTGAATCACAGCTCTTTTGACAAACTTTCGGTCTTGAAGCTTTAACCGAGTCTCGGTGTGAGAGATTACGGTTACGGTCTCGGCTGCATCACTGCAGGGAGGCTTTAATGTTTTGGGCTTTAAACCGCCTACTTTTGAAATTACAGTAATCCTATTCATAAAACGATTCAAATTCCAGCTTTACTTCAGTGTTTTTGCAAAGTCATTGATGGTGCAACATCCATTTTCACAGGAAGGTGACAGTTTTCTTCACTCAAACAGTCGAACTCTCGAGTTATAAACCTTGGGTGATGTGCAACAGGTTTTGAAACTGTTGTCGTGGCCGAAAGCAAAAAAACTTGTAAGTCCAAGCTGCAGGCACATTGTTACAGAAATGAAATGAGAGATGAATGTGTATTTACTTTGTGTCAGCTTGTACGTTTTGTGCAACTTTGTCCTTACGACAGTTGCCTACTGCAGCTGCAACATAGATTGAAACTTTTATAGGTTTGATTGCTTATAACCCTTCAAAACAAAACAAGAAAACACTGCACCACCCGAGTAACACTTCAAGGTTAGTCACTTTACCAATCCTTATTTGCAAAGTTGTAGTTATGCAGCACATTTTTCTACTAGAGAGGATGGAGGATGATCCCTTCGGAAGAACGGCGAGGGTCGATCTCCTGGATACCTTGCTGTAGCAGTACAAGCCAGACCAGACAATATAGGGCATATGTTTCTCAGATGGAGGACGTGATCTTGAACTGATGCGGATCTCTCTTTGCAACATCTCTGAAACCAAGGAGAGGTAGTGTGGCGTGGTGATTCGCCACATATAACTTTGAATTCGTAACCGCAATAGTAGAGTCTACCTAGTCGAGTGGGGAAACTCTACTGCTGCTATGCCGAGGGTCGGGGATTCGACTCTCATTCAGGTGGCTCAGGGCGACGCAGCATTGTGGCTGCAACAGTAGGCCAACACTGAATATCGGAGCTCAGTTTACCATAGAGAATGCCTTTGGGTAATCTACACTCAGAAAGAAAGAGGTGGCAAAACGAGCGTAAGCGCCTTTTGTTAAGATAATTAAACATGGAACTACTGCCGATGCAAAGAGATTTCATTCCTGATCTTGTTTCTTCCAGTGACGCCATAAATACTGCGGAGGCACCGCACGTGAAAATTGTACGGTTTACTTTCATACCGCGTATATGTTGGTCATGCTTCGAAGTTGCAACAAGGAGTACTTCGTATGCAAGCCTTGCCTTGTAGATGTCGCATTTTGTTCCCCATGTCAGGTATGGATCACGCCACACCCGGCAACTGAATCGACTGAAGGTGGCAGCTGCTTCTCAAGAAAGCAATCGTTGGACGAAAAGAGCCCGGTATTAGAAGCTGTCTACTTTTTCGAACCTATTGCCGTTCACAATGATACTTGCTTGAGACCAGAGGTGGATATTAGTGGAGGCAAACGAGGCGGTCGTCTCACCCACCTTTTTTCAGATATGCCGTGGCCCCCCCTTTGAGTGTTTCACACTTAGTTTTTGCCTTGTTTTGAATTGGTTCATAAACTGAAATGTGAAACAATTCATCCTTTTATTCACCTAGTCCCACATCTACCTTACGCAATTACGATGTTTCGGGGCTCCTTTCTGAGAGTTTGTTTCAGGCCCCTAAATTCTAATATCCGCCCCTGTTTGGGGCGTATCAACGCACGTCAGCTGGTGCATTACAATGTTTTTTGATGACCAGAGAAAGACCTCACAAGCAGCACCAAAATCCATACCGGTATTCCTGTAAAACTGCCCGTAAGTTTTTGTAAATGTCTAGGAAGCAGTAAGACTTATTCATGGGAAGTAGTAAGACTTATTCATGAGTTGGCATCCTAAATTAAACGAGAAAAATGCCTTTCATTTATGCCAAGTTTATGAGTGCTACCAGTTCTTCATCATTTACATAGAACGGATGCTGTGTCCCCTAAACGAAATGTATAAAGTGGCAACCAAAGTTTGTGAAAAACTTCAGTATGTTTATTGTTAACGAGCAAACGTAATTACCGTAAAAGAAATTTCCACACACAATATTCTATAAAACAGACTTGAAAATTTTTGCAGTTTTTCCTGTGAAAGCTGTTGCAAGATTTACGAATGATTAAATTACATGTCTGCCACACTTTGGTTTGTTGTGCCACTCAGAACTTGAATACAAAGCACTGTGCTGGACGTTTAACTTGTTTTCGAAACAGTCGCACCTCAATTGGTTTCATGCAAAAGAGTACTGCGTGCAAGTCGTACAATTTATTCCGTTTCAAAGTACGTTTTACAGCCTGTTTTTCTTGGTGTTGGACTGGGCATTGGTTAGTGATGTGTTGGCAGTATTTTTCAATCTTTTCGCTGCAGCAGAACCTTCTGCAAATGTTTGCGTTGCTCATGGAACCATATGCAATGATTCAAGTGTCTATCTTACTTTTATAATAAACCAGATGAGTAGATACGTCGCATCTATGTTTTATTTCTATGGTTCGGCGGAATCCCTGGGAGCCACTCGCGAAACCTTGAGGTTCCGCGGAACCGCGGTTGAAAACCCTGCATTATGGCATCGCCAAAATGACATCCTGTACTCCGAGAAATTCACTACGGTGAAACAACGCTGATTGAAAGATTTTTTACGTCACAGAAGAAACGTACTCTTGGCGAAAGTTACAGAAAAAAGAAACCTTTTTTATCAACTTGTAAGAGAGTCGTGTGCGCAACTCTCACCAATCACGCTGATGCGTCACAACGCCCGAGAGTGATACGAAGTATGTGATGCTGTCTCGCAGCAGGTCAGCGTGAACGCGTTACAATCTCATGAAGAGCGCATAGCGCAAGTATTGGCACCACTACACATTTTTTCGTCACTCTGCCGTTTTTAAACAGCGAGAGCCAGTTTCCAGGGGACAGATTTCACGCCAGCACCTCGTGAAATGTGAGACTCCTGTTCGTACGTGCAATGAATGCCAGTTGTTTGCCCTGTACCGGCGATGAGGAGTCCAGTCAAGACCGGATTTTTTGCAGACGAATGATGTTCAAGAACGAAGCTGTTCTTCAGTTAAGTTTCAAAAGGAAAAGCAGAATTGTAGGTTTAGAAAGAAATACCGCTTCATGTTTGGCCAACTGAAAGAGCAGTAATCTCAGTACTATGTCTTGTCTTATTGGCGACGATGACTATCTGGTGAGAAGCTACGGGAAACAAATCGCAATGAGTCAAATGTTTTGCGACAAAAACTGTGTCCTAATGATTTATTTTGAGCAATTCTTGAAAAGCGTTGATGCAGAGATCTGAGAGATTTGCAAGGCCATTTGGTTATGATAAAGCTAAACAGCCGCTTCTGCGTGTCGCTTACTATTGCGCTCAAACAACTGGATTGTTCTCCTGACTCACGGACACAACCTTTGTTGTTGCTAGCCTGTCCGGCTTTTTTTACGCTGTAGAGCAGCAAATAGCCTTTAGATATTAAAAGCTTTTGCGAGATCACCTTCGATGAAGTGGTAAGATTTGCACTATTCAAATAAAAGCAGTATTTCTTGCTCCAAAAGTTGCGAAGGCTGATTAGTATCAGAATGCAAATGTGAATGGAAAGGCACATTCAGGTATCTTTAGTGGAAGCGTATGTGTATCTGAGATGTGATAGGGTAAGACTAAGCCCATTTTAAGTTATCCGTTACTTTTGTCATACGAGATGGCTGGCAGTGTTTGAGTTCAACCTGGCACGACAAGTGACAAGCGTTCTACAAGCGTCATTCTGAAACCATCTTTGGTCTGTTGTACGGACAGTTCAAGCTTAGTGGAAATTGAAAAATGAGTTCCGCGTATTGATACAGTATCGATTCCCTGCGACTTCTTTAATGCTACGAGTTGATAGCTTCTCATATGACACCTTAGTTTTAATAAACTGGTCATTTCCGATGTTGCTATTCTTAAACATGTTGGTTTAACAGAATTTTTATTCATTTTCTGAAAGTGCATAGCATATTTTTAGGCAGCCGTACTGAACCTGTGCATCACCATTTCAAGACTTGCGGCTGACCATATCTGAAAATAGAGATATGTCTAAACTTTGAAATGTAGGCCTAAATATCTGAGAAATAATTTGGCAAGATTTCTGACAGCATGTAGCCATGATAATCACCTGCTGGAGTATTCACCACTTGGTCAAAGCTTTCTGTTATGCAGCTGATAAATAATCTGTAAATAGGCAAAACTGACCGCTTGCTTTGGGATCTGTGAATATCATTATAAACGTTAGAGAGAAATGTCGGATTGCATATTTTAGCTTTGCGTTGGTTTCAGTGGTTGGTCATGTTCTTGGCAAACTCATTTTTGTCCATGTCTAGCCTTTGAAACCTGTTAAAATAGTTCTGAGCAGTTACGACTTTTGACTACCGTTTGTGTAATGCCTTTTAGGTCATCTAATATATTCATGCAATCCACACTTGGACTCTACAGACTCTTTGGGTTGCTTTTATAACTTCATTACAGTCTTTTCAGAAGAAGTCTAGAAATATTGATAAAAACATACAGACACAACAAAGCAGATTTCATTACTAGGCATTTTACATGAAAGACATTTTTCGAAGTCACTTTAGTACATTTTTATAAAATTTTATTTTGTTTCCAAAAGTTGAGAATCCCAAAATGATCGTAAACTTCCGAAAGTAGTTGAATTCGCAACCTGAGAGGTTTCAGACGTTACCAACTGGCAGTTGATGATTTGAAAGTCTGCGAATTAAAAGCGCTTTGCAGCAAAACCCAAACTTTGATGAATCGTTACCATTCGTTGTAAAGAGAAAGTATTTGCCAGTAACCGATGAAAAGGAAGTACTGTATTTCAGAGTGAAGCTTCAGAAACAAAGTTTTGTTCGCACCGGTCGGTTTGCCTCATATTGTCCGCAGTACGTGTCGAAGGTGATCACTAAGGATATTCCACGATATACTCGCGCTTTCGCATTGTCGCAATAAATTCAAACTTTTTCTGCTGGCAGATGTAAAACGGTCCAAGATAAACTTTATCTAACTCGTGAACTTTTTCTGATAGTTAGAACAGAAACATCAAGTTATGACTAAAATTGTGTACAAAAACAAAGTGGTGGAATGTGACTAAAGTTATCTACAAAAGTGAGCATTTACGAATTCATTATGTTAAAAACCATTTAAGTTTTTTGTTAATTCGCAAACCGTCAGCAGTGTTCAAAGATGACTTATTTACGTTGCTTTAACTTGTCAGCAAGCATTTTAAGAGTATATTGTTTTCGAATGGTTATCGTTAAACTGTTCATCACAACTGATTTCCTACTGAATGTATAGACTTGGTAATGACAAGCTGTATGTGCTGCATTTGCCATAAAAGTGAATCATAGATTTTGTTATTGCTTATTTTGATCAATTTGATTGTTAGAAAAAAGTTGGAAAGGTGGTTTTGTGAAAAAAAGGTATGAAAAAATATGGCCTCTCAGAGTTCTTTGAAAGATATTTTACGCTGTTTGGTAGGCCAAGCCTTGTAAGGCTGACTACTATTCAAGACAATAGATTGCGTTTTGTTGATCACAAGCTTCTCATCGATCAAGGGTTGTTAGCTGGCACCTGGTGTCACCTTGTGCATAAGCAGCGTGCTGTCGAAAAAAATTCAACAGCTCTGCCAGCGTTCGCTGAACTGCTCTCGACACACACGCGGAAAGCAACTCCACCACGGCGAGCGAAAAAAGCGACTGGGCAGAGTTTAACGGTCTATTCGTTTCAGTCAGTCATTGCTTGAGACAGAAGACCAACAGCGTCAAAGCAAAAGTGGTGATTCTGTCACTTTGAGTCATGAAACTTGTTCGTGTACAACCTCGGTGTAGAATAGGGCACAACAGCGGCTACGATAGATGTGTTGAGGAAACCCAGGCCGACTCCTGTCGCTTTCTCCTTTGTCAGCTCATGGAAAAGCCTGCAACACCGGATATGAGGATTAGCGTTCCTACTGTACGACTGCATTAACGCTGAGAGTCAGTTTATCGTTGCGCCACTACGATGACCTTGAAAAAGAAAACCTCATACTAGATTTATCCAAGCTTAGCTGCTGCAAGATCCCTAACAACCGAAACTGGGTTTATTCAGATGTTACACTATTTCAAAATTTTGCGTGTTATCCGAAACTTTTATATTTTAGGTTTATCGGTAAATGTATTGAAAAGCAATTTTACTCGCTTGCTGCTGCTCTTGGATTTTGAGTTCTGTTCTGATCGTTGACGGAAAGTGCGCTGTTTCGCTTCACCCTACGGTTGGCAGTCAAGACTTTCTCGACCATTTTACTTGAATTTCGCCGAAGATATGAGCTTCTATTGTCGCCGCAGTGTTGGTTTTTTGCCAATCTTCGCCATCGCTTCAGCAGTACTCATTGCTCAAGTTCACTGTCATTGGTGGTAAGTTTTTACAAGTTTCAATAGCAAGGAGCTAGAATGCGCAAACAGTTGTTTGCTTCCGAAGTATTTTTAACAGCAAGTGGGCATACTGATTGACAAACTTTTTATATTAAGATGTATTTGGTCGCAATAGATTAACTAGTGTATGTAAAACTCCTTATACCAAACAGGGCTGTATGGAGAAACAAAAGAAGTAGGTTTTATTCATCATTAGAGACAGATGCTTCGTAAGCAGAAAATACGTACAGTGTGTGTGGTATTTGACATGTGGATTGATAGACCTCTTTCTACACTTGTGTGGAGCCAGCAGCAGCAACATGGCCTGGCTGGCGAGAAAAGGGCCTGAACTCCGCTGTGCACTGCACAATCACGAAAGTAACGAGAACGTTTTGGTGTCAGATGCCAGCTGCTGTGCTCAACGAGCCATCTATCATCACCTTCTGTTGGACCACTTCGTGTGGGGCGAAACGTCGGCTGATCTGCCGATAGAAGTGCTTGTGGCCTTGTTTTTTCCATAGAGGAATTCACTACTGCATTGTTTGAATCGCCCTGCCGCAGTAATATTGCTCGTCTCCTTTTCTATTTGCACCAACTTATTGATCTTCATATCGCCACTGCTTGTCGAAACTTCGCTCTTTTTTGCAAAAAAGCGGAATTCCGACTCATCACGCCGCTGCGATTGTCGCTCGAGTGGATTACGTCCTATTTGTACCGCTTTCGACCCACTGTCGCATTAAATCCAATGTGGGTTGGCCTCGGCTGCGGGAACTCGAGATCAAAGACGCTTTGGCGGATTTCCGAGGGTCGTTATCGCTCAGCGTACTTTCACAGATTCGAGTTTAGAAGAGAGAGGCAGGGAATGTGTTTGTTCCAAATCAGCCGCTAACAAAAGCTTTTGTGACTGTCACATTTTGGTGAAGAGACGGTATATTTGTCGGAGGGACCGAGAAATGGATCGGAAGTGTCTGTTTGCTCTTGGACGATGGCCTGGGCATGCCATACGTATTTCATGGTGTTAGACGTGAACTTCCAGGCTGTTTTGTAGGTCTTCGGGTGTAAAGGAGGTCTTCGCTTTGTAGATTTTATAAAACCAAATAACAGCGCATTGATGTCTTGTATGACTAAAAGGGAATAACAACGCCTTGCTATCTCGTTTCATGCTGTCCCAATCAACGTTAATTTGTTGCAAATGCCTGACACCTCAACGTTTAGCGCGTTTCGCCTACTTAAACTATTGTTCGCACAAACACTTATAATCCGTCTCTGAGATTGGTAAAGGATTAGGTCACCGACTCTAGGATCGCTAGCTTCCAACCGTACCCTCATCTGTGACAACACCTGTGCAGATTTCTCAACAAGCGTTATCCATAGAATGACTTTGCAATGAATAGTTGCAATACTTCACTACATGCTCTTTGCGCCCACGTGCTAAAAGCAAAGCATAATTTCCGATGTGAAGTGTGTAACAGATACGGCGCTCACGTCGAATGAGTCACATTGAATGTTTTAGTCCAAGGACGACGGTGGCTAAGTGCCGGTAAGTCCAGCGTATAATTGCCGACGTTCAACTAATTTTTCAACGATGGGGTGGTCTATGAATAGCTTGCTGCTAAGAAAGCCCTCCAGAGTGTGCCTGGATCAGTGCGAAATCGCGTTGGAGTTAAGAAGCAATGATTTAAATTATTTGATTAAACAGCAAAAACACTTATTAAAACATGGAAGCTTTTTTTCTACAGTAAATTGCGTTAGGCATGCAGTATCGGTTTCTATTGTATTTTCCTTGGTAGTAAACCTTGTCTAAAAATAAACCCTTGTCCAACATGGCCTGCATAATCGTTGTTGCCTAAGTCTTTCCATAACTAGAATGGTGGTTTCGTGTTGAACGGAGTTGGTCCATAATGTTATGTTTAGGCTCGACGTGACAACAAAACACGTCTAGTTTGTGCTAACTTCTTCGTAACTACTTGTTGAAGAGAAAGAGCTATAGAGGAATTAGTCATTTGGCAAGCTGTATGATCTACTCTTCAAAACCGACTTTTTACTCATCATCCAAAATTTATGAAGCTACCATCATTTTTACTTGAAATTTTTGCTCTGTTCTGAATGTTGTAAATAAGAATTATTTTTCAGTTAAAAAATAAAAACATTACATAAAATAGAAATTTGATTTTGATTCCAAACTGAGCAGTTTATAGGATTTGATTATTTTCGATTTTTCAGAGCTTCGGCGTAAACGTACAATTTCAAGACTAAGATAAGATTCAGAAAAAAATGGGCTGGTGTAGAGTTTTCCTTCACAGCTTCACGTTCAAGTATTGTCAATAGCATTTTTTCTGTAACTCCTGGCAGCTCTCCGTAACAAGCTTGATAATGGCACAGGTTGCCTGTCAACACTTTGCCGCCCTCTACCGTTCCATATTTAGGCGCTCTTCTTGCATGACAGTGCTGGTCATCAACTTGGAGCCACAACCACAACCAGGCTTCACCACTCAGTTTAAATTCGAGTTATGCAACCGCCAAACGAGATTTAAATTTCCACTGGGGAGCTAAACGAGTTTCAAGCGTTGTACTTCCATCGAGCAATATTAGCTTTACAACCTGTCGCCTGCTACACTGTACAAGGATGTCGCCACAAAACGGCCCGACTAGGTGTTTGCTGCTGAGTGTATCTTTCGCCAATATACTCGCCGCTTCAATGCCTTTGATGAGAAGTGCCGGAATATTACTGGATGTGTGCATTAAATGTCACATCAAGGCTTCGAGGCGCCAATGATGTAAATCACCATGTCACGCAGGTTTATATCTGATGCCAGTGGTGTTAAAGTTGATGTGGGTTCATTCTTTTATTTGCCCAGATTAAACGGCTTACCTTGGTGACAACAAATGAGACGCTTTTTATGACTCCACAACGTAATATCTGCAGTAAATAAACGTAACCACAAAAACACTCATTTACTTGTACTTCTGATTTAACGTGGAGAAGTTAGACTATCTTGTATGGTGGTCACTATAACTGCGTAACACATATTTTCGATTCCCATGCATTCAAACATCATTTTGGTACATTTTTTTCTGTAAAGTAACATCACCGTTGGTGTGAATTGTGAGATTTGAAATCGGCTCAGCCTGTTTTTACGTTGCTGAGTAGACATTATGAAAAGTTATAATACTGACTGTTTTAAGTAAGTGCACACATTTTAACATAAACCGTCTATGATTACGGTTTATGCAGACTCCTGTTTTACCCGGTGAACGTGTGCACCCCGATACTGATACACCTTCGTTGTGGAATTGCAGTTTGTTTTTGTAGTTTGAAAAAAGTAAATCATTTACGACATTTTGGAATGTCAAACACTCCGCCAGCATCGATCGTGTAATTTATCGCAATTTCTGAAAAAACGCCCACGTTCTCCCCGCGTAATGGGTGGTTCTCAGCCAGATCGTGCGCATCTTCTTGAATAAACAAGAAAATACTTGTGCAGGAAGAGATTGCTGGCATGCTTGTTCCGGAAAAATCGCCAGTTTCTTGAAACCTTTTTCCTTGGGTCGTTTACCAAATCAATCGCCGATGTTTGCTTTTCCGTTTCACGCGACGGTGACAAACTGAGGCTGTCGCAGATGTCCGTTCGAAAACATGGAACTGCGTCCTGTCAAGAACCTGACGGGTGTCATCGAGAACCCGACCCTTTTTAACAGTTCATGAAAGAATCCTTCATTTTTACGAATCCAGACTGAGAATATGTCGAAAATGCGTGTCTGGCTGACGTGTTTTGTCCAGTCTTGTTGCGCACTGGAAAGTACTTAAACTTGATTGATGTCTTCGCTGAACAGGTCACTTGGCGCGAGTCCTCTGGTCAACACATTGATGCTTGGAACCGGTACGATCTGCGGAGAACTGCAAGGATTATCGCACAACCAGATAGCTCTGTGCAAGAAATACGGAAGCCACATGCCGTTTGTAAGCGAGGGTGCGAACAATGGTATTCTGGAGTGCAAGTGGCAGTTCAAAGGAAATCGGTGGAACTGCTCCACAGTGGAGGATACAAGTGTCTTCGGAAAGGTTTTAAAAATCGGTAAGACTTGTGACCGAAATCTCCCAGGTTTTATCGTAAGACAGTTAAAAGTTCGATAGGGTATGTCGGTTTGTTTTAAACAAAAGCATTGCATTTCTTAAAATTCTCCTTTTTTTCTCAACGAAAAACTGTTTTTTACGTTTCGACAAACAGTAAGTAAGTGGAATTCAGGGCGTTATGAGAAATTTGATCTTATACTTTTGGAGATCGGAAACTGTTTTTACACACCCATCAGCTACGCATAGGCCGACTAACTCAGTAAGACTAGAGGGTTAACAGCAATGATTTTTGGTCCCAAAATAATTTGTTCAGTGGTTTTGGACGATTGCTAAGATTGGAAATTGGTGTTTTCTTTGATCTGACTTTGCGTCGAAGTATGACCTTGTCACATGTGACTAGTTTGTACGAGTATAACTCCAACTCTGCAAGCAGTTCATGGCCTGTTAGTGGCATTCCAACGCAAATATATGTAACTATAAACCAACGCAGGCCTGCTGGGCAGCGAGACGGAAACTGGGGAGAGTTTTCAGTGAAAACATTGCTACAAGCCAAGTTAGCGCTTTAAAACAAAGGTATGCGGCTTAGAATTTAGGTGAAAGCGAAAAAAATGACAGACAACTAACCGCTTGCCATGTTGGCTATACTGTAAGCTCTGCAACCGACGCTGACATATCTCTAAATCTTCTACACTAGCCAGCAAATTAGGCTTATGCTCGGAAAACGTTTTGACGGATGGCCTGTCATTACAAGACTGGCGAGCCTGAGTCAAAACATAACTCATGAATTCGTGTGATAGCGAAGTTTGTGGTTCATGTGTTGAAAGCGTAACTGATCACGTTAAGAGTCTTCCATTGATTTCTGTTGTTAGATGTACTAATCTTGAATCAATTTTTTAAGTTTAGCACTAGTCAGGCCACTCACACGCTTGGGAACACTGTGAACCTCTGATGCTACAGACTGATTTACAGTTGAAGTATAGTGTAACGAAAGGTTATACACAAAAACAAATCTGCAAATATCAATGAACGCTTACACTGTTCAAACACCAAGCAATACATCCTGCCTGATTCCGGTTTCAAGCTTGCAAACTGCCTGCATCAATTAAACACTTTGTTTTTTTTTAGTTTTTTTTTTTTTCACTCAGTACGTAACGGTCTTGTTTTATCCAAAGTAAAGCCACTTGAATTTCAAAACATGATTGTTCTTGGACAAAATCTGAGTGGTTGCTATTGTTGAGTACTGCCACTGAAATACTGTAAACACAAGTATTGGATTACGGCGATGTTTTGCTGCATGATGTAACAGCTGCCTATTTTCACGTGGGATAGTTCGTACCGAAGTTGACCTCTTCCTCGTTCATTTACTTGGAAATTTTAATTTTTTTTGCTTTGGGTAAACGAAGAAAACCAGAAATAGTGGGGTCAGTTGGCTCAAGTCAACCACGGGCTTGATGTTTGTTGAACTCAGTCCGGTTTGCACCGGTGAAGAAGAAACGTTTACACAAAGAACGCCCCGTTAAATTCGCCGATTAGAGGCAGGCGGCAACCAAGCGCAGCGAAACAACTATCTGCAAGCTTTTGATGTGCCGCATTTAGTCGTTGGTCAGCCGAATTGCAATGACTCCGTGTGTAGGACACACGTGTGGCAGAGATTCATGAAAGTACTAGAACAACTCCGTGTGATTCAGCAACGGTGAGCGTTTCTGAGACCTTGACCTCGAGAAAAATACGAAGTTTTAATGGGTTAACTAGTTGGTGATGACCACATTTGCTTAATTTGGAGTAAAGCTGCTGAGGTCAGTTGGTGCTTTAAAGCTGTACGGATCACAAATTAACTGATAATTTAAGGCTTTTTCTATTACCGTCTCTGCTGATTACACCGTGAAGTCGACTTTTCAGCGAAGCGTGTGTCACCGAACTTAAAAACAAACCAAGGTTAGCGCTTTGATCGCAGCTCCCGGCAATTGGTTGCCCCGCGTCGTGTAAACTTTTGCCACTTGTCACTGGTGTGAATCGCACGAAAGACATCATGTTAGGACAGTGAAATGCCACGCGGTAAGATACTTGATGGGCTACAAAACTGATGGACAGCAGCAGCCTGAAGCAGACTTATCAATGACAGTATTTTTGGCTCACTCAACCCAACATCTCCTTCGTGTGTTTCGTTCGGCTGGTTCGCAAGCATGTAATCAAAACAAAACTTACATTCGCTTTTCCAAGATTAGAAACAACGTACATTGCTGTCTCAGTGTGAATAATCCTTGCGGTTTTAAACGTCAATCAGTGGATTGTGAAGGAGGTGGGTTGAATTGCTCCGCAATTACTGGGCCATCAGTGATTGATACAAAACACGTTACCACTTGCAGAGAACTGGTTTCCCGCCACGACGTCACGCTCCATTTAGCAATCTTTTGTGACCCTTGTCGTTGCGAGGATAGCCGAGATCTAACATGTGGTGGTAGATGAAGGCGCACGGACGAAAATTGTTGAACAATTTTTACAAGTTTATGCTTCAGCTTGACACAGTCTGTGATGCGGTCTGGAGACACCCAATGGCGAGTGCGTTGTTTGTCAGGCTATCGTGGCAGCGATTGTTGCGTCATAAAAAACGCATGACCTTGAAGTGGAGTAAAAACGGAATTAGGTCTCATTTTGCATTTAATCTGTTATTTCCGTGCCGGCGCCAAGCAGCTGTTTAGCTCTTAGTTCAAAAAGTATTGCATTTTCGTTGAGGCGAAAGCAAAGGCTAATGCTTACTGGCAAACGCGAAGCACGACATCAGACCAAGCGGAATGCCTCTAATTGCATTTGAAATGATCTGAAGGAAGCTTTGCTGCAGCAGCTATATGACTCCGGTGATTGAAGCCATCCCTAGAGACGCGCGTGTTATCAACACTAGATCAGATGAAGGCATTGCTGGGCTACGACGCTGTTTGTTTACTCCGTGTCACAATTCTGTCGCAAAAAATGTCACGAAGTGAAGTAGTTTCGAAGTATTTAGAACAAAAATAGCGAGTAACTTTTCCCTAACAAATTTCCAACTTCACTGAAGTATATGCGTAGGTTATGTGAAGGTTATCAACAACTCGCACGTTCGCACGCGTTGGTGGCAAAAGTGGCAAGAATGAAATTAGAGAATGAAACGTCTAGATAAGTGTTTCGAAACGGTTTTGATTATTATCACCCCAGATTCATTAAAACTTTAAAAATGCGTTAACGTTAGCCGTAATTATTAAAAACTTTTCAACGCATCGGAAAAACTGCAGAAAGGGTTGATAAAGGTTCCACAGCGCTGCTGAAAATACTTTTTTGCTTTGCGTTTTGTCGGAGTGGACTTACTTCTCAATTTCTTTGTTTTCAGGAAGCAGAGAGACTGCTTTCACCTATGCTATCTCGGCCGCTGGAGTTGTAGTCGCAGTTGCAAGAGCCTGTAAGAATAGCCAGCTACAGGATGACTGTGGATGCAGCAGAGCCGAACGACCGGACGGCCTCGGAAGGCAATGGGTGAGTAATTAGCCTCAGCGCAATTTAATCCCATCCCGCCAAAATCGTGGAGATTTGAAAGTATACTATTAACAAGATCAGCAAAATGAAACCAACCTGAAACGCGTGGCTGTACTTTAAATGCTTCTGAATGCGATTGGCTCCAAACTCATCGCTGCTTTGTGTTGATTGTCCAAGATAAATGTTGCTGGTCCTCAGGGTACAACGCAAAGCCAGCAACTTTTCTTGCTTGAAAATCAGCGTATTTGCAACAGTTTTGTGACAAAAATGTCTATGAATCACAAGCACATTTGATTATGCAACTGTCGCCTCAAATGCAGTGATTGCTGGTTTCGGCTTAGTATTCAACGTCAGATTCGAAACTTTGCTGCCTTGTCTGCCGAGAGAGTGTCCGTGTTACACATGCATCCATTCAACAACTGCTGCAGCGCAGGCATAATAGCGCTTATTCAATTGATTTTAACTTTGAGGTTTCTTTGCAAAACACAGGTAAACACACAGGCGTTCAAGGTATAAATTTTTTTTCAGAACATTAAGCTGCGATTCCGATCGCAAAAGTTATATTCAAGCCAATTTCAGGCAGGCGTCCTGCAGATCAGTATCACTGCATCCTTTCACTGCACTTTACGGTGTTCTTGGAAAAGCGCATTGTTTGAAAAGTTCTTCATTTCAGCATTTTTCTTGTCGACAGGACTGGGGAGGATGCGGTGACAATACCGAGTACGCTTACGGGTTCGCGCGCGAGTTTATCGATGCACGCGAGAGAGACAACGTGTCCCCGCGCAGGCAGAAGGATCGGGCGAGGAAAGCGATGAACATGCACAACAACGAAGTCGGACGCATGGTAAGAAAGAGCCCTTTTTTTGTCTTTCTCGGCGTCACGCAGAGAAGCCATAAAAGCCATCGTAGTTAGCTGGTTGGCGACCTGAAGTGATGCTCATGAACAACCTTGCTATCGGTTTGCGGAACGTTGACGAAGATAAAATCAATGCAGCGATAAGCGCTCGGTGATCCAGTTCCGACATGTAACGGATATCACAGGATATGCTCCACGATTTTTTAATTGAAAAGTGTTTTCTGCTGCTGTCTGTTGTTCGTGCAGTTTTGTGTGTTAATTTACGGCATCAGATTCGCTAGAGGGCATTGAGAGAGATAGCTGCCAGTAAGAAGACTTACTGCTTGTAACATTTGGGGAAATAGAATCCCATTTTTTTTCGGTCAATGACCGAATTTTTTTTTAAATGGCCGAAAAAATTAAGTCAATTCGGTCAAAAAGTATCCGAAAACGGAAGTCGACTGAAAGTTTTCAAGCTCTTTCGGACAAATGGCCGAAATGTCTCAGCGAAGAAATAACAGATCGAAACACTCTTTTCTGCAGCTGATCCCGTGAATATTTACTCACAGTATTAATCATGCGAACAAATTCAGGCCAATATATGCTGCGTATAGATGTCACCTTGGTAATGTTTTTCTTGACGTCGGAGGAGCGTAATGCGTTTAATTTATCACGCTCCCGCTAATGAAAGAAGCAATGTCAAGTTTTGAAAACAAGCAAATTTTGTAAAAGTACCATGTGCTCTATAAGACGCTGACCTTGTCACATGAACAAACGGCAAAGTTCTATCATGAGTTTCAAGATTTCGATTTTTACCCAGCGGCATCAGACTGCTGTTCAAATTCTAGAAAATAATATTGCTAATCTATGTGGTTTGCTGCCCGCATGCCGATTATGTCACGACGACTTTTAGTTTTGTTTGTTCGCACAACAAAATTCTCGCTATCTTCTTCGATATAGTCGTACCCTGCTTCCTCCGCGACTGTGGGCGATGAGTAAGAAGGGCATATGCTCGTCCATAATAGCGAACGGTTTGTCTCTCGCGACAGATCCTGCGCGCCTCATTGCAATTATTTCTACTTCAAATAATAGATGTTATCGCTCTTCGCTGCTCTCTGAAACTGGCGATGTAATTGCAGAAGGCCTTTTGCGCACCGAAGATCGTATTTCCGATCTAAGTTTGGACAGAATAGATGATTTGTTTGCGTCCCTATTATCTGTGTGCTTAACCAAAATAAAAGCACCCGGGCTGAATTCTGTGCTTTGAAACACACGGTCACACTTGGCAAAGGGGTGTTTTACAATTTTTGTATCCGGTTTTTATTGGAATGCTGAGTTGGTTCAGAAGGTAGTGAGGCAGACGTTCGTGAGGAAACGCCAATCAACTCTTGCTTCTGATACCTATGTGGGTTCTGCGGAAAAAAAAACAATGCAAAAATTAATAATTTTGTTACTTTGGAAAGTTTAAAAACTGCACGTTTATTTAACGTTTTCAAACGAACATAATTTGCATGAAATGGTAGCTGAGCCAATGCAGTACAAAATCGTGTACACTATTTTTGATAAGTGTCTTTTAATGTAAAATGCGCATGTTTAGCTTGAATGCAATGACAGTATGCTAGTCGAAACCGCACGTTTTTGTGATCCCTATCCAAAAAATAAGACATTTTGTTACGTTGTAAACCGTTTTCTCGTTTAGCTCTGGTATTATTTCAAATAAAGTTGGGAGAACTCGGTGAATGCTCTGTTTATTCGTGAATTTTGCTGCACTCTAAAAGTCGAGGCTTCTCTTACAGGTGGCAGTGCGATCAGAAAGGCCGTCCTGCAAATGCCACGGGGTGTCGGGTTCTTGCAGCATCAAGACATGTTGGATGCAAATCCCCGGCTTTCGCGAAATCGGCAACGAGCTGAAGCACTTGTACAACGACGCGGTGGAAGTGAAGGTGAACAGGAGGGGCAGAGTGCTCCGCAGAAGGGGCGGCTCCGGCGCGGTGCCGACCACAAATCTCGTCTATCTCGAATCGTCCCCGGATTATTGCGTGCAAAACAAGCGAACCGGAGTGCTGGGAACGTCGGGGCGCGAGTGTCAGAAAGGAGTTGACGGCCCGGAGGGATGCGGCTTGATGTGCTGCGGCCGCGGGTACCGCACGTACAGAATCCGCGAAACGCAACGCTGCAACTGCCGATTCCAGTGGTGCTGCTCAGTCAAGTGCGACTTGTGCGAACGCTCGGTCAGGCGACACATCTGCAAGTGAATGAGGGATGACGCGCAAGATTAACCGGCACGGCAATCGTGTCAGCTTACTGAACTTCTCTTGCCGAGTGAGGCGATAAAACCACGAGGGAGGTCAGAGCTTGCGAAGCGGAGATCCACTGTAACGTTCATCGAAGCTTTGTCGAGATGTACCATGTTAGAGTCGGAATCTACCTCAGAAGCAGTGTTGGCCCAAGCGGATGACCCCGATGCGCCGCAGCGTGGCCAAGTGCCAGAGACTTGAGCGTCGCATGATGGCGCCATTAGCACTTAAATTATTTGCAGTACAATTACTTTTTCATCGTTTTATACATCAGTTTTATAGGTGTTCGTCCATCATTTGACAAAAGTTATGTTGACTTTTACGACACTAAAGCGTCGTTCAAGCTTTTTTGGCGTTTTCTAATATCCATGACCTCTCAATATTGATTCTTTCCGTTTTTCATGACATGCATGCCAGAATTTACTTTTAGTAATGAACCAGACGGCTAAAACAGACCCAAATCTAATAGATTTAACAGTTTTCTGTTGCAAAATCGACAAAATCGAGTTGCAACAGTTTTCTTTGCAAAATCGAGATCTTCTGAAAGACCGACTTATTAATATATACAGATCGCACAGTGCAGCTCATACACTGTCAAACGACGCATGTTTGAATTATAATAGTTTACGGCTGTTTTTCTCTGCTGTTTTAATGAAAATAGGATTCACTCGAAAACTGAACAATGGGGTTGAAATTACTGAACTGAAGAACATCAATGAACATGTTTGGCGATGACGTATCGAACGCATATCGAGTCTCTGTATTGCAAACTCTTCCTTAACTAACTTTAAACGCCATAGCTGTAGCAAACTTCGCAGTAGATCACCGGAAATTTACGTTGCATTTCTTCCTACTGAAAAAATTCGAACCTGATGTCAACGGAGTTTCGGCGTTGTCAACGGTATATGTAAAAATTATTTGCTTCGCGACTTCACACAATTGCTTTTTTGAACCGCAAAAACACTTGCGCCTTTCTTGTGTTGTCATTTTTCAAATGAGCTTGTGTTAAAGTGTTCCTCATTGCTCGAAACTATTGCACTAAACTAGTGCCACACATGAATGCACTTTTGGGTGATTTTTGAGGTTTCAAACTAGCACAGATATTAAGCCAGTGGAGGATGAAAGGCGCTATGGCCTAATTTCCCCGAAACTGTGAAAAACGATTTTAAAGCAGGGGTTCCCAACCTGGGGTACATGTACCCCAGGGGTACATTTGCCTATCTGAAGGGGTACATTTATGATCAGCAATAAAAGAGAATAATAAATTTGCATATTATTTCCAATTATTTACACATATATCAGTGAATATTATTTTCAAAAACCATTATATGCTTATTGTTAAATATATCTATGATTAATCATGATAAAATATTTTGTCATATGAAATTTTAGGGCTGCATGTTTGTCTGTTGAAATGCTGAAGGGGAACATGCAGGGGCGTAGCGAGGGGGGAAAATGGGCACAATTCCCCGGGCGCCGAATCACTGCAAGAGGCGCCAAAAGTCCCAACAATGTCACAAAGTACTTCCTTTAATTCAGTACATTTGCTTCCGAAAGACTTCAGGTTCGAACATGGGGGGGGCCAAACTTGCTTGTTCTCTCGAGCGCCATCTAACCTCGTTACGCCCCTGGGTACATGGTTATCTGTCCGAATGCTGAAGGGGTACATGGTAAGTGAAAGGTTGGGAACTCTTGTTGCAGTGTAGTAACTGGCAAGAATCTGTAAGTTTTATGTAATGTTAGTAAAGTAACGTTTGATTTTAAATTTATTAATTTACTTTATAGCACTCGCTTTTCTAATGGTTTCAAGTTTTTTGAGGCAACTGTGGCGTCATGGTGGGCTTGCAAAAACGGTTGCTTGTTGCAACAATTATCTAAAAAAACATGGATGACTGCTAATATTCATAAATTGGTAAGGTAAAAAAAATAAAATGTTTCATAAAGTTTATAACAAAAAGCAAACATATACCTACTCTGCTTATAAGCAATTTCGAAATAGTCTTAATAGGACAATAAAGATAGCTAAAAACTCTTATTATGAGAAACTAGTCAATCTTAATAAAAACAACTCAAATTATGGCAGTCTCTAGGACATTTGATAAACTTCAAAAGTAAAACAAACAAAGTTCCATAAAGTGTAGTAAGTGGCCAAGGTGATGATTTATATGACTCTTTAAATATTGCAAATGAATTTAACAATTATTTTAGTGAAATTGGTTCTAGAATGGCTGAAAAAATTCTTCCTCCAAATGGTATGCCTGAGCATACTACT
>JGI24159J19872_10003427_pt1 | contig 19735 bp, 8 predicted proteins | sample Ectturendosymbi4_FD_19872 | JGI IMG/M metagenome (IMG submission 19872) | reverse complement strand
AGTCACGCCAGAACGTGGTAAAATTTCCAAAACTGCGCCGTGGGGAACGCCGGTGCGGTGTGGTTGACATCTCTAGGACACATAGCTCTAGCTAGAGTAAAGAGGGCATGGTCCATGATTTTTTGAGCCTGTTCCATCCATAATGCACAACATCCAGTCCTTAATGGCACATGGACAGAGAACAAGTAATATTTTTCAATTTGAACCGCCCATTGTTAGTTAAACAAGTATACTGTTTAGTTGCAAACAACAAACAAAAATAATTTAACTGTTAAAACCGTAGCGATTTGGAGCATATAAAAATACCTATTAATTTTCAAGTAACTATAGTCTCCACAAAAGCCAAATGGTTTCACCCACTTTTCATGCCACCAAGTGTCTCTCCTAACCGAAAAAATGTAAGAATTTTTAATGCTTTTTCATCATTAGCAGATGGTAGCGGCCCGGTGAAATTTAATCACTAGAAATATTGTTAACTGCCCATTGGTCCAACCTTAGCGACCTGCCCCAAACCGGACGATTAGGGGCCCGAGCCATTTCCACTCTAGAGTGGTTCACAGCGTTCCGTGAGCGGCGGCACACAGCCACACGTTTAATATTTGTTGCGGAACTACAATGTTTCAACTCACCCCACGTTCCAACTCAACTTTCCATTCTTTCCCCAGGCCTAATCTCCGCAGCAAGCCAGTATTGAAATATTAATACAGTACATCACTTACAGCAGTCGCAATTGCGACTGCGCTTTGTGCAATTACGTGCTGTATCACGCTGTTGTATCGCGTTCGCATGCCAGCGCTTCAATACGCTTCGTCCGCTGTGATTCATGTGTTGCGATTGTGCGCGCTTTTCTGCAATAAACAAAGCATGCAACTCGGAGGGAAACCTGCATACGCACGAACGAACGATCACTTAGAGCAAGTAAAGTAGCCAGCGAGAATTATCTGACGACACAACAGAAGATATGATCGGTTGGCCTGGCTCAATCATTTGATTAATCTGGTGCGTACTGCAGTTCATATGCAGGAAAGGATGCCATGTTTATGGTAGTTGCTGAATATTTATGTGCACAAAGAATTATGTAGTAATAAAAGTAACACCCCCCACAATCCATACGCAGGGATTAGCAGAGTTGGCATTCAACTTTGACTCAATCGATCTTGGCATACTGCAAATCAATTGACTTCTCCCAACGGTCTGTAATGCAGAGGCCGTGTTTCCTAACTTTGGGGGAACAAGCTTTCTTGTTTGTCATAACTTTGGTGGGACAAGCTTTCTTGTTTGTCACCATGTTCACTCAACCGCAGTACGTAAAAATTGCTGAATAGGAGGTAAATTATCGACATGATATATACGGGGACCATGGCCCAAGTACCCGCCTGAATAAGACCATGGTGTATGGATGTTGCGTAGTACTTTGCTAGCACTTGACAATAATTACTTGGTATTTGCTTCTTTACAAAGTACAAAAAACTTTAGTATTATAATTGAGTTCTTTGTCAAGTAGATAAAGCAAACACAACACCTCAATTATTCTTGAAAAAACAAACAATACTTTGAAAGGACAATTTATGAACATGTATCTCTGAGATTCAAATAATTGGTAGTTACACAATGCAATTCCAATTAAAAAACATCTATCTCTGAGATTCCATAATTAACTGGAGTGACCGCGCCCAGCAATAACTAAAAAGTAAATCATACTGTTGTTTGTCATGTACATCTGGATAGTATTTCCGTTTTGCTAAACACTGTAAGTAAACATGAGGAAATATTGACACTGCTGATTGTGGTGGTATAGCAACTGGTACTGTACAATGGTGCTATATCTAGCACTGAAGTTAATGTGAAAACACATTAATGGTGAGAGTTGGGCTAAAAAGAAGACATCATTATGCTCAAAAACCGTGAAAATCGATTAAAGTTTGGTCAAATATCGTGATAATCAATTAAAATTTGCTCAAAAACCGTGATAATCGATTAAAATTTCCTCTAATTATGGAAACATCAACAAAAAAACCCACACTGCAAGTTTAACATTTTTTTCAGTCTAAACTACAAGACTTCAAGAGGCTTTAGAGGGCTTGAACAGCACTCTAGCATATTCCAAACGCGAGTTATCGCCATATATGATATGGGTGTAATGCACTCCAGGTTTGCGTTTGTGAGGGAAGAGATTTTTGCCGCTTTTTGGTTTTTGGACCATACTTTTGGTTCCCGATATGGTAGAAAGGCAATCAAAGGCTCTAAAGACTCGGATGGTAGTTTAGTTTCTACAAAAACTTTGGGCCAAAACAAGGGCTCATTGGATTGGCGCCCAGGTCCGGATAAAGTTGGCTAAAAAACGCAAAAACACCCCACTTGTGACGTCCATATAGAGAACTCCAAAGCGAAAACGAAAAAGAAATTTTTCGATCTCAGCTACAAGACTTGCTGAATCCGTAATGGTTTGAAAAGCTCTCTAGCTCAATCGGCTGGCGAGTTATAGCGTTGGAAATCTTTGCAAAAAAGTGGCGCACGCGGGACTTACGGTTTTTAAATGTTTCCTTTCAAGCTATTATACGATCATTCCTTCATTCACTTCTGAGAGTGTTGACTGGTTATCATTCCAAGAAGGAACTACACCTAACACCTGAGGAACTACACCTAAGTCTCGCGTCAATTTTTTTAATTTTTTTTCACAGCACAATTGTCTCATGCACGTAATTGTTTGGTATTCTTTCCAAGCGCTCATCAAATCGGTTTTCTTCAGTGCATTTTAAGTTCTGTGCATTGCTTTACCTTAGCTTTTGATTTGCTAGTTACATGGCTGCAACAGCAAAGTTGCAACTCATTTTTGCTGCACTACGCATAATGCATCAATAATACCGTAGCACAGTGGTTCCCACGTTTCCTATCAAATCAAAACCTCTTTGCATTATTCAAATATTTTTATTAATGGGTAGTTATCTCGCGTTAGGCACTTTACGTACGAATCAAAATTTGTAGTTCCAACGCTAATGCATCTAATATCTCATGAAAGACACACATTTGTAAAAAGCCATTAAGTGCTTTTGCGGAACCAACTTGCGAATGTGCAGGAAAACCAGAAAGTTCTTATCTATTAGCAGGGGCATAGTACGGCCCATGACTCGTACAAGTAAATTACCTTGTTTCCTGTAAACATACTTTGAAAAGGAGTGAATTTGTGTTCAAGGATCGTTTGTTTGCAAGATTTTCAATTCCGTCGCTATTCACGTGGTATCAGGGTCGGATCCAGCTCGTAAGATTAGGGGGGCGATTTAAGTAACATTTGGCAGTCAAGTCTCCGTTGGAAGCCAAGTGTCTTTCTGAATTGTACAAAATTATGGTGAAATATGTTACTTTCGTAAGTTTTAGGGGGGTCGATGGCCCCAATCGCCCCCACTGAATTCGCCCCTGCGTGGTATCAGGACACCAGCCATTGGACAACTGCCACCTACTGTAGATCAACTCCAACCACGGACAATCGCCACCCAGGACAACTGCCACCTAGGACAGGGGTCGGCAACCTACTGTCCGCCGGTATGCGGACAAAATCTACCGGTCTGCAGCCCTTTACAAATTGTAGAAACTGCATGTCCTGCCTAGTGGTATTGTATGTCATGAATCTGCCCCTCTTTCCAACTTCTTGTAAAAGATCTAATTCAACTGCTGAGGGGCATCGACTCAATAACCTTCCCGTTCCTTCAATACCTGGCATGCTTGCACTAATTTGTTTTTCTTGCTAATTATAATTATCGCAAAAATAAAATCAACGCAACATGTATTGTATATTTTTTGTAATTATGAGAAACTACTTATGAGAAATCGTTTTGTGCCATAAATGCACTGCATGTCGCATTTTGGGTTTCATTATGAACTGTGAATATCAGGAATTCCATAAATTCCCAAGTTTTAACAACATCATAAACAGCAAACGGAACCGAATTTTTGGTGAAAAATTAGTACGTCCCTCCAAAACTTGCAAAGTTTGTTTTTGGCCCGCGACTAGTGAAAGGTTGCCGATACCTGACCTGCGATAATGCAACTTACTCATCACATAGGCTTACGAACTGTCAAATTCGGTTTACACTATGGCCTTGCGGCACGTAGAGGAGTTCTCGCGGCGCGGCGGCTGGGAATCACTGTGCTGCGGTATTATTGTTGCAATATACGTAGCGCAGCTAAAGTGAGTTGCAACTTTGCTGTTGCAGCCATGTAACTAGCAAATCAAAAGCAAAGGTAAAGCAATGCACGAACTTAAAATGCACTGAAGCAAACCGATTTGATGTGTACTTGGAAAGAATACGATACAATTATGTGCATGAGACAATCTATCAGCGGATCTATCAGCATTTACTCTAGCTAGAGCTATGTGTCCTAGAGATGTCAACCACACCGCACCGGCGTTCCCCACGGCGCAGTTTTGGAAATTTTACCACGTTCTGGCGTGACTGGTTAAAATTGGACGCCGCGCCTGTGCCGCGTGGAAATTTAACATCTAATGGTGAGTTTTGGAAAGAAGAAAATAAATTTGGGAAGTTGTTTTTTTGAAGCATCGTCATTGAAATCTTACTTACTGCTTTTATCTGCGTTTTAGCGCTGGCTGTTGTCGAAGATGCACACACAGATCATCGTTGTTCTTTCTTCCTGCAGGTGGCGTGCCGAAATCATTGCATTGCACTCAAAGCTACTGTAAAAGCCGGCTTGACCGTCTCGTCTGAATGGGTGTTTTTATGTGCTGGCTGGGTTTTTGAAGAGAGGTGAACAAGCCTCACTGGCGAATCCTTTGATGATGTAATGTCTTCAATGTCAATTAAACTTTTTTTTATCATTCCGTATATGTTTTCAGTGAAAACGACTTTTTCAGACTTGACTTTCCTATGTTCTTGTCTTTTTTTCAAACAGTGTTCTGTGCTTTTTATTTGTTGTTTTTCACTTTTAAGTGAAGGAAAGTAGTAGTATGAATGGAATTACATGCGTGCTTTTATGTGCAGATAGAGTTTTAAGGAAAGGTGTACAGGCTCAGTGCAGAATGTCTTGATACTGTATGGTAGTCGTTTCAACCAGCTTCCCCAAACACAACCAAGAAATTTTTGTTGTCATTACCTATGTTATTTCACTGTCAACGATTTCAGTTCATATTTCGTTTTCCATGTTTTTGATGACTTTGCTTCCCTGTTTTTTATTTGTTGTTTGCTTACTTTCCAGGTTTAGGCATTAGGTAGTACAACCGCTCGTCTTACTGCCACTGGTATCAACAGTTACTTAGCAACTTGTTGATTTCAGGGCTGGAGTTCAAGGTTTGTTAAATTGCCCATTCATTTGTATAATATGAACAAAGCATCAGTAAAGTACACTACGAACTTAAATGTGAACGAGTTTTCATTTACACACCTTGCAATGTTGGCTAGATGGGTGATTGTAGGCCTATTAATACCTAAAGCATATTATGCATCACATGACCAGTGTTCATTTGCAACATGTAGCCTACGGAACAACTTATTTAAAAACTCAACATTATGAACCTTTGAAACGATCCAAGCAGGGAAATGTGTTGGTGAAGAAGTGTTGGGAATGCTGTTTGTGTTTCAGTTGGTGTAACCGCGCAAAAAAATAACAAATTTTGAATAAATTGTGTCAGCTGTTTATTAAGGGAGATGCACAGGTCCATAGCCGGGGGCGCAGGGAAGAAAAGCACCCCTACAAAATATTTCGTTCCTGCTGGAAAAATGTGTTTGACAGAGTTTAAAACTATTGGACATAGTGTAAAAAATTTGAGTCCCTCTCAGAAAACTCTTCGCCCCGCCTGGTGTTCCAAGCTGGTTACGGCCCTGGAGATGTACGATGTGAAAATTTGAAATGATTAGAAACACTTTGTAAATTTAAATAGAAGTCTTATACCCAGAGTTGGCATTAAAAATATTTCCTGGAGAAAGACAGTGCTTCAGGTTGACAAGGGCAATAAAGGAGAATACTGTTGGTGGACAAAACTCACGAAGTGTGGGTTTTGAGATGCATTGTGGACGCAGATGGGAAAAAGTGCAAGAAATTCGGTCGCTGTGCAGACTGAGGACAGAAACTGCTGACGCGGTGCCGACAAAGGACACAAATTTTCTGTCCGCACCGTTTCTAATGTGTCTCAGAATAATTGAATTTTGACTGATTACTAATGATTTACGTTAATAAATGTTTTAATTTTCAACAACATCTTGAGTATTTCAAACTTTTAGAAATTAGATCCATTTGTGAAAAAACCCTAACTGCTGAAATGTTATTTTGCCAATAGTTCTGAATCATTTCCTTACGTAACCACAGATCAGATTGGTCGTGATAAACCAACAGATACAATTTTTTATTGGAAAAGTAATTAAAAGGTTGTGGCGGGACGTTCCGAAAAGCCCACACCAAGTACTAGTGACCACCTTGTTCCACCTACTGAACCATCAGCAAACGCCCCACAAGAAATATCGTCGTACCACACTACCTGATGCAATGATACAGTAATTTATTGTACATAATGACTGGCTGCGACACAACACATGTGCAACTCTCTCATACAAATCAAAGTATTTTTAGCAGCGGAGTTTATTACCTTTCAGAAAGCAACAAACTTTTAATCTGACAAGATATTGCTTGCATTGGAATGTGCATGAAGGTTTTGCTATTCGAATAGTAAGTAATCAAATAATGCATGGCTAGCAACAGATGTGGCATTCTCAAGATGAAATACACAAACAAATATATACACACCAAAATAGCGAAATGATTATAGCAATTTTCAAACCCTAGATCGATAAAAGATGCACGTACAACCGACCACCACATCTTCTAAAACTTTGTTGTATGTAGCTGAGTATCTGTCAAAGTGCAGAACGGGTACTTTGAAAGTAATATTCACTGAGTTATATAAAGGATTTTCTTCAACAAAGCCACGGTTGCTTGTGGATATCATGATGCAATGTCGACAAAGGCATCGTTTCTGTAGAATATACTTTGGCAACCTGAAACACATAGTTATTTTTATTTCTTCATTCACTGCAATTCAAGAGATTAAATTAGCTTCATTAAAATATTTTAGTTATGTTTACTGAACCTGAAATGCACTGAAAGTTGCATGTAAATGGATCTACACAAAACTTTGAAAGACCTAATGATAACCAATAGATGCCAATTAGTAATCAGTAGGGCCGTTTAAAGTCATCAAAGTCATATTTTTTTCTGTGCTTCAGAAAGCTATGAAGCGAATTTTAAAACAAAAATCGCACCCCTACGAAGTCTATAACAAAAGTTATAAAGTCATAAAAAGTCATGTTTTCCTTGTTAGGCCATAAGGACATATTTTGCATATTTTCAACCTAATTCAATAAAAAAGCATGAAAACAATCACAAAATATCAGATGAAACCACTATATCCCTAGGTCTAAGCTGCATTCTGCAAATTGAACCCACTTGTGCACCCTGTGAATGTGAACAAAGACGTACGGTAGGTGAACCAAATTATTTGGATGAAGTGTAATGCACTGACAAAAACTGCATGTTCTTGCTGCCCCAACGGAATATACCAATGTCCATGCATCTTTTCAATTTGCTTCAAACTAAATTTTGCTCATGGTTTGAGCTGTTTATTTTAGTAGGTCGCCAGCAAACACGGGGCTACCACCTCTTACTCATATGCCTATTTTAGCTGGTAATGCCTCTTTGTACAATAGATGTGTGTTGTAGCTCAGTCATATTTGTTGGGTCATATAAAGTCATATTTTCTGAAATTTAAAGTCACATTATCAATTTTTTCGGTCATAAAAAATGGCCCTAGTAATCATAAGTTCTAATTTTTATTTAGGAAAAGCGCCGTATGTTCGTTTTGGTTCCAAATAAATCTGAATGACTTTGAAAACGGTTTATTTATTTCAACCAGAATCAATTTGAGTTTGGACAAAAAGGTTTTGTATTGAATTTCAGCTACACCCCACACATCCGATAAAAATTAAATTGCGGATTAGAAGAGAACAAGTTTGCCACATGTATCGGGAATTCAAAGTTTTGTTGCCAATACGCTGAGGCATGTGTAGAGTATTTTTATTTAGATGCAATAAGCAAGTGGGCTGATTGAACGTCAGTTGTAAGATAATTTAACTGATATTTTTCATTGTTTGTATGAATTACTCCCATTAGTGGTTTTCTTCATCACGTTTGCACCCCTTCTTTAGTTGCTGGAAATGCTTTTTGAAAGCAAAATATTTCAATTGTGCTAGCAGACAGACTTAGCTCGATTTTACTTTTTTCTAATCATTGCAAGCGGACTTTACAAACAGCAAAGTTTCGTGTTTTCTCCAACAATATTTTCCGCACTCATTTTGCGTGGTTGATCACAAAAGAAAAAGCGATCAGCCAGAAGATCATCGCACTTTTTAATTCTCTAGAAGGAAGTATTCGCTGTTATAAGGTTGTTTGTGCAAATGCACCTCTAAATGTAAAGCACAGAGTAATCTTGAACAGAAGTGTTTTACGCGGAGTAAATTTAATAAATTGTTAACTATTTGTAGGACAAATCACATGAACATTGAAATTATTCATGATACCTGTAATAAAACGCCAATCCTAGCATGCAGAAAGAGGTGATTATTCCCTAGAAAATTTGTAGCTTGATTGATACCATAATGCAATAACGAAGTTTCAAGCAGAATGCTTATTTTGTCTTGTTTTACAGAGCATCTTCTCAAACTTGATTGCATAAGGTTTATCCAAATGAGCTGTAGATTTGAGGTCACTGCAAAGTTGACTGAATAAATTCCTTTCAAAACCTATCTTGGCTGATAATGTTAATTTCATATTTCACTTTTTAGTTTACTTACCAATGTTTAGCCTATCACATCTCCCTCAAAATTTTCCCCTGTACTTGGAAAATATTTTTAGTATTGTACCTGAGTTAGTGACACAGGGCTCGAAATTCTATATCAGACACTGGTGTCAAAATAACATTCAGCACCCTAATTAGTCGGTAAAATTACAGAGAAGCTAAAGATGTTTTCTTGTTAAAGATGCCTGTTTTCTTCATATGGGGGAATAGTCGGATGTGTTCGTTTCGGGATTGAGAGTCAAAAATCGATGTTCATGCCAAATTTTTCTGCTTGAAGCTATTACACAACGTTTGACCAAATGCGCAATCATTGTGAGATTTCCGTTAACAGAAGGTAAAATAATTGTTTTATGTACTGAACCAGCGAATTGGTTTAATCTCTTCTCTGCATTTGTTTTACAATAGTAATTTAACTCACGAGAACAAAGTTTCTGAAAAGTGATATATCCGGTCTAACTAAACTACACCTAAATGTAAGCGAGTGAAAATGTAACGAATTGCTTATAACAAAAAAAATTTGCCTTACTCACCGGATAGGATTAAAATCAATAAAATCTTCAAACGGTGATAAGCTGCGATCTTCCACCTTCAGGTCATTTCGGTCGTAGTATGTAATTTCGTTGTTCGGACANCCACGATTCGATGANTTAAGTTCTAACCTCAAGTGATCATTGTTTCTGTTGAAAAGGCCTTCGTAGGATTCCATCAGAAATATATTATTCATGATGCTTTTGCACAAGCTGCGCGCAAAGGCAATGCAAAGGAGTCAATAACGACAATAATTCATAAACCCATAGGTATGTAGTGAATAAAACGGCTACGCAGCGAAAGGAGGCACCACAAATGATGAAAAGTCTATTACAGGAATGGCATAGTAATAATCAAAATATTTTAATGGGGACGTAGGAAAATTTGTAACTCATATACCGCTGGTAAGACGAGGGTTGCATTTGTTCACATGTCGCAGAACCAGCCAACAGGACATCAATAACAAAATTATTTTCCTCACTGTCGTATATTTTAAACGACACCGATATTTCAGCCAACTAATAGCAGGATTTCATCAGGGCGACTTGCAACGAGAACAGGAAAACAGTAGAAATCACCGAACGCTCGTGAACCACGTTGAAAAGTCAATGTATAGATAGCGGAGTGCAGGGTGTGAAGAAACAGAAGTAAGAACGATGAAAATAAACTGTGAATTGAACTAAAAACGAAGAAAAAGTATGCAATTCTTTATTCAATCAAGCAAAGCCAAAAACTGCGTTGTAGGTTTGTGGCTGAAATTATGAAGATTTTTCATTTGTGACTTTAGTGAGGTATTGATGAAGAACGATTCGGTAAATCGTCCTTTTCTAAAGTCATTCTCAAACGCAGCAATCTGCTATCTCGGCCAGTGCATGCGGTTTCCCAACTCCAGTGCATGTTTGGCAACCGCGCTTTTGTTAGGATGAAGTTTTTTTTATAGCTGATGTGTTCTTTATTGCGTGCATTGAAGGACATTTTTGTTTCGAAAGTATTTCTGTTTGCAGTAATGCAGTCACGCGTGTATGTTGGATTCTGCCGCTCTCCTTTTCTCGTTCTCATTCGCCCTAACGAAGACTTCCTGTTGGTTGGCCGAAACGTCGGTGTCGTTTTGAAGATTTTAGAACAGTTGAGCAAAAATTTTTATTATGAGAGCTGCATTTGTTTGTGTCTCGCTTTTCTTGATCATTATCAGATCCGAACTTCACTGAGTAATGTTTTTGCACGAAATTCTGCAGGTTGCGTGCACAGGAACACTTGAGCAATTCATCTTTGTGTATTTCTCGTTTTTGCATTCTGTGGGCACCGCTGCATTCGGAATATCCTTCACTTTTCAACAGCAAAACACAAATTGTCCGGAATGAGTGATCAGAGCAACACGTTCATATTATGATCAAGAATAGGTTGCAATCTGACCTCATTTGGTTCATACGGCCGAGATAAAAACTTGAAAACATTGATTATTATTACATTAGGCATTTTATAAATTGATTATCCAAATGTATTAGCATTATAAAAGGTAAAATTTCATGAACACTTAGGGCTAAAATTCAAGTAGTTCATGTTGAAATTTATATAACATTGGTACCGTTTGTACATATCTGCATTACAAAATTCACAACTAGTTTTGTTGCGAAAATGGCTGTAACAAAAAAACACAATTTAAACTGTGCTGAATGCCGTTGCGCACATTCTTGATACAATAATTCAAGAAACAAACAACATATGTTAGGCGAGTTATATTCAATTAATCTGACAAGAAAAAAATACTTAACAGACAAACCGTATATAAACAACAAACTGAGATTAATTGTAAGCAAACCAAAAACTTGTGACCGAAAATTTAACCATTTGTGGAATAGAAAAGGTTATTTGCTCACACACGCTTTTTCAAATTTGAAAAGACATGTCCGTAATTTTTTCAATTTCAAAATACATTTCCGTAAATTTTTTCATAACTTGAATGATCAATAACTATTTTTCTTCATACCTACCGACGATGTTTGGAATGCAGTCCTCGGCATTTATAATCTTCCTTGATTATTTTCTTTAACCCTATTAGGACTCTTTGCTGTCGAAAAGATAAGCAACACTGATCCATAAGAATCGTGATTCCTATCACGAAAAAATAAATCTTGAACATGGTTGACTCTTCTTTCCACGAACTAATGAAATCCAAGACTCGGGTTCATCCAGAACTAAACTGACCAAAAGTTATTCCAAGCTACAGTCTTTTATATTTTCTGATGAAAAAATTTCCCTAAAATTTTCAACTAAAATTTTCNCGATAGTTGTGACGGCGACGTGGNGTAAGAGTCGAAGGTTGTTTGTAAGTCTCAACTTCATTGAGACTGCCTGAAGTAATGTCTGTGATTTTTGACTGGTGACTTTCAACTTCCGAGCGCTTTCCTCATTCAGCAACACTGCCCTAAATGCTCTAACTGTGTTTTTGTGCAGTGTTGGCGTCGTTGCAATGGTTTCCATGACAGTTGGTCACAAAAAAAGACAATGGAGAAAACGAAAATCTTGCAAAACAGATTAGATTCTACGTTATGCAAAAAAAAATTTACAATACCTCAAAGTTTTCATTTGGATTTCCGAATAATTGGAAACATGGCGATTGGTAAATGGTAAAAAATACACATTGTGGTTAAAATTGATGAGTAAGCGTCAAACAAAGTTTTGTATATTTAGATACACTTTGTTTAGGATTTGACCATTGAAAAGTTATTTCCAATAAAACACTTCTGCAAGTTAAGAAAGGTAAGGTCGTCAACACAAGAGTTAGGTTGTTAAAACTCGCGAAAAAGAAGAGTTCCCGTGCATAGTAACTTCAGTGTTTATACCCCTTCAAAGGAATATATTCAAAATCATGCCAATAGCGCATTTCTTACGTCAAACATTAATTTCTTAACAATACGTTTTTCGTGTTTTATCAGACTGTGGTGAGAAACACGTCTGCTCTTTAACTTGAAAATGGTTTCTTTCACTTTATTCATAGCACATTTCGTGAGTCACGCTGTAAGTACTGCTAAAGCACTTGATGGACTACCGACATGCTTTAGTGCTTCACAGTTGGCTTGCATATGCTGCTGTAGTCTATTCACAAATATATTACAGGAGATGCAAAAACTTGCATAAATATTTTTAATACGTTTTTTTCAGGTGCGAGATTCAGTTATGTTTTGTTTGAAAAACGCGGAAAATTAACGAAACGTGAAAAAAACAAGAAAATGATAGGTTTTTACCCATTTTATGGTTATTCACGTTTTGTTTTTGCATCTTTTCTCAAGTTCGTAAACACTCCTTCGGTCAAGGATTGAAATATCAAATCTCATCTACAATTTATTCTTATGTTCAGGAATGTTGTCTAAGGAAAGAAATCCTTTCTTAGCAAAGAACCAGACAGTAAAATCTTACAGAGTATATATTTCGCCTACGAAGTAGGCATCATCAGCTCTTATTCAAATAGAATCTTTCAGGAGTGTTTCTACAGTTTGGAGAAAAGTACCTGTTCATTACTGTTTTTCATCTGTGTGCTCTTTTGTCGCGTTTCACTACTTTGCTGCAAAAGACATAGACACAATTTATTTTAAAAACTGCCTTGTTGCCCAGCTGCAAGAAAAGAGCAATTAACTGACTGTGGACAAATGGAGAGCAGTAATTTATTCATTTCAGATTGCGCGTGAAATCTTGAATACAGCTGAAGGAATGAACTGAAAAGGGCTGATGATTGTCTGCTACCGTTATAACCAAACATGTAGACAGTGATTCGGTTTTGCATCCAACCAAAGAACAAGATCTGACCTGCGAAGCAACAAAGGCAAACTCCGCTGTAGATCGTGTTTTCGTTTACGCTAAGAGCAAAATAACAAAACTTCATGAAATTTGAAAGCACAATTGCAGTGAAAAAATACTTACCACAGAGACCTTTAGAATATTTTTTGTGTCATTTTTTCCCTAAAATTCACAACGAACTATACCCGCAGCTGTTGCCATAGCGCAGTTTTTTGAATTAAGGTACATATTCCACTGCATTTTTAACCAAATGAACTTGCGAATTCGGTAGATTTTGTCGTAGTTTATTTTCTGCAGCATTTGAAGTTCGGTTATGTTGCCAGACGTTGTTTGTTTTTGACCATCGTCTCATCGGTCTTTGGCCCTTCGGATTGACTAAGCTGGAGCTTTGTTGCAAATTTTATGCAATGCCTTTTCAGACCTGGAGTGAATTTGACAACAAAAAGATTATCAAATCTTGAGTATGTACACCTATAACATCTTTACGCTAGTAAGTCGTGATGTCGAAACTTTTACAGACAAATATTCATTCTTTGATTTCATCAAATAAGTTTCTGACACGAAAAAATAAAATTCCTTTCTAGCTGAATTGTACTTCTGAAAAATCTAGAATTTACTAATAAAAGTGAAAGCGACATCGAAAGGGATTTACATTGCGCAAGGAAAGATTCTTTAAAGTTGAATCGCTCTTTGTCATTACCGTTCACATATGTTATTTCAAACACTGAGTTCAGAGAGACAACGAATCTTATTTGTGACAAAATTAACCTATGCATTTACTTCAATGTTTTTCCCAATATCTGTGGTGTGATTTGTTGGAAATAACAAGAAAGCACCAGTGCAAGGATTTTCTATTTAAGGTCATGTTTCAAAATTGTGGGTTGAATCTTTTAAGTTTTTCTCCTGAAAACTTTGTCACTAGGTATGAGTTCAACATTTATATATTGTGCTTTTATTTCGTGAAGCATCTATCCCCAAGTTGTGCGGAGATGTTTTACTTTGACTTATGAATACAGCAATTTGCGATGATAGTCGTCTTTCTGAACTAAAGCCTGTCTCGTCAAATTGTGTCTATCGTTATGCAAGCTTAAGAGGAATGTCTTTTTGATATTGTGAATCATGATAAACCGGTGAGGATCATTTCGTAGCAAAAGTGTTGTAGGTTGATTTCGTTTTCAAATTAGTTTCGAAAGATCGCTATGAATTTCACACACCGGTGAATTCATTTTGGAATTTCCATTGTGATTCATAGCTTTGTCCATATCAAGAATAAAATTGCATGTCTCTTTTTAAGTCTTTTTCATGCGTAAAAATATTCAGTCCTTAAATCTTCACTGGTGCAACATGTCGAAAAATCTTGTTGAGACAAATACAGGTGTCGCGGTTACATTTCCTGCATTAAAATATTCAACTTCTTGGATATATAGAAGTTTATGTCCTGATGATTTTCAAACGATTTTAGTGACGTTTCGAGCTGATCGATGCACCGGCATGCCAATATTTATCGACCGATATGGCGATATTGCCGATAAAATACGGTAACATTTGATCATGAAAGTCACTACGCTATTGTTCTGTACGGGGTGTTCGGAAACCCGTGTTGATACTTCGTCTCTGATTGATTAACGCAAATTCTCTGTCGTGTTCTTTACGACCCGAGCCTGCCGGCTATATCAAGCAATGCGTAATAAACAGACCGATGCGCAATAAGCCGCTTTATGACGTAGCGTTCACTTGCAGACTTTTGAGCGGTAAGCAGATGAACACCTGCCAACTAATCAATGTACGTTCTGCGATGGTTGACTGTTTCAATGACCAAGGTTTGCGCAGAATTCGATGTTGTATGGTTCTTCATCACGGTGAAGTGGTGGTTTCTGTTAGTAATGAGTCGCGTATCGTTGTTTACCCACTTGTGAGATCTGAGCGCAGGCACATAGGCCTACACAAGAGATTACTTTTCGGTATTAGTCCAAAAAAGTCTTATCGGTGGAGCTCGAGTTACGTTCAGTGACATACTTAAAAATTTTTCTTTGGGAAAAATTCGAGTCCCTGCAGATCAATTTTTTCTGTAATAATATCCCAAAATACTATTTATTTTATCGAAAAAATAGTGAATAGCAAAACAAGATCATCCATTGTTTTCTCAACCTAAATTTCAACAAAACAAGAAACGCGTCTGAGCAGTAAACTGTGATAAAATTCCTGCGCTTGCGCTTAATTCGTTGATTACGTACTTAGCATTCCGTGGTTCATGGTGCTTGACTCACCTTGCTCGTCATGGATGTTCGTTTGTGGCCGCCTTGAAAGCGTGCTAGTGCACTGGTACTGCTTCGTTCTGCTTTTAGCAATGTATAGCGTTTCTTAGTTTTAAAAAACCAACCAACGGTTGCTGATGATTGCGTTCAGCAGAAACTCTTCCGTTTTATTATATTTTGTTACAATTTAGTTTCTAAATAGGAAGACCCGCTGGTCCGCTAGATTACGATTATGTTAATATTGCTTTCAAAAGTTTGAAAATCATTTTCGGTATTCAGCAGTTTCATTGCAGGTACCTAAAGCACACGTTGGGTTACCAGTAGCATGTATCTTTAATTGAATAATTTAGGGCAGTGGTGGGCAATTAATTTGGCTCGGGCCCCTTTTTTTTCAAAAGGCCGCACTTGGCGGATGGGCCGTACCTTTTAAAGGAAACAGAAACAAGACGCGGGAACTAGAAACGAGTTTCGGTTGAAGTTTCCCTCTGCACTAACATTTACTGTTACAAATGGAAGAAATTTAAGATTTGAAGATTTTTCCTAAACTCTTCCTCGGGCCACTGTAAACGCTTTGACGGGCCAGATGTGGACCGCGTGACGCTACTTGTCCAACCCTGATTTAGGATTATGATCGAAAGTCTTGGATGAACTTTACCAAACCTGAAACTGATGGCGTTCACGCAAGTGTTTAACTTACGATTGTGATTCTGTTTGCTTTCTTTGGTTTTGCTGTAACCAAATATTTGGAAATTTTGTAACTTTGTCATTTTGTCAAAAAGATATTTGATCGCGCCAACTGGTTTGCTACAATTGAAGGGTTTCAATCTAATTAATTTTGAGCGTCTTAGTGTGTCTGAGCCTTGTAACCAGATATGGGACAATTACAGCACAAATGTAATCGATTACGATTACTTGCCACTTGCTCGACTACGATAACGAATAAACAAAATCACAATGTAATCGATTACGATTATAGTTTTATGTAAATATATTGCATAGTTTTATGTAAATATGCATAGTTTTATGTAAATATATTTTCGGACAACATACGATATGAATCAATGCAATAAACAAAATTACTAATCTGTAAGGATCAAGCACCGGAAAAAGAGAAAAACATTGATTGTTTGCTGAGATATTCGTGCAGTCAACAAACAAGTGGCGTAACTAGAGGTTTGAGCTGGAGGAAAAACTTATCTGAAAGAGGCCCACTGGCTTCTGTAAGGGACCTACTAGACAACATACAGAAAAACACTTAAGAAATGATGGTGAATCCGGGTGTGGGTGGCCATACTAAAATCCCAAATCAACGGAAAATACTCCTAAAAACGCAGAGACAACACAGTACTAAAAACCTATTAAAAGGATACTAAAACGGAAATATAAGTTAAGTGTGAGAGTGGTTTTTACATTCATGTGGCCAGGGGTGTCAAATCTCCCCTCTTCCCTCCCGTCCGTTACTCCACTGCAACAAACACTTTGAAATATTGATTAAACAAAAATAATCAATATTTAAAATCTTTTTTACAGTTGATAAACACCAACGCTTCAAATGTTTTATCAGGTAAACGACATCCATCAGGCTTGAACATTTGTCCAGCAACGCTGAAAATTCGTTTGTAGGAATTTTGAAATTGCTGACTATTTCTTCTAACTGCGGGTTACGATCGTCTGCAAGTGAACATAGAAATGTGCAGCTTTAAATTTGAAAGGAAATGAACAGTGATGCCAATATAGCTCGGCATCTGTCTATTGGACCAATAGTTAATTGTTAACAAAATGCCACAGAGTTCGTTGAGATTTTTTTACCATTATCTGCTGGATCACGGTTGACATGCTAGTTATCAGTGTTGTGGAAAGGTACTTTCGACTTGAATCAAAGTACATTATTCCCTTGAAAGAAAGTTAATTTACTGTATATAAATTATGTATCAATTATATGCATAGCCTACTCCAGCACTTATATTCGTAAGTTCACTCTGAATACATATATAAATGAAACGAGAACCTCTCCTCGTAATGTCCCGTTATTCTGTTGCCGACGTGTCAATCCGTGTTTTAAGAAGAGCTTCTATTTTTTTCCTACGTCTGGCTAAATTAGACTCACTACATTACTTCTGGCGGCCAACAGGAAAGCTAGCTGGAACAAAGCGAGAATTACCTAGAAACGCTTTGCTTGCCCCTAGACTGTCTGAATAATCACATATATGGGTAATTAGCCTCCCCTGAGACATAACCATAACAAACAATGATAGAGGACGAAACCCAGCCACCACAACCGCGGTTCATCGCACAGTCATATAGGGTGAAGATTACCAAGTTTAACGCGAAAGTAATCGTCGATTACGATTAAATTAGCAATGTAATCGATTACGATTACATTTCATTTTTGGTCAGTTCATTCGATTACGATTACTCAAAAAACTGTAATCAATTATAATCGATTTATCGAGTGACGATTACGATTACCCCATGCCTGCTTGTGACATTTTTGATGGATTTGCTTGTATTTGGTAATGTTTTTCAGGATCATCCAAATCATCCAAAATGCATCCGATTTAAATGAAAGTGATTCCAACTTGAAATATTTAAAAATTTTGAAGCAATAACGCAACACACTTTTCAAAATTGAGGCAGCACGTTTGGTATGGAAAAGGGGTAATTAGGATGCCAAACAAAGTATCCCAATATAAAGTCACCCGCATCAAAAAGCGCGAGAAACCTGCTTCTTATTTGTATGTTTGAAAAACAAACTTAACGATGAAAAATAATGTTTATTCACGCATGTTCAGAAATATTTGATTTAGAATTTTTTGTATTTTTAATCATTCCAGATTTTGAGTGTCAACGACTTGTTTTGTTAGTGAAGTCGCAAGCGGGTGAAGAACAAGGAATGTAGTTTTTGTTAAACTTTTTGAGGTAATGTTACGGAAACAAAGACCATGTTGGACTTTGCTGAAAAACCTTGAATGTGTTGGAAATATTCTGCTTTTTTGAATAGCTTAAAAATGCAAAAGCGACAAGGTAGGTTTCTTAATGACCATCTGAATATCGCCCAACTTCATTTTAGCGTAGAATGGTTGAGTTGACAGCATACGTACGATTTTGAATGCTGCTAACTTCTTTGAATGATCACGAAACCACCTCGGGCGATTTTCAGTTTTGTCTTCGTGAGAAAACAATCACATGCTTCTAATCCTACATCGAGACCGCTACAACATGTGGAAGTAACGCAGCAGTTAAGGTTTCGGAATTTAACCATATACAGATGATTCTCATCCTGCAACAGTGACCAAAATATGCACACAATAGCTCTCTGAACTACTCGTCATAAATTTAAATCCCGCTTCAGATCAAGATCTCAAAAAAGTCATAGCTCAACAACAAATGCGGCCCTACATTTTCCTCATCTTGTGCTTGAAGATGAGCTGGATGTTTTTGGACGATGAATATAGGCTATTCTGGCAGTTTAAAGCAGGGTCTCCAAACTTATTTGTCCGAGGGCCGCTTAAGCTATTACACAACATTTCGAGGGCCTGACATCTTACTTAACGTAATTGTTCTGTGATATGTTACATTCTACCGAATCAAGAAATGCTTCATAAATGTATTATTTTTTCATTATTAGCTTCGCGGGCCGGATGGAATGGCTTCACGGGCCGGATTTGGCCCGCGGGCCGTAGTTTGGAGACCCCTGGTTCAAAGGTTTCTCCTTGTCAACCAAATCTATTTGTGATTTCTGGTATTCTCTGCGTGGTATCAAAGACGCTTGAGATAACTCGAATTTTGGAATACTTCGTGGTTTTATGACCAAACTTACGGTTTTGCCACATTCTTCTTCATCAGCAGAAAGAGTATTATAACTTGTTGACCATAACAGAACAAAAATAAAATCACTGAAAAAGACACTGTTAAGTGTACATACTTTGTCTATGGTGATGAAAAGTATACATACTTTGTCTGTGGTCACTTCAATATTAATTTAATGCACTATTACAAGGTCAAATGTGTTACAGATTATGTTGATATGCTTCATAGTCTATCTTGTAAATTGCTTATTGATAAACCAACTAGAATAACTAAACATTCAACTACTGTCATTGATCACATATACACCAATGATGTTAAATCCAGCATTGTTTCTTGTAAAATAATAGATGATCTTTCAGATCATTTACCACTTTTTGCAATTAGTAAAAAAATATCACCTCAGAAAGTATATTCTAAAAGAAAAGTTAGAAAAATTAATGGCATCAATGCAGAACATTTTATTGCTGATTTACAATCTCGGTTAAACTCC
>JGI24159J19872_10003424_pt1 | contig 19750 bp, 17 predicted proteins | sample Ectturendosymbi4_FD_19872 | JGI IMG/M metagenome (IMG submission 19872) | reverse complement strand
ACTAGCATCCATGGCGTTCTTCATAGAAGGCCTAGTCTGCTAAGGTCAACGGTCGTTTTCTCGTTTTTTGTTGGTGGAAGCGGAAGCGGTTGACGAACTAACCGCTTCCACATCCCTGCATGAAACATAAACCTTGTATTCTTAAACATTGTCTTTTTTAATTTCTATTTTCCAGCTTGGGTCTGTGATGACATCTATGCACGCCACACATGTATAGGGCTCAAGAGACAGAATTTCTGCAACAGAAAAAGTGTCATGTTACTTTGCCAGAAGACCTGCGGCTATTGTGGTAAAATCCCCTACATTGTTTCTGAATTTGTGCTGTACACTGCAAGATCCGTAACTAATATTTCTCATTGTTGCATACTTAATAAGTTTTTATGCATTTTTACACGTGTTGCGTGTTTCATCTCAATCTGCAATTCGTTTTGGGTTAATTATTGTGAGGTCTGTGCAAGACAAATTAAAAAATTCGCTTTCTGTAATTTGTACAAAAAGCCAGGTTTTTTGTTTATATATTTGATCTGCTTGTGTTTCACATTAATTTTTGTGCACAACTCTTCAATTTGCAGGAGGTGTTGGATGGTCAAATTGGTCTCCGTGGTCTCAGTGTAATCCTACTTCGTGTGAGGGTCAAGGACGAAGAGTAAGAGTGCGACAGTGCAGACTTGCTACAGGGTGCCTGGGAAACGCCCGTGAAGTTGAGCACTGCTTGAGGGAGCCTTGTTTGAAGAAAGGAAACACGGTACAAATGGTTTGATTTCCTGCAGTTTGGTTGCAGTTGGTGGGTTTAGTTGCTGGTAATTGAAAAGGTTTGTTTCTGTATGGATTACGGGATGTGTTGTTATGCGTACTGTTGCGTAGTGAGTGACTTTGAACTTGATATGTTGTTTTGTAGGAAGTATGTGGTTCAAAAAAGCAATTTTTGTGTCCTGGGTTGCTTCGTAAACAAACAAAGAAAGATTGCTTGTCACGAGATTTCGTTTGTGACGGATATGAAGACTGTGCTGGTAGCTTGGATGAAATAGACTGTTTGACTGGAGGAGGACCTACTAATGGTAATCGTGTAAACCATATATAACAGGGGTGGCCAAACCTGCTCTGTGTGTGAGCCGCATATCGTAAAACCAAGTTACAAAAAGCCGCAACATAAACATCTAAAAACACGAATCTATTGCAATCTACGCTTGTGTGACACCATAATGCTTTTCAGAACGGCTTGCAAAAGTAACACGCTGGCTAGAGCTACTACAGTACCATTTTACAATATTTCTGCACTTTGCAACAGAAATAAAAAATAAAGATCAAATTCATAATTTTTCGGAAAACTCAAAGAGCCGCATGCAAAGGTTCGAAGAGCCGCAGTTTGGCCACCCCTGATATATCTACTTGTATAATAAAGATAAAGATGATGTGCTTGTCAATCAGCGCTATTCTTTACGTTGTTAAACCATCAAATCGAAAGCCATTCTAAGTAGCTGAAATGTTGTTTTTGAAAATTGAAATAATTTTCACAAGCATCTCACAGTCGTAATATTTATACTTGTTTGGGCTCGACCTAAATGTAGGCATGCTAGTATAAATCAGTTAATATAGCAATAATGCCAGTGTATTATATCGGCAAAATGTGGTGGAGATATATCGACAACATTTTGTCATGAAAGCCGCTGCGGTATTGTTCTGTTCTGAGTGTTCGAAAACCCAAGTTGTTGATCAATCTCTGGTTTATTAGCACTCATTTTCTGACCTGTTTACGGATCACAGCCGTTTTCTTGCGAGTGTTTTAATATGTACTGCGATGTATGCAATGTCTCTTTTAATATGGTGTGAGTAACGCAAAAAAATCAGCAATGAAAAATTAAAAATAGCATTGTCGGCCCAAAAAAGTCCTATCGGTCGAGGTTTAATTTAATTTATTTTATTTGTTTATGAGCAGACACCAAGTCCATAGTATGAACACACACACTCAGAAGAACGCAGGTTGATAAAAACAGACAAAACAGAACATGGTACAAGGCATTGAAATCGGCGAAATCACAAAAACCTTAAACGTTTAAATACGTGTAAGGTTTTTTGATGAAATTTGAGTTCATGAGACACTTTGACCTGAAGTGTTTGATAGATATTGCATTAATTGTTTCTGAAGGACCCTCAGTTTTTAGAGAATGAAACCTTGTGTTTGTTTCCGTAGATCAGCTATGTCCAAACCGCGGCCCAGTCGAAGGTTTTGTGCGGCCCAGTTTAGGTTTTCGCTGTAGCATAAGTGGCCTACATACTGAGAACATGTCTTTATTTTGATCATCGTAAATTTGACATTTTTGATGTAGGTGGTCTTCAGTGACGTTTTATCACGCCTGTACCGCGTGCTGGGAGATTTCTATATGTCCACAGACACCTTGGTGCAAAACTTTTGCTAGTTCTCTAATTTCTACCTTTGTTCCGTTGGCATTAAACTTGCCTATGAAATCACACTCACGGGGTGATTAAAGGCGCCAAACAGTTGTTACCATCGCGTTTAGGATTCGAACGCTTTCAGTGTATTAGCTTAAACTAAATGTAGTTTCCTAAGATCAAAGTGAGTCATGCGTGTGCGGCCCTCATTGACATGTCATTCAATTAGTGTAAATCTGTTTTGTTGTTTTACAGCTTTCCTAATTTCCCTCGACAGTTCATCTCCGTTCTGTTTGCAAGCTTACGAAAACAATACAGTAATGATGGCCTGGCACTGTTCTACATGGTATGCTCCTTATTTTAACAAATTCCAGTGGAAATGGCACAGAAAATACAATCTAATCAATATCGATACTGGCTTATGCCTAGCAAAAGACAATCAGGTTAGTGGACATACGTTTAATTGAAATGTTTACCTGATTACATGCAAAAAAGTAATTCGATGCAACTTTGCTAAACCCAGCTATAGATCCTTTACCATAGTAGTTTATGTTCAGCGCATGTCTGTCTTGTTCCGCGAAACGTTTGTTTTCATTGAATAAATATTTTTGTTGGCTGGAAATGTGTAACTGCAGTGCGCTATGGTGTGTAATAAACACTAAGTTTAATGTTTTTTATTTGCAATGATAGAGTAAAGTGGTCTTAAGACCGTGCGATCATGTAGATGGGCTGCAGCACTGGGAATGTGATGAAAACGGTACCTTGCAAATACTTGGTTCTGCCACTGTAGACAAGTAAGAGGAGAATGTGCCAAACCGCTGATGAAGATGTAGATTATGAGTTGTTTCTTTTCGTATGTAAACTGTTTTTGGTCGTATTTTATTTTTAAGTTTCTTGTATTTTAAGTTCTAAGATGTAAATGTCAATCTTTTTCGAAGATCACACAGACCTCAACAAACCACTCCCCGAAACTCCAAACATGGTAAAACTCATTATCTGTCCCAAACTTCATGTGTTTTGTCATGTCAAAATATTTCCAGCGTATAACCTCGAAAAATCCTGGCAAAACTTTGGCATGAATGCACGTTTGCATGCAATTNAAAAAGGTGACTTGGCTAAGCTGAAGTCTGTATGCGCCAGTGTGCTCTCCAGATACTTAAATCCAGGGCTGTGGAGCCGGAGCTCATAGTTCGGACTCCGGCTCCAGCTCCAGGCATCTAAATGTTTTGGCTCCGGCTCCAGAACGATTTGGTTCATTGAAAACTAAAAACTATTGTTTTATTTGTACAACTCGCTTGTCCAACAAATTATGTGTGTTGAACGGGAACCCAAGGTTCAGGCTCCAGCTCCACCATCCGATATTTTTTGACTCCGGCTTCGACTCCAGTCATCCAAAATTGCTTGGGCTCCTGCTCTGCAGCCCTGCTTAAATTTAGACAAAACAATAGACGCAGGATTCCATGAAACTGAACATAAAAACAATGAAATGTATACTTGAAAGAAGTGTCTTGTCTCTATTCTTTTCTTCAAGAAGGCTAGTTTGTATTAAACTAGACAGAAGTCACGCTAAAAGAGTTGGTTTGGTAGTGATCACAGATATGCATGCCCTTTCAAATTCTTTTTCAACGTGAACATGTTCAGGTAATGCTGCTTGAACTTAAAAATCATCAAACAGCGATCCTGCACTCTAAGTATTCTTCTCATGGGTGGTGTGCGTTCGTAATGATACCTGCACAGGCGTCGAAAACGGGTGGCGGGGCGTTAGCCCCCCTGGATTTTGAAATTCGATATTTTCCTATTAACTCTTCAGTAGAAAAATGTTTTCCTCATAGTTTAGAGTTGGTAAAATGAAATCTCCCCACTGTCTCCCCCCTGGAAAAGTTCGTTTGTCCCCCCCAGGAAAAATCTTTCCCACGCCCATGGATACCTGTGCCATCCTCCTCATTTGTCCTTTTACATCGGTGCACCTTGTCTAACTGCTCGGTGGCGGTGCGACAAGTATCCGACGTGTTTTCCACATTTGCAGGTACGTGGCAGTCGACATCCTGGGCTTGCTTGAAGTGAGGTCTGTGAAGCCAAACAATGTTTCGTGGCTTTACAATGGCACCAGCGCTGTGCTTTGCGAGAAAAGACCACATTGGGACCAGTGGAGTATGACGTTTTGTTGTTTGAAAGGAGTAACATTTCGTAATGTAACAATCTAAATGTGCCGTATGCATCACAGTTATTTCTTCTGTGACGCAACAGTACAAAAACACGAAACAAAAGGCATGTACAACATTCACAAAGTTGGGAGAGGTTGAATGTAAACATACGCTAGCGGCAAAAGCAAAGGAACTTGGACGGTTGTGTTGTTGTGTTTTCGAATAAAATCTTGATCAGCACCACACTGCCTCTTGCCTTTGTTGATTTCTGTAGAGAATCATGTTCTCTGGGGGCCTGGAAACTTAACTTTAAAGGTTCAAAGAATTGTGCTGAGGTTTCTCATTCGTGACGCTGTGAATCATTTCCGAAATTTTCTTTGCAATCGCTTAAGTTTTTGCTTCTGTTGAAACGAAACAAATCGGAAACTTGCCGGAATACTTCTTTTCCCATCGTCGCCAGGCGCTTGGTCTGCGTGTTCCACTTCGTGCGTGAAGCAGGGCGTCGGCTTGCAAACTCGTTCGCGCTCATGCCTGCACGGCGTATCCGGAAGGGGGCTGTGCCAGTTGCCCGACAGGGAGAGCCGACAATGTCCGAACGACCTTTGCCGAGCACGCTGCCCGCCCGGCTTCAACAGCTCTGTTTATCGTAAGTCTTGTTCCAGCAGCATCGTTTGCCATAAGTTTGTCAAGAACCGTTCACCGTTAACGTACATTTACTAAAAAGAATAGTCGAATTGCTTCTTTGATCTTAGGATTATGGGAAAGTCAGACTTCAGATCGGATGTACCTAATATTAACAAAAATCTCTGACTGCGGCAATGTATCAGATCAGCTAAGATTAGGCCAGCCTGCAGCGCAGTAACACTTAAACCAAATGGCAATCACGTGGCCGTCTTACGTAATGGCCATTGTTTTGAGGTATGTTACATTCTTCCACATCAACAAATTTTCGTACATGTGTTATTTTTTCATTATTGGTTAAAGTGTCTTTGTGGTCCGAACGAAATGGTTTTGGCCCGCGGGCCGTAGGTAGCAGACCCCTGATTTGTGCTCTGCTTTCGTGCAGATGGAGATGAATGTGCAGTTTCCTTCGTTTTTTTACTAGTTCTAGAGAAAATCTTTCGTGTGCAATATACTTTCACCCTGTCGCAACCCTAAGTCTGGGTTTCCTTTTTTTGCTGAGACATTTCGGTCATTTACCCCATAATAGTCTTAAAACTTGCCGAAACAGTGTTCACTAGTCTACCTTTTCAGACATTATGACCGAAATGACTTTAATTTATTTCGGTAATTTGAAAAAAATGGTCTGTGATCGAAATAATAAGCACAACTTGAAGTTATCGCTAACGCCAGACACAAACTGAATAGAACGGAGATTAAGTTTTGTATGGTGGAGCTCGGTGTTCGAACCCTCAATCCCGGGTGTGTCGTTAACGCCAGACACAAACTGACCTTTCAGCGTGGGCGTGCTACAAGTTGATCACGGAGAACCTCAACTTTACCAACGCCAGAGAGGCCTGTCGCACGATGGAAGAGCAGGGCTGGCCGTTGAAGGCCTGGCTGGCCGCTGACAAGCACCCGTTGAGCCACAACGCGCTGAAGGGCATGATCGCCGGCGCCGAGGAAGCGCTCGCTTACATCGGAGTGCAAGTGTCGGTGGGTTACCTTGTCTGTGACGCAGGCGCGAAGATGTGGTGCGAAAAACAATGTTTTGTCAAGGAAAAACTGGCACGCCGCGTCGCGGCCGACGCAGTGAGCAAGTGTTTCTGTTGAGAAATATCNAGCAAATGCGAGCGNAACACTGATATCTGAATACTTCATCGTCTACTGCGTAGGCGCCACCACCACTGCCGTAACGTCTGGGTAAATTTGACGGGCGTCTGAAACAAATTAAGCTTTTGGCAGGATCTATTGTAGGGTTGCTTTGGAAGAGAGCAAAAAGGCCCAGGAAATCTTGCGCAACATCGCAGACCCCTTAAAGATTCTCTGCCTTTAGCAATGCTTGCCTGGCTGAGTATCAAAGGTTTCAGGCCATTCAGTCGACAACGGGTGTTTCTTCCACCTTAAAACTTCTGAGCTTGTTTCTTTTTTAAATGCTGTATGACGTCAAAGCCAATTGTTCGAATTGAAATTTATGTGGTTATTTTTATGGATGCCGAAGAAGTAGCAGGTCCACGCGTAATAATGGACTTCACAATGCCTTCAAAATAAAGTCATCGTGACCAGTGTTCCCTCTAAGAAAATTTTACATTGAGCAAATGTTTGTTTTGGTGCGCATGCAACTTGCCAACCATTTGGACACGTAACTAGTGAACGTTTCAAGCCGGGAAAGGTCTAACGCGATGTATACAAGATGATAGATTCGGAATATTGGAAGTGCGCGAGAATGAGATAGCACTGCGCAAATGGTCTGGTGATGGTCCTGCGCAGTTGCGAACCTTGGAGGGAGCACTGGTCGTGACTGCTTTTCCGCGCAAGTAGCTTTCTTTTTGATTTCCGACTGACAGACGTTTCCTCTGCAGGACCCTGAAGCGCAACTGGCCTCCATGGTCTACGTCGGCGACGGGGAACCCGTTGGCGACTTGACCAGAAGCCACTCGTGGCATGACGTCGACGTTGAGCTGCGGTCAGGTCGGTGGCCAAGTGTAGAGAAGTTTTCTCTTGTAACCTGCTCCGAAACTTCTTTTGCGCTTTTGTCGCTTCCTGTATTCGTGGCGGTTAGCGGAAGTGGGACAGGGACGCGTATTCTTATACCCTTGGTTAGACTTCTTTGTCAGTTCCATGCCGTTTAGCTTTGGTCTAGTCACTTCTACGCGAACCATTTGGAGTTTTTGTCCGACTTACCTAAATCTCGCTGGCCCGCAGTTGCATCATATTTTGAAGAACGCTAAAACCCACTTCTAGTGAAGGTTAAACTTATCCCTATCGGCGCGGTTTGCACATGGAGTTTTTGATACTTGCGCAATTCACAAATCATGGAGTGGGTTTGTTAACCTTCCAGTTGCCCGTCTAGTTACAGCGATGTGTCGTTAGCTGGAGGTTTTGAAAGACGAATAAGAAGTTCTTTAACACTTTTGTTAGCGTGTGCTGCCCGAACTGTGTCATCAATCGTGTTGTGTTAGCCTCAACTCAGGTGTGTCATATCAGCCTCCAGCCGTGTCTTGTTAGTCCCAGGTGTGTCATATCAGCCTCAGCCGTGTATGAACCTCAGACATGTCATATCAACCCCAGGCGTGTCATATCAACCTCAGGTGTGTCATATCATCCCCAGGCGTGTCATATCATCCCCAGGCGTGTCATATCAACCTCAGGCGTGTCATATTAGCCCCAGCCTTGTCGCATATCAACTTCATGTTTCACTCTTGGCGGGATGAGTTGAAAAGCAGGAAAGTGGTGAAAAAGATAGAACGTTTTACGCGAAGAACAACTAATTTTTTTTGCGTTGCAGCTTGCAAGACGAGTCGCTGCCTTCGTCTAGAAACGCACGCTGTTGAAACGTCTTGTTTTGCTTCTCCAAGCAATTATAATATCAGTTTAGTTGCTTGAGTTGTCGGAAAAGAAATAATTCGACACACGTGTTATATAATACGAAGGGTTTGGCAAAGTTTTACTTGCTTGTGCAACTCCGTTGTGAACGTTTTTGCACCCCTGGCACCAAACCTCCAAGCACCGGCGAACCCCGCTCAGCTGCAGCTGCAAGGCGTGTCTTATTGCTTGCCCTTTACACGTTCAGGATGGAGAAACAGCAGAGGTGCAGATTTCCTTCTGGTGTCGATGGCCGATGGTCAATGTTTGAACCTCGACACGTCGTTCGAGATTGTAAGCTGGCGTTGTTTTTTAATTCTGCGCGCTGTTTCTACGCACTGCCTTAAACACAATGGTTTTCTTTTTCGCTGAAACATTTTGTCATTTTGGTCGCTGAGACATTTTGTCGTTTTTTTGCTGAGACATTTTGGTCGCTGAGACATTTCGGTCATTTGTCTCATTCTTGTATCAAAACTCGCGATAACAGTGTTCATTAGCCTATATTTTCAGACATTCTGACCGAAATGACCTAATTTTTTTCGGTCATTTGGAAAAACGTTTCGGTCTATGACTGAAAAATGACCGAAAACAACCCAGCTCCAGACTGAGTGCCCCCTCACTGCAGTCTCGTGCCAGCGCTGCGTCTTACTTGGCATCAGCTCAGGAGCTGTGCCTTTTTTATTGGCCGTCGTGTAATCGACCCTACTACAAAGCTTCGGTGGGTAAGGAAAGGTGAAGGAAAGTGAATACTCCTGACTCCCCACCGCTTAAAAAGCACCCGGATGCTCTCTGAAAGCGTGCAACACGGAAAAGCACGCTTGTGTTGCAAAAGCACATTTGTGTTGCAAAAGCACAGTTGTGTTGCAAAAGCACGCTTAACAATAACTTATATTTGAGCTTTTTGTGACCCGGGATTGTTCCTATCATTTCCTTGCTTACTGTCTGGAAAGTTTTTCATCAGATGCAGTAGATTGTTTCCATCAGCAAACCCTCAAGATACCCCCCTAAATCCTTGCAGTCGTTTTGCCCTTACCCTAGAACATCGAAATTTTAGATATAAAAAAAAACTTACTCGTTAACTGAGGCGGAGATGTTAATTAGCGTAGCGACTCTGTGTTGTCTTTTACTCAAAAACGTGCGCTTAACTGCTCTCATAAATTGCGTTTTTTTGTGAAATACTTGGATGAGCTTGTCTCTAACTTTTATGCCGTTACTTTACGTTACTTTAGACCTGTTTTTTTTTCGCTGAGACATTTGTGTCTTTTTTATTGGTCGTCGTGTAATCGACCAGACTATACGAAGCTTTGATAGCGAGAACTGTCCTGTTGCGAAGGTTCATACGCTTTGTCGGTTTGTGGCTGCGTTGAAAGATGTGTTGGAGCTCGTTATCTGATGTTAAATCCCTTTGTCCGTATACTCCACTGTCACGTGCCTTGTTCTACTAATGCTCGATGATGATTTGAGTCCCTTCCGTTAAATGCAGGTCGCAACGTCCTGCATGAATCGAAACGCTCTGTGGAAATACGTTTATAACAATTACTTGCTTCACAACCACAATGGATCTTGCTTGGCAACCACGCCCAACAACGAATCTGCCCTTCCGTAAGTAAAAAAACTCGAAACTTTCTGCACTATTTTCCAACATAGTTCACTGGCAAAACATTCAGTTCGACACCTTGAACTTCATTCGTTGCAAAGTACTGGGTTACGGAACAGTTTGTGATTTAACGCTTAAAAGAGGTTGCTGCTTTGATATCAGTACCGACGGTGAGCTGAACGCTCAAATTAATGTTTTCTTTCATCACTGACTTTGCAATCTGGTCTGGGTAATGATGTAGCTTGACTTACCCGTTTCGTGCTTTTTTGTCCGATCTTGCTTTTGTTTACATTTAAAAATTTCAAATTGAACTTAAGGCACTAGAGAGTTTCAGCGTAACGTGGTCTTCGGTTATAATTACAGTCAGCATTTCGCATGTTTAGCATGGTAGGCAGGGAAGGGGTGGAATTGTTGAGCTCTCAGTTTAGTAAACCTGTATGCGCAATACCGAAGAATCGGGCATGTTTTTGTGCAGGGGCCTGGAAATGATGGAATGCGTTGCCAAGGAACCGACTGGCCACCTGCGTTGGCGTCTCCATGGCAACTACATCTCGCCAGGTGGGTTTAAATCTGTGCTCAGTCGCTGTAGCGAATTGCAAGTAAACTGTGTACTTTTGTCCAGCATCGACAGTATTTCCGGTACACGCTTTTTTCCGGTACACGCTTTTTTCCGGTACACGACAGTATTTCCGGTACACGCTTTTTTCCGGTACACGACAGTATTTCCGGTACACGCTTTTTTCCGGTACACGACAGTATTTCCGGTACACGCTTCTTTCCGGTACACGACAGTATTTCCGTAAGTTTTCGCTCTATCTCCGTGGGCACCGGCCATTTTCTGGGACATGCAAGACGCCGACTTGCAAACTTTCTTAACTATAGGGCTATCGCATTTTCATCACCTGAAAGGAAGACACTTTCATGGCAAGCATGTGCGTCGGAAGGGGGGTTAAGGAATTTGAAATTTGGCATTTTCTTAATAAAATTTTAGCAAAAAAGGTCGTTTGCTTAGTTTCGAGTGGGCAAAATGAAATTTTACAACTTTTGGCCCCTGCCCAGGAAATCTTTTTTGCTACCCCAGGAAAATTCCACCATTGGAACCCCCTGCAAAAAATCCTCCCGACGCCCCTGTGTAGTTTCTTGAACGCAGCCCCACACAGTATGTAAGCCGCTCGCAATCGTGGCGAAAGAGCTTTTCATTCAAGAAAACTTTCGAAGGGCAAACGGAGGACACTCTGGCATTTCTTAGCATCCTCGCAGGACACTTGAGATTGCTATAAGGGAAAGAAGAACGTGTCTTTTAAAAGGCGCACCTATGGTAACCAGTGGCGTCACTGAAGGTTTGAGTCAGGGCGAAGACTCAGCTGAAAGGGGCCCACTGGCCACTGCAAGAGGTCCATTAGCCAACACTCAAAAGATGGAGAAATGATGGTGAACGCGGATGTGCATGGCTATACTAAAACCCGAAATCACCGGAGACTACTGGAAAAACGCAAAAAAACAGCAACCTACTGAAAACCAAAAGAATACTGAAACCGAAATACAAGCTAAATGCCGAATGGGGCCCAGTTTTTAAATTTAGTTTGCCAGGGGGGTGATTCGCCCCTTCCCCCCTGTCAGTTACGCGACCGATGGTAACCCTATTCTGAACCGTTCGTCTGCGCTTGCAGTCGGAAGCTCGCTGCGTTTGACGAAGAACGGGTCTGCGGTGGCTCTCGCTGACCCCAGGGTCACTGACTGGCGCGCGGTGGCGAAGTACATGGGGAAAACCCTGCCCTCGATGCTCAGAGACTCGGGGGACGACTGGTTCATGCTGAGGGAGACGTCGACGGATAAATGTGTCGGAGTCCACGAAGACCGCGAGGTATTGCATCAGCTGCCGGGCCAATGAAAAGCTCGGCGGGCCCGGAACCGATGTGCCGAGCTTGCTATTGCCGCACGTGTCCGAGCCAGAGGTGGCCGGAGTCCCATTTCAGACCCCGACTCCGCTCCTGTTCTAAAGTTTTTGAATCCTGATCCGGCTCCGAAGTTTTTTTTTTCAAATTTGAGGATCCGACTCCTGTTCAAACTCCGAAAACCATCTACGCAACCGAATTTCAGCAATGTTTGTTCACAAGTAGACATGTCGGAAAATTTTGATCCCGATCCGACCGCGCAAAAAACGTAGGATCCTGCGGGAGCCGCCCCACCATTTCGGGTCCGTGGCCACCTCTGGCCTGCACAGCGACAAAAGGGACATGCGGATGTGTTGAAGGCTTTGGATTGGAATTTGTTCGAACGCAAAATTCGTAGCTGCAGGAATGTTGCCAGCTTTCAAACGACCCGACCCTGCAGTTGGTGCTGAGCGATTTTGCTGCATTGTCTGTTCCTTTAGCAAATTACTTTCATTCGCGACGCGCAAATCTTTGCTTCCGTTGCAGATTGAAGGCAAAGCTTTATGTCGGCGAAAGTGATGCCAACGTATCGTTGCATTTATTGCTTTCTTTGCCAAAGGCCAGAAAAGAACACTGAGATTTGATTTCGAGTTTCTCATATAGTATTGTTTCACATTTGCAAAAAACACGTAAAACGTTCCTGACCAAAATCAAACTACGAGCTCACTGACCTGTTGACTTCAGCTTTTGAAGAGGATGGAAAATTTTTTTTCTTAGTGAAAATGGAAACTAAAAGGAAAACAGCGACGCCGGAAAGCGGGGACATGACACAGGCCTCAATTGTCCGGAGTGGGTCTAAATTAGCCGGAACCTAAATTGGCCCCACATGGGCCTCAATTGGCCGAAACCCACCTGGCCAAATTCCTTGTGTGTTTGACCGACCGTTTTCATTATTACCGTCGGCCACAATCGTCCCTCTTATGTCGATTCGAGGTCCACGAAACAGTGGTGCGTTTGGCCGATTGCGACCCTCTCGATGCGTCCCAACGCTGGAACAAGTACTGGAACGAACATGTCATCAACCGGAAGCACGTCATGTGCTTGAGCATGAACACGACTGGAACTGGCCGGAAGAGGAAGGTGCTGAACGACGCAACGGTGCTCCTGGCGCCCTGCGACTCTCTCGACAAAAGCCAGCTGTGGGAGTTTGACAAAAATCAGGAAGGTGAAACTACGGTTTTGTCATATGACATGTTTTTTGATGACTCGCCATGCGTGCGTGCCTTGTCTTACTATTTTTCGTGGAGCAAGGAGTTTTGCTTTTCGCTTTTTGCTCATTTCGCAATACTGTAGGTTTTGAATGGTTTGCCGCCTTGGAAAGATAAGGTTCGGGGATTCTTGCTCGGGCATGTGTACAAAAGCAGGTTTTTTTTTGTCAAGTTGACCAAATGACAATCAGTTGACAGCAGAAATATGATGTGGCTTGCCGTCTTCGGACTGTTGGCTTTCTTTGTATCTTTTTACGTTTTGTTCGATGGTATGGGTAAATTATAGAGCGGGATCTACTGCTGTCAAGAGCTTACAACGCATTTGCGATTAAGTGATTATGTCCGTTGTGAGTAGGGTTATGTGAGTTTGTGAGTAGGGTTATGTGAGTTTGTCGGTAGAGTCATGTGAGTATGATTATGTGAGTGTGTGAGTAATGTTATGTGAGTATGATTATGTGAGTGTGTGAGTAGCGTTATGTGAGTTTGTGAGTATGATTATGTGAGTTTGTGAGTATGATTATGTGAATCACGGCCAAAGAAAACGATACAAATGACATATTGCAAACGTTTCGATAACTCCTGTTATCATCATCAGTGCATTGCAAATAGGATTTTTAACTTGTAACAGAGCTTCATGCTTCACTCATGACGTCACGCGCCATCACCATTGGCGCGTATCCAGCTGAGTCATGTGACTACGTATCCTTCGCGCCACTACGTCACTATCGAAACAGCCTTTTGCGTTTTTCATCTTTTACAGCGCTGTGATGAAAATCACGGCCAAAGAAAACGATACAAATGACATATTGCAAACGTTTCGATAACTCCTGTTATCGAAACGTTTGCAATATGTCATTTGTATGATTATGTGAGTTTGTGAGTAGCGTTATGTGAGTTTGAGTATGATTATGTGAGTTTGTGAGTAGAGTTATGTGAGCTTGTTAGTAGAGTTATGCAACTCTTCAAAAACCTTTGTTTTGTGCGGTGTTTCATGCTTCTCGTTGTATTGCAGAGCTTGGAACGCACTTTGTGCGAGTGCGCGAGGACCTGAAGCTGAAGCTGCAATCCAAGTGCGACCCATACCTGCATTACACGGGTATAAAGGGTGTTCCGGATTCGTTTTTGACAAGTTCTTCTCAAGACTGTCTTAAAAAACACGCTTAGCGAGAAGCGATAGCTCGTGATGCTGGCGATTGTACTCAGAAACAAGCCCAGTCGTATCAAGTTTTGTTTTTGCAGACGAATGCCTCTGAGGGTTCGATTTGCACAGTTCTCTGCTGTACTGCGCACTTCAAGGTTTCTTAATTGCCCCACTCCAAAGTGAAGGCTTCTTCATAAAGTTATTTCAACGTAGCGTTGCTTAAAATTTTTAATCGCTTTCACCGTTCCCCTAAGACACTGGTTTTCAACCTTTTTTGTACCGCGACTCATTTTATCAACCCACCACAACCCACTACAACCCACCACAACCCAACAACGACTCCCATCTAAAAAACTCGAATAAAGCAGATGTAATACAGCTGTGTACATAAATTGTCTACTCGCGACCCCTCCATGAATGGTTCACGACCCCAGGTTGATAAACCACTAAGAGTCCCCCCATCCTCGGAGTGAAAGAAAGTGAATACTCCTCACCCGTTAAAAACTTCCAAATGCTTCCTGATAGCGAGCGACACAGACTGCGTTGCAAAAGCACGCTTAACAACAACTTATATCTGAGCTTTATGCGACGCATGAATGTTTCCATCATTTGCTTGCTTACTATCTGGAAAGTTTTTCATTAGTTACAGTAGATGGTTTACGGCAGGGAGGATAGTCGGCTATGAAAGCCCTCTAGATACCCCCCCCGTATCCTTGCAGTTGATTTGCTCTTACCCCAAAGAATTATTTACTACCAGGCTTTGTCGTAATATTGGAATTGAAAAGCCTTCTAGCAAGCATCTGAGTGATCACTTTGTTTCAGATTAAGAACCAGCTTTCTGAAGTCTGTGTTGAATGCTGTGATGGCAGAAAACGAGCAAACAACATCAAAATCTTAAATATTAAAAAAAAGCTTACTCGTTAACTGAGACGGAGCTGTTGATTAGCGCGGCGACTCTGTGTTATATTTCACTCATAAACGTTCTCTTTAGTTCATTCTTATTTGCTCAAAGTAAGGGTTTCTTGCTATCACGTTTTGAAGCTCGCTTTGCGATTTTTACGTGTGTGTGCTTGCACTTGCTTTAGGCGGCAGCACATTTTATAAAAAATTACCGCAACGACAAAAATGGCACGCCGTTTTTTTAAATCTATAGATTTTCATCGAAACGTTGGAAATTAAAAGTTTGGCCAAAAAATTGCATAAAAGAAACAAAATGATATTTTTTCTCGTTGCTATCGCTTCTTGTGAAAGGGCTTCTCGTTCGTGATTTTCTTTTGCGCAGGCAAACGTTTATGCGTGGGCAACACTGGCGACAAGGACGGCGCTTTTCGCTTAGTGGACAGTTCTACCGTTCCTGGGTTCAAAGAATTTTTCCATCTTCAGACCGTGATCGCCTTTAACGGCACGGCAGGCTGTCTCCTTGCTCTCAGTACGTAGAAGTCATCTGGAAAAGTGCCGTGTTTCCCTTTGCTTTCTTTTTGAAAATCGATGGCTGTCGAACGATTCTGCCGTTGTGAGACGAAAAACGTTTTCTTTTTCGTTTGACATGCATCAGTGATGCGCAGTGTCAGCAAACGTCAAAGACTTACCATGCTTTTAGGACAAAATTACGCAAATGTGCTATTTTCATGAAAGTGTGTGCACATTTCATGCAAGTGTGCTGTATTCATGCGAGTGTGTGCACGTTTCATGCAAATGTGATATTTTCATGCAATTGTGCTAGTTGCATGCGAGTGTGTACACATTACACGCAAATGTGCTATTTTCATGAAAGTGTGTACACATTTCATGCAAATGTGCTGTTTTCATGCAAGTGTGTACGTATTTCACGCAAATGTGCTATTTTCATGAAAGTGTGTACGCATTTCGTTTTACGCGGAGCTTTCCCTACTTGCAAGTGAAAGTTTTGAAATCAACCATTGCTGCACCTGTTTCAGCGAATAATGCCACGAACGAGACTGAAATCGTCATTGGCGAATGCACCGACGCGATGCAAAGCGGTTCGTGGTGGGACTGGGAGGGGTCCGGGACACGCCTCATCAACGACGCTTACCCCGGTGATTGCCTGACTGGGTCGCGCATGACCGAACGTTTGTGGATGGAACCCTGCAACGACTCGCTGACCGAGTAAGACCAGCTTGCGGTTTTATTCAGTGCTGGGTAGTTTACAACTGGTTGTCGATTAGTCATCGTGACCCAGCTTTTCGAATTTGGTGTGTCATCGTGAGTAAGCTTTTGGATTTGGTGCGTCATCGTGACTAAGCTATTTGAATTTGGTACGTCATCGTGACTTAGCCTTTCGAATTTGGTGCGTCATCATGACTAAGCTTTTTGAATTTGGTGCGTCATCGTGACTAAGCTTTTAGAATTTGGTGCATTAGCGTGACTAAACCTTTCGAAATTACTGCGTTGCAATGTTTTTGATATATCTGAAACAACTCGGGCGTGCCTGTCGCGTTTTTCATAAAACTTCTTATGTTTTTTTTAATTTTCCACGCAGTCAACAGCAATGGCGGCCAGTTCGCGGTTTCAGAGGCGAGTCGATCGCTCTGGCGAAGGACACCAGTCTTGTTGTCCGGCCGCTCAACATCGATCAGCTCAACGACTCCGCCATCTTGTGGAATTCGAACCAGTCCAAGTGGCTGGCAACCACTGAAAACGGTAAAAGCTTCTTTCTGCAATGCAGCGAGTCGGAAATCTTTCTTCTGGTTTAGCAAACTTTTCAAGATGACATCAGTGAACTCTTTTGTTAATATACACGGTGCTCCAAAATTTTTTATTTGTTTTGCACATAACTTAGCAACAATAAACTCGATGGGGTTTGAAAATAAACAAGTTTGGCGTTGAGGAGAACAAAATCAAATTCGTCACGTGCCAGAATGCTCAGGATCCAGGTACCCCGCAGTGGAAGGGTGGCAGAACGCCAGCACCACTAATGACTGCGCAACACAACCCTACCTGCCCGAGCGTAAAATCCGCAGATATCTTTCCGGGTATAATATGCACACAAATGGAGTCATTGTGACATAAAATAGCATTTTAAGGTTGGGAAAGGAACAGAATCACGGGATTGTAGTGGTTATATTTTCTGTGAGACGTTTCAGTCACTTGTCGGAGAAAGCCTGAAAAACTTGTCAGTTTTTTGTTTTCAGATATTTTTTATGACTGAAAAAAGCGTTATGACCGAATTGACTTAATTTTTTCGGTCATTTAAAAGCAATTCGCTCAGTGACTGAAAGAAACCAAGGGATAAACACCGAACTCTAAGCAGGGCCGGATTAAGGGGGGGGGCAACGAGGGGAATTGCCCCGGGCCCCCCGCTGCAAGGGGTCCCCCGTGATGAAATTTATTTCTTTCAATAAAATACTCGTTTGAAAAATTTTTGTGATTCAGAACCGATACAAGAATGCAACTCTATAGTATATTCCTATGTTGCGTTAAATATCAGGGGCCCCCAACAGCAACTGATTTCTCTACAGGTTTGACTGTCTTCCAGTTTTAGTAATCGCTACTGAATAGCCTATAAATATTTTCGGTTTTGTTCCATGCAAATATATTTGATTTCGCTGGTAACTTTTTCCTAACAATCGTTCTTCTGGCATGAGTATGACTTTCTGCTCGTGCATCACGCCTATTGCACAAATGTAACGAAAACGTTACTATTTGTGTGCTAAAGCTAGTGGTTGCTGACCGCTGTTTTGTATCAATCAATGTTGCCACTAGGTTCAGTCTCGTTAACATCAGATTGTTGCCTTCTTCAACATCAGGTAACATCAGATATTTACGCTGCAGTTTCGCATAAGCTAAATGCTTCTATTAACGAACCTAACAAAGCGCGAGTACCTCGTTGAATACGAAACAGAGCGAAATATCGCCATTAAATGGAGAAGTCGTTTATAATTTAATTTACGTAAAATGTTGGTCTCAACGCAGCGAAGAGAGCTTTTTTTGTTTGAAACGATGACCAAACACATTAGGGTGAGAGATTGATGAAAAGAACTTAAAAATAATGAATCTAATTATTTTCGTCCTAATTAAATGAGAGGAAATGTGGAAAACAAAAACAACCCAGTCAACATCAAATTTGTCGACAAAACATCAGACATCAGAAACTTATCCGAAAACATCACATCTGATGCCATGTTAATATATCAGAAGTTGCAACACTGTTATCAATGATCCCGAAATTCTGGCGCAGTCTCGAGGTAACCGCTGCCGGACTACACCTTCGTTTCGTCATAAAGCGTAACTTGCGGTGGAAACGCACTTTTCTTCCCATGGTTACTATCATTGTGTTACATCATAAACATACGAAGCTATTGAAGCGATTTGCGCAACATGTTATTGGGTGGTCCGTCAGAAAAGTTTTTTTTCCAGTCGGTTCGTGGAACGAAAGAGCAGAAAACAAGATTGCAGTCATGGTCGTCCGCAGGAGGGGGGAGCACAACGGGCATTTGCCCCCCCGTGGAAATCGGAACTAGGAAGCAAAAATTTTTAGAAAACGTAAATCAGCAGTATAATTCCGATTAGTTGGGTTGCTTCTTGCAATGACAGTTTGTTTCAAACAAAACCTTACAAGCGACAATTACTGCACATCCTTCCATGTCAAACTTGCATTCTTTACCGTATTTGTGTAGACACTACAAACTGGATTTGCGGCTCGCTGGTGTTTTTGGCCTTCTGCAGATGGCTCTTACATTGAACAAGTTTGCCCACCCCTGGTTTATACTACGTGCAAAGAAACATGAGTGAAAAAGAAGCATTGCTGCTAATAAAGCGCATTTTTTGCAATTAATGCTCCTTTAAGTGCGCAACTGCGCAGTACCACCAGATCATTTGAGCAGTGAAACCTCATACCGCGCGCTTGCAACATTCCAAGACATTGGAAAAACAATAAAGCAAGGGACGCTATTTCAATTAAATATGTATTTTGTTCGTATGTTGAAAAAATTTTATACTTATTCCGATAATTCACAAACTTTGTAATTCATTTAGAACTCTGCTAACTCAGTCTTTAAATATCCATGCTCACCAACACAAACATTTCCTTAGTGTAAAATTTTCTTAGAGGGAAAACACTGTATGCAACTGTTGCCATAACAATGGGCATTTTCTTTGTGGTGTAGAAAGAGTGAAGCGTTTTGTGTACGTCCATTTGCGTTGCATCGTCAACAGCCTGAAGAGGGTAAGCGAAAGGTCGACTTTGACCCCCCCCCTGGGAAAATTTCTGCGGGCGCCCGTGATTGCAGTGTTTAGCTTGAGCGATGCCGAAATCTGTAATGCCATCAGGAGCTACGAAAACCTCAAAGTTTCTAGGAAGAAAAAGCGCAAAGATCTGGCAGTGTTAGCTAAAACGCAGCCTGTCAAATATATTTTTTTAGTAAAAATACAATCTAGTATTTATTTCTCGCAGCTAACTGTATGTACATTTGAGTAAACACATTCTCGACTACCGAAAAAAAACAAAAAACGAACGGGAACCTCGCGAATCAGCGAAAACATAACTTTGACAAACGATGACGTCATGAATTACGTCTTAGGGGCCCTCCAGTAAAATGGCCCCGGGCCCCCCTACCCTTTAATCCGGCTCTGACTCTAAGTGCAACAGAATGAACGAAAAAGGTAGAATGTCAAAGAAGGCGTTGGCCTTGCGCCGTAGCAAGTAACAAATTAGGCTGGATGCAATAATAAATCACTGGGAGTGTATTGGTTTGGATTGGAACACTAGCTGGGCAGTATCCGGTCTGGAGGTCGGAAATTTCCGACCACTGGGCCAGCGTTTCCGAACGACGCGCCAAGCTATCGTTAGA
>JGI24159J19872_10003423_pt1 | contig 19751 bp, 17 predicted proteins | sample Ectturendosymbi4_FD_19872 | JGI IMG/M metagenome (IMG submission 19872) | reverse complement strand
GACCAAAACCAGAAGGGGGGGACACATTTTTAAAATACAGTATTGGATGTATGTAGCAACCGGAGGCCAAACGTGAAATGGGGGGAACCGATTTTGGGGGGGCCGGCCACCACTGGCCCCCCGCTGGTGACGGCCCTGACTAAGTGTGGTGATCACTATTCCTTCGACCTGATATTTTGAAATGATCGTGACGTTCCAGTCACAGGGAACAAGTTTCAGATGTATGACCTAACCTCTGCGCAATTTTACGTGTTGGGAAATGTGAAAAGGACGAGAGGGTCAAGCACGTACCATTGCGTCATACCCATTGAAATTACCTGAAAGCTGTGTTTTCAGCGGATGTTCGCGGCGGGAAAATTCTAATGTATCTAATTATCGTATTAAAACTGCCGATGATAGTTACAGCAATGCGTGTCGACAAGCTGACGATTCAAACGAGCAATTTGCTCTTCCAGGTTTGAAACGCCTGCCCGGCTTGCTGGAGTCAACAGCGACGCGGTTTTCACTCGCTGCAACCACTTCCCTGGGGAATTTTCGATCGTCGTTTCATTCGCGCGGGACACATCTCCGACGACCAATGAGTTCCTTTTGACGCTTCTGGCTCAGGTTTGTGATGGGGCGCGAAAAATCTTTACCAGCTCTTCGCTTTTCCCTTTGCAGTGACGAAGACCTGGACAAAATATCGCTTACATTTAACTCACTCAGGTGTTGCTCTTTAACAGAGTGTGGACAGGACACTTTGGTCGTATCATAACATGGCGACACTAGAAATTGGGTACAATAAGGCTTTGGGGCATCATCACTTTTTTCCAGCGTTTTTGCTTTTGCATCGTCACCGCATATGACCCATTGCAGAATCTTCCTGCAGCGCTTGTATCATTCTATCGCATTATCACATCCCGCTCAATTACCTAGCAGCGAAGTGATCACGCAAGCTGCCAAATCGATGTTGAATCTTTCAAGGAAAAGTTCCGAAGTGGAGAGTCATACTTAATGCTCAAAACAAGCAAAGTGTAGTTGGTGAAAAATCTGCCTAAAGCTGCATTATCGCTCTCCCGCTTCTGAATCAACTCTCAGGCACTCGCACTTGCGGCCGACGGCACGTTGCGAGATGCATTCGCGCGTTACTAAATATTTCTCTGCTTCCATTTTCACTTTGCGTAAATCTTGGACAGTAGTAGCCTGTCCGCTCACGGCCGTGCAGGCATTGCGCACATGTAGGAATATCGGTCGCCATAGAGTTGTCTTGTCCTCTCGTACACTGTTTAGCGAAGGCAAAATTTTTTTGTGTCTTTCGTTTTTCAAGTTTTTGGATGCAGACATATTGCTTTGCTTACAGGATCGATCAACTGTTTTGCTTTCCCTCCATCTTCGAAATCAACGGCTGTACTTCGACTTCTTGTCGAACGGTGTACGGCATACTGCAAACGTAAGAGATCTGCGTCTTACCGACGGTGCATGGCACACGGTCATTGTGACAGTCACGAACAGAGCAGCAAAATTTACTCTGGACTGTCGAACTCCAGTGACCAGGTAAGAGCGGCTCTGCAGTAACCAAGAAGATCCAACTTTGGATATTTTTCTGCTAGAAGTTTCAAGGCGGAAATAGCAAACGTGAAACGTCTGCTGTTGTTTGAGTGGCATTTCTTTATGAAAACGTGATAAAGTTAAAGTTAATGAGTACGTTGCGAATAATTTACAGATGTACGGGATGCCGGTGTTGGCTGCCGTGACTTGGCTTGGTGCTGTTTCGCTCATGAGGTAACGAATTTTGGTGGTCTGCACGTTTATCGTTGTCGTCTTATGGAAGGCTGCCGTGCTTGACGTGGCAAATTTTCTGATAATAAGCCAGCTCGGTAAGGGTCGACTGACCAGCAAAGAGAAAAGCCAAATGAGGTTGGAACACACGTGACTGGAGGCCTGCCCAATGCTCGTTACCGATTGCAAATGCGTAGCTGCCCGCAAAAGGCACCCAGTCAAAATTATGCGAAAGTCGGTTGACTTGTGTCTTCATTTATTGCGCAAACTCCATCGGAACTTGGTGCGTGTTTGAAGAAGCGGCGTTAAAAATGGAGAAACCGTTGTTGCGTAGACACACGCGTGCGGTAGTTATTGACGTTTTCGATCATCAGCATGCAGTGAATACTGACGTTTCGAGTTGATGGCTTGTCGCTATGGATTCCGTATGTGTTCGTCTTTTGACTTCTCACAACGGATTCGTTTTCACCGTTGGTCCCAGTGCGTTTTTCGCAACTGACTCCGCTTGGTTACGCTATTTGCGATGATGACGGAACGGTCAGCATTGGGAGTATGAAGCCTTTTTTCTGTTGTGCTGCCTCAGGTAAATGTCGTCTTAGTTTCTTCAGCTCGGAGTGCATTACGAGCTATGGTGTGATCATGCAGAACCATATCGTGGCACAGGATGCACTCAAACGCTTTCTCCTCAGATGACTCGCCCATGCCCTTTTATCATTTCAGTTTTTCTCCAGAGCATGAGAAGAAATCGAACTCCGGTCCACCAGCTCTCTCCCGACTTGGGGCTTATTTTTCCACAGAGGTGCCAATTACTCGCGTTTTTAGCTTTCGCGAAAGAATTTACTCCGAAATTGGCTGCGGCGAGATTGAGGCAATTACAGTAACTCAAACTGTTCGTGCATGCAATGCTAGACAGAAAACGCGACAGTGCTGTCGCCTGCGCTTTGTTCTACAAGCTTCCTGGGGTGGCGAACCAGAAGTGATCCCATGTCTGCCCACAAACGTTACGATACGCTTTATGATCTGAAAACAAAAGTATGCGTTTACTTCCAGGGGATGAACGGGTGCATCCTTTGTCGCAGTTGCAGGAAATAATGTCTGCGGACATTTTCAAACGGTAAAAAGAAATGCAGTTGCCTTGGCAGGCCTATTTCCTTTTGCTTACCCGACGAGCGACTGTTTGTCTTCTCATCTGCGACGTTGCTTCATGTTTTTGTTCTCGATCCTCCCGGCGCGGAATCCGTGCTCAGATCCGTGCTGCAAGTCCAGACACCTTACTTTAAACCAGGGGTGTGCAACCTTTTTTGTCGGTGGGCCATATAACCAACTTCAGACATCTGGTGGGCCACAGGAAAAATTTATTTTTTTTAACAAAAACTGTCGGATTAGGATTTTCATGCGTGATCGGGAAAAATCGGAGTGTTTGCAAGGGCCAGACTAAATGGCTTGACGGGCCGGGTTGTGGCCCGCGGGCCGCCTGTTGCACACCCTGCTTTAAACGCATTAAATCCTAAAATACACATGTGTCAAGTACGCGTCAGCTTTCTCCAGCAGTAAATCTTCTTTCGTCTTCAGTATGCACGGTAATTGTAACAGATCTTTTGTTAATGAACTTCAGGCATTAGAAGTGGTGTGGAAGTGGTACTTTGCGCAGTGTTAACTAACGATAGGTCGACCTTATGTCTTTGTTCTTTATATTGTTTTTTCCAAAAGTTTGACAACAATCAAAAATTTAAAAATCTAACTTTCGCGTAACCGATGGATCTTTGGCAACATTTCTGAAAGAATCTACGGGTTTGTTTCCGCAAGCTTTTGTTCAAAAATAGAAAAAAAAACACGAAAACAAAACCGAATACTTTCCTGTCGTGCTTTTTCTTCAAGACTGCATATTTCCCATGAACAAAATCAGAGAGCGACTTTGTCAAACATTCAGCTTCGCCATGTGTGACGAGACAAAGGCGGCCATTGGAAATTGAAGCAAGGTTTAGTTTCGGCAAATTTTGTTCGCGACGTCCTGTGCACGGCCGGCTTGTGCCCACTTCCACTGTCGGTCGCTGGCGCTTTTGTGCCGAATGTATAAACATCGCTTGGCGCGCGGCGTTTGATGTTGTCACGCTCGTGTCTCGGCCGCGCAGCCCTTCGCTCGGCATGGGCGAAGCTCGGCTGCCGGGCGAAGGCGCGCTTTTGGTTGTGGCTTTGTTTCGCGGTCGCGGAAGCGTGGACGGGATTGATGGACAAGCCGTGCCCGGAAAACGAGCTTCGTACCGCGCATGCAATTCCCACCAGTTTCAGCAATGCATTTTCGGTCGCAAAAAGCGCCGGGTGATTGCTGCCAAACGCAGTCCTGCAGCTCCAGTCTTGCCTCAACGCTCATCCAGTCGCTTGCTGCAGTGAACACCCTTTCTTCACGCAAGCACCGTGAACAACATGTAAGGCGATCTTTGAAAGAAAGACTGCGTTGCATCTGTTTGTTTCATTCGAACTTCCGATATGAAGTGCAGTGAATGCTCAAACTTTTGTGAGCATTTATGATTTTTCGGGTTCACATCCGTAACTTGGATCTCTTGTACTTTCGAGCAATGCAGGAAATAACCTTTTGTGGACTTTTTCTCGATTTCACGGGCCGAGACAAGCTATCAGACCGTTTTTGTTAAAAATGAAACTCAACTAATAAATACCAGTTTGGATGCTGACCTTGGTTTCTATTCCCAGGTAACCTTGTCTTGGTTTTGTTGAGGTGGTTTTGTTTCAGAGGAACAATTGCAAATTATACCAGTTTCAAATAATTACGCAGCAGTACACAAGTTGTTGGTTCGGATTGCTGGTTTCCACATAATGCTAGTCAAACGAAATTGACCCGAGCAGCTGTAACATTGCATCCAAATAAATCGATTGCAATTTTCCAAATGTTTCTCAAGCGGTGATTACCACTACATTTCTTGAACATTTCTTTCTTGAACATTTTCGAATATAAATCATTGTAGCGCGAGTTTAGATTTATTCATTAACAATACAGAAAAATGCAAATTTGTTAGAAGGTGCATTTTTCGTTACGTAAGAACCCTTTCTTCATTTCAACTATAGGCTGCAAAACATAACTACCTTTTAAGTCCAACTAAATGTTTTGGAAATTTCGGAGTTCTTTCGCAGACCAACTATTCAACTATGAGAGTGGAAGCTTTGAATGAGGTAAGAGTTGAGCTGTTTTTAGCAAAAAGTGGAAACGGATACAAATGGATACGCAGTGTTGAGTTACTTTCAAACGTTTTTAAACGTTTTTGGGGTGCAGCTGCATCATGGCAATCTTTTTACTAATTTCAATGTGAAGGATTCACCATTTTAGCTCTACGTTGTATCCGTCAATGTATATTTACCAACTTTTTCAAACGACATTTTATGTTTGCTGTGGCACGAAAAGGTTTGCAAAACCGCTTAGGCATTAATGCAACTGCTTTAATTTGCCAGCAGATCACTACGCAGAAGTTCTGTATGTCTGCAAGCCAGCAAAGCATTTGCTTATTCAAATGCTATGCCGCTTCTTGCGGACTTCAGCAGTGTGCATTTCATCTTTCCTTCTCGGATGCCAGCTACGTAATTGGCCAGAGATTACTGTCAAGTAATTTTGACGTAAAAAGAACTCGTACCTAGGGCTCGTACCCGGAACAGAGTTCCTCGCAGCAAACGTAGCGGAGAGACCCCACGGGACCTCGAGCCGGTCCACGTAGCGAGCAAAGAAGTACGGGCGTCATGGAAAAGTTACCGCCGACAAAAAAAATCCGGGATAGCGTGGCGCGAAAGAAGAAGCCGGTTTCGGCGTAAACAAAACAAACAGGTGGAAGCGAAAATCGAAAGCGGGCTTCGTTCATGCCTTCGTGAAAGTCGGGCAGTGTTTGAAGTGTGCTTGGTGGATGTCACTGGGATTCGCCACTGTTTTTTGAAGCAAATGACATTGCCTGTTTTAACCGCGTTAGATTGCCCCTACAGAGAGTTTTACAGTATGACAAGGTATTGTTACCCAGGTGTTTTGTGCAAGTATATTGTTTCGTCGTGCGCGTGCCGGCGTCTCTCGAAGGGTTATCGCGCATTCCGGCAACCTTGAAATAGGCGCTTCTGAACAAGGCTGGCGAAAATGGCCCTTTCGCGCAAGGTTCGCGTCGTGGTTAAACTGTGTGACCCTGGCCTGCTACAGGTGCAGGAACGAAAAGCAATTGGTTCGCGTTTTAATTTCTTGCACGGCATGTGGACACGCACGATCGCCGTTAAGAAGATCCATGTTCTTGCGACACGTAGCGGCCAAGAATAAATTGCAGGTTGTAAACCGAAACGATTCGGTTTCCACGCATTCAGCTCAATTCTTGCTTCATGCGTGTTTATATTGTCGCGCACGCAGTTGTGGCTGAACCATGTCTCCGCTGGGTTGCCGATTTGCGGAAATAATTTGAAAAAAGGGAAATCTTCCCAAGGTGAAACGAACTGCCATCGTGAGCCTACGGAAACTGCTTGGCTTCGGTGAGAATACTTCTATAATGTAACTACTGAAAACAGAAAAAAATCCAAACTTTTCTATTCAACCGGATAGACCATGATGCACGAGTCGTCGAAACAGGTTTCATTCTTACACAAGCATGTTACACCCAAGGACATCTTAGTCCAACGTAGTCATAACAAATTCGGAAGTTGAGTAAGGTGCGAGGCACAAACGTAGCGCACGAGCGCCTCACTCGTTTACCAGGCAACTGTAACATCCCGGCGAAGTGCAATTTTCTTGCCACGTTTTATCCTTCCTGGGTGAGACTCTACGGGAAACGGCCACTCAGGTCTCCATGCATAAAGCAATCGCTCGTGGAAATCAAGCAGAAATGGTGAAGGACTTGTGACTGTGGCGTCACAGTCACGTTTGGTTTTCCAACAACACCTCAGCTTTCTTGCCAGACGAAAAAAAGCCTGAATTCTTAAATAGGAACACTTGCTTTTTATGTCTCCATTGGGAATAAGTTGTTTAAATTGCTCCATTCATGTGCAATAACTGATCTGTTTCATGTGGCGACTAAACTTTAAAATGTGGCCTAGCCCTAGTAGGAACAATGCTGAGCATAAATCGTAACAAAATCTTGTTTGAAAAGCTTCGGTATGCGAGGCCAAACCAACTCTTTTTCTCTGCAGTTCAAAGCTTTTGCAGCATCAAACGCAAAGATATTTGCGCCTAATATGAGCCATCGATTAAGTGCCATGTTTGGCCCGCAGCATTTGCTACGAAAGCAGCGAGTTGTTCTGTTTGTTTTCTTAGAACACCCTAATTTAAGCGCATTTGTCCAACGGCAGATGAAGCCTAATTTCATTTTTCGTTGTTTTTTTTATCTGATTCATCAAAGTGACTCAAAGCAGACCGCTGATTGTCCCTAGTTGTCGCGGCTGGGAATGTGATCTTCGTTTCCCAATATTCTTCCTGCGTGAAGCAAACTTACGTTTGCAAAATTAATTGATTTACCGGTGCTCGGCGTTCAAGTGTACATGGCGGTATCAACCAACCGTTCCTATGTTAACTACGCGAGGTGCAGCGAGTATGGGACGAACGCACCTGACAGGCGCAAGTACAACCCTGTTAGCTTACCGTTTCCATCTCTTGTCCCTCTACTTGAGTAACTATAGTCACCACAAAGGTGACACAAGCGAATCGAGCAAATTTCTTCGGAAATCGATTTCACGTACCACTACGCATCCTCAGTCCTTTAAATCTGCAAGCAATGCCTTAGCGTGAAACGTTGAAAGGCTAAAGCAAGAGCAGAGAAAGGAAACAAACTGAAGACTGAAATGGAATAAATTACTGTAGATCACAAGTTCAAGTAGAAATGCTGTTCCGTTGAGTTCGTCAATTTTTTCGGTTTGATGATAAAAGCGATTTCGGATCAAATTTCAACTTCAAAAAACCGGAACGTTGAGCGCTGTGTTTGAACATCGCGACGTTGCAATTCCGTAACAAGATCTCATTTCGTGTGAGAACAGCATGGAATACTTCCGCCAAACCAACTATCGCTGATGTCCATGATGTTATTTCGAACTAAACCTGACTTGGCTCAAATCCTTTTGCGGCTCCGTCTCCCAAAGATGGAGCTCCATCGCTTATTAAAATCCCAACCAAGGTAGTACAGCAAGTAATTCTTGTTTAATTTTAATGTGCTGCGCAGAAACCGCTGAGTCCTGCAGTGTGTAAAGCCCTGTCATAAAAATAAGTGCGTCCTCAGAAGGCTGGATCGATGACCGTCGTGTTTTTAATTAAAATCTCGGGAGGTGAATTGGACAGTTGTAAACTCGTTGCTGTTGAACATACCGAGGTTTTCTGGATAAAAAATCGCTGCAACATCGCTCTTTGCCTTGGCAGACGGCTCGCCAGTGTTGAAAGATCAAAAGCCCCGCAGGCAAACTGAATCCAGGCAACGCATCTCGGCACTAGCCAGGAACCCTGGCCCTGGACCTTCTTGTTGTGCGGCAATTATAACGCTGCTCATTAAATATTGACTGCCGCTCTCAATGGCGATCGGGCGCTGAGGTATTTACGCCTCTCCTGGTTGCGGCGTATGTCGATTGATGTCAAGAAATGACGCAGCAGTCTATTGTGGAAGGCGGTCGGCTATTATTTTTAAACGGGCTATACAGTAATACGACGCGATAAGCAGTAACTTGGCTGCCCCGTAATTGTGCAAATGATGCCATTTTCACGGGATCTGTAACGAGCGCCCTTATGTGGAGAAGCGAGCAGGGATTTTCGTTCCGCGCGGGAAATGCGTCAGGGCTCTTGTGATCCCTGTGCTCGAGACGTTGGGCGCACCGTTGACGTTCAAGCTGACCTTTTCAAAGATACTTCACGCAGCAGGTTTGCTTCAGCTGCTTGTGTTTCTTGCGGCGTGACTTTGTCAGAATGTGCTCCTTCCACATGGATTTGACAGAAAGTGTGACGTGAAACACGCAAATGGTTTCAGGCGGAGTTCAGACTGAATTTTTAAATAAACAATAAAACTAAACAGGGACAGTAACTGGGAAAATAAAAGGATAATAAAATGAAAGTTTGCGCAGTGTACCGAACAGCAATTTTTACATCGCGGTATACATTGGCTTAGCCTACGAATGTTCATATGCCCGTGCGTTTATTACAACATAAGTTTACTGGATCCGTAATGAATAGGGCTGTGCACGAAATCATGGCCGTGGTGTTACATCAGATCTCAGGTTTGCTTCATTCACGATTAGTGTGGTTAGTCCCTGATCCCTTCAGTTAGTGCAGGAAAGAGTTTGACTTTTTGTTATCTGACTTTATATTTCTCTGTGCGTCGAACGCACGTATTGGTATCGGTTACTATGTGTGAAGCTTGCTTTGTAACAAAATACTCATTTATTTAAAATTAATCAATATTTGCTGATAAACATTTTTCTCGCAACACAAGCGCACTGTGAACTAATTCAGCGAACTAAAAGCAACAGTTGAATTTTTGACGATTGACACATTACAAACTAAAATGATTTTTTATTCTTTTCACATGGGTTGCTTTGGACAAAGAAAATAGCAGCAGATCTATACATACAGTGTCAATATATTTTTATGTGATCTTGATTTATACTCCCATGTGTTCAAAAAACGCCAAAACAGCTTATGACCTATTCAAGGGTTAAACCAGAATTTTGACGCGGCATTTCTTTCTGTTGAACTTGGTAGCATGTAAGCCACCAGTATACGCATTCATTAGGACTCATGCTTTAGCTACGATTTTAACACCAGGCAAGCGTTGAGAAAGAGTGTTACAGTAAATTTTGCAAATGAATTTTCCTCGACAACAGGAAAGGTGGGGCATTATAAAACTCAATCACAGGTAAATGTAACGCTATATTCCACAAAACTTCAAGATGACTAATACTACATAGTTTTTCAATGTTCAAAATGTACTTATTCAATTACGCCCTAACAATATAGACAAGTTGATCTCGTAAAGAGTTGGCGTAACTGATCCAATCCCGAAGTTGTCGTTTAAAATCTGACCCAACGGGTGTCGGAAATGTTGGTACCTTGTGGTTTGGCATAGGTACGGCCGTCGGTCATCTGAAAATAGGCCACGGGTAATGATGTGATCTCCGTTTTGCTGATACACGCAAAGGCATCGGACTTGATCGTTTCCGCCAAGTGGTCGCCACTGCCGTACACGCCCTTCCGTTTCTCGTTTGCTTTTCTGTAGTTAAGCAGGCAAACCGAGTTCACCTCGGACAGTCCACTTAAATTCTCTCTGCAACAGTAACGTAGACATGAAAAATTCACGCATCATTTCCCTCACAAGCTGTTGTGGCTGTCAAGCAGAACGTCTTTGTTGTTGTTTACGAGGTTTAGAAAACAAATTTCCGTCCCAGAGTAGACCTTTGATCCCCCAAAACAGTGGTCATCTGACATGACTTTGCTCTCCGAGTGTACTGTTAGACCGGAGAGCGGCCGCAACCACTTTCCCCACTACTGAGCAGTTCCACGTTTTTGTGAAGTCTCTACTTCTTTCAAGGGATAACGTGAATTGAGAGTTACAATTTTTGATCAGAAAAATACTTCCTTTTAAATTTTTTCAATTCTTAACTGATTGCCACTGTTGATTAGCAAAAACGCTGAATAGTCTTGCAACTGAAAGTACGGTTGGTAGGTTGTTTGCCTTAGCGGGATTGTGTGCAGTGATAATCGTGCCTTGCTGTGTGGTGCGCGACCCGTACTGCTGAGATATGTCTGACTCACAGTCACATCAAAGAGAGTTGCCTGTAAAACTCGTTTCATCTCTTAAATTAACGCTTTAAAATGCTTTTCCGCATAGTTCATTCTCTGTGTCAGGCTTAGACTGGTAATCATCTCATTTGATGGTACAAACTTGCATAAAACCGAATTGCATGGTATTTTTTTGCTTGCTTCCTTGGCATTGAACTGTCAACTACAGAACAAGCCAACTTTTCGACAAGAAGACTAGCTTCTGATCTAGTACTTTGAGGTTACCCAGTAATGTGTCACTCTCCCACGCAATACTTGTCACTACTTTTTACAGGCGGGCTGAAATTTTAACAGAATATTCTGGGTTTGATGGAACAGTGCACAAATGTGTGATTGCACCGGTTCACAGCTGAACGAACAATTTCAGGATATCCGAAAACGGCAATGTTTTTACCGCGCATGTAATTGCAGCAGAAACCGTTAGAGACTGCCATCTAGACATCTTCACTTCAGTGCACTTGCAAATGCGTGTGCTCTGCATTTGTGATGCCCTCATTTCTTGATCAGCAGTATTTTGAACCAACTTGTCACGTCGTAGACAAAACGAGTGATGCTTTTAATCAAAACGTGTGCCAAATTCCATGTGCGTCCAGCTTCCTATTTTTACTTTATGTATCGAGCGGATCATTTTTCTACGGTCAGATCGTTCTTTCCACTAGCTTGTAATGATGACAGATGATGCGTGGCACTCACCATGCATGTTGCAAAGCAACCCCGCTTTAACTCACCTCGCGCTGGACACGCTTGGTTTGGAAAGAATTCAGTACAGTGCATGAAGGTTTGTCAAGTTTTTCGACTGCAATGCAGGAATCAGGATGTGCGCAACATCCCGATGTCATGTACCTTTCAATTTTCACTCAGATGGAAGAGCCACACGCTTCCACGCCTTTCCAACACCTGCCTGTCATTTGCGTGACGAACTTTCGTTGATTTTTATGATCAGATACAGTACAGCTGGACGCTGTGCACTATCCAGTGGACAGTCGTATGGGCGTGGTACTGTAGATCCTTCTAGAAGTCATCCAACGCAGCATCGCTGAACCAAATAACGATATGGTTTTTGTATTGGGTGGTGCATTATGTTTATATATTTCTGCACCGTAAGCCGGAATGGGATTGCTGCTGATTACTCAAAACGCATACGGCTTTAATAGGTCACTCAGAAAAGATCGGAAGCAAGTTATAAACAATGCTTCGCAGCTTTTATCACTGATTCAGTAGCCGCATACATTTGAAGTGTTGGCAGACAAACGAAAATGACATCAAGCCTACTTTTCAGACAATCGACTTTTAAACCTGTTGACTACTCCGTCGCTCATCAACCTTCATTATACCTCAACATCGACTATTTGCGTCTCGGGAAGAGAGAGAAATATTGACCTTTGCGCCGACCCACAAATTATCTGCTTGCTTATTGTGAATGCACCTGTGCTGTCGTCAGCGTCGTTAACAGCCAAAGACGCGATTCTGCTAAAATTGAACGACTGAAATGAGGCCGCGGCTATCGTCCCATGTTGAACCTGTGACGAATGGTTCGATCATTCGCGAACTTTGACAGCATTCGCTCGTTTCCCGCCTTCCCTTGGATAAATTCGTAATGTGAAAAGCGGACATTAAACAGTGAACGCAGATTTTCTTTTCACTACTTATAACAGTGCCCAGTGGTCTGCTTCCAGACACAACGAAATGATTCATCAAGTGCCGTGGCCCTGTCGAGTTGTCACCGGTGCCAGCTTGCCAGGTGCGCTCCACGCACAGATTCGTTTGCCTTTCACACGAAAGTGTGGGTGATAGTTGGCCAACACATAAATTTGCGGTCAATTTGAGCAACGTGCCAGAAGATGCCTCACGCTAAGATGCGGCAGAGCCGCCGAGACGGCGATTTCCTTCAGATCTGCGATTCGTGCAAAACGCTAGCAGAAAGCAGTCCACGATTTTTTTCAAAAGTAAAACAGAAATATGCAAAAGGTTCTACTTGAATAAGATTGCAGGGCTGAAGATGCGTAGTGTTACGTGAAACCGATTTCCTATTAAAAATGAGGTGAATTCAAACCCTTCACCTTTGTGGGGACCGCTTACTTGAAACATGCACAGCAACGTGAACTGGACTTTGCGGATGTCAGCACTTTTCCACCACAATGTTTTCACGTTCCGTGATAATAAACATGGTTGTGTCATATGGTGCAGCACCAATCGTGCGCAATTAAAATTTCCCCAAAGGTAATTTAATTTTACGTTAACGTCCCTTCCATTCCAATTGGATAACCACGAATTTTCGAATTTTTGTGCATTCAGTTTCAACACCCCCTAGATTGACTGGACATCAAGTAGCGTCATAGGATCAAGCCAAGCTATGTTCGGAAAAAATCCATGAAGCGTCATTTTTGATGAATATATTCGTTAAAAAGATTTCAATTTACTTACGTAGTACTTTTTCTTGCTGTTTCTCTGAAAATCTAGTGGTATCGCTGGCACGAAGCTCTGTGATAACTCTTTTAGCAATACACAGTAGAAGCAATGGCTGCTTGAAAACTGCCAAACGGAGAATGTGACTACAAAGTAAACCAAAACAGCTCAAATATTTCAGCATCAAGACACCAAAAGGGCGACACAGCCGAATCTGATCGCAAATTGGCAGGCTGATTCCTCGAAAGCTTAACAGCCAAATCTGGAGGTTTTTATACTCTACAGTAGCTCAAATATTTTTGAAAATTAAGATATATGGTGTACAAATCGTCAACGCAAGAAGACGAGTTTTACAACATTAGGAGTCACTGCTCTAGCAATAATTAATTGATCTGACCTAAAAAAAACGGAGTTTTATGAAAACACACAGTAAAAATTTCTAGCTATGCTTACATAAAATGTTGGTTTCTGATTGATTTTTGGCTCGATAATTCCTATTCCATTTAGGTGTGTTGCTCATTCTCAGGATACAATTTCTGAACCTTCAACAAAATATTTTTTTCAAGGGTCCTTATTTGCTTAAAGACAAGCGGTTAACTAAAGACAATCCCCCTTTTGAAAGCGTGAGCTTTTTGTTTGAAACACGCGAAGGCAGACGAGGAGGTGATATTCGTCTTTTGTTCGAAGGATTATGTTGCTTTTCCCCAATTTGAGCACTGCAGGTGGAACCTGCAGGTGCAACACCCTGTCCGGATTTTTGAAGAAAATTCCAACGCTTGTCAAATTTGAGCTTATGCGCGAACGACATTAATTTGTGCTTTCGAGCAAGCGGCCGGTCGTTTTGGCGCCAACTCATCACCCTGCGATGGCGAACGCGTGGCGCGAACCGTGGATGCATCTACTCCCCCGCTACGTACCTGCTGCAGCATCTGGCTCCGATCAAATGGAACCCATGGGAACAGCACAACCTTTGCCGCCTCGCCGAACACGACCACCTCGACTTCCGGTCTTGCGACTCATAAAATAAAGCCTGTAGTCTGCCATGCGCTCGTTTTCGCCATTTTTTTGGTATAAACCGTTGGTGGTCGGTCGCAGAGGTGATATCAAAGGCGGCATGGCGAAGAGTAAAGAATAATAGCGTCGTCTCCTGTAGAGTGTGCTGTCGGCTACCAGTTACGAGGATGGCGACTAAAAGCTTTGCAATTCACTGCATATTATAGCCTTCAAAAGCGTAGCAATAATTACGTGCCGCTGGCAGGTCAACAACCGGTCATTGAAACTTGTCGTGAAACCCGCCCATTCCCTTTTTTTTGTTTTGTTTTTTTCATAAGTTCTTGATTTTAATATTTGTAAGACCCCCACAAAAATATTTGGGCTGCATCAGATTTTTGGTTGCAAAACGTGTTTCGTTAACGTTTCGGTCTCAATTTTTGCTTTCGGAAAATATCTTTTTACAAAAACCTTTCATCAATAAAACGGTTAATAAACATTTCAGGCAATCTTTTTAGTGGAGTCAGTGGAGTCGCATTTATGGTAGTTTATCTCTGACACATTTTTGTTGCAAAAACTGTCAGCAGTCTTTCAGTTTTAAATCCTCCATATCTCTAAAATACTGGGAAACAAGAATTTTTCGGAATTCGAGGAATGTGAAAGCGTGGTGCCACGAGATTAAATTCTAAAACTGTCCAGCTCCCTCTAGCGGCTCGCTCTGGACGTAAGAAACGAGTGGTCATTTGAAGTAGGTGGTGTGTTTGCTAACGAAGTGTTCGCCGAAAACTATGTCCACCCCTCAGCAGCTGCGTTCTGGTTTTGAACACTCATAAACTGCAAACAGCCAGATCATGAAAGCGCGGGAAGCAGGACCGAGAGACCTCAGGTGATGGAAGGTCTGCAGCACCAGCCAATAACCACGCATTTCCACATCGAGACGTAATTGATGAATTTGCCGCGTTTCTGTCACACATTTCCGGATATATTCTTGGCACAGGGTCGAGATATAATGTGTCATTGATTCCCGGTAAGATTTTGATGTGGGAAATCCAATGAGAAAGCGTTGTGTTTTTCATAAATCTCTCATCGCTTCTCTTCTTGTTGTCTGGGACCACTGCGGTTCACCACTTTCATTGAAACTTGTCTTTCAGCAAAAAATATCTGGTCTGGGATACAGCGACGGTTTCTCGATGTCTTGGGTTGTGACGGCGAATGTCATAAATAGTACAATCGCCTTTGTTTTAGATGCATAGATTCGACCGAGCGTCCGGGTATTGTTCAACGAAAAACGGTGAAAGTGCGCTCAGTAAAATATTTGTTGATTTATGTCGATTCCTTCCTATAGGACAAAGGAATCAAGTTGACAAGTTGCAAGTGCAGGCGCGTGCGGTCAACACAGCCTTAAACAGTCTTGTTATATACAGGAACCAGGATCACCGGCACCTGCAAAAAATTCCTTAACAACAGGTTAAGGCTGAAAAGAGTGAAATGTTTTTGCTAGATGAAGCGGTACAATCACCTGATTAGCGATGTTATTTACTTACGCGACTGCACCTAAACATACTGAAACTCTGCGTACGTGCATCAGTGCTCTTGGTGGAGCTTGGGGACAGGAACTTATCACTTACCATTTGCTTTCACTTGTACGATCAATGGCAAGGCATTAAATCTGTTGCAAGATTTCTTTGCGCAGCAACGAAGCATACACTCCAAATGCTGTTGCAAGTGAACATTTCAGCCTCTGAAAAAATCATCTCCCTTTTTTTCTAGAAATATATTTTTAAAGAGGCAGTGCACAAGCAAAAACGTGGCATTCGGCCTGGAGACGTAAACGAGAATTAGGCTCGTACAGGCCTGTAGCCAAGGGGGGAATTCGGGGTAAGTGCCCCCCAAACTATTTTGTGTCGCTCAAATTTAGTTTTTCCGAGAAAAATTTGTTTTAAACAAATAAAAAAAATCTTTCACCCATAAAAATTTATTTTGCCCCCCCAAACTTTAAAACCTGGCTATGGGCCTGGGCCCGAGAATGCCTTGTTTCAAACTTTCTGACTCAAGGAACCGGCATATTTCTCCTTTTTCTAAAATCCTTGATATAATCAACTTCCTGTGACCTGCTTGCACCGACGTTCTCGGTCTGTTGGGAGTGTTGTAGTGCATATCAGAAGCAGATGTTCGAATTGTTGGTGAAGGAGTTTACAGAAAAACAAGTAAGCAGCAAACGTTCCTGTACTGTTTGCAAGCAAAAGAAATGTAAGCTTTATGATTCAGGCCAAGGAATATTTTGTGTCTTTCTGTCATTTTTTAAGAAAAACAAGAATTTCTATCCATAACCCTTAACTTGCGTTTTTGAGTGTAAACAGCTCTTTTCACAAATGTAAAGTCATAATGCTGCAGATTTAACTGCTGGAAAGCAGGTAGTGTTTCTGAACACATGCGAAGTTTCATGGTAACTTCTGCTGGTGGCCAGAGTGTTAATCCAATAGTTCGAATCTCCATCCCGTTGCTACACCGTTTGTGTGTGGCAGAATCGAGTGTAACATTTTATTCGTGAGTCGGCGGTCGGTAACAATGTGGGCCCTCTCCCCAGTTTACATCACCTTTTATGAGCTGCAAAATTTAAAAGTAATCGTTTCTATCATTGCAATACTTAAACTCCGCAACCTGGATGGACCATGGTATGATACCGATGTGCCAAACATTTTTGTTACACTGAACAAACATGACTCTTTGGAAGGAAATTTTTCCATACTGATAGTTGACTTGGCAATCTTGTTTGGCTTTAACATTCCAATTTTTTGAAAATGTTATAATTCGAGGCAGATGCCTCGTTCAATCGAAATTTAATGTTTTGGCTGAATATGTTAAGGTTGATGCATTTGAAAAGTCAGTCTTCAACCGCTGTTTTATTGAACATTTACGGATAATATCCTGCGGATGTCGTATTCGTATGTCGCAGCAACCTCGACTAACTAGTCAGCCGAGAAGCTTGTGCGCTCTCTTTAGCGGTTATCAGTGGACGCATCTGTTTGTGGGTGTAACAGTCCTCTCAGGGTCTGACCCGTTATGTGAAAAGAAGGGAACATTGTACAGAAGGAGCAGCGACACGATTAAAAGTGAATGACACATGTCAGTAGCTTTTTGACAGATCTCAAATTGTTTAACTTTCAGAACTTAAAATTTTTCAGGCCAGACATTCGTGAACTGTGAGACCAGTGGACGTTGGAGAATGAATGTGAACTTGGCAAAAGATCTGACTGCGGTTCAGATGCTTTTGGGATTAGTTGCGCTTGAATTGTCCAGATTTACTGTACTCATATCGAGCTGGAATGTGCTGACCTTGAGTTACAGTCCGGTGCCTTAGTGACCTCAAGTCTCCATTCTTTCCGAGTAAAATACCATATATGGTCACGGTTTACGTTCGAATTCGTTTTGATGGCTCTTGCTTGTTACCTTATTCCATTTCAGGAAACATTAGTAAGTCGGCGCCTGACTGTTATGCAACCTCCATTTTTTGTGTGAGAGAGTGTTCAATGCTACGATTTTGCTTTTTCCTTTCAGTCAGTCCACTGTGAAATTCGGCAAGTAATCCTTGTTGTCGTGTTTTAAATTAGTAAACAAACGAGCAAATAATGCTTTCTTGACCAAGTTAAAGATGTTTTGTTGAATACACTGACCACAGCGAAAACCGTGAAACTGGCTTTCCAGCAGTCGACGTTAAGTTTCGGTTAGTTTTAACTGCTGCTGCTGTGACGCCCTTCATATTTTACGCACAAAGAACGAAAACAACACTGAAAAGACCTAAATGTGTTTACTCTTCGGTTATCCGCCACGGGATCGCATTAACTGCCGCAAAATGTCACAATCTCATTGTTTACAGTTCGTGTTGACATGCGCCTTCCAAATGCAGAAGCAGCAGCCTACTTTTTTCAACTGGTGAAACAATGTTCCAAAGCGAGGGCTGTTGTTACACTCTGCCAGTCATCCACTGCGGTCTGTAAAGAGTATCGGCTTGCAGCTTAAGTTTCCATCAGCGCGGTACTCTTACGGCATATTTGCTTTTGACTTAACTCGATTGCTTTAGACATTGGGGCTAGAGAAAGTTTTGGGGCAGCCTGTATTGTGTTTCGGGTGCGCAGAAATGTATAGTTACATCACTCTCGCTGCCAACCTGATTTCTCTCCAGACTGCGCAGGATGCCAAGTGGTTTGGAGCGTTTTTCCGCCATATTTGTTTATTTATTAAAAATTAACAAAATTAAGTGTAAATAAAGTGCAGACAAGGGACTGCTTGGGGCTTCAGTGTGTAATACGTGGGGTTGATCACCAACATGGTGTTTCACCTTTTTGCCGATGACAATTCACAACCCAACCGAAAAAACTGCAATAAAGAGTAAATTTCAACATTTTTCAAGCAATCGTTCATGAAATTTCTCTGAAAATGTTTAACAAGAATCTACAGTCGTGGAAAATTTTAATAGGATTCTTGTACCAAAAACCACGTACGAAAACTCTGTCACTTAGTAGAGATGAAGATCACTGGTCATTGCTGTAATCGAGTCTCGAGACTCGATTTCAGAACATTTTACGTTTTTTTGTACAATGCCAATGCTCGTAGATTCAAGTTTTTTTTACGGAGGTTTCCGTCATGTGGCAGCCAAAAGATGCTGAAAAAAAGCGGAGACCTCTTGGCAGTGAAACCGATAGCATTTTGACAAGTGCAAACTGTGGCCAGATGATGCATTTGCAGTTGTAAACAACGCGGTTTGCAAAACATACCCGGTCTTGTCATGGTAGCAGGTAAAGAGAGGCGGAACGTGCAACCGTGCAAAATATGTTGGTCTTTCCGCTTATTTTGTCTTATAACTAGAGGGCTACGCAGATTTGTATCATACTCTGTACTCACTAGGCCAGGAGCCAAATGCGGCTCTTTAGCTCCTATGGTTCTCTGGATTTCACAAAACTTGCAATTTGAAGTTGCATTTGATGAATATGGTTATAGTATAGCCTGTGCTCCTATGAGGTCACATGAAAAATAAAACGGCATCAACATGTTGTGGATTCTCGCCGGTCATATGTGCTGGAGGATGAAGCAGAATGGCTCTTTTGTAAAAAAGTTGCCGACCCCTGCACTAGGCCCTAATGATCTCGTTTGGACATCACATGTGTCACGCAGTTGGCACATAATAAGGCTTCGCAAAACGTTGCACTTTCCACTGGCGTTTAATGTTTCACGTAAAATCATTTTGAGACAAAATAAAATATAAGTAAACAGTTTAAAACTATAATTGTTGAAAAAAGCAAGAGCCAAAACACTGGTTGTGTTGAAACTACAAGCAAGATAATTCTCGCAGAAGTTACATTCTGTCCCACAGGAAATTTGTACCAAACAATCAATTTGGTGCATTCCGACGCATGTCTAACAACTGTAATGAGCAAAACCTAAACAATTATTGCTTCCACAAATCCCGAAATTGACATTTGCTTGAGATTTACTGTGTCTGGTGCCACTTGTCGGTTAATCTCATATCATAGACAAATTTTATTGATCCAGGCACAAGCTAGAGCTGAGCTACAGCCAGTTCATTCAGAAAAAGTTATTTTCTTGTAGTTATAGTGATGTCAACTGCAGTCATTAATATCGTTTATGACTTCTAAAATGAAACAAATGCAACGATTGAAGTGTGAATTCCCCGTATAAAGACCGCTATTATGTTTTGATTGTTGGTATCTAACTCTCTGGTATTTAAAACAAAGCGTAAAATACTGAACAAAAACATTATCCTAGGAACGGATTTCAGTGGATTGACTGGTACACT
>JGI24159J19872_10003422_pt1 | contig 19754 bp, 10 predicted proteins | sample Ectturendosymbi4_FD_19872 | JGI IMG/M metagenome (IMG submission 19872) | reverse complement strand
TTTGTTCTTCTGCGCCACACTCACAGGCCGCAGAGGAGGCCATACCCCATTTGTACAAACAGGAGCGGAAACGCCCGACACCGGTGCGGAGACGGTTGAGCCGGACCCAGGCTCTTCTTGGGAGGGTCATTCCGGGAGGGTGGGTACTGGTGTCTGGAATGAAATTGAGGAGTCTTGTGGGGTTGTCCGCCCACTCCGCATTTCATTGATGACCCGCCCACTGCGCCGCACGTATGTTGTTGTTGTCAGAGGAATGATGAGTTGCAAAATCAAGATCACATGATTTTGTTTCACACTACCAAACCAGACATTGGTGGTAAGATTGGTTGTGCGATGATGCCCAGGACACTGCACTCTACAGCAAATCATTCTTTTTGTGGGGTTGGTCTCCTACCATTGCATATCTGTTACCTACTCTGTTGCAGCCAGACATTGCGTGACGTTGTGCGATTTTTCTATGGCGTCGACCANAGGNCACAAAGTTATTAAAAACGTAGCAACAATAGCCTCTTTGATGTTATGTCATCTCGAAACTGGATGGTTGAAGTTAAATTTACAACAGACTCCGAAAACATACTATAAATGTAACAAGTGTCCCTTGCTACTGGGAGAGTGGTATGCTCTGGCCAGGGGCGTTCAGAAATGGCGAACGGGGCGACGGCCCCGGGCAGCCAAGATAGGGGCATGTAAAGTGTGAAGTACAAAAATTACATCTTCATAAAATGTTGTGACTAAATGTTTATCCGCAATGTAAGGCTACTACAACATGCTGCATGGATCTGATGGGAACTTTCCTGAATGGGACATGCAATTGTGACCCGAGAGAGAGATGAAGCAATGCAGTCGTTGTCTAAAAGCGCTGTACCCTATCTCTCGTCAGCCTTTAAAGGCTGGCCAATTCCCAATAACATACTGGTAATCTGCAACTTGATATTTAAAAAATATCAGGCATACAACTCTATGTCCTATCATGCCTCACAAGTGCTATGTTTTCTGGTGTGCCTATCTAATACACATTTGCATGCAGAAGTGCAATATGTAGATCCTCAAAACACACCCATTACTACAAAAATCTTTATACAAACTTATGCCTCAGGCCCACAGAATAAAACCATTTATAAAAAGACTACCAAATAAAAGAGCAAAAAGAAGTTATGAAATATTCTAATATAATTTATTGAAACTTATTTTTGTCAACACTAGTTTATACGTGTTTCAAATGTCTGTTTTCTCACATTCCAGAATACAAGCTTAGAATTTTTGGGGGGCACATACAATTANGTAGTTGCCCCGGGCATCACCGGACANTTCACGCTAATGGATCTGACTCCCACAACAAAATGAANAAAATCGGGCTCATCTGCAACAGAGATAATGTTGGAAAGCTAGCAAAACATTTTTAAATGATGCAAATTTTTTTTGAATTTAGGAAGAAGTATATCAAACATTCTTTGCTAAGCAAGTAATAACTTCTATCTTTTTGGTAACATTGTACCGCACAAATTCTCCCCGCGTACTTATAACGTTCAGGGTTTTTGTAGTTCAATACCCTTTTGTATATTGTTTGGAAGATTTATTATATTTTCAATTTTGATATCACCTCATTTCTTGCTATATTTTCAGTACGACTATTGTAAGGCTTTCATTTATTTAAAGAAACAAATATAAAGCAAATACAAAAACGTTGATGAAATTTGAAGGTGCTAAAAATATCATTGCTAAGGAAATTCTTTTAACACGTTTGTCAGAGACAATCATGACTATTTGCCTTGAATAACAACAACATTAAATTGATTTTGACTTAAGGTACAACTTTCCGTGCTGGCCAATATCGCTTTGATTGCAAGTAACATCATTCAATCAACAAAAGCAAGAAAGAACTCTGCACCAATCAAACTTTCGTGAGTATCTAGTTCAATACTGCATATTTTGAAGGACGGCAAATCATATGGCAAGTTTAGTTTAGAACATGGACCCTGCAAAGAGTAGAAACCTGTACGAGAGCTATTGCTGAACTTGTGATGAGTTCTGTACCGAAAGCTCTCTTTACATTTTTTAATTTTGCGAATTTTTTAAAATGGTGCTGAGCAATTTATACTTAACATTTGCCTTTCCATTGGAGACATAAAAGGACTTTTTGACATGGTTTTGGCTTTCGTATGTACGTTATTGCAAAATTGTCGATCGGAATCATTTAATTTTTTGGTATTGGCAGTTATTTTGCGATTTTTGAAAAAATATGAGGAAAAGTTACCAAATGACTACAAAAATCTTTTTCAAAATGTTGTGGATTTTACCTTTATCTGACGATACAAGCAGCAATTCATTACAATGATATCCAAGTAACGGGATTAAATTTTTGAATTTGTTTGGCCGAAAATGTTATTATCCTTGGAGCACTATCTGAAAAAAGCGGTTCACCAAATAATGAAAGAAAACAACAGATTGCATTGCATCACGAGTCAAATGACCAGGCGAGTTCCGGAACTAGGACAAACACACATGGATCTTAAAAACTAAAATTGAACCTGGTAATTCTCAGGACAAAGCTCGCTCCATTAGAGTAATGAGCTTCATATAAAATTCTTAGATCAGAAGAAGAGAGCTACATACAAACAAACAGTGTGCTTTTCCATAAAGACCTTCAGGTATGAAACGTAACGGTCATCTCCCGATGCCCGTCACATGTGGGCAGAATCCGGACAGCATCTTCAATGCACAGTGAAAGATACCACAAGCCAAAGATCAGAATTCGCATATGATCAAAACGAAGCATAGAAACCAGGGTTGTGGAGTCGGAGGTGAAATATCCGAATCCGACACCAACTCCCACCTTTCCAAAATTTCCGACTCCGATTCCCGACTCCGACCAGCCCAACTCCCCACTCCGACTCCTTAACATGAAGGGAATGAAATTTGGCTGTAAATATCAATGGAAATCGTGGTGCACAGCAAGGAATCTCTGTTTCAACAAAAGCTTCAAAATAAATTGCACCATTTCAACAGGAATTCCCAATTTAGGAGTGTGATGTAAAAAATGATCTTCAGGTCGATGCTCAGTCTCTCCAAGTACACCACTCCTGAAGAAGCGGCTTGCCTGCGTACGNAAACCTGGAATACTATCGTGGGTCTGATAGNCCCNGTTNAAAATGAGGTCATTCCTGAAACTACGGTAGCGGAGGTCGGCGCGCTTTGAACTCTTCAGTACTTTCATGATTTTGTGTGACTAGTAATAGGTGCGATTGCGGTCATCCACGATCTTCTANTATTTGCACAGGGGGCGAGTTCGGGTTTGGCAGACCCGACGATAGTATTANTGTGAGGTGACGGCTCACGCTGACCCCACGTTATGGTTAGAGGACGTTTTGCTTGTAAAAAGCTGAAACTCACTCAGTGCATGCTTCTACGGTCTTTTTNGCAGTATACCNAAGGAGAAATTCTTCAGGCCCGTAATTNTTTTTNTGAGTAATTCAGTTCANGACTACATGACANCTTNGCTAAATCAACCATACATGACACTTTCGACACCCTACTTTTCATCAAACATCGTATGATATTAGAGTAAAACAACTTTGTTAGGGCTCAAATTGCTCAGTGAGACATATTTTCATTGTAGTTTTTGCGATAAACTACAGTTGAAGGAAAAGNTATTTTTTGTTTTTGAAAACCGGGTCTGGTAGACCCGGCGACAGCATTAACGTTACAAAAATACAACGATAGCATTCCAGGGAGAAGCGGCTTGCCTGCGCACTTTAGCACTAGGCTAAAGGGAGCTCCCAGTAGCTTTCGTGCTACTGGGGATGCTATCCTTAGCGCGCCGCATGCAGCAGCCTCAGCGATGCTGCACTTCAGAAATGGTTCTTCTTTGATTGTGCGTAACAAATCACGCTTCGCCTATGCTGCTTCGAATTTCTCAGACGAACAATACGCTAGAGAGCAGAAATAGTTTTGAGTTTTGTTTATTATTGATTATTTTAAAATTTGACGATAGACTGCGTTTCAAAAGGAACTATTTAACAAATTTCAAAATCCACTAACTGAAGTATATGACAGTAAGTTTATGACACACACATGAAGAAGCTAACAAATAAGGACAATTTATGATGATAATGATGATACAGTAATTTCACAGTTACAATATATACATATGCCTTTGTAAAAATGTATATAGTACTGTTCTGAAACCACATTTGTGTGTTTTTACGGTGAACAGGTCAAGCATGAAAAAAGATCTGCGTAAAGATATTTCCGCGTTTGCAGAAAGTGTTTTGTTCAATTCCACTTTTGCTGGAAACAGTGCGACCACGATTGATCACCCCAATTTGCAAGTGAAGGTGAAACATTGATTCCGTTTGATTTTATGAGCTTATTAAAATTGAAACATGTGTTTTGATGCCTCATTCATGTAATTCAGCTTATGAAACCTAAGAAACACATTCTTCATGACGACTTGATCTACAAAACATCGTCTTACCTGAACAAAATTATCGCTTACAAGCCAACAACCATCACTTTGCGAGGAAGGTTGCTAGACTTGATGTTTCCCGGAAAAAAAAGAGTGAAGCGTGCAACTCCTACTACAGGAAACTCAAGCTCTGGTTCACAGACAGTTCAATTCATTTTTTACAGAGATTCGGTTTTGTACCCTGGTACAAACGTACCAGTTGAGGTATGTCGGCAATGCATACAATCTTCCTTATAAAATTTCTTCACAACTTCTGTTTCACCGACATAATGTGCATTTCGTTTTAGGTGAGCTTCTTTATCAAGTGTGCGATAAAGTTTGTTAGCAATTTCTGCTTTTGTGTCGTGCAGCTCGACTGTCACTTCTATTGCTAAGTGTAAACAAAACAGAAATACGCGTTACGTGATGTTGCAGCGGTTGTACGTCATGGTGCCTGTTCGAAACAGACCTTTTCATCACTGACCACTCATTTAAGCAATACGAAAAAGACCACGTTCATAATACCTCGCAGACGCGTACATTACTGATCACAATTATAACCAGGATTGCGGAGTCGGAGGTAAAATATCCGACTCCGACTCCGGCCTTTCCAAAATTTCCGNCCCCGACTCCGACTCCTTAACATAAAGGGAATGACATTTGGCTGTTAAAANNAATGGAAATGGTGGTGCACAGCAAGAGATCTCTGTTTCAACAAAAGTTTCAAAAGATAATGAACCATTTCAACAGTAATTCCCAATTTAGGAGTGTGATTTAAAAAATGATCCAATTGGAGATCCAGAGTCGGAGCCGGACAAAAAAATCCGACTCGAACTACCACTCCACCCAAAAACCTCCGACTCTTTACGACTCCGACTCAGGTTCCGACTCCGCAACCCTGATTATAACAGAATAATTTACGACAAATCACATTCATAACCTGTTTTGAACGTAGTCTTTCATTAATGTGTCTCTTATTAACCGGTCTGTAATGAACAGGTCTGTTTTGAAAGGGATCCGTACGCAGTAGTTTTCCCGAGATGTTTTCTCTTTCAAAATTCGCCATTTTCCTAAAATCTAAGCTTTAGTCTACAATCTTGGGGTGTCAAACTTTTTCGCTGATTGTTTCAATTTGACTGCATTTCAAAGGTTATCACTGTGCAAACTTCACCACCCACCACAATGGCTCTCGACTATTCTATTGCAATAAACTACCCTAATCCATGTGCGACATTCAACAAAACGGATCCAGGCAGTCTGCAGGTATATGTTGATATTTAGGATGCATCCACAAAAGGTTGACAATCATTCTTTAAACTAGGATAGTGGTTCCCAAACGTGGTGTAAATAAAACCCAGGGGGTAATGTGTGATTCTTCGTGGAGTAACACGGAACCAAAACCACAATTTTTTCTGTATTATGAGCGATCACTGCGAAATATTGAGGATAATAAGATATAATCGCTACCTTGATTTGAGCAAAGGCTCCAACAAATTTGGGAACCACTGAACTAGGACAACAGTTTGTGTATTTCTGGGAATTGAATTTGTTGTGCATGTTATTTTTCGAATTTTCCGTTTGCTATTGAGAACGTTTTCCAAGTGTCATTCACTTCTTTGCGTCTAGCGCAGTTGTTCTTAATCTTTTCACCATCATGCCCCCCTTAAGTAACTTTCCTTCGTTTGTCGCCCCCTGAAGTTAAACAAGTTGTAAAAACAAATGAACTTCTTGGTAAATTTATTAATTTTTTAACTTTAAGGTTCTGTAGCAGACACAAAGTCCATAGAGTACAAACACACACAGTCTGCACAATGCAGATTGATGAAAACAGACACAACAGAACGATTAATTACGAGTTTGGAGGTAGAACAATAGGGCTACAGACATTTTCTTTACACTATTATTCGCTAACCCGCAACACTTGGTGCAACACTACATCCAGAACAGGACATTGAGTTCAACCCTGGTCAAGTCCAGGCAATGTACGAAAGTATTGTGGCATGTACACGCGCTCAAACAAACACTGTAACGTCCGAGCACTCAGTCGCAAAGTAAAATGCGGTTGAATTGTTCAAAGTATAAGAGGAGTATAAACAATCTGACTGCATCAAAGCGCGCAAACCCTTAGTTGTTTGACTTTCTGCATCGTTCAAGAAAGAAGCACATGTTTTTTCACAATAAAACCCCGAAGGTAGGAATGTTGCATTGAACCTGATTACTAGTAACACTCGCTCGCCACGGCAGGTTGTGTAGAGCCCTGCACCAAAGATTATAGGCCGCTGAGTACTTGACAATGTTTGGCCAATATTTGATGAAACATTATTTTGCAGCATTAGATGGAAAATGCTTTCTTCTAAGCGACATTGCGCAAAACTTATCGATGCTCAGTGATTTGCATGTTCCCACTCTAGACGGCATGCTTAACGTGTTGCAATTGCTTGTTAGACTTTCGCGAACTTTTTCAAATTCTTTGTTGTATTCACTCTACATAGCTTTGCAACCGCACACTACTTCGCAGAATGAAAACAGATTACTCTGACTAATTGTATATCGGTTAAGCGCTATAACTGTGTTTTCGCATACGATTCCAGAATCTCAAACCAGAACCATTCACATGGAAAAAACATTGTATGGTTAATCGCATAAACCGGATATTCCAATAGAACTGTTATTTGTATTTGTAGACTGAAACACTTGCACCGCGCCGCTGAGTGTGAGTGCACGACACGGTTCCGAGATTAAGCAGCTAAGTGTCGCCATTGGGATGGCCAGAAAGCAAAGTTACTATCTTTGGCCGAGAAGTCGACATCGTATGGTGGCCTGTAGCTGCCAAGCGGCATTTAAAAACTTAGTCTCACATTCAAAACGAGTGTGGCTCAGATGCAGTCGAATCGTCATAAATATATATTGTCGCATCACAGAAGAACACGGCGGGAAAACTGTAGAAAACTTGTATCATGCAGGTGTACGGCAACATTGTAGAAAGCTCATGGAATTACAGAAGGCCATACCAGTATCACACGCTGCGTGGAGCTGTGCAAAGTGTATGCATTCATGTTTATCTGGAATTAGGAGAGTTGCTCTGCCATTCAGCCGGATACCTTGAAATTATATGTGACCATGCCGTTCTCAAATGCGAGAACAGCACAGATGTTATTGTAAAATGGACAACGGACGTGGCAAGGCATATCGACTGAACAGTCCCCTAGTTGCGCCCCTGGATGTTTGTATGCACGTTCGATATTGGCCTACAAAATATCAAGAAACTAAACCCCCACTTCCGTCTCTGCCGGAAAAAAAACAAATAACATGTAGCGGCGTAAAATTAGCACTGGCGTGACGTTTGGAAGGGACTCATTCCCTTTCAATAACTTTCCATGTTGTAGAGCATGTAACGGTTCGCGCATCCCCAGAAATTTCTTGACGCCGCCTTAGGGGGCGCGCGTCCCCGGTAAAGGACCACTGGTCTAGCGCCTCGTGTCCCACCACGTGCGGCGCCATGACGCAAATCGCTGTCTGTCGCACTTGCTAGTGACATCACCACCCATTACATTATTTACATAAAGGTGTGTCAAGCTCATTTGATGCTGTGAGCCATATTCATGCATTTAGATTTTTTGCTATTTGTTCATTGCACTGCAGTTCGAAGAAACATGGCATGCTTTGACAGTGACAAGCATATTAATATCTGGTACCAAGGATTGTGCAGTTGCAACTTTAATGTTGAGATACGCATCCATCAACTNTGTCGGAATCGAGACTTACAGTAGTTCAAAGAGAACAGTTGTTCGCAGACATAAGTGCAGCGAACATCAGGGATATTTAGAAACTCCNAGATATTCCTGGCGACTATTGACATGATCTTCGATGCCATTTTGCGATAAGATGGTCTCGTAAGGTTTTGATGTCAACATTTTTAAATTTAGCTTTAAGAACACTGTTGCACTGTAACGTAATCAGTTCCATTTGATATTTTTGTGGCACCTTTTCAAATTGACAGAAAAAGGGTTACTGAAAACAGCAAAATCCCTTTCCAGATCTTTGAAATCAGAAAATCTTTCTTCGAATGCGTTGGAAATTTTTCGAATCATTATGGAATCTGCATAAAGACATGATTTTGAACTGACGAATTGTTGCCATTGGTTTACCTTAACTATTAAACCGTGATTTCGCGTTATTACTATAAACAAAAAACGTAACTCAGCTATGACATAATAATAAACGTGGCTCTGACAGATCTAATGCAAGCACAAAACTGGCATGATTGGGCTGCAAAACTGGGCATGGCGGGCCGGATTTGGTCCGCGGGCCGCCGGTGTGAGAACCCTGATTTACATCAAATGATTAGATGAGGAATAAAAATGGTTTAACAGTTATTACCATTAAAACTAGCTAGCAACAGTTCTTGTACAAAGGTTCACTACGAATTTACATTTTTATCGCTCCTTGTTAGCGTTTGCGTTTAAGATGTTATAGCCTTAAAACCACAGAGTATTTAATTAATAATTAATTATTCCTCAGGGGAAAAATTATTCGTAAATGATTTGTTGTTTTTAGGCTATAACCTCCAACCTGAAAACACTAGAAGACAAATCAAAGGCTTTAATACTGCGGATTTTCGCCTGCTTTCTTTTACATAAGAAACGAAAAATTGCTCTTTGGTTGGGGCCCAAGGCCCGACGACGCAAGCCAAAAAACTATACCTATCCTTATTACGCCGTTGCTCACAAAAAAATTCAAATCCAAAATTTCCCAATTTTTTTATTCGAAACTAGAAGATTTTCCGAATCTCTGGAGAGTTTGAATATCTCTCTAATCTTTATCGGTCAGAAAGTTATGACTCAAAAGTCATTGGCACTATAGTGGCTTTGCGGTCCTTTAAAGGGTGCTGCCCCTTGTAAATTATTTTTCAACTTCTTTGAAAAGTTGTGTTACTGTGATACAGTCGCGTTTGGTAAAAAATGAAATGGAAGACAAGGCAAGGTTTTTCATTGATTCACAGCAAACTTTACCGTTGTCACCTGAAATAGCATCATCTGATTATTCACGATGCCATTTTGTGTAAAAACCACGCTTCAGCGAAAAGGACCTTTACTAAAAATACACGATTCAGTGCAAATCTGCATTGCAAAGTTTCATTACAATATGTCATCATCGCAGAGTGCTTAGAGTTTCAAACGTAACATCCAGAACTGAGACTTGCCTTTGATGAACGTATCCGAACAATGGTTGTTTGAAGCAAAGCTTATTATGGGTTGCTCAAGACAGACTTCTCGTATTTGTTTTGCATGTAAGTGAAACCTGTTTAGTGTTCACCAAGCACAGTTACAATTTTGCGGAGCCAATTGCTCAGACAGCAAAGTGGCTTTAATACCACAGAGCAGTTAGCGAAGTTCGTTTAAAAATCACTGTTAAGTTCTTCCCGATAACGTATTGCAGTTAGTACTTTACAAATATTAACTGTGCTGCGACAACGTATTCACTTATACAGATTTAAAAAGCTGAATCCTTTCTGCTGGAATGACACAACTACATTAGCATTTCCAAGGAGAATGCTCTACTATAGACTTCATGTCAGAATGTACCAAATCACCTTTACTGTATTTTGGAATATTTTNCGGATGAAAAACCCAACTAAACCACCTCGTGGTGAAAGGCTCGGCGTGATTTCNACGCTACACGATCAAGAAACACTTGATTAAAACTCGACTCTACCCCTCCATGAAAACTCCTGGATAAACCTATATGCAAAGGCACTTCTGAAATCTCACTTCGCCTGTTGCAATACAAAATGTACGTGCCAACCGATCTATTGTAACCTCAAGCAAGCCACCCCATTCGTTACAAACCACATGAGTTCGTATAGGTGTGAACAAACTGAAGATGACGTTGTAGGTCCCATAGTACGGCATGGATTACATTGCCTGTTGGGTATATCTGTGTGTTTGTGCTGTGGGTTACGTGTTTGTGAATATTGTGGGCGGCTTCATCAATCTGATATGTTTTCATATTGATACCATAAACACTAGTGTTTCATCATGTCAACAATATTTTTGATGAAAAACGTGTTTTGCAAAAATTGCTGAAAATCAATTTTAAACCCTATAACTTAACTCGATGCTGGCAATTTCTAAAAGAGTGCAGATATCAACTGTTCCATTGGAAAATTCGCCGCCTAGATTCAGATGCAGGGCAGTAGGATTTTGATTCAGAATTTTTTTATTATAACTACTAGTTTTTATACTTTTCACTAAGATAACCTGAACATTTTTCTAACGAACGATGATTAATTGATATGAAGCAGAGACTCTGTTCAAACATGCTCTTAGTTTTTCATTGCGAAGCTGAGAAAACTTAGCTAGAGTTTGTTCTGCATGAAAATGAAATTTTAGCATTTTGCTGTTTGTAGGTGTGTCTTATATCTCCAATGTGCGCTTCATGGAATGGCTCGTCTTGGGTTTCTGGGTCTTCTGGATTGTGTTGGTTGAGCGGAACCTCTCCTGAAAGCATCATCTGCAGATGCAACTCATTGGGAACATTTGGAATGATTGCTGTAATTCGAACAATTTTAAATTCGCCAAATTTACCTTTAAAAGTGCTGATATCTAGTAAATGTGATTTTTACTGACTTCCTGAAAAGCAACGCAATTATCAACGAAATGTTTGGTTAGTCACTATAACGTGCAGTATTTTGAAAGGTTCACATCACTAGCATTACTGTTCGCTGAGGTGAGTTGATTCACAAGAAATTAGACGTTCTTTCTGTTGTTTGCAATAAGATTTAAATTACATGTTTCTCTGATGTGACTGGCACGATCGTGACTTCTGCGGTTGCCATCTGAGGAGTGAAATGTGCATGGTAACATAGAAAAGAAAAAATACTTGTGCCAACAGCTACATAAAATTGCTATGGGAAGAGTTTGGGTAAATTTAGGCAAAAAAACTTTGAAACTCCGCAAATAGCCTGATCCTGCACCTATCAGCATCAGCGAAGGCAGATCAAACTCATTTTGAAAGTGTTGACAGTTGCTGGCTGCCAAAATTTAGTAGCTAACACCTGTTCAACTATTTCTTGTGTCAAATCTCTGTCCATAATTTCTTGATAGCCTAGAATTTAAAATCGTAGAACAGTGTTTTTCAACCTTTTTGCTGCAGCTTAACCTTTCGTAATTCTTTGGATTACTCAGGAACCCTACGCAATGATCCAAGTGTCTATGTTGCTACAAACACATACAGTAGAACTGTGGTTGCGAATTTCGTCCCAGGCAGACTCAGTCTGTTTCGGCGGAAACCCTGGCAGCCTCTCGCGGAACCCTAAGGTTCCGTGGAACCCCGGTTCAAAAACACTGGCGTAGAATCTTGTCTCTTTCATTTTCAGTGGAAACACGTCGACATCCAGATCTTCGACCTTCCACCAGAGAGTGAGATTTCGTGCGCGCTGACAACGATTCTTTATCTGCTAATAATGTTTCTCTATATATGCATCAAGTAAGGGAAGTTACCAATTAGAACCCCGCTATTATCCTTTTTTTTTTGTTAATCTGCAGAGGGTTCGATATTATTGTCAAGTTATTTGAAAACTTTTCATGACTTTCCCATTTCATTGACAATGATAAGTGCTTTATTATTGATGCGTTCATTTCGACATTGTTTTTTCAAACATATAATCAATTTTTCGTTATTAGTTCATGCTAGCAAACAAGAGTCCGGTGGTTTAACCGTGCAAAACATAACTTTCGTCTTTCAATGAGTGGGATCAGCAATCGTATGCTCGGTCCTCTTACTTCCATTCTAAAAGACGCAATCGAATTATCACCACTATAATTACTACAGTTTTGCTATTTACATTTGATATGTTTTTATGGGTAATCTGTGACCACGTTCCAAACGTTCGATCATCAAAACTACAAGATATAGAAAAGTTTTAAGCAACGTAGAGTTACTTTCGCACGTTAAAGTTGATGAGCATTTCGCTTGCTAAACAGACACTTAGGCTGCATCAGTATATTTATGGAATAATTCGGGTATTTTAAACATAACTAACGTCATTGCTAATTTATAAAGAAAACATAACTAAATAATCTATCATTCTTACTCAAAACCAGAATCACTGACTGCAACCACTTCTGTCTCTCCCGACAAAACTGAATACTTCCACCATAGTTTCTTTTCCTGGTGAATTTATCAAATGTTCTCACATTCAACAAATCGAAATACCAATTCTTGGACACATTTTGCGACATTTTTAGGCTACTGGAACCAAACTCGCTTATTTGTGCGCTGGTGAGGTGATCAATCTAGTCTTGAGTTGATGCGAATCAAGACATAACCATTCATGCACAAACACGAGCAAAAATATGCAAAGAAAATATTGCAATACATTAGATTACAGAGGACACGCTAACATTAAAAAATATTATATTACGCAGATTCTCATGATCGTTAACCTTTGCTTTTCTACAATACGTTTGCTTTCTAATTTGATTTGAATAGATTATAAATATTGCCGAAATTGCTTGTCGCAGTGAGTGATTACAAATGTTCAACTCTGCGCCATGGTACAGTACTGTTTTTCTGTCGAACATAGATGTCTTTCAAGAATCTAGGACTCTAAAATTGGAGCAGGTAGCCAAAATCTCATTTCGGACCTCAAAGCAGCGTCGTAATATTTTTATTGACAGATCGCTGCGACGACACAAACCCTCGCTTGCCATCATGTCCAGCGCGTTTTGTCTTGCTATGAGTAACCTAGTCTTGGGCGCCGGAAGTGAACAAGTCGCTCACCATGGAATTTGCAACTTCTTAACATTTTTGTGGCACTGGATGTTTCTTAGTACATGGTTCTGGTTCTGCCTCATGGCAAACGACTTGAAGCGTTTTGTGGAGAAGGTAAAGTGCACAGATTCTTTAAGCTCGACTTTTAAACGTGGTATTGCTTTGTGGTCCTCCATTTGTTTGCTCAGTCAAAGTAAGGTTTGAAACTTTTTTGGGTAAATGTAACTGCTTTGGCCAGTTCAACACACATCAGTAATATACCCATCCGCTTTTAAAAAACGAACTTGCATACCATGTGATCTGATGATCCATTCGAGTTTCACATTGTTAAAATTGCAAATCCATTGAAAACTTTTGGTTTTTCTGTTTTTTTCAAATTGCTACAAACGTGCTGCTGTTGTTTCACCAAAAACGAGATAATGACAATCAAATTCATCCTCAATGACTATTTGCCCATCAAATGTGGGAAAGGTTTCTGGTTAGGCACAAAAGTTGCATTCTTTGTCAAAAAGTGGAATAAAACAAATCTCTAAATGTGTTAAAGTGTTTTGCAACAAAACATTAGGATTTTTATCTGGTTTGTGGGACTATATACAAAATTCAACTAATTTCATTACTTCTTTGACGTTTCTACCTTCATATTTGACAAACCACAGCGCAGCAATAATTGTCAGTGTCAATTTTTTTTCTTAATGCTATAGTTGAGGTTGTAAAGCAACAACACGTAAATATTACAAACGAAACCAAAGACGTAAATATTATAAACGAAACAAAAGTGAAGGTATTTAAACCGCTCACAACAACACGTAAATATTATAAACGAAACTATTGAGCGATGAATCCGAACATAAATTTCAAAAAATACCACTTTGTTTGTTAGGCAATATAAAATTATACAACTTTTAATCAAGCAATTTCAAACCAAGTAATTTGTGGCATAGAAGTACCCGCCAGGTTTTCTGACAGCCAAAGGGTCATTAACTTTTGTCAGGCTGTCGCTATGATGGTCAATGTACCCAGCAGCAATGATTTTGAAAATTGCATTGCAATCGCAAAAATAGTAGTTTCGATGATTTTTAAATGATTCAGTTGACCTTCATTTGTAATCTTTTCCATCATCATTGTAAAGCATATTTTCATTCGCGCTTTCTTGTGCAAGTGTATTTCAGTAAACTGCATATAATTGTATTGCAGAGTGGGGATTCATACACAAGATGGAGTGCTATTCCTCAACTTATACTTGGCTACGTTGTATCATTTGTGATAGTTTTGATAAATACTTTGGCGGCATCATTTGTGGCAAATAAATCTGGTCAGGAATGGAGTAAGTTTTCTTGATAGCTCAGCATTAATCTTTCATTATGTGACGAGTTTACTGAAGAGAAAATAAAGTAACATTAATTTCAGTGTTAAAGTAAGCTCTATTTTAAAATGTTTTCGTTTTCGTTGTAACAATGGATACAATTTATTTGCAGAAGCTTAGATCCATCTCTGAAAATTTTGTCAAGTAGATTAATCTTGAATGTATTGGAAAATTTTATGTAGCGTTCTTGTATTAACTTTCATTCTCAAAAAGTTTGTTGCTTCAAATTATTATGTATTGTGCAAACATATTTTTAACAAACTATTAAGAAGTTTCCCTACCGAAAAATAACTTAAAACAACATTGTCACTTGGTTGGTGTCCCTCGTTTTTTATCATACAATTTTCAGATTGCGCAATAGCCTCACATAAGCTTACCTCAAAAACCAAGGCCACAGCTTACTGAAACCGCAATATTAGTTTCGCTCAACAAAGCTTCGTCAGTTCAACACAGGAAAAACGTAAAATCAGCAAACAAAATAACGAAACCTGATTAGTGAAAAGCTGCGGGTCGGCAGTTTTCATAAAGAGCTACGGGTCGGCACTTTAGCAGGCAAAACGTTTCAAAAACAGACTTGGGCATATACCATACACTGCTAAGTTACCTCCAGCAATGACGTGCATCACGGTAACAGCGCCAAAATTGGAAAACAAGATACAGCCCTGCACCAGAAAGATACGAAAATGCTAGTATGTGGATCGAGAAGTCACGCATCAAGAGAAACCGAAATCGGAAAATCACAAGCACGTGGAGGGGACAAAATCATTTTTTAGTTAAATTATGCGTGGATTTTGTGAAAACATTCATCCTCACACTTATCGAAATGTGCAGCTTTGGGTTGCTCTACTAACGCAACCACAAAACATTGCGAAATAGCTGATTTTCGATCAAATCATGGTGCTTACACAAATGTTTCAATAGGGCTGCATTAACATTATCGGCATTAGCATCAATAGGAAATCCAAATCATCCCGCAAGTATTGCAGGCAGAGCCGTATCAACCACACTCCATACACCCCAATCGGGGGTCACGCTGTCACAGGAGGTCCCAAAATTCAGTCCCGTCACCACTTAGCCGGCAGAGAAAGCTTCGATCTTCAAATTGAAATTTGAAGCACCAGAAATCAGTGAAGTTAGGGGTCCTTTGAACGAAAAGTGCTCATGCATTACAGTGACTTTGGGTCCCTTTGCAACCAAGGTATTTACACATTGCAACTGCTGTTGGGGGCCCTTTTGAAAGCAAAGTAGCCTATTTATACATTGCAGTTGCTGTTGGGCCCCTTTGAAAGCAAAGTACTTTTTACACATTGCAGTTGCAAATGGGGGCACGAGGCACGTGCCTCACTTGCCTTCCCTCAAACACACCACGACAATGATCTTATATGAGAATCTAAAACCGATTGAACACATTCTACTTCATCCGTTACGCGCACTTTCTCACCTGATGTGCGCATGTAAACACTGTAATTTAAATTTATCTTTATATTATTGAACACATTGAAGTTGCTGATGAGTTTATCACTTCAAAAACAGATTTCACGCGATTTTTGATAATTAAACCTAAACACACAGGTCCACTAAAACAACCGATCTGGGTGAAAAAAACTCTCAGCGGGAGTCCTGGCCACATGCGGCAAAACGCCTGCTACCGTAACTTGAAGTGAACATTTGAAGATTTATTGCCGTGTTATTGTTAAGCAACAAAGACCAGGAGCACANNAGTTCGCTAGAAAGTTTCGCAACCTGCCTCTGCAGGCAAAGGAGCGAACTACGCACTTCCGTTAAACGTGTCGGGGGCCTCGCGGTCACGACTTTGCCCCAGGCCCGTAACCAGGAGGGGCAAAGCCCCTTAAAATTTTTTTCGCCCATCTGGAAAGATGTGTTGGGCATAGTTTAAAAAATTTGGGCCCCTCTCAGAAAACTCATCGCTCCACCTGGAGTCCCAAGTTGGTTGCGGGCCTGGTTTGCGCTGATTGGCCTCGCGTTCGTTTATCTGGCCCTGCCTACATGCCTAGTTCTACACGTCCAGAAGTCAGACTTCCACTAGATCAATGTATATTGTGTGGTGATTGTTGCAAAAAATGTAGGCTACTATGTCTAGCCCAGGTAGTCTCCTCTTATTTTGTATTGCAGAGCAGCAAGATACCTTTGGTGCTACGACCAAAGTTACACATTTGCGCAGCCTGGTGTTCAGACAGCCAGATGGAGTTAATTGCGTAGTTAGAAGAGTCTCATTTGAAGTTTGTCCCAAAACAGAATATTGCAGTTAGTGGATTATGAACGTTAACCGTTGCCTGCACGCAGGCTTTAGTCTATATTTGTCAACATTTGTAGGCGATTTGACATACAAAATGTTATTAATCTAAACATGTACCATGCACCAGTAGATTAACAGTCCAGACATCAGCAAGGTTTATACATGCGTGTTTCGGCCAGTAATAAGCCCAATGCGCACGCTTTATAAGCATATTTCACTTAAGCACATGGTAAAGTTTATCAATTTGCGCTGATGGAAGAAAACGTTCATCGCGCCGCACATACTTTGACCGGCCTCATGTTTGCTCCTCAGGTAATGTTTTGATAACTGAACGATAGGATTGGTTCTGCTTTCCGGCAATTTTTTTACATTTGCATTCCATTGCGACTTCTCTAAATAATCGCCGTCAATTAAATGAGAATGATTTACGACGCAATTCTTTTTGTTAAGCTCGTTCAAAAAAATTTTAGTTGGAAGCTACGAGCCTATTACGGGTATTTGCTGGAAAATATTTCTAATGTAATTTGCACCATCTACAAATGCTGTTCATGTTGTGAATCAAATAAAATTTTTCAGAATGTCTAGCCCCCTTGCACAAACATGAAGGCTCCCAATGGAAGACTTTCTGGCTATGGTTCTGTCCAGCCCCGCGGATACGATGGGGCATTCGGGGGCAGTTACTCCCAAATCGTTTTCGTGGTTCCCAAATTTTCTTGTGCTCAGAAAAATTTGTTTTAAACATATGATAAAAATAAAAATATTTCCCCTAAAAATGTAGTTTGCACCCACAACACTTAAAGCCTGGCTACGGGCCTGGTTCTGCCAAAATTGTGTCTGCAATTAGCATATTTTGTTTTGAAGGCCTTTCGGCCACGAGATGTAGTATAACTTTTGTTATAAACGAGCATTAGGGGGGACCTGTAAGCACTTTGGTGGGGGCAGAGTTGGTCTGAAACGGCACTGATTGCAGGGAGTTGGAGAATTTGTTTAGCTTTTGTCTTACTTATTGCTTATTACAAACGAAGAAATTGGCCATGTAAAGCCCGTAGTTGGAACAAATTAGCCTCCCTTGAGCCTAAACTTTTATTTGGTGTTTTTAAGAATTTAGCGCATTCAACCATCGATGTTTGATCGCGAACAAAATCGCCACAAAGTGCACATTGACGAAACGATTGCTATGAACCAGTCTCTGCAAAGAAATATTTCTTCGCGCTAAGTTTCACAATCTGTAATTTGAGAACCAATTGTTGCCGGTCATTTGCAGGAAACCATTGCCTTTGGTTTCAACTTCGTGTATTTTGGCTAAGTTTCAGCAATGAAGGAAATGATGTTGCCTGACCTGTTGTGATGCAATTGTCTTTTACTGTGGGTAGATGTAACTTGGTTTCCACCTAGATGTCAATATCTTGCACCATATCTTGGGAGAAACTGGGACGTAAAAACCTTTCCGCAGTTTTGCCACAGCTGGCTGATTGTCAACGTCGCGTTCATTCAGCCTCTGCAATCTGATGCCTCCCCCAAAATAATTGATTTAAATGTTAAGCACGGGTGATGAAATTGCCCACAAATGAAGCAGCTATGTTTTGAGGTTGTTTTGAAATAATGTGCTGTATTAACTTTCAGATCATTTGTTTGAATCGGAGTATAGAGAACGTCACGCTTGTTTTCCACGGGAACTTTCTCTGCATGTGGGATTAACCATTCCCATCTGCATACTAGCTTTCTCGACCTTACTGATGCTCCTTCTCACGAGAATTGCCTTAAGTACCCGCAAAAAGATGGTACGTCGTTCATTAAAAAGTTGCGTTTGAGTGTGCGAATGTCTATTATTTCACTCTACAACGTATGTTCCAACAAGTGCAAGAAACATGAACAACTTGTTCTAACACGGTTGTTACTGTAAATAGTAACTAAAAAAAACAATTGATGATTGCACTCATCGTTTTGTTATTCCTTTGTGTGATCACGAACCCCCATGTTATTTTGTTATTTCCTTTGTGTGACGACTTTTGGACCCCCATGTTATTTGGACCCCCATGTTATTTTGTTATTTCCTTTGTGTGACGACTTTTCGATCTCAATTTTTTACCGACTGAACAGTCAAAATCATTTGCAGTCAATGCATTAGGAATAGCAGATCTCCTCGACTACTTAACCTAATTCCCACCTTTGTAGATTCATTACATTGACGATCCCGAATCTTGACAGTGATTTAAAGCAAATCAATTTCAGGGGATGTGATTTAAAAAACACGGCTAATATATTCTTACCATACGCTTCATTGTAGCAAGAAGAATCTCGTCAGCTCCTGAAAGAAGTTCCTCATGTCTGGTGGATTTGCATCTTGCTCGTCATTTTCACATTCTCTGCTTGGTTGTTCGTTCCTTTGATGATTAATGCCAATACAACAACCAAAAGATCGACTTTCAGTTGGATGTTCGCTATTATCAACTTAATTGAGGTATGCCTAACGTGTTAGCTTGGGATACACCGTATGGGGTAAATCCGTTGCCGCAAAAGAGCATTTTGGCCCTGGGCCCTAACCTATTGGGCCATTGTTATGGTTCAAGATTTTTTCGGAAACTAGGCCAAAATCCGTGTCTTTAGAGCCCTTGAATGATTTTCTAGCATACCTGTAACCGAAATTATGGACAAAACATCAAAAATTGGTGAAAATTTCAGCACCCACAAACCCCAGTGTAGGCTGGAAAACACCCCTTTTCCAAATGGCCATCACTCGCCAGCGGATCGAGCTAAAGAGCTGTTCAAATCCGGTCTGAATGGGGAAAGACTTGTAGTTTAGGCTGAAAAAAAAAAGCTTTTCGCCGTGCGATTTCGGCCTTTCTGGCTATGTTTACAAAACCACAGGTTGTTTTGACATGTTTTGACAGGTTTCTATAAATAATCCGTGACGT
>JGI24159J19872_10003421_pt1 | contig 19756 bp, 14 predicted proteins | sample Ectturendosymbi4_FD_19872 | JGI IMG/M metagenome (IMG submission 19872) | reverse complement strand
CCGGAGGGCAGTTGGCAGATGTCCATTCGTGAGGTGGTTAACTAATTCGGTTAGGCTGGTGAGGAGGGAAGTGCTGGCATCACCTGCAGAGATCGATATGCAAATCTTTCAAATGTTGTGGTCTCAGTCCTTCTGGGCCTGAAATGAATAATGTATAAACATATTTTTTCCCTTCTATCGCTAACCTTAGATGTACCCCTTCAGATAGGGAAATGTACCCCTAGGGGTACATGTACCCCAGTTTGGGAATCCCTGATCTAAGCAAACTAAGTTTAGTTAAACCTAATATACTGAAAGATTCGTATCCTAACTGCAGTGGTAGCGTAAAATGACACTGAAGACCACCTGCATGAAAAATGTCAAATTCAAGATTATCAGAATAAGGACAGGTTGTCAGAATTTAGGATACTTTTAGTACAGCGACAACCTAAACTGGGACGCACAAAACCTTCGACTGGGCCGCATGCGGGCCGTGGGTTGCACATAGTTAGTTTAAGTGTTCATTCAAACTTGCAGTGACAATGGCTGAGGCCTGGTCAGTCAGTATTGCAAGTGGTATCTCTTGGCACAGAGTGTAATCCTGTACAAATGTCAGATGTGACCACGCAGATTCGTCGACGTTAAATCCATTTAAATGATGTAATCCTGGTGTGTAAAATATGACCTTCCGACCTTCCCTTGAAACGAATATTTGTGGATGCACCTGTTTTTTTCGCTGAGACATTTCGGACTTAAATTTTTTCGGTCATTTCAAAAAGGTTTCGGCCCATTACCGAAAATGACCTAAAAATGAACCCTGGGATGCGTTTGCATTGAGAGGAAGCCAATTTCAAAACCTTGACCCATTGCCAAGCTGACCGCTGGGCAAAACTACTCACGGTCAAATTTTTCAAGTCGATTTGTTTTCATGAATGTCTGTTGTCCGGGATCATCTCACAAAGGGTGCAGCGAATATTGTAACACGTTTGTTTGAAAAAAAAAACGATTTAGCAGTCTCGGGGCTATTTTAAACTGAACCTAAACCAAGCTGTGAATCTGTTCTTTTATTGGAAATTCACGCCGCAGTCAGCATGACTCAGCAAAACAATTTCAACGCCCCGGAGAGAACCGCATAATGACTCAGCAAAACAATTTCAACGCCCCTGAGAGAACCGCATAACCTCGCCCAGCTTCAACTGTGTGGCAAACGCTCACGACTCCAAGGTCGCTGGAGTGTTGGAGCAAAAGTGAAAACCTACGGGTTTTCTGCCTGAGGGAATCTAATAAACCGAAAGCAAAAGCCAATAAATTACGTGAATATACATTTGCATCGTTTCACTGAAGTCCCTCCCCGTTGGTTTTAGAGGACTCGCCCCGTCAACTTTTCCCGGGTATTCTAGTCACGTACCCTAACCGCGGTAGCTGCATATCTGTCTGTTCGGGGGATGCTCAACATTCAGGGTTTCTCGGCATGCACAGCTGGTTTGTCGCGAAGTGTCACGCCGTGAACTCTTCGTAAAAATCCCATCTCCGCCGCTCATACTTCGGATAACGCTCTTGCCAGCGAGAGAAGATCCACGACCGTAGGTGAAGATCGGAACCAGAAACCGTTAAAAACTGACAGCTCTGCGTGTTTGAAAGTTCCAGTTTTGTGACTACGGAACGAAACTCGCGCAACACTGCGTTTGTTTCACTCATCCTCGTATCAACCTCCTTGTTCTGCCTCTCCAGGAACCAAAGTCGCTCGTAAATACCACCACCCCAAGGTACTTTAGCTTCTCAACCTCCTGCAGTGTGTGCCGCTTGCTTGCATCGTACCGTGGCTTTACTTCCTGGAGAGGACTTTTATTCCAGCACGCAGCTGCAAACCGATCTCTGCAAGTGTTTGTTGGAGAACATATTCAGAAGAAGGGAACAGCACCAAATCGTCCGCAAAAATATACGGCTAAATCCTGAGTCTTCCAACAGCAACACCCTCGTCGATCCGGCTGTGACTGTCTATCCCAGTGGTTCTTGCATATCTTACCCTTTCATCAAACAGGATTTCCAGATTTACCCCCAATGCACTAAATAGTGCTCATTTGCTGTATTAAAAATACAAAATTAACAAATTCTACGAGTTAAGAATGATTTATAAAAATTTATATTAGCTGCAATTTATGATTCCCAGGTTAAGAACCACCGGTCTATCCAATTGGTATGGACTGTTTAGATGAGTGGTGGCAACTCATATCCTTGACGGAGCCCAAGACCCACAGTGAACGATTTTGACGCTACTTGCGCGGGAACACACGTCTGAGCAGGAATGCAATGACTTGATGGCCAGTGGCGCGTGGTCGTCAACGCCGAACTCCCGCAAACCCCCCAAAACGTTTCTCGCGGAACCGGATCGTATCATTTTCGCGGACAACAAAAAATGCGCATCTTTCGCATATTTCCTAGACTTCTCAAAAATTTACTGGAGATTGAAATTTTCGTCTGAAGTGCTAGGCTAGGACAAAAACTGCACTGAGTGTCCTCCAGCTTTGCTTCAATTATCTCGCGGTATTTTTTCAACAAACTTGAGGGTAATGACCCGGTGATTGGTGCATCATCTTCTATCTCACTTCCTATGTAATGGGATGATCACCCCAGTTCTTCCAAATCGCCAGGTCACTTAACACACTCGAAAATACCTTTGTTTTCAAGACTAAGTATTTCAAGTCGGATTCCATCACAACCCGCAGTCTTCCCGGCCTTAAGTCAATGCCTTGACAGCCAGGAAGACCTCGATCTCAGTGATGATATTTTCTTCTTCACAATGTACCTCCTGTGTGTCTTTTGGTATGAGAGTGGCTGCTGGGCTAAAATCTATGAAATACTCTCTCCATCTGCACAGGATGTCTTCCTCATTGTTGAATAAAACAACATTTTTCTCTTCGACGCCTATAACAGTTCTAGATCTTTTTTCCTGGAAACACCTGGTGGTTTGCTCGTAGTTGGAATCTAGGTTGTGCCCAAAATTTTCCCAAGATTGCAATTTGGACTTTTCTTGTCACTGCACACTTGGATTGCGGATCTTCGCGCCTCTGCGTGTCACGAATGCAGAGAAGGTGTACGGCTTGATTCTGAAGCCAGCCCTTGCAGACTACTTTCTTTACTCGGATGCCACCCTGCACACCCTAGTTCAACCAAGAGCTTGTGTTTTTCCATTTGCCGTCATGTCGGGTCGTTTCTACCGACATACCCGTGCAGCTATTTGAAAAGTTGATCCGCCACTGTTCTTCGTGCGCTGTGCATTCTGGAAGCTCTCGAAACGAGGACGATAAGGAAGTCTGCAAATTTTTTTTTCTTACATCCTTGTCCACCAGGGCCTCTCGCTTTATATGGTAGGACCTCTTTGGCATGTTCATGTGAGCCTTGTTGGTTTTTTCAAGCGGAAGTTGCAGACAACCTGATCGGTCGACAGTTCTGCACCGAATTTGACGCTCGCGTTTGACTTGAAGAGGAACAAGCCAGCTGAAACGATCCAGAAACCAGTCAGCAAACATTGGCCCCACGAATCTCAGCACTAGGTGTGCTTTTTGAAATATCTGTGTTTGCAAAAACTGTTAATAATGCACAGTGCGTTGTTGCAGCAGAAAGTTTCCGTTATGAATCATGATATAGGTTAGCATTACCATGTTGACCGATCACACCCTTCTATATGCACTATGCGTCGTTTCCAACGTGTGCACTGAAGTCTTCCACAGGAGGCGGTCTATCAGTTTCAGCTTCAACATGCACACCCACCCAGCCAGCTTTAATCCATTCGTCAACACACCCAGCCAGATGGGACTGCACATATCCGCACCCCAGCCTGGGCAGACATTGTTGACTCGAAATCGAAGTACAAGAGTATCTATCGTCCAGCTCCACAGTGTTAGAGCCAAGACGTTTAGTCGAAGAGATGCCTGCAATATCCATCACGGTTAGGCTTCCTCAACTATTGCGTACTCATTCCCTGTGAATGAATTTATGCTCCGTTTTTCAATCGCCACGGTATGGTTAGGTTGCTGTGTACTTGTGGCCTTCAAGTCTTCCACGCAGTAGAAGCACTCTGCGCTGTCCCCATTCCCAGATGCATAGCGGGCTCAAAGTGCCTCCACTTGTGGATTGCTGGTGGGAGAGACTAGCAAGTTTTTCGAGCATGACCCTCTGCCTAAAGCCCACACGCGGCCGCTGTTGACCCGCTGTGACCGATGTGCGATGGTTTTGGTTGGTTTTGCGCATGTCATGTTAGTAACTGTTCGAATTACACCGTTGCACAAACCAGTCGCGCCATTTGCCCAGCAACTTGCGAAAACAGGGTATTACGGAAAGGTGCTACTGCGGGCACATTTGTATAGGTCTAGAGGAGATGTCTTGCATTGAGCCTATTGCATGAAGAGACTTACGGCAATCACAGCACCTGAAAAGGAGAGGTTGTGTCAGTAGCGCAGTCAAGAATTTTGTTCGGGAGCGCCCAGTCAATAACGGCATCAGTCATTGATGTCTTGAGTTCGACTGTTTCTTCTGTTTATTTTCTAGCAGTTGAAAATTGATATAAAGCACCAGTAAAAATCTCAAGTTTGTTTCGGGAGGGGGACATGGCCTCTTTGCTCTCATTCTGACTGCCCCACTGGGTTGTGTGTTGCGCTATGACTTTTCTTTTCTTGACAGGGCATGGCGAATGTTATTTTAGTCAACGAGTGTCGTAGCCAGCCCGGAACTTTGGGGGGAGTCAAAAAGTTTGCTTTTAGCGAACAACAGTATTTTGTTTAGGATACCGCCTCTCAAAGCACAAAATGACTAGATATTCTAAATGTTTGGGAAGGGGAAGCTATAACTCCCGAATGCCAGGTTAGGAATCACCAGCTGAGATGCGTTCCATGCTTACGACCGTTTCTAACCTGTTTGTTTGCAGCTGTAGCTAGCTAACGTAAGTTGGCTGTTGCTTTTTTCAGACATAACCTGACTTGAAACTTCACATGCAGGAGCACTGTAGCGATGTGATTGATCAATTCTTGATGCTTACACGACCTGGTGCTTCTCCGGGGTTGCGAACTTTCTTAGAATCTACCGTATATAGTTGTTTGCTGCAAGCAGCCAATCCCTCTTAAACGGATTAGGATGGGGTTTGCACCACTGCAACAAGTGGAACGAGCCGAGGCACTTTCTGATTCGTAGCTGAATTTTTTCCATGGCCACGTTGCTTTTGCGGTCCGCCTGGAATACGGACTCGATGCTGTGTGACTGATCGAGTCATGAACAGTTGAACGTGCGAAGTAGTTCTAAGACATTCTATAAGCGCCTTGTCGCTGATTGGCTTCCCTTACGCCTAATCAACTGGCAAATATCGGAGGTAGGAATAGAAGTAGCTCAAGCTTGTTAAACGTTTTGTGAGGTGGACGCAGGGGTGACGTGGAACGGCAAAAAAATGCGTCCCCCAAAATATTGAAAAACGCTGCGCGTGACGTGGCTGCTATTTTTTTAGTAACGTGGTCACAATTAAGCGGATAGTTCGCAAGAACATCGCCACGTGGACCGCTTAATGCCACGGGTTGGTGTGACACGCGTTTCAACGCATAGAAGCGTTTCTGAGATCATCTGCAGCTACGTGCTCCCTTTCCTAACCAAACACCAGTATCCTGTCTCATAAAAAGCTATGTTTACCTCCGCTGATATTCGCCTGTCGCTCTATAGGCTGCAGCGCATTCTTCGCTCAAGCAACGTGTACTTTGTGATTTGCCGCCGCTGCGTTGCACCTTGGCCTTCTCTTTTTGTAAGTTACATTCTCCTTGGTGTTGTAATATATGTCGCGTTACGCTCAAGCAGCAAACGCTGCAACCCTCTCATGATCGCACCGTTGACATCAAAGTGACCGAGCTCGAGTTGCGAAGTAGTTCTCAGTTTATCTTTACTTGTCGATTCTTGCGCACCACGTTTTGTACTCAGCCTGAACACCACGTTTTGTACTCAGCCTGAACGCAATCGGAGTGCATGGACATGTGGTAATAATAACTACAAACCAAGCATTCGTCGTGAGCATTATCCTAGCGTCGTTTGCCTCGGCTGCGTGTAGATCAGGGATTCTCAAACTTTTGGTGTTACGGGGCCCATGAAGAGGTTGACCATAATATATGGAGCCCCACAATAAATTTCTAAAAATAAAAACAAAAAAACCGCATTGTTACTTACCGATTGATGTTCCCGAGTAAATTGGAAGTGCTTTATTTAATTGTTCTTTGCCGTTATTGCTTCTTTGGACAGTTGCAAAATTAGCCAAGTCAGTATTTTAATAAGTAAACGTATAGCTCGCGGAGCCCCGAGGTTTCTCTCGCGGAGCCCTGGGGCTCCGTACGCAGCACCATACACCTATGGTGCAGATCACCAAACCAAGGCCTCCTAGATGTTTCTCTTGGAGGCCTTGAACCAAACCGCAGGTGAACAAGATGTCAAGGCTGACCACATCATGGTGCGACGTAGCATCGCAGTTCCGCCTGAAATTTATCTTTGTGACAGGCATCGTCCAGATTTTTGATGAAAAAGACCCACTCGCGTTAAGTCATTCTGTGCTGGTAAGGCAGGCTGCATGCCGATCATGAGTAGCCAAGTCGAGTTTCTGCTGACCCGCCTGCGCAATAAAGCAATTCAGCACAGAGTTTTCGATTTTCCACGGCATGCTTTTTACTTCCCTTTCTGTGCGTAAACAAGCTTGTGCTAACAAACAAAACATTGAGATTTGGAAATCTTATTTGACTGATAACACCCTCACAAGCACAATGTAAATAATGCAACTTCAGCAATTTTCGTCAGATTAAAATTTGAAAGTTGTTCAACTTCTGCAAAAAATTCCGCTCAAGTAAATCCATTGTCGCTGTATTCGTCATGATCGCATCCCTATTTGCGTCATTGATTAGGACAGATAGGCCTATGTCAGAACTAGGCAAGATTGAAGGGAACATTTGTTATCGCAAGAATGTGGAAATGATAAAATTTAGACTAAGTATCCCCATTTCAGGGACGCTTTCAACTACCACTGCATTCCGCTGATAACTGGGCTTCGTTATCAATGTCCGTAAAAGTATATATACATATATATCACAGTTTGGTGTTACACTTTCCAAAGACTTTCTCATTACCCAGCTACAGCTTTCCTTGGATTGTGGAATATAAAAAAGGTTTTGAACTCGTTTTGGTTGTTCGCTTGTCAGTCTTAGTCTAATGGGATCTTACGGTGCGTCATTCGCGAGCTTGAGACGACGAACTGTTTATTACGAGCATCAGTCCTTCCAAGTTTACTCCGTTCAAATGTTTCATTCTTGATTCCGTCTTGGTCGAACTTGGGATCGCTCGAGTTCCAAACTCTACTCGTTTGAACTTTACGCGTGGACCAAGCAAGCGACTTAATTTGCTACCGTTCCTGCAGTGTCACGGAGAAACAGAAGACGCTATAAATAGAAATCTCTCACTCGCAGGTCGATCAGTTCAAACTTTAGGAGCTTGAGATCTCAGAGCTTTAATGTCAGCTGGAATGTTGTTCTGACGTGAATGTGCGGTGTATTGACGACAAAAGTGAATGGCACGGCTCCCTAATTATTTTTCAGAAACTTCTATATGACCCAATTTACGGACGATGATCCGTTGGTTGAGGGTAATATGTCCGAGATGGATTTGAAGCGGATGTCTATTTACCAGGACGACTACCCCAGTTCGTCTGCAACCACCCCCACGCCGAAAGGTAATCGACGGTTTACGTGTTGCCGCTGAGGTGACGTAGACATACAGGTTGTGGACACGTTTTTTGTGGTACCGTACTTTTCTCGTTGTTTTGTGGGAGTTTTATTCGCTTCCGTTCGTGAAAGCTTTTTTAAAGATTGCATTGCAATGTGGTGCCCTCAAGCCGAATGTAAACCGCAATAATTTCCAAATAAAAATGCACAACAATCGTTTTTTGAACCGAAACCGATTTTAACGAGGAAAATGATAGAAATTGACTGTTGGAGCGCAGTTTGGCGTCTTGATGCACATATAATATAAAATGGATGGCACCAAGATGCATTATCTCACAAGATGGCCTTTTTATCGCCCATCGATGCTCGGCCAACATTTTTTAACTTTCTCGTCGCTGACCGGTTGCAACCGGATGATGAAACTTCCGTTTCTTGCGCGCATGCGCCGAGGAACACTTCTTAAAGCAATGCTATGGAAATATTTCGGATGTTATTTTTTCCAGTTTTGTTCGTGTTGGAAATTTTACTTGGATAGTGCTTGATGTTCTGATTGAAATTTCAGTAAAGCTAACATATGTATGATCAGCGAGCTGACGGCGTCAATGATCAAGTGTGCGGATTGCCTGTTGCGAGCAACTGCACAGAACAAATTATGTTTTCCTAAATCTACCAAACACTTGTTTTCGAAATCGGTGACTTTTCTCAATTCTAAAAATCGTTGATCGATTCCCACTTGGACTATAAAACTTCCTAAACCCCGACATCTTGTTTTGCACTTGGTTAAAACCACTATTTCACTGCTTGCCTCCAGCACTCGAAGACAGGCCGATGAGCGCTATGCAAAGAGCTGTCGAAGACAAAGTGTTTTCGCTCCAGCTCGCTCGGTCGAACGAGGAAAGCGATAGTGATGGGGAGGAGGAGGAGGAGGAAGTGGGACTGGGCGGCGATGACCACTACAGTCTGTTGAAGGACATGGTACGCGTTTAATAGGTTTTAGCGGCGTCGTAAGTTATAAATCAGCGACGAGCGATGTTTGGTTTGAATATTCACACGAGGCTTGAACGAGGAGAAATGTTCAAACATGTCGTTATGCGACGCAGCATTTGCCACAAGTTTCGTGCAGCGGTGCGTCGTGCCAGACATTGACCGGTGGCCCGATCATGCGTGAAAGTGCAAACAATGGCTCCGATCATGCGTGAAAGTGCAAACAATGGCTGAAGGCGCTTGTGAAGAAACTAAGGACGGTACTAGTTTGGCGATTAAGTGCCCGGTGGTTTAAATTTTGCTCGGATTTTTCCAACTCCCTGTTAGTTGCCTGACATGCCGTTACAAATTGCTGGCGCGCTGACAGGGAAAACTCGTCTACTTGCACTATCCGACAAACCGTGCTGCTTCAGGAATTCACTTTTGAACCGTTTCAGGAATTCCTTCATCTCGGTCCACTCGAGGTCAAGCTGTTGTGCGTCACCGGCCAGAAGAAGCCCATACACTCCCTTGACGCCGGGCTTCAGATCGTTGACGGAAGCAAGTCCGACGTGACCGTCACTCGGCCAGTTTGGCCCATTCATCCGTCGATGATACGCTCTGCTGTCCAAAGCCCCTCTGACGTCCATGCGGTAACGCCGGGAGGCGAAGGCTTGGAAGCGGCGGCCGTTTAGGGTCGTCGTTCTCTTTTTTTTCTGCGTGATCCCATCCAACCCTTACACGTCTCACTGTTGTTAAAAGCTACGTCCCGCACTTCGTCAGACATCCTTCACTCATTCGCTGACTGTGATTGTAGACTGCTTGTTTTCTTCAGCGCATAAATGCTACGTTTTCGACCAGGTCTTGCTAGTAAACCTTCCTGAGATTTGTGGAGTCCAGTCGTAAACAGTTAACGGGTTTTCCGCTTGTGGTTGTTCGCTTTACCTTTGATAAGATGTTGCGATTTTGGCACCAGCTTCGGTTTTCCAAATCATCTGTAATAACGTAACTCCAGTGGCACTGACTGCTTTTTTAAGTGCATCTTAATAGTTACTCCGAAATAATCAAGTATATTTAAAGAGAATCCATAGCATTATTTTATAAGCCGTTTTGCTTATTATTTGATACTGAGTTGAAATTGATAAAAATTGACTAGATAGAGATAGATTTCTTCGATGCGATCAATAATTCCGCCATGCGCATTTCGTCGCATAATTAAAAACTTCTCTTTTCTAATAACCGAAGCGGTCGCCCCACGCTCTTGCGCAGGGGCCTCCAAACTACGGCCCGAGAAGACATTTTTGTCAATGATGAAAAAAATATATTCATGAAAAATTTGTTGATTTGTTAGAATGTAACATACCACGAAACAACCACATGTAAGACGTCCGGCCCTCGAACTATTGTGTAATTGCTTATGTGGCCCTCTGGCAACAAAGTTTGGGGACCCCTGCTGTAGCGGTATAGGCAAAGCATGTACCAATTCTTGTTATAGTTCTTAGAAATTTATATGGCAGACGCCGTTTCGATGTTTGTCGTTTTTTATCACTGTGGATTTTGTTCCGTCCTCGGACCGCGCTACTTCCCGAGAAAATTTCCACCTGTCACGAAACTCACTGATTCACTGTAAAGCGAGTTCCCGCTGTATAACCGCTAGTTATTGTCGTTGTGAACCTGTCCAGCTGTCGAGCACTTCTGTACTTTAGCGAGATGAAGATATTTTTAGAATCTCCGGCTTGTTCCTTCCGTGAGCTGAAGCTGCCGAGGGCAGGAAGGTCGCTGACGCGCTCTTAGCGCCGAAGTCTTGAAAGCAGCCTTGCGCTGCAAAACCAACGCGCGCTGCTGCGCAAGCGTGGCGCAGGTCGTTCGCAGTGTTTCCCTTTTAAGAAAATTTACGCTGAGCAAATGTTAATTTACGTGAGCAGGATGCAATTGCGCAACCGTGTAGACGCAACTAGTGACGCGTTTTAAGCGGTAAAAGGCTGTGCGATATACATTTATATTAAATTTGGAAAGTTGCAAGCAGGATTGCGAAGCCGAAGTCGGAGTGGGAGTGGTAAGGAGTTGGATTCCTAACAACACTAGGAGTCGGAGTCGGATTTTCTTGTCCGGATCCGGAAGTCATGTTGGATCATTTTTTACATAACACTGCGAAGTTAGGAATTTCTGTTGAAATGGTACAATTTCTTTTGAAACTTATCTTGAAACAGAGATTTCTTGCTGTGCACCATAATTTCCATTAATTGCTACGAAAGAGTTAACAGCCGAACTTCATTCCCTTTATGTTAAGGAGTCGGAAATTTGGAAAGGTCGGATATTTTATCTCTGACTCCACAACCCTTGTTGGAATTGCGCGAGGATGAGATTTCATTGCGCAAATGGTCTGGTGGTTCTGCGCAGTTGCGCAGCTTAGAGTGAACACTGGTCGTGCGCGATAACCACGACGACATTTTGTCTCAAGGTTTGAAGACTTGCGCATGCTTCGGAAGAAGAGCGGGCCGTTCAGAAACAACATGTTGAAAGAATCGAAATGTAGTCTGCTCTTATCAGTTGCCGGCTATCCATTCGAATGGACACACGGTTTCCAAAGCAAACCCACCACTTCCATATTCGCCACCTTTGAGCACAGATTTCTGTTAGAAAGGTGTTTGTCGAAAATAAGCGGTTAAAAAATTGGTGGCGAACCCGTTTCTGGTGGTTTGATTAAACATTAGTAATCAATAAATAATGCGTTTGAGACATGGACTTGACCTCGAGTTCGACAGCTCCTGTCAGCGGCCACCTGAAGCGAAACTGGGCAATGCTTGTCACCCCTCAACATTACAGCACTCGTTGAGTTCTGATAAACGCCGACACACTGAAAGCCGTAAAAAGAACCAGGACTTTTATCGCGTTTCACTATACCTCGAACATCGTTTGCAAAATAAAATATGTAAGGAAGTATGGCAACGTTTCGGCGAGCCGCAATCAGCCCTATTTGAGTTGATGCTTCCTCTTGAGCGCAAAGTAGCTTATCTCGCATCTGCAAAAACAAGCCTTGGGTATCTTGCTCGAAGTGATGGAAAAGCGCGTGCTCGCCTTGAAACAAACTCGCCCATGCCTTTCTTATCTTGGTGTTTGCCCGTACCAACAGTCGAAAAGCAGGTGTGGATTTCACATGACCCCGCCTGGAGCGGAATTAAGCTTCTGTTCGCCGGCACGATACTTGGTGCTGTGCTGCACGTGTCGCTTTTCGTGGAGCTTAAGTTATTTCGGGATGAATCGAGTTGTTATACTTTATACCGTGCATGCGAAACAATAAGTAAAGCCGAAACAGGTGTTCGCGTGCACGATGGGGCGCGTTGAATTCTACTTACGACTTTAAATAGCGCCACCGCTTTACAACGTCAGATGTACACAAGTGCGGGCACGTTGCCTCCATAGGGGGTCTCTTCATTTGTCTAAACATGATAATATAATTTTTGTTAAATACTATCTATTGCAAGGCATCCTTTCCCAGCAACTAAGATCTTACAGAGAATATATTTTTCTGCCTACTTACCGTAGACATCATCAGCTCGTAATCAAATTGTAAGTAGTCCCCATAAAAGACGATGCAGTTGAATCTATCAGCAATTTTTTCAATAAGAAATCGATTTCACGTATCACTACGCCTCCTCGCTGCTGGAATCTTGTTCAGATAGAATTGTTAGATTTCAAAGTGCGACCCACGTTTGGGTTGAAACTTGTTCGCTCCTTGCGTGCACTGTCCAACCACCTTCGTGTGTATCTACAACCACAAAACCGGTTCCATCATCAGGTCCGATTCATGCCGCAGGTCTTATAGATTACATTCAGATTCGGTTGCTGTGAAACAAGCTGGAGCGAGCCATAAAAAGGAATTTATTTGTCGACTTCCCATCTATGCAAACAGTTGACAAGGTTAAAAGAGAAAGTCCAGTTCGGTTCCACCAACGCCTATATAACCGGCCATTTCAATTTGTTCGTTAATTTATGAGAAAAGATGGTTTACATCAGGTTCTTCGCACTCATGCGCGTAAGGTCAAGAAACCGAACGATCTAGTTCTAGTCTTTCTATAATTATGCGTGGAAGCGCGATTCAGATCAGCTATAAACATGGTTGGCAAAACAGTTGTGCCTGTAGTTTGTGTTTCCAGAATTTTATAAGCTGAAAATAAAAGTTTGCCAGTTAGAGTTTGAAAGTTGCATGATATTGCATACCTAGTTTCCGCTACATCTTCTGTCTAAAATTCTGTGTTGCGTTACTTGTGAAAATCAGCCTCTTCCGATCTATTCATTAAAATAACGCAAAAGTTAACGAGGAAATGCTGAGGTTTATCTCGAATGTCAATAACAGCGTTATTTCATTGGGAAATCAAATGGATTCTGGCATGACTGTTCGAATTTTCGGACTTTAACCCACCGCTTAGTAGAGTTTGGTTCATTAGGATATCCTCTCTCCATGCGATTGGCCATTCACCACAAATGTGAAGTGCTTTTTGCCTGGTTGAGGTTTCTTAAAGCGTAGAAGATTACCGAAGTAAATTGGTTCTCATCCTGCGACTTTCGCTGCCCATTTGGTTTTGTTATGAGTTGCTTGCTGGCCAATTATGCATTTTTGGCACAAAAGTTAGTGCTATCCTGCTAAGGCATGAGAAACGACAAATATTTCGAACCAGGGGTTACCACGAAAGGAATTTACACGTCCAGAGATGACGGAAGACGGGGGCATTTCCTCTAGCCTCGTACAGTGGGGAAAAACTATGTTTTTTTCAAACAAGACAACTGGTACAGCATTTTATACTGACTTCAACATCAAACAAGTCTCTTGTGGTAACCAAGGTTGGGTGAGAATGCGTTCCCACGATTTTTCATAGTAATCTGACCTGAAAATATGTAGTTTTATTCAGATTCCCTGTGTGTAGCTCCAGAGGTCGCACAAATGAATAAATGACAAGCTATCTCTTGCGTAGCAAGAGAAAAACAGTGAATGTTTTTATTTGTAGTGCAATAGAAGTGAATACTTCATTAAATACTGAGTTCAAAATGTTTTGAAGTGCTGTTGAAAATGTCTAGTTTTTTTGGATGCGTTCCCACACTTGCTTGTTACAGCTAAGGCCCACAACCAGCTTGGAACAACAGCTGGGGAGAAGAGTTTTCTGAGAGGGACCCAAATTTTTTAAAATATATCCAATATTTTAAAACTATGTCCAACACATTTGTCCAGGGGGGTCGAAAATTTTTCTAGGGGAGGCTTCGTCCTCCCTGGGCCCTCCTAGTAAAGGGCCTGTTATCGCTACTCCCCTAAGTAAAATGGAGAAATTGTCCATGCATCATTACTAACACGACCTTAAACAAGGGGCTGCTGGTCCACCGATGAACAGAAATCGGCGATTCTATTTCCATGAAGGAAGGGTTTGCTCTTCATGGCAAACTGTCGTGGTATTTCATCGGGCGCCACTGTCGCAGTTGCTAGCCGCGGCTTTGCGCACATGGAAACTAAATTAAACATCCGCAGCTGTAGCCCACCCCAGATTACCTTACCACAAAACTAAAGAACAGCCCCAGATTTTCATAAAATTTCTATGACTCATTTATTGTGAAAATATGGGTTGTCAATGAAAGTAAACCTACCTGTTTCGCAATGGCTCACATGTAAGATTTGGTGTTTACATCAGCACTACGCTTTATGAAAGTGTTGTAGATACAACGAATTCACTAATGCGTTTTGTCGAGAAATACCATGAAAAGGACTTACGATGGTATCCGACAACTTGTAAACTACTAGGTTGAAGGGGGGAACTGGAATGTAGGGTATAACAAGTGCGCCTGAGCTATAATGGAAATGCAATTTCAAATCGATGAATGTGACTGAGGGAAAAGATGTTAGTGCTATGAAAAGCAGTTTCTTTTCTCCAAAAACACTTTTTACTCCCTGTGTTGAGTGTCGTCTTTAATTTTTCTCAGGCCCCTTGCCACTACCCTGTTCATGCGATCCTGTACCCGTCACAGTAGCATATGACAAATGTCATTTATGATAATGCTATTTTTATGCCTTGTAGTTGTATAGTTGACGCAGCAGATAAACACGAAAAATTATTTATTTAAAAATGGAATGAAGTGTTATTATAAACTAATCTGTCCAAGAGTATGCTTGGCACAACGTTCACATCATAACAAGTTCGTGTATAGACTGTTAGAAGGATGTTTATTTTCGAATATTTTAGATTTATTTTAACTGGTAACTTCAAACGCAGATATTTTTTGCGTTTTATTTGCTCATCACAAGGCTGGGACACCTCCGATCCGTCCGTGGTGTCCCACCTAAGTATTGTGATTCCCAACCAAAGCGTGCATTGCTTCGTATGTTGAAGCATGTCTGGATTTTTCTGCGCCCCAGTACCTTGAATCTTAACTTTTAGTAGTGACGAAATATTGGGAGTAACGTTGAGCGACAGCAGCCTGCATCCGAAGTCACGGCCTAGGCATTAATTCGGAATATCCCTCACCAAAAACTATGGGATAATTTATTTTTCAATAATCTGGGTGGCAACGTAGCATAGATGTTTGCCTCTTGATTTAGTTCAGACAATAGATAAGCTTCACGTACAGTAGTAAACTAGCAACTGGTCAACACTATACGTACTTATGTGAGAAAAAACGCAATGTCTGTTGCTTCTAATGCTTTTACGACAGCATCAGTGCAGACAAACTAGGTGAAAGACATTTCAAACGCTATTGAGCATACCGACATGCCTTGATCTATATCAGTGGTTCCCAACCAGGGGTGATCACATTCATCACGCCTGGGGGTGCAAAACATCATTCCAGGGGATGTGAGAAACGTCCGTCTGAATGTCAGGAAATTAATCGATGTTCCTCCTACTTTTTGTTTCTTTTACAATGCATTATAGACAAAAACTCGAGATTCATTCAAACCATGTGTCACGTTGCGTAAGCAGTAACTGCAATCTAGTCTTCGCTTGAAGTCAGGGGCGTAACGGGGGACAAGGGAGACTCAGTTCCCCGGGCACCGAAAAGTTCCAACAATGTTACAAGAACCTTCTTCAATACAATACAGTACATCTGCTTTCAAAAGACGTCATGTTCGAACATGGGGGCGCCACACTTGCTGTTGCCCCGTGGGCCACTTAACCTCGTTACGCGCCTGCTTGCAGTAATTTTTGCTGGAATGAGCTAGATATTGGCATTGTTTTTTCGGGCTGTGACAATTACTTTTCTGGACAATACTAGGATAGTCTGAGCGTAGTATATATATGAGTGGATTCCTACGCATTTCATCATTCTTCAGTGAATAATTTTGAGATGAATCGATCTTGAAGTAAAGCAAAGGAGTCGCGTCCATTGCTTTTCATATTGGAGTGAATTGTTTTTCGTGTGGAAGTGTTTTGTTAATTTGGAGAGACGTGAAGACACTCTTTTATCAATTAGCACTCGTTCGTCAATTAAGACGAAATCTATAATCGCTTGAAAGCACAGCCAGCCACGCGTGTTGTTAACAGCAACATAATTCCACTTTTAAAAAACTCATAGGCAAAAAACAGGAACAAAAGTGTCATTGAACTGTAGTACATCAGCAAACGTTTGGAAATCAGCTTTTGATTTTATTATTTTGTACATATTGCAAGCAAATGATAATTTTTGTAGAGTATATTCAAATGATGAAATCTATGTGATCCTTTCCATGTCTGATTTTCATTATATATTAATTTTTTTAAATTTCTTTCCAAACATTTGAAAGCTAGTTCTTGATTATAAATTGTAGGGGGTGCAAGGGCAGAACAAAAATTTTTTGGGGCGAAGGTGTAAAAAAGATTGGGAACCCTGGATCTATTCTTTCACTCTCAGGTTATATCAAATGTTAGCCAATCATGCCTCTGCTATTTCAGTTAATACGCCTAAAAAGAAGTGATGGGTTTATCATTCAACTGCACAAAAGTGTTTCGTAGATTCTTGTTCAAGGCTTTTGGCATGTAGATTACAAATTACTGCAACAAAATCGGGCCAATGACGTTTGAGATCTGTCAAGTAATTAACTTGGGTGTAAGGAACAGTCAGCTTCGTATTTTTAAAACGTTTGTGAAACGAAAACCCGGTTGCCAGAAACAGTCTCAGAAACATTTGTTTCTTTAAACGGCGAGCATTATCAAATTGATTTTCCGTGGGTTTACGAACATTTAGGACATGCATAACAGCGGCTTCGAGTGAAATTTTTAATTTGTTTCTTAATTTTGTTGAAAAAGGCACCTGCTTGTGTCTTGTTTCATCGTCTCAGTTGCAAACAAATTGTAGTCTAAAGTCATCAGCAACACAACTCTAGGTCGTTTTCTTTTATCCAAGTTGTTTGCAGATACTCGTATGACCGAAATCACCATGGGGTTGGGGTTAAATCTGAAAATTGGGTCATCGTGGTCTTTTGCCCTTGTAAATCTATCACAAGTAACCACAAAGAAGATTAAATCACAAAGAAAGAGGATAATCACAAGAAAAGCGTGAGTACATCACAAGTAATCACAAAGAACATTTAACTGCTTGAAATAAATCACATAAAGCTGTGTGTTTGTTTCATCAAACCACAGACATATTTATGAAAACCAGTCATGTATCGGTTGAGTTGTACAAAAATCCTAAAGTGAAGCATTGGGCAAAACGTTTCGTGCTTTATAAAATGAAAACCGAGCCTGAATTGATGTTCTACAATCTACTACACGCAAGGATGTGATCATTTATGATTGTCAACAGGGCTAGACCATGATGATATCATCGTGAACTGTGGACCCGAAAGAGTCGGCAACCTCTGTTACATGTTTTTTCAAACATGCAGCAGGAAAGAAAACTCAACAGTTTTCCAATGCGCTGCTTCCGCAGTATTTGCGGTTGTAGATCCCTGTTTGATTATTACAAAAAGAGGCGCTGCAGGATTGGTAATGTCCGTCGCCTTTCTGAGTGTCGTTTACCTAAAAAACATTCCCTATGAGTAATTGAATTATTGAATTCTGGTACTCGAAATATTGGCCGACCTCTCCTTCGTTTCAGAGCTGTTGTACTGTACAAGAATATCCGCGACAGCTCAGATCTTGTCTTCCGATTGGAAAGCATGTGCTGAAATCTCATTTTACTTCAGACTTACATCTTCACGCTTACATCAGAATGTCTTTTGAAGCAGCGTTTGATTGCAAATGGCTTTATGAATTATTCGATGTCTGGGCATGTTTTTCATTGCGTTGTGGTTTTGGGTGGTGTGGTCCGTTGCGTTCGCCGTGTTTGATCTGACGGATGATTTATTTCGAGCAGCGTGAGCGTTGACTTGTTTCCTTTTCATCGTTTTTTCATCGCGTAACAGCTGGCATTTCTTAGCTTTCATTGTTTTTATATCTGCGTTTCATTGCACATTCGGCCTATGCTTTGGGGATTTTGTATGTTCACTTGACATTTGTCCTGATGAAGGCCTATTGTTAAGCGAGTTGAAAAGTCACCGTCGTTTTTCAAAATCAACAGTTGCGCAAAGTTTCTTTGTATGCCGCAATCATCTGGCGTGCGTTCCTTCGCCAAGATTCTCTGAAGATGAACCATCACCGTTCCTATCGAAGTGATCAACCTCTGTCCTAGAGGTTCTGTCGCATTACTGCTGCTGATGTGGCCGTGAAAAACAATTCCACTTCACTTTTTGCGTGGAAAACAGTGTTGCTTTTCCAGGAAGCACTAAAACATAATGGTTTACGCTGTCACTTTCTGTGAAGGTCTCCGTAGAAATTCCTCGCCTCTATTGATTGTATAGCAAAGCGCCTTTGGCGTTGCATGACGCTGTCGTCACCTTGGAATTACCTTTTTGGTTGCAAAGAAAGCCTATTTTTCAAAAGCTCCAAGGTGGTTCGCTTAATTTTAGCCTAGCTGGCTATGAAAACTGTTGTTTTCGAAACTTCCATTATTATGAATTCATACCCCTAGTTCTTACTTTGTTGTTTTTATACGTATTTTCAAGGCGTTCAACTTTTAACTCTGTTATAAAGAAATATTCTATAAACAGTACTTCAAGCTACACCTGGTGGTACGATAGGAAGCATTGTACTCCTGCTCCAAACTTGACAGGCATACGTTGGTGTGCAATAAGAGGGAACTTAGGTAGTTTTTTTGGCAGACCTCACTGAGCGACAATGTATGAGAGATCGTTTACGAACAGAAGTTCAACCTCTTTTGAGGCTACTCAAATGAATATGGATTGTATTCAACAGATTATTGTTGTTTCTACTGCTGTGGTATATTCTAACTTTGACATTATCGATACCATTGGTCAAGTATATTTGTTGACTCATCAAGTATCTCGTATTCTGTTCGGAAAAACTAATTGAAGTTATTAAAAAGCATTAAATTTTATAAAACTTGGAGTTCTATCAGGTTTTCCTTTTTTTATTTGAATACTGGGTATAAACATAGCTATATTCAAGACGTATTTTTTTATGAACTGTCAGTGGTTTGTTCATGAACAACAAAACTTTAAAGAAAATTGAGATATTACAGCGTGTGCTGCAATAAATCGTAGGTGTATGAGGAGCAAGGTCTGGGTCATGGTGATTCGCTTGCTAGTTCGTACAATCACAACAAAGAAATAAATGAACAGAAGAGAATAAAAGACCGAATGTTTACCACTATTAAATTCCCAGATCACAGACGCGCACTTTGCCTGTAACAAAGTAGCACAATACGCTACAAACGTGCAACCACGAGAGTACAGCAATATTTAACAGATCAATGATGGCGACAAATTTGTTGACCTAAAGAGAGTCGTTGCAAATCTTCAAGTGGATGCCGAAAAATGGGCAGCACGACAATGGATGTGTGCGAGCTTCCAGTAATAGATTTGCTTTTCTGCAATGTTATATCTTAGAATTTTGAGACTCGCACCAGATAAACTCTTGAAAAGTAAATTGACTTGACACCAGGCGCGCAAACAGGGGGGAATTTGGGGCATTTGCATCCCCCGAAATTTTCAAAACATTGCATAGCAATTTTGACATTTGTAGAAACTTTCAAAGAATAAAGATGAAATTTTATATTTTAAT
>JGI24159J19872_10003419_pt1 | contig 19764 bp, 12 predicted proteins | sample Ectturendosymbi4_FD_19872 | JGI IMG/M metagenome (IMG submission 19872) | reverse complement strand
CCCAACAGCAATTGGAATGTGTAAATACCTTGCTTTCAAAGGGTCAAAGGCAACGGTACCGTATTAGCACTTTATTTTCAAAGGGCCCAAAGGCAACAGTAATGTATTAGCACTTTGCTTTCAAAGGGACCCCCAACAGCAACCGTAATGTGTAAGCACTTTGCTTTCAAATGTGCCCCCATCAGCAACTGCAATGTGTAAATGCTCTGCTTTCAAAGGGGCACCCAATCGCCATTCGCCAATGTAATGTGCACGTAACTTACTATGTTTTCACGTGGACACGACCAGCATCTCTAATGTTTAAATAAGGAAACACTTCAACCCAACTTCAATACCTTTTAGAAAGACTGTGGGTTAAAATTTGTTCCAAAATGTTCTGAAAGGACATTGTCAAGTAAGAGCAGAAATTTAAACCAAATGATAATCTTTTTAACTGTCAGAGAATGAAGCTCTCACAGTACACCGTAATGTGGACGTTTGGTGCATATGGAATCTCAAAAGTCTAGTTGTTTTCAAACACAGACTTGTTTTATTCTTTAATACGGCGTTTTTTACACTGGTAAGTTTTTCAAACACTAAACAGAACTCGCCATAGATTTCCCACCAATTTGCCGTGAAAACTAACACTAAACGTAACCACTATTCTAAACTTTAACACTGAAACTAGCTTTACACCATGCTCTAATCCAGGGTTTCTCAAATTTTTGATTCTGTTGCCCCCACTTCATTCCCGACACGTCGTTTTCGGCCGTCAAGCCTGATAAAGCAAAAACAAGGTAGTCAAATTAAAGAATTTTATAAAGTATTAAATAGCTAAACCAAGCCACTAAATAGCTTAAAAGAACAATTGTTTTACGGCGCTAGTATTAGGTTCAGAATTGTTGTGAAAATAACCACACTGTAGCCGGTCACATAGACGATCCAGAGTAAAAATTTAACGGAAAAATAGTTTTAGCAACATCCTCCAACGGTTAGCATAGTAAATTAAAATTCGAAAGAAACTAACAAGTCATAATAATTAGAGTCTACTGAAGCTAACTCAGTGATCGATTAGTGGTTGAGCATTTTCGCCCCCTTTGTGTGTTTTGCCCCTCTAGCTCCCCCTTTAGTTTTTTCGCCTCCTTGCTCCTCGAAATCGCCCCCAAGGGGGCGATTCCACCCACTTTGAGAAACACTGCTCTAACCATAAACCCTAATACGGCATAGAGAAATGCATAACGCCGTGTCCTGCATACCCCCTTTCTAGACTTGATCAAAAGGTCTTATCACGGTTAGCTGAGTATGATGACGTCATCAGAGGTCCCCGTTTTCAGCCTTGTCTCGGACCCCCAAGTCTAATCCACCACTGTGTTCAGCTCTTTCTACTCTTTGAAAATGTTTATGAACAAGTTCATGTCAGTAAACCTAAAACAACGAAATTTCAAAACTGTTTAACTACCGGTAACCTTGATTTAGATTTTACCTCAGAAAAATTCAAATAATAATTCCAAAGTGTGATTTCCTTCCAAAGACGGTGTATATAAAACTGTCGGTGTTGTTATTTGTAGATGGTGAGCATCGGCGAGAGGAAAATTCTGATACCAACCGTGGTGTGCTACGGCATTCCTTCAGTAATAGTTCTAGTCAATTCCACAGTGACTGTGTTTCATGTGGACAAACACCATAACACACCAGGTACTTGGTTCCTCGATTTCATGATGTTCTTCAGGAAGTAACTGATTTTTTACGTCAAAAAACAACAAGCAAGATTTGTGTGTTTTGCTTGCTTGGTGTAAAAATTTAGACTAAACTTTAGCAGTGAGCTCATAATCTGTTGTTACTAATGACGCTGAAGCCGTTGCTTTCAAGCAGCAAGCTTTGAAGAAATGGCAGTATCAAGCCCGTATACAGCAACATATTATCAAAAATGTGAAAGCACATAAATATATTTTCCGAGAATAACAACAATGAAAGCTTTAGGTAAGGGGTTCTCAGCCGGGAGTAAGTTCACCCCCTGGGGGTACATTTTATTTATCCTGGGGTAAATTTAATGATGGTGAAGTTACAATATTTGTTTTTTTCTACAGCGCTAGTGAGTACACAAAACACAGAGGGTAAATTTATGCTAGGAAGCTGGCAAAGGGTAAACGGGAGAAAAAAGGGTGAGCATCTCTGCAGGTGCTGACAGTAACCAAACACCGTAGTTTCAATTGAAACTGTGATTGTGTTGGAAATTTCAGAGCATGCAGCTCAACCCTGAATATGCGATTGCAGTATAAGGTTTTCTTAATCCACCGTTTCACGTATCTTATAACATCATAAGCTATTACTCCAAATGCATCCGGCAAGCGGCATGGTGTGCATTTCAGAATGAATGAAGTATTGAAGAAACCGCGTGTCCTTTGTAAATTGTGCATAACCGCCACGCGTTGTTCGTATACAAAAATCTGGTTCAACTGGCTTTCGACTGCTCGAGCATCCTTATCGACATAATCTTTTATGAAAACACGTCTGGATTTAATAGGGTTCCAAGTATATCTAAACTACTTCGGTGAAAATACAACGCTCTAACCACATTAAAACACGATTTTGCAAGAATCCAGACGTTATGTGTCTAGGCAACGCCTGGTTTTTCTTCCTCCTTCGTATTGTGTTCCTTACATGTGTGATGTGAATTTTGGAGCTTTGGTGCGAGGCAAAGGAGGGCGAAAAGTCACTGAATATTTGTATTGTTCCACAGTATTCGAAGTGATTTTCGTAGTTTCTTCATTATAAGACGCCACTGGTAGCTTTACATTCAATCAACCGATTGGCCAGTTCATGCTATTTGGTGCAAAATCCCAGGTCCTGACTCTATTGCATTAAAATTCTGAATGCAGGGTCCATAACAACATTAGGTCCAACTACGTATGCATGGTGCTATTACACACAGTGCCACGATGCAGGTCACGAGACCTATTTTAATGATTCGCAATCTGAGTTTCGAAGGATGAAAATCTCGTCTCAGTCTCGGCCTCAAACCTTTCGTCTTGAGACATTCGATGCTGATATGTTGAACCACCACTGCGATGGAGTTTGTTCAACAGCATTGCTGTTTTTAATCAGGCTTGCACAAGGAAATTGTTTCAAAATCCTTCGGTCTACTGCATTTGAGTGATGGTTATCATAATTTTTTGCAAGGAGCAGATATCCTTACTTCCAGTGACAACATACACAGCAGCTGTAGAAAATATGTTAAACTTATACTCACTTTTTTATATTACAGGTGATCCATTTTTTCAATCAGCCTATCGTTCCCGCAGCATGTGTTGGCTGCACGAAGAGTCCCTTCATTTCGGCTTCTTATTACCGGTCGGGGTCCTTGCTTTGTTTAATGTAGTTTGTTTCATTGCTATCATGAACAAAATATGTTGCAGAAAAAAGGTGGTAAGTGCTTTTGGAGTTCTCCCTTATCGCCTAACATTAACAAAGACGTACTGTTTTATGTTAAAGCTATAATTTCGCAGGTGCGGTCCACTGCCCAAAATCGCAGTAAAAAGGAGGATGTCTTTATTGGTCTTTCGATCTGCGTGGTAATGGGATTAGCTTGGGTTTTCGGATTTTTGATGATGGTCTCCGAGGAAATTACTTACAAAACAGCGATGTCGTGGCTTTTCAACCTTTTCAATTCCACGCAGGTGTGGTAGATAAAAATTTCACTGACTTTCGATCATTAAGGTGCTCGTATTATTTGGATTGTAAATTGCGCTTGAATCATTTTAGCCTTGTGAAAAGTTGGTTTTCGGAAGTTTGTTTTTCAAACAACGTGATCATGCAGAGCTTTACCAAAGGCTTCGTTTTCCATATCAAAGATTATGCTATTGCAGTCACAGTATCAAGATACCAAGTCAGCTGTTTCCACAAATTAGAAAAGCGACAAGCTACAAATTAATGATGAAAAACAGTAAGGGAAACACGTTTGAAAATCCTATCTGCTAGTCTTTTATTACTTCGTAACTGATCTAACGTCATTCTGGTACAGTTCTACGAAAATAGCGCTACAGAGCGTTTTCAAGTGGAGCACACTGGCGGTTAAACGATTTTCAAACTTGTGCTTAGGTTTAGAAAACATGCAAGCAGTCATTGAAAAACAAAACTACTAACTTTCCCATCCAATCTAGGAAAAAGCAAAATTACTAATTTTCCAGGCCAACTGTTTAGAAATAAAGTGCAGTTTTAAAGATTTCTTCTTATTCTTCTTGTTCAAAGATTTCTTCTTATTTCCGTGATACCTACATGTAACAAATTCAACATAGGCTTTGCTAACGAGTTTGTTGATACGCCGTTCTATCAAAACACATTTTTGGCGAGCGAAAATACGTTTCCAGAGAAAAATCCGCTGTAACACTATGCTTATTGCTCTTTCCGGTGATGCGTTCTTGCATTTTTGATTCCAGATAGACGTTCTGAATCCTTGTATTTGGATGGCATTGCTACTGGAATTGCATCGTTATTGAAGATGCATAATTAAGCAATGCCGAGTGCTAACTTTCGTCAAATCCATTGCTGCCGATTTTTCTGCTCTTCCTCTTTAGTTTTCCAACTGCCTGAAATAACTTATTTGTGTAATGTGGGTATAGCGGTTCAAAAACTCTTGTCACTTAAGACCTGCAAAACAACAGATAATTTCGCACGGACGAGTGTGGAATTGGTCATAAACAACAAAAATTTTGATTAGATTAAAATCGAAGATACCTCAAAGAACTACATACATCAAAATGTGCAAAAAAAGGAAAGAAAGAATCTTGTTACTCTGTCGCCACAATCTAACGTGTTTCATACAATAAGCTGCAATACACTTCAGATGTCTTAGTTTAATCCAAAAGAAAAACATTGTCCATATAGGTGGTTCTCAACATTTTTTGACCCAAGAACTATTTTTTTTTAATATCCGATGGACCACTTTGCTGTGCTGAAACCTCATGAAAACTAGTCGAAACTCTGTTGCACATAGTTCAGTGAAGAAAAGGGCGTATTCAGTCCAAGCCTTAATAAAAGAATACAGGATTTAAGGGAATATGTGTGGACAACTAAAAATTCCAGGTGGATTATTGTTGGTCCACTTGGACCAGGTTGAGAATCACTGGTCTAGATCTAATGCCAACTTTTTACGTTCTCATCCCATTCAGGCAATAGCGACACCACTAAGGTTAAGTTGAATTGTCTAAATTGTCTTAACTATGATTATATGCACTGTCTTCTATTGCAGTAATTATATTGTCCTTTAAATTCACAAAGGAGAATGAATATTTTCCTCATCAGACCTGGTTACCTCACTTAATTTATATGGATATATTACGTTAGATTGTTTAGAATAATGAATTTGATTGTTTTCATTTTTGTATTTCTGTTGTAAGTACTGTTATCAGCAGAAAATCCTTATTTCTGACTGAGGGAGTGGATAAATCATTTGCAATTCAATATAATGTAATTTCATCGTCATCTTGTTGTCACAGGGATTGTTCATATTCCTGATGAACTGCGTTCGCCAGAAGAAAGTGCGTGACATGTGGTGGAAACCATTGGTCACTTGTGTGACGTGCAAGCAGAATAAAGTCCGAAGCCGTGAAAATTCGACCGCTTTCACTGAAAGAATGAGCTTCATGGCAAGCAAAGAAACTGAGTAAACTGCACACGCGTAGAAAAGAAAGCTTAAATATGACCATGAATACTCAATAAACATGACGCTTCTTATTTGCAAACTTCAAAAGTGAAGGGACTAATGTTCACTACTGAGACCAAAAGTTTCTTTCAGAGTTTTGAATTGTCGTCAATAAATTCCAGGAAATCGACGTCCACCTGCCAAAAAAGTAGCTTTTGCGACACGCAAACCTTCTAAACTGTTGAGTGGAGTGTTTCGGTGTGAGTCAATCATTAAACAACCTATCTGACAGTTTTTGTGTGAAAAACATTTGCATCTGCCCTTGGCTATTACGTTGCAGTGTTGAACCATTTCATATCTGAATAGATCCACTAAGAGCGCTTGTATGGTGGCATATTTTCCATAATTGCCATTTGGAGTAACCGTAAAACGAACTGAGTTTATCGTATCCATTTGAAAAGTGTGTTGACGAATCTATGATTGCGGCAAGTATGGTTTCATTTCTTTTATATATGATATATTCTTATAGCTAATTGACCCACATGAACATATCGCATTTTTAGACTACATTAATCTAGTGTTGCTTGTGTGTTTCATCATTTCACCCGAAAGCTTTTGCTTGCAACTTACAGGATTGAAAATGCAGGATTGACGCGAAATCGATTTCCTAGTAAAACACACTGCGGGCCGATTTAGCTGCTTTACACTTTCGTGGTTCATTGTAACTGAAATGTGGATAAGTGCAGTCCAAATAACATCAATGTTATGAAACCATAACATGACAGGCAGACTCCTCGAAGGCTTCACTTCACTGCAAATTGAAATTAAGCAATGGTGTGCTGATCAAAGCATTAGAGTCTGTTCTTGAATGCAGTGCTCTAACGTATGTACCTTGTTTTGAAATCAATTTGTTATTTGAATTGTGTTATGTTTTATTCTGGAGAAGTATTTTCGAACTTTTTATGCTCTTTGATGATTTTATTGGAAAATGTTGCAAAAACACATTTCAGTTTTCGGGTTTCTTTATGCATTCTACTACATTTTTATCAAGTTCCATAAGATTAACATTTTGAAAGTATTGCATGCATAATGCTTTCAAACGTCAGAATGCTGTTTGCGATGGATGAACGCCATTGGGTTCCACACGATTGCTACTATGAAGCTGTTCTTGAGCTGAACAGCTATTATACCGATTTGAATACAATAGATCAAAAACAGCAGTTGCGGCACGTCCATACACATAAAAGTTGTGGTTTGTCTCTGAGTAAAGATGTTACGCTACTTAAAAAATATAAAAAATCATTACGTTGCGCTTGATGGCTGTGTTCTCTGCTCGGCTCGAAATCTGCGTTGTCGCTGTTACGCGACAATTCGTAGTCATTGTTCCCGGACATGTGGACAGCACAGCGGTTCAGGTTGAGACAGAGTTAAGATTGGGCGCTGAGTCTGGCATAAGTTCTGCCGCTATTTCGGTAGCTGAAACTAGCTATGTTTTCCGAACGTAACTAGGCACCAGTGCCATCTTTTGTAGGGTCACGATCTGCGAAAACCCTAAAACCTCCGACACTTCCTTCAGTTAAGTGGCCTGACATTGAGATTTACGAAGATTAATCTATGTTGTCGGAACTGCCTTTAGGCTTGCTTTGCTCTGCTAACTTTGGACGTTATAGTTTGAGAAGCAGATACTACTGCAGTATTTCGTTCGTTACTTGCCACACTTGAGATTACTGAGAGATCATTTGTATATGATCAGTTGTTATATTGAGTTGTGATCAGCGGTGTGGCCGGTAATTCCCTTTTCATTGTGCACTAGTTTGTGCGCAAGCTGCTGGTTCAATTTTAAACTACCTTGCTAAGCTTTGAGTTAACTCTGAGTTGTTTGATTAAGTTGAGCATGAGTAAGAAGTCTATATGTGAGTGTACGAGCGCGGCTAGCAGGAGTGATTCAAATCTTGAGCCCAACAAAGCATTAGATGACTCACGGGAGAATGGGAATTCCATGTGTAGTGCAGGTAACTCTATCTGAAGTTTAGTTTGTGATGAGGATGTACGTAATGCTAAAAGTGGTTCTGAAACTTTAATTCATCTCATGAAATGTTTTATTTCTGCCGAAAAAGCTGGATAATTCAGAAGTAGAATGATAATGGGATCACAAGCAACTACAGCCTCTACAGAAAGCGATTGTCTCAACGGTTCGACTGTGAAAGTGCGATGCCCTGACAAGAAGCAATCTATGCACGTCTCTTTGGAATAAGACTCTAGTGCAGGTGTCCCCAATCTTTTTACTCCTGAAACCCTAAAATACATTTTGTTCTGACCTCGTATCCCTTACAATTTGTAATCAAAGTCTATATTTCAAATGCTCGGAACGGAATTCAAAATTTTTATACGTAACAAAACACACACAAGAACAAGAATGGATGACACAGATTGACATTTGAATATACCATGTAAAAATTAGATCTTGATTGAAATATATACAAAATAATTAAATCAAAAGGTTTAATTCCAAACGTTTGCTATTGTATTTCAGTTCAATAGCATTTTTGATCTTGTTTCTTGCTTATTAGTCTTTCAAAACGTAGATCTATGTTGCCGATAGCAACGCGCATGTCTGTGAATTCAAGTGACTTCTAGATTTTGTTTCAATTGAAAAAGGAGCGCCAAATACTGAATCGTATATCTAACTTCATGTTGTCGCAAATATCACCAGCGCAGCTGGTACAGTTTCACAAAATTTCGGACCCACATCCGGATTAAAAAATTATGGAAAAGGAGCGGAGTCGGAGTGGATGAAGTCAGAGTCTGAATGTGTCATTTTTTTTCAGAAAAAAAAATGTGACTCCGGCCACCTCTGCCACCTAGGACAATTACCACGAAGGACAATCGCTACCCAGGACAACTGCCACCTAGGATAATGCGTTTTACATATCACATACAGTACAAGCTATCAAAATAAATTCGGTGTTTCGCGTTGCTGCACGTTCAGGAGTTCTCGCAACACGGCTGAAAACGTCTGTCCTGCGGTATTACTGCTTCAACATAGTGCAGCAAATGTGAGTTGCATTGTGGCTGTTGCTGCCATGTAACTCACATATCAGAAAAACACATCTATGCTAGAGAAGAACAGATCTTAGCTATTGGGATGATCGTGTTGGAAAAATAAGTTAGAACGTATATAAAAACTTGTAAATGAAACCACTGAGCACCTTCCACACGTGATGGCATGAACAGCAATTTTTTTAAGCGATTGTATTGTTATTAGCTAACATTTTTCGATACGATAAATATTACCATTGTTCACATGTCGCTATGCAGAATATTGAATGCTAGTTGAGGGCGTACGGCTTTGAACCCCGGTAATTGGTAATTAGGCATGCAGACACCTTGATCTGATTGCAATGGTACCTTTTAGTCTTAACATTAAGACTTGCTGTTTATACGTTGCTTGGGAAATAGAAAATCAAATTTGGGCAAGAATTTTTTGCATCCCCAAAAATATGCCCTCCCGTATATGTATGGTTGACAGTAATATAATAAGTTCCTCCACGCACTGAAATGCACGATAGATCAATCTTCCCATTTCTACGACTGTTTCTTAGCTTCGAACAGAACCTTTTACCACCACGATCGCGGTCTGACTAAATTTCAGAAACTGGTATGTGTCGTCATCAACATTTCCCATTACCCGACCATCAAAACCAACAACCCAGCTCATGATTCATTTGGGAAATATTGAATGCAGGCAAGAGGGCTTCTTAATTACCGTGGCGTACGGTGGTTATTGTTGATGGGTGTGTGGATTGCGCTGTTTGTGACGTCACACGTCAAATTCACGTTGCAAATCCAACGTTTTGGCGACGTTTTTTGACACAATGCATGTCATTATACACGCACCCTCTTTATTCAGTCTTGTACAACCTAATATGTCATTGTATTGACTTTCAACTATCACAGCTCCAACTCAAAATGCAGGTGCAAAATGCACTCAACGCTATGACCAAGCAATCACAACTGCAAAAATATCAGATTGCACGTTAAAACCAAGGAATAAAACACACTCAGCCCTATAACAGCGCAGTTTACAACTGCAAAAACAATCTGAACGAATATCTTTTTGAATACGTGCAGTCGAACCCAGAAGGTGTGCGCCTCGAATACTGCACACCCAGGATTGCTATAGATCGAAGCAACGAGGAAGTAACATACACTCAGCCCTGAAACAGCGCAGGTTACAACTGCGGAAATAAGCTGCGGTTCTGCGCGAATGTCTTGACAATTGCAAGGTTTCGAGCCCTGCAGGTGTGCGCTTGGAATGTCACGCACCCTGGTGTGTCAGACAGAAGCAACAGGGGAGTAAAATTCACTTAACCGTGAAACAGCGCAGCTCACAACTGCAGCAGCTGTTTGCGCAAATGTCTCTTCGAATACGAGAGCATCAAGTGCATACATATGGCATACACCTTCGGGCTGCAAAGTACATAAGTATCTTTATATCTTTTTTGTTACTTTACCTTGATTGTACGATCTGGAAAATGTCACGTCATGTTCAGTTTCACAGGGTGTGCGCCGCACATCTAGCACACCTGGAGTACTCTCCCCCCGCTAAATTATTGTTTAAAATATTGCTGGCTGAAAGTTGTCTGCTGTAGATGTCAACCAAACAAACTTGAACGTGAAATTAAGTACAAACTGGGGGGCCAAGCAGGGGAGCAGTCAAAAATCTGGGGGGCCATGGCCCACCCAGGCCCACCCCCTTAGAATCGCCACTGGAAGGATGAGGCACAGACATACTGCTGGATTTTCTTGTATAGTTTTTGCGACATATTGTGTGCACATTAATGGATAAAAGGCCAGTTAACCATTCTGCTATTCTGTCCCCTCTTTGCACGCTGCTTTTTCGAATAGTGTCCAGTCCTCTGGTCTCAGTGACTGCCTCCTCTGCTGACGGTTCTTCATCACACAGAAAGCAAATGCTCTCTTCATCCATGCTGACAGTTTTTACTTTGGAACAGTGTAGAAATAATCAATTCTCGAAATCCCCTGAAAAAACATGGAAAAAATCCTGGTTCTCTGACAGGTTTAAAAAATAAGTAAGTCAATACCTCTCCAACGTTTTAATTGAAATCCTGTTCACTAATGGTTGAATACAGTCTTTTGCAAAACTGCCCAACCTGAAAGTGAAACTAGGTCTCCACAATAGTGCTGCTTTTTTTCTTTGGCAAATACTTCGCAGAGATTTGCCTGAAAATGTAACTTTCTAACATTATAAACTCGCATCTTCAAAGTTTACGCTGTCTGTTTTTGCGTACGTTGCAAACAACGTTTCGACAAAACGTCAGGCCGCTGGCCTATTTTGAGAGACTGCGTGGCCTATTTTGAGAGACTGCGTAGTGAAATGAAAACTGAAAAACTTGAAATGAAAAAGCTGACAACCACCAAAAAGTCTCTCCTTAGGTCATCATATTTGATTGCTCTTCAAATATCCAAAACAAAAGAACCGTTTGCGATTGGTGAAGAGCTGATAAAACCTTGCAGTGTAGCTGCAAGTAAAGAAATTTTTGGTTCAAAGCAGCCCAAAAACTTGAAGATGTGCGTATTTCGAATGACACGGTTCAAAGGAGAATTGTAGACATGGCAAAGGATGTCGAAGACCAGGTTATAGAGGAGATCAAGAAATCGGTATATTTTGCTATTCAACTTACGAATCAACTCACATGAGTAACTGTGCCATTCTGCTTTGCTTCGTGAGATATAAAGAAGTTGATTTCGAGGAAGAATTTTATTGTTGCCTTAACTTACCTGGTAGGACCACCAGCTCAGAGATATTTAGGTCTCTTAATTAGTTCTTTCTTGAACATAGCTTGGACTGGGGCAAATGCACCGGAGTATGTACGGACGGAGCTGCAAATATGACTGGATGTTGTTCTGGTGTGATTGCAAAAAAAAAGAAGTTGCTCATAAAGAGATGTACGCTACTCACTGTATAATTAACCGAGAGCACTTGTCTGCAAAAAAATGTCGCCTGAATTAAACAAAGTATTGAATGGCCCTTTGAAGATTGTAAATGAAATTCGCAGTCGAGCTTTGAACTCCAGTTTTTTTACGGCGCTGTGTGAGAGCATGGATTCACAGCATCAGCATCTCCTTTTCCATGCAGAAGCAAGGTGGCTGTCGAGAGGGCGTGTTCTTTCGCGCCTTTTTGAACTCAAGGAAGATGCAAAACAGTTTCTGCAAGAGGCAAACTCTTTAACAGAACTTTTGTTAGATGAGATAAGGATGAGTAAACTTGCTTACTTAGCAGATATATTTGGCCGTTTGAACGATCTCAGTATTTCTCTTCAGGGGTTCAGTACTAACGTTTTTGGCTGAGAAGCAAAATGGATGCATTCAAAAAGAAACTGGCTCTCTTGGATAGTCGTATACAGAAGGGAGACTTAGAAATGTTTCCAAATTTGCACAACTGTTTGACAAGTGCTGATGTGAATAGGAAAGAGTTGTTATGTATCATAACTCTACACTTAAAGGAATTAGCTGAAAACTTTGATCGTTGTTTCCCTCCGCATGAGGATCCTAGGATAAGAAACCTGCGGATCAACAATCCCTTCACAGAAGATGTCCATTCATGCAATCGTAATTCCTGTGAAAAAGAATGCCTGATTGAATTGTGTTGCGACACTACTCTGTTGTCTGAGTATAAAATGCAACCACTGGCACAGTTTTAGATATCACTCAAAAGTGAATATCAATCTCTCAGTGAAAAAGCAGTCAATCTGTTGATGATATTTTCAACTACATACTTATGCGAGAAGAGCTTTTCAGCACTATCGCTAATCAAAACAAAACAGAAAAATCGAATGGGCATCAGTGCGGCACTTCGTCTCTTCGAAACCAGGTTGCAGCCGCGATTATCTCGCATATTGTCAATGAAGCAGCAGCAAATTTTCCACTGATGTTTAAGTAAATTTGAATAACGCTTACGTGCATCTTATATCTCGTAATTTCACTACCGAATCACGTTTACAAGCTTACTGTTGTATTATCATAAAAAAGCTGTAGTAGAAAAACTGGTGTTGTAGCAAGCATGCGTTTGTTGATTGTGAGAGCATTCTAGTGGAAAATAAATATTTTTGCCAAAAGACGTAACTTACAGGCACAGAATTGGGGGAGACTCGACATGAAAACCAATGTGGTTTACTATTCACTGTTCCTTTTCTTTAAAATTTTATTGGTTGCTTCCATTTCTTGCTCGAACCACAAACGAAAGGTTACCCAATTTTAAAAAGTGGGAGGAAAATTTCCGATCTTCTCCCAAGAACCAAACACTATATAGAGATCTCCACCTTCATTTACGTCCCTGATTTTGTGATGTACATGTTCGCTCTGATGGTGTGTTTCCGCCTTGTCTGCTTTTAATTTCGGTTTTGTTTACTGCTAATAATAATCACGTTTTATGTAACCGGTCCGCAAATAATTTTTTTCAACTTCTACCTGGTAGCAAGCATAAAAAGGTTGAAAAACACTGCCCATGAACGACATTGCCCCTGAAATCATTCGACTAGGGTTGTTTCACAGCTGTGTAGAGCGTATTTTTCCTCGTAGCGTATTCGCACAAGCCTTCATACGTGATATGGTCGTACAAAAAGCTGCTGTACCAACGAAACGTCCGAAAAAAACACTTTTTCCACATATCTATGTGCTAACTAGCATGTCTGTTTACGAAGTCCAGAAGTTTCTTCTTCATTGCCTGAGACAAGCATTGATTTCTGGCTGACTTGTACGATTTAAAGCCAAATTGCAGACACAGCCTGTGTTCAACCATTTTTGGCATTGATTATTTTGCCGGTTTCCATCAATTTAGCCTGATGTTTTGGAGAATTTCGTTGGAGAGTGAGTAACCACCGTACAAATAAGGCAGTGTTCTCTACTGTTGGACGCCCTTGATCTGCGATACATTTTCTTATCCTTGAAAACACCCTCGTTTTGGCATTTCACAATTGCATTGTGCACAGCTGTTTTGCTAATCTCTATGTTTTCGCAATTTGACGTACATAAACCTTTAAATTACTTCAGGTCAGGATTTGAATCCACTTTCCAATGGTGAGGGATGGATATTTGCCAATTTTTTAAACTAGGAATTTGACAAATTTTTACCAAAAAGTTTTCTTGCAAGCAACTTATTGAGCTAGGATTGAAAAGACATTGTAGTGCAGAGATTCTGCATTAACCCAATGACATAATTATGCATTATAACATAGCAAAGCCGATTGCTAATCGAGATATATGCATTTAAAACTAGATCATCCAGGTTTTGAGAAGTGTCCCTAAACTTTTGTCACAGGCTGTAATGATCTTGTCAGGGAACTGTCATTGATAAAATCGAGTGCTGACCTGCTCCTTTCCAGATTGAAGCAATGGGACTTACTGGATGACAGTTTTCGAATTACTTCACAGAGAAAGTGACATCGCAGCTTCTCGGCGTTCTATACGTTTAAAAATGGGTTGTGTTACTGCGATGACACGGAAGAGCTCTTTCAGGCTATGGCTTTTCTTGCAATCCCTCTGAGTGGAGGCTCTTCATCGACAGCTCATCTTGAAGCCTCAAAGCTGTTTTGCTGCACGACACATACAAGTGTCTCTCCGTTAATTTGGCTCATTCAATTCACATGATGGAAGAGTATCAGAACATCAAAATCCTATTGAGTGCATTAAAGTACGACAACTACAATTGGATGGTCATCGGTGATTTCAAGATGGTGGCTTTCTTGGTGGGGCTTCAGGGTGGTTTCACTGAGTGGCATTGCTATATCTCTGTCTTTGGGATAGTAGAAATACAGCTCTTCAAAAAAAGAAGAGGAACTGGCCTCCACAAACACGCTGTGAGATTGAAATTTACAACATGAAGCGACAACCACTTGCAGATGCAGCTAAAATGCTGATGCCACGTCTGCACAGTAAATTAGGTCTAATAAAGCAGTTTGTTAAACAACTTGACACAGAGGGTGAGGCATTCAAGTGCATTCAAGAGCTGTTTCCAAAATTGTCAGAGGCAAAAATCAAAGCTGGAGTGTTTGTGGGACCTGAAGTGCAACGACTGAATAATTCCATCGATTTTCTTGAGATGGTGTCTGAGGTTGAGCAGACCACTTGGGCGTTTTTCGTGTCTGTAGTCAACGGGTTCCTGTGAGAGAACTTGTTGATGGACTTGTGGACGCACATCAGAAGATGGGTTGCAGGATGTCGCTGATAGTACACGTACTACATGATCAACTTGATAAATTGAAAGATAACATGAGCGTTTACCCAGGAGAACAAGGTGAATGATTTCACCAGGATGCCAGGTCTTTCGAGGAACGCTATAAAGGACACTACAATGAAAATATAATTGAAGACTACATTCGGAATCTTTCACGTAAACGTGAACTGACTTATGATCGCCAATCTCGAAAAAACATTTCTTTTTGCTTACCTTAAGATATGAATTTTGAGTGCTGTGAAGTGACGATATGTGTTCTGTAACAATTTTTTTCAAAAATCTGTATTAAATCAGGCCTTCAGGGCATGTATCTTGACCTTTTTCGGTTTCATTCACCCCTGCCATCGATTNCTGCGTTCCCATTCACCCCANTGTGAATGCATGTCCCATGTGACAACAATACCCAAACTACTACATATACAATGTTATTGCTGAGTTTCATTTTTNTTCAAGATCCACATAAGCTAAGTACAGCAATCATTTAAAGACAGCCGAATCCCCATCAATTGCCAAGAAATGGGGAGCTGCGAAAGCAACAAGTGTAGTCATCCGATGTATTTTAACGACCAACGACACAGAACCTGAAAACTACAGGCTCAGTAGAATTAAACTCCAGACCTTTGCCTCTGCAGACACAATAACAAAACCACACAAAACGATAGGAAATTGTACATATTTAAAACAGAAAGCCGTTTACTAATTACTGCACTGCACTCGAACTTTAGGGATCAACTTCTCAAACTGCAGATGAATTAATTCCTCCAATACCACCCTCAGCAACGTGTCAATGCATTTCAGCGCATTTTGCGTTTTAGTTTTCAGCTCGACCATGGGCTTCCGAAGGTTTTTTCCAAAGAGGGCCTACCATGAAAGTTCATTTCACCAACTCAAAATTATAAGACATTTTTCTACTAAAATATGAATAGAAAAATACCAATTTTCAAAATCCGTGAGGCTCAAAGACCCTTGACGACGTTCATGAGCTCGACCAAATACGAAAATCCTTTCTCCGACATGCATACGGTAGTCATGAGCAGCAGTTATTGCAAGGTATTTAATGCAATTTCCTTGAACTATACGGATTCAAACAAACCAACCCAAAGATCCTCATAATCATGTGCGTCCGCAGAAATTTTTCCAGGAGGTGCAACGTCGACATTTGCTGATCTTTTTCAGGTGGCTGACGGTGCCATCAACCCATTAATACCTGCTGCACCCTATAAGGGTGCATAAAGTTTTGAAGTATTTCTGAACTTTCTGCAATCGACATTGTTTCATTCATATGATGACGCAAAGTGATCTTGTATAGACTTGAATATAATGTAAACCAAACAACATTTATACACCTGTTGAAAAAGCTGGCTTGATGAGAAGAGCAAGCACCAGCAAATATGGTAATTTCAAAGAACACAGTTCGTGGGGAAGGGTTAAAATGTCATCCTGATTTTTTTTTACAAAACTTGTATGATGTGTGTTGTTTTAATTAGTAGGCAACAATTTGTCATCGACAATTTTGGAAATGTAACTCACATGCCCCGTAAGGGGCCATTTTGTTGTGCACCCTATTAGGGTGCAGTAGGCACGAACTGGTACATCTACATGCTGCAACTATAGCATCTACTGCTTTCGCTTTGGGCACATAACCGAATGTGATTTACCACTGGTGAAGACCTACAAATGCTAGAGGAGAGTTCTATTTCCACGGATATGAACACTAGAAATCAGTGGAGTTATTATCAAATATTAGAATGTCATGGTCCCCTGAGGCCTTCTGGCTGCGCCTATGGCATCAAAATAGCCTTTGAGCAAGAGCAAATTGTTCTGTGTTCAATTTCACACGTGACTATGAAGCATACACTAGCAATCAGTCTGTAGTTGCAACATATGAACATTTAGGTTTTCGTGCCTACTGCACCGTATTAGGGTGCATATGTATCCTCGACCATATTAAGATAAACAAACAAAAAATTTTGGAAGTTTTGGCATTTATGCACTATTTGCTGTAAAACAACAACAAAAAATTAAAAACTCCACAAAATCAATATTTAGGTTTTAATGGGTTAAAATAGACGTTCACAAAACGCTTAAACGTTTCTACACCAACAAGTAAATACCTCATGAAAGCACGCGTTCCATTCGCATTCTTTTGAAATCTTATTCAAGTTGAGGTGTATACGAGTTTGCCACATGGGTGTTCTTCCTGTTATCTGTTGCTGCTTTTGCTGAATTGGCGCATAAATATTGCTATCATTGTGAACTCCATACAACTGTGTCTGAACAGGACTTGAACTGTCAACTACGTCTGCCGTTCTCTCAATAGTCTGCGCTGGTCGAACTGAACTCATTTCTCAAATCTTTTGTCTGAATTTTTTTTTACAATTCGGATATCGGAAATGCTTTTTCTTTTCACAAACTGCCTAAAACCCATTCTCGCCAGAACTTTCTACAAATAAGTCATAATTTAAAAACAATGCAATCAACGGACAGACAAGCATGAGCGATGAAAACGCAAGAAAATGAGACACTCTCGCAAACCTGTTTGAAACAATGTGAAATTGACCCGTATGTTGACATGACTATCCGACAATTACCTAAAATTATAACACCACGCAGGCGTAAAAAATTGAGCAATGAAATATGAAAACTCGCCACAGCAAAAATAGCTTTGCACTCAGTATTCACTCAGAAGTCAAAACTAAACCTTAACGATTAAGACTTATTCCCTCAAGCCTGCATAAATACATTCTNACAAGCCACGTGGTCTTATACTGTATGACAGTGTGNTCCAAGTGCAGGCCTGCGGGCTGCGGAAGCATTCAGGAAAAATCTTCAAATCTGAAATATGTTGCAAAGCGTGTGAGGTTACATTTGTCTCACTGCAATACTTGCGCTGTGTAATGCACAAATGCGCACGTACAACGCATAATATCCCTCTGTGTACCATTTTGTTTTATTTATTTATTTTTCGAACAAATTTGAAAGTACGAGCCACCGCTAACCCTTCGCTGGGGCACCTGTCTGAATAACGTCTGTGTTTTTTGGTGTCCCGTCGATCGTTGTCTTGAAGAGTACATCTGGCGCAATGAACCCAGTACCGCCGAATAAATCTTGATATCCAGTGGCGTAACTAGAGGTTTGAGCCAGGGGAGGGCGAAACTTAGCTGAATAGGAAGCCCACTGGCCAGCGTAGGGGGGGGCACTAGCCAAAACGCAGGAAAACGTTAAGGAATTTATAGTGAATCCGATTGTCGTGGATGTCAAAATTAGTTTTAAATACCCGAAAACACCACGAAAAATGCAAAAAATCAACAATGTACTGAAAACGAAAAGATTACTAATTATAAAAACACAAGCAAAAGGGAGCCTAACTGTACATTTATCTTGCCAATGGACGGCTTTCGTCCATGCCCCCCGTCAGTTACGCCCTGTGTCTATATATCCGCTACATGCGGCCTTCTCCATGTAGCCTTCCAGCCAAATTAATTATCCATCCATGCAATAGGTAATTTTAATTAGAACAAACATAACATCTTCAAGAAACATGTACAATACAAATGGTGTTAGAGACTGCAGACAACTTCTGGAAATTAGTTAATAACGATAGATTTCCCTAACTCAAAGATTTGGCACTGAAAATGCACTCCATGTTTGGAAACACATACGTGTATGAGAGTATATTTTCTACGATGAAGCAACTCAGATCTAATAACAGAAACCGAATGGCAGACGAAACACTGGACGACAGTCTCCTACTTGTACTACTAACACATATATTTATAAAGGAACGATAGTGTCAGAGAAGCCTCGACCACGGGCACCCGCTTATATTTGTAAGTAATTGCTAATTGCTATTGTGTACAAATTTCCATGAAGCTCTCACGTTATCTTCCCTCTTTTAGTTTTAAATATTGTGCTTCTGTTGTTTTATACATCATTTTATTGGAAGTGGCCCGCGAGTTCTCACGATTTTTCAAAATGGCCCGTAGATCAAAAGTATTTGGATCACGCTGCTGTATGAGAAGGAGCCTGTAAAATCGTAGTTTGATCAAGCTATTTACTCAGACACATTTTTCACACTCACACTAACAATGTCTGGATTTTTTAAACTAGTGAAAACAATGCTACAGATTCACGCATGATTCTTTTTACACAATATAAAACTACGTGTCTTAGGCTATCAGCAGTCACTGTCTCGCTGCATTACCTGTCAAAGATGTCTGAGTTCAACAGCTGCTTGCGGCAAAACGCCTAGCTATCGTAACTTGAAGCGAACCTTTGAAGATTCGTTGCCATGTTGTTGTTACGCAATAAAGACCAACAGTAGAACAATACGCTCGCATGTTTCGCAACCTGCTTCCGCAGGCAAATGAGTGAACTGCAAGCTCATCACTGGAATGACACAAGAACAGTCAACCTGGCTCTTGTGCAGTGTGAATGTCATATCGGAAAATAAACTGTTATTGCTAGAATATCAATTAATCGGAATTAAGCTGATGACTTCAGATTTTTTATGAATTTTTGGTTCTTGGATCCCAATTTCCAGGAGGGGCCAAATTCTCGTTTTGCCCCCCCTGCGGACGCCCATGCTCATAATAGAGCAGCAGTTCCCAACCGGGGGTTCCCGGCAGGCCCTCAACCAGAGTGGGCACAATCAGGCAATTGCTCTCCCCCGAAATTTTCACAAACGTATGTATTTGTTAGGTGCAGCAACAAGTTACCAGAGATGAGCAGACTGTGAAATTTTTCAGTCCAAGTCCAGTCCTGATCCGATAAAATTGAATCCGATCCAGTCCTGATCTGCAAAATTTTTGAAAATCATCAGTCCCATCCAGTCCTGATCCGCAAATGTAAAATCATGTATTTTAATTTGCCTCATGAGGCAAAAGAA
>JGI24159J19872_10003418_pt1 | contig 19765 bp, 10 predicted proteins | sample Ectturendosymbi4_FD_19872 | JGI IMG/M metagenome (IMG submission 19872) | reverse complement strand
AAAAAAAACAAATTTTATGTCAAAATTTAGGGTATAACACCATGCTTTTTAACTAATATTGACTGGAAAGGCGAACCCTGGCTCCATTGGAATGCTAGTTTCCATCTCTTACATGCATCGTGAAAATTACAGGTAAACCGAACGGTTGTTTCTACGTATTCGCTCAAAGTTCGTTGTTTCAATAAAAATGAAGACAACACATCATATAAATCATCACAACATACAGCGTGTTGCAAACACTGCTCCTTTGACACCTCCACTTTAATGAACGCGCGAGAGGACGTTTTACAGCGGGAGCCGTTTACACTAAAAAATCCCATGGCGCTGTTGTGTGAAAGCGATCGGTTGGTTTCAGTTTGTGAAAAGGGAAAGCCCCTTCATTCCCTGAAATCCTCTGAAAACACTGAAGACCGAAAAATGTAACTGAAATAGACTCAAACAAGCACCGCCTCATCTTTCCGGTCGTCACTGCGCTTGTCTTAAAAAGACAATTATAGTCGAATTTTTAATCGTTTTTATACCTCGACTGATGCAGCCCCAAAAGCTTGATCCTGGATCCTGTTTTTGCTTTGAAAATTAAGCAAATCTGTTCCGATTCACCTGATGTTGATGTTTTTCATCGGGTTAGAGAGAGGACGTCTCTTGCCCCACGGGCCTATATTCATTCTTATCGCAAGGATTGGTCTGGTTTGCCGTTGTTTATTTGGATCTGTTCTAGATCACAGCTGCAACGGAACTGATAGTTGACATGTAAAATTCTACCGTCATGTTTCAGAATACTGTGGGAAACGTTTTTCATTTCTGTATTGTGGGGATATAGAAGAATTTTCTGAGGAGTGTCGTAACCGTGCTACAGGCATAACCAAAACTTAGTGGCGCTTTCTTTGGTAAATAATCTTCACTTTTATTTTTCAGGTTGCACCTTAGAATATTTTTATCACTAACGATTGTTTTTGTGGTTATGACATTTTAATGTACTCCTACAGCAAAATGAAATCAACAGAAGGTTTCAATTATATTATAGGTTTTGAAGTCGGTCCTGTTGTGTTTTTGCATCAATCTTTTTGTACTTGTAAACTCAATTGAAAAGTTGTACGGTTTACAAAAGTCACAGGTCTCTGTATAATCCTTATTCTCAATCCTTTTTAGTTGCTTCAGGAATAACCAAACCAAAAGATTCCAAAAATGTATCTCAAAGTGTGTCGATTTTTTTCTTCAGTTTCAACCGCAAACTGATCAGTTGATTACCAATTTCGCGGAATACGTCATCTTGCAAATGGTCCTGTTCCCCCTGGGAATAATATATATCCCCGTCGAAATTACGAGCTTATGATGAGTACACTCGATGTATTGCAAGGAAACATAGTCTGTAAGATTAAAAGTCCACGCGATTCAGAATTGCTATTTACACCAAACGGTTACATTGACTTGGACCAATGTAAAGTTACTCGGACGCCTTCAATTCACAGCAAAGGAGTACTAAACTGGCTTAAAGTAAACAGGTAGATTTAAGGTACGGCAAATAAGGCACTTGCCTCGGGCCCTCGATTGAAATGCCGTGGAAGCCCCCTGAGATTGTTGATTAAGTTTTGCGTTTTACATGTAAGTTAGGTGCCAATTCTGCTCCACAGCTATTCTTCACACTCGTCCAGGCTTGAACATGCAGTACTGTTTCCAATATATTACCTTTTCCAAAGTACAACGCTATTTAGATTTGCTAATAGTATTGCAGATGGGTCTTTTCGGAGTTAAGCTTCAGTTAAACAGAAAATATGATTTAAAGCAAGGCTACTACTGCCAGTTCAACTATACCTGTAGCATGTGTGATGCATGACTGCGTTATTTCATGTTTGCTTTCCCCTTGCACAATAATCAAAAGAATAACTTTGAAGACGATCTTAGAATCAGATACCAAACTTTTAGTTTTTACAATTTTAAAATGGAAGTTCTTTTAGTGTCATCTATTAGGAGTTATAAGTAGTTCTGCATATGCCTGAAGTAATGCATTCATTTTTGTGAGATAAATTTCAAAAACTGCAACATTTGGATACCGATATTGTATTAGTTGCTTTATCCGATTAGAATCAGGAGGTTGTACCACATTGGCCATACACTTGGGATCTCATTTTGATGCTTTTCTTAAACAGGAAAGTTTTTGGTTTGTAAAGGTTTGACAGTTGGTGTTTGTATTCAAATTTGGTTCTAAGCGAGTTTCAGTTGTGCTTGTTTAAGGTTCGACTAAAACACAAACCATAATGCATCGTTTATTATCATATTGTTGTGTGTGTCTTTTCTTATTAAGTTACGGGTAAGTAGCTAGTTCTCATGGTTATAACCTTCATTACACATTTTTGTGCATCATGATCAATCAGAACATTATCAGTCTGAAACAAACTTACTTTTCCGTGTTTTTGTATGATTTTATTTGTAATATGCACACAGTGTAGGGAGCTTGAATAGTGAATTGTATACAAAGAAATACAAACATACCCAACGAAAAGTCTAGTTCTGATATACATGGTCATTTAACTGAATGGCCATTAAAGCGTACATGGATTTGCAGTGTGTACGACAAATAAGTAGCCTACCGTAGGGTTTTCGAGGTATCTGCCCGCCATGCTGTGCTTTTATAACTCTGCAAGGATTCTGACTGTACGTATCCACATTTAAGTGAGTGTACCACAAGGAAAAAGCCCCTGAATCCGCTCACAAAGTGTTTTACTGGGGAGTCGAATTCGTGTCAAGCGCGCATCTTCAGTCCTGTAAATTGCAAGAAAAAGCTTACAGGTGAAAAGCTAAAACACAAAAGCAAGAATTAAAAAATCATAACAACTGCTACATACACACGCTAAGGCTTTTAAAATTAGAGAAAACACGCGAATGACAAATAATGATTTTTGCCAGTGTGCGTCACAAACGAAGGGCTTTGTTAAATCAGAACCGTACAATCTGAAGCTCGAAGGTCAATAAAAACATTGTCGATGAGGAGCAGAAAAAATCTACCACGTTTTGAAGCAACGTTCCGTGATTAGCAGCACTTCCAAATATAGGTTGTTTTTACTGTATGTACGAGCAGTTTCAAATAGTAGGGCATGCAATATATCATGCCATGCATGTAGCTTCTTTATTTTCAGTTATTTGAAAAATAGCCTGAGTGCCTCCTGTTAAGGTCCACCCAAAATCTTTGCGTCGGAACCCCAAAACAACTGGTGTCACACAATTCTCAGCAAAAACACTTTTGGAAAGTCTAAGCTACAGATATACACTCCGCGACATATCGACAGTGATTAGAAGGCAACCGTGCCTTGCAACAACAAAAAGGTTGAATACACAGTAGGTGGACAATTATGAAAAGGGGTTGTGCCCTGTAGGTTAAACAAGTCACGGACAAAGCAAATCGTCCTGAGTTGTGGCGAATTATGGGCTGAAAATAAATCATATTCTCACGGAGCAAGCTTTTGAGGATAAATACTATTAGCGTTCGTGGAACTCATGATGGAGTTAATTAATATAAAGCATTTAAGAACAAACTTTTAAAATTTCAGCAAGCGTCTCACTCAGGATGAGCTACCAAGCAAATAGAACCTTCGCCGCCCACCCAGGCCCGTAGCCATGGGGGGCATTCGGGGCCAGTTAGCCCCAATCTTTTGTGCCCAGAAAATTTTGTTTTAAACATATAATAAAAACAAACATTTCCTCCCTACAAATGTATTCCCCCCCCCAAACCCTACGCCCACTCAATGTTGAAACCTGCCGAAACAAAGAAGTAAAGCTTCTGTGGTGCGTTGTGAGCGCCGTGGTAGCAGAAAATTTGCGTGCCTCAGGTGTTTTTTAGAAACATCTCTGAGATATATTTGCAATTACCAAAAATCATCCGCCACAGACTGCGGAAAATGAATGAAAATATTTTTCATTTGAGCCAAAAAATTATTGTTAAAAAGTTTGTGGGGTCTGTCCGTTACAGTTACGATGTCATTGAGCGCAGAAGAGCGCCTCCTCACTAAGGGTTCCGTTACACACTTCTATCGTTTTTTAAATAATTATAACCTCTGCCTGTGTCATGAATGTGTTATCATGCCAAGCCACGTTGACTCTTGAAAGCATGTTAGACTGGGTCAAAAGCGAGATATAATAGTGCTTCGTGGACTTAAGTTGTGGGAAAAAGAAGAGAACCGTTCCGCTCTGCCAAATGCGCAGATGTGGTTGAGTCATAAATTCTATTGGCGTCTTCATACGCCGCCATAAGCCAGTGGGTACGTACTCTGTCATTAGTAATAGCACCCTATTTTCAACAGTGCTTCACAGGCCCAGTTTAGGTTTTCGCTGCAGTAAAATATCCTACATACTGACAACCTGTCCTTATTTTGATAATCTTGAATTTGTCATCTTTAATGCAGGTGGTCTTCTGTGCCACTTCATCACGCCTGTTACCATTGCAGCTAGGATTCGAACGCTTTCAGTACATTAGCCTAAAGTAAATTTAGTTTGCTAAGATCAAAGTAAGCCATTGAATGTGCGGCCCTCATTATAATACTGTATGTCATTCCATGTGCGGCCCTGGGTAAGACAGTGACATAATTTTTGGCTCAGTAAGCCATTTGCGTTGAACATACTGTAGCTGGTCTAATCGTAGGTCTGTTGTGTCTATGACTGTTGCACAGGGCGGGCCAACTTCTCCACTCAGAAAATTCGTTTGAACCAATTAGCTTCATTGGTTGAAGACAAAAATGACAAGCCTCTTCTCAGAGCTTACGACCACAGTCTTTTTGTACTTTTTAATCAGATCGTAAAATATATCCTACCTGACGGTATGCTATTAAAAACTAGTTAAAGCATGTTAGCATGCTAGTCTAGATCTTAGTCACCTGAAACCGTATTCTCCACAAACACATCGTCCAGTAAGCAATTCGTATTTAAGGTTTTGCTGACATTGTTACACGTAAATACCCAAGAATGGTTGGCCTGCTTGTTAGAAATAAAAGGTTTTTATTCCAATCCTTCCGATAAATAGTGAGTTATGACGTCAACAAGACTGCGGTTGGTTTGGCGTTGATACAAACCGCCTCTTGCTGTTCACGAGCGTGCAAGTTTGTCAGAAGTGCGTGAGACTAGGAAACCAAACTCTGCGGTTGCATTCGACGGCGTGGCTGGTACGCCAGATGGAAAGGCAGGGTACAGTCTTGCTTCAGCAGCATACCAGCGTTACGTCGCACGCTTTGTACATTTCCTGGGCAAACAAGTGTCGCTGTTGCGTCTGTTGCGTCACCCACATGTGCTTCCAGCTTTTGTCTACGTGTGAATCATAACCTTCACTACGCAATAGATTACATCACTTCAGCAATATTTTTTTTAAGGGAAATATAAAGCGTTTATTTGTGTTTGTCGGTCAATAACACCAGTGAAACTCCCGTAAGAACCGATGATTTTAAAGCAATAGATCATGTAACAGATAAGAATTTACAGTTACTGCTATGTGATGTTTGAAATTTTCAGATGTCTGTGATATTCTGTTCAGTTTGCGTAGTTTTTGAACATTTTGTAGTTCATTGACCAATTCGAGCACGTGGAGTATACGTTCAGCTATTCATCGTTTTCATATCTTTCAATGTGACCTGTAAGATTTTATACAGCCTCAAAAACAAATACTTTTCACCCGGCAGTTTCCCCCAATTATGGACAAATCGGCTTCACTGACTGAGACAAGTTGTGCTTGAACTGTTTCCTGTCTTCAGTTAAACGTTGTCACTCAGACCTCATTATCGTCTCGTAAAATTTGTCAGTGAATGCGTTTCTACCTCCGTCACAGTGCTTTTGTCTTGCCGGTTGGCGAAAGCAGATAAGTCCTGACAAGGAAGTGAACTGCACAGGGCACCCGAGTGTTTTACCATCTAAAATAGCCGTCTCCCACTGCGGTCAAACAAGCTCCAAAGCAGCAGGGGTGTCAAACGCAAATACACAGTGGGCCAAAAATCTCGGGCAAAGCTGCGGGCCCACAGTGATGTTTATTGAATGAATCTTCCTGCAGATAAACTACAAGGTCAAGTCCTGACTGGCGCGCCGAAACGCCAGTGATGTATGCGCTATATACAATACCGGCGGGCCAGCTCTAGTAATCATTTGTTATTGTTTCGCGAGCCAAAGTGACACTGCGGGCAAATATTGGCCCTCAAGCCAGTTTGACGCCCATTGTATAGTAAAGCATTTTTTACTGTAATTCTGTTGGAGGAAAAGGTGACGACAAGCCAAAGCCTGAAATGTATCATTGTCGGAGTGGGTTGACCTTTTAAAGTTTTGTTTGCCCTAAAATGTTCTTGTTTCTTCCACGATATCTGTAGTTTTACAAAAGTTTGTAAATTAGCGTCGAGCTTTATTTCATTCTGTGCATTGTATCAGACCACGTAATCATTGTTAGCATTTGCTCGCCGCGTCGTACGTCTTTTTGGCTTCAAAGCCTGTTGATCAATCACAATTACTGTGGCAAACTGAGTTTCTCTCCACAACTGCAGTCTAAAAGAGTAAAATCAGGAATTTCTGAGCGCTGGCCACCNTNGCAGCAGTTAGCACAAATTGTGTTGCCGATTTAGACAAGAGCTGTAAATGCTTGTTCAGTAGCGAAACATGTGCTTGGTAAACNTCGTAGTGCCTATTGCTATGGAATGATACCTTTCGATAGATACCGGCATCGAATCTGAATGAGGAATTGGTTTTGATATGTATAGACCAGTGGTTCTTAAACGTTTTTTCTACCACGCCTCCCTTAAGTAGCTGTCCTTTGTTTCAAGACCCCCCCTGACTTGGAATAAGCTGTAAAAACAAATACATTTACTGGAAATTTATTGATCAAACTTTCCATGTTGTAGGGCGCGAAAGGGCTCGGGCCCCCCTGGAAATTTTTTGACGCCCCTTGGGGTTCGCGCTCATCCGGTCAAGAACCACAGGAGACAATTGGAATTCAAGGCGTTAAAGACAACTTTTCATTTTTTGCCTACAGCTAAAAATTCACAGTCGTGAAAAAATTTACTGGAAACCTCAAAACCTTCCTGGCCACAAAAGCTTCTCAATAAATCGCAAGATGGACACGAATAACAACGATCGATAGGAAGTTTTAATGTGTTTTAGATACCGTACACCAGCTCTTCTCTCCACGTATGCCGTGAAGTTCGTACGGGAGGATCGCGAAACGTTTCAAAATGTAACAAATTTTGCGCTGGGGAAAAAGGTGCGGTCGCCCCCCCCCCAATTTTTGGACGTTGTTTACTGAACCACTGAGCTAGAATCGTCATTAACGCGTAAAGCTAAGCATTTTTGTAAAGCTAATATATGAGAGTTCAAATTCCTCGCGCCACCTCCAAATATTTTTCTGACTACTCGCCTGATTTTGCGATAAGATCTTTGTTCCTTTCGCTGACTGCTCAGTGGCGCCGAGCGCGATGATGCTGATGCTGAAGCAGAAGCCAACATTCTGTAGAACGTCCCTGAAGCAAAACGGCACATGAACATGGTTTCATAAATTCACATGCATGCGAGCCACGTCTTCACCATGCAAATCGCCCGTAACAAGTTTTTATCTACACCTGTGTACGGGGTATGAACGACTGATCCTAAGTTAAATGCTTGTTGTTAAACTTGGACACATGAAGATGAAGCCTCACTTAGGTTCAGTGCTGTGTCATACTTCGCAAAATGTTGATGTGTTTGGATGGAATTTGGCAGTACTGTTTTTTCATCGGAGCATAGGTCATTAATTACAAAGTCGTGTGAATTACTGGAAAATTGCTACAATCACAACAAACATGTGCTTTCTTGAAAATTAGCCCATTGATTAGATTTCATAAGCAAGCTCATGTTTTCCATTAACAGCAGTAAAATGCATGTTTTGTTAATATTTTGCTTTCTCATATCCAATTACTTTCGTTATCGGTTTATCGCAATACGTCATAGTGGGCGCCACAAGAATTGTACAGTAAATAAAAGTGAGCCGCAAGTTGAAAAATATTGGAAAGCACTGCCGCGGACTAAACGTATTGCATGTATTTCTCCTACGGAGCAGGCATCTTAAGCTCTCTGTAGCGTGCATCAAAGATAAACATTACTAAGATCCACTTCAAGAACAAACTGGTGACATCTGAAGAAAAAATCACAAGAATTATGATCCACAAACTTACGCCTGCGGTAGGACAGTGCAAGCAGGAAATAACTATTCTAAACAAACTATAAAATGCACAGTGATATAACAAACCAATAGTGAGTTAACTTGCTTTCAGAAATGCGTTTCCACAGACACGTGGTGGGTTTATGGATGATCGTGACTGGACATGCTGGTATATAAACAAGCCGAAGTAAGGGAAATTAATATGTGCCAAAATTTTTCTTCGATGTTAAGCAAAACAAGTTGAAATCACAAACACCAGCACGAGTTGTAAGGAATTGAACATGAGAAAGAGCCAACATTACGTCGTTCCAGCTATTTGATAACATATCCCGGTTTCTGAGCAATGTGTAATCGGAACCACTAACTCAAACTTTGGAAATCAGAACAAAGCACCAGAACACTTTCTTCAAGAGTACAGCTTAGCTGTTGCCATTTGGAGCGCCCTTGTTTATCGGTTCGTCAACAACCTACACCACCAAAGTCCACGCCAAAGCCATCTGAAAATTCCCAGAAACATTGGTTGTTTGACGTTCAAATCAATACGTGAAAGACGGGTTGATACGGTAATGGACAAGCTCACTGCCTTTACGGGCTATTGTTCCTCTTCGTGGTCGCCCTACAGAGGTAGACTCTTTCTTCCCCACTTTTTCTTGACCTTAAAGAGAAACAAAAGGCTGTACTAAAATTTTTGAACAAATACGCCCACATTTCGAGCGTTTTCCATAAATTTGCTGCTGTAGCCTCGGCAGGTTATTTTTTTTCACTACGTGTATTTTTTTCGACGTGTGAGAGTTTTTCGCTTCGTGGACGGTTGCTTTCCTATAATTGATCTAAAGAAAAGGGAAAGTGGAACAACCTACACAATTGCAATAGGAACAATTAACAGACGCAAGACCGAATCAGAAGCAACACGCAACCGCAGCTGAACGCTGCTGCGATGCTTTTTTACGAGTGCTTAGAACGAGTACACTGTGGGAAGTAACAACCTACCACCTACTGTAAAGCGGTAGTTTGCTGATTGTGGACGACCACCCCATGGAGTGCACGGCCTGTCGGTTCTGGATTACCAGACAATAGAATGGCTGCTGTAGCAGTCACATTAGCGCGACCGCTACATGTAAGCAAACGCAAAGTCTTCCAAAGCAAGGTGAAAGGAAGGACCAAGCAAAGCGACACTCAAAAGTGACTTCCATGCGAATGGAAGTGAGAGCTCTCTTTGGCCGAAACGTCTGGTGCATTGACATCACCAACAATTGCCTAAATCAGCACCATCGAGGTTTCTGGGTTCAAGCCCACATTGAAGGTGTGCGAACACAACCGGGCCGCACACGCTTCACTGCTCAGCACCTGCGAGATCTAGTGCGGCCTAGCAGTGGATTGAAAGAACTCGCAACTCGATCAAACGATGAAGAACAAGAAGATTAGATCAAAACGTTATTAATGACTTCAAATTTGTCTCCTTGTCGTTGTACGTCACATCAGCGCCCAACCAAAGTGACCCCGTTGTAATTTGTCCTAGCTTGCCAAGGATGCTTCAAATGTACCCAGCATCACATCCATACTTAGTGTCCATTGACAAACCAACTGTTGTTCTGAAACGTGTTTTTGGAAAGTATCTGAGCGAACTTTAAGACATTTGCAATCATCAGTGGCTGTTTTCAATGAGAAGTTTCAGAATATTGAGAAGTCAAAAGCATCAATTGTTGAGGTTGTGTCGTGTCTCGCCACTGTGAAGGCAACGATCCAAGAGATAATCAAATGTACGTATCAAACCAAGTTAAATCAGCACTGAGAAAACTCAAGCGAAGGCAAGGATCGTGACTGTGATTTATGCATGTCAGATGTATCCGTATTGTGTAAACCTTGTGTTGCATATCTGGATAAATGGTCCACTTTAATTGATGAATGTTTCGGATAGATTCTTCTATTGCAAACAACTGAATAGGAAAATTTTAAATCAGGTGAGTAGTATCTGTTTGAGAGGAACGTTTCTATTGATGAAGCTAAACTGTTTGACCAATACCAAAATTTCTTGAGTTCGTGCAAAAAGAGTATCAACCAAATGCAGTTTATTGAAAAATGATGGAACATGAAAGATGGACAAACTCTTTTGAAATTTGCAATACAATTAAATGCCTCAGCGGATTGTTAAAGATGATGTGGAACATATTTTTTTCTTGTTGCAGCCACAAAGCTGGTGTACAATTTAAAACATCTTTCATGCAAGCAGTTTCTTAATATTGCTAAATGTTATTCTAAATTTTTAAGAAATTTAAGGAAACTGTAAAATATTAATGGGCTAAATAAGGCAAGTAAATAAGGATTTTGTTTTTTGTTTTTACTGAAACATCGTCCACACTGGACGCCTTATTTCAGTTCATGAAACTTATTAAACAATATTAGTTCTTTTACTTGTCAAGTGTAGACACTACACTCAGCTAAGTGACAGTGGTAAATTGTTCTTCCCTTTTGCTGATGACAATATGGCAGTCCTGTTGTTAAGCTTATTAATAAACAAACATGGACAGAAGAAAGTGGCATCGACACCTTGACAAGTGTAAAGTTTATCCAGCTTATCTAAAAAACGTAAAAAAAAACTAAAAAGGCAAAACGAAGAGAGGAAGACGTTGCCGCCAAGTCATGAATGATTCCAGATTACTGTTCTACCTTGGCAGTGAAGTCCAGCGGAGACATTTCTGCGGAATCTGTAAGAGGACAGAAAATCGAGGAACATGCTGTGACAGACATAGATCTACATAACGATGAGAATAGGCCTAGTTTGACTAGCAGCACCAGTAGCAGAAGAACATCAAGAAGCATCATCGAAAAACACGATTGGTGAGTTGGCTGACGCTACCACTGCGGAGGCAACGATGTTAGTTTCCGGCCAGCCACTATACCGGAAAAATATGCGGGAACACTGGTTAAAAAATGAAACAGGTACTCTTCGATATTGCGACGAAAGTTATTTTTGAACCATGAAGTTCCACAACACAAACGACAAACTCGTCACGGAAATAGCACAAGTCGTATTCGTCGCCACAGCCACAATGGTGAAGTAGTTGACAGAAGCCGGCTTGGTTTTTCTTCTTCACAAAGGTTGTGTGTATTGTTTCACATGTAGACTGATGTGCGCGGATACGATTAAATGTGCGCATTTCCTTGTTGGAAGGCGATTCTGCGATTGGAAGCACGCTCTTGAGCGCTTGAGGAATCACGAGCAATCGATGGAACCTATAGATGCCACGATTACATTTAGTCGTACTTGGGAAGAATTGATACAGAGCTAGCCAGTCAGGTCAGTCAATGCAAACAACATTGGAAATCGCTTCTGCCTGCAACGTTTGGTTTATGTCAAATTATTGCTGCACGGGAACTGGCGTTTAGAGATGACGAAAGTGTTGGATCGCCCAGAAACTTTTTTCAAGCAAATTTGCAAAAAAAGAAGATGCATTGCTTTTGGTGACCAGTTTTTGCAACAGTTTCGTCACAAGATTATGTCATAAATATTAATTATCCATGGAAGCACCAGTGACTTCATCGATCATTCTCTACCTAAAGATTCTGTATCCGTACACGGTGCCTCCCACCATCCAAATCAGGCGCTGCGTCACAGTGCCCATTGTTTTGTTACCGGTAAATTGCAGGCAAGGTGGAGCCCCACCTGAATATGTTTGGCATTTGTAACAGTTGGTAACAGTAATAGATGAAGGGACAGGTATAAAACTATTGCATTCAGCAACATTGCCCAATTTTTGCCAACATCTTACTCTTGTTAGGAACAAGATGACCCATAACTTGATACCTCAGTGCAAACGTCTAGCACAGGGGTTCCCAACCTGGGGTACATGTACCCAAACGGTATATTTGCTTATCCGAAGGGCACATTTAAGGTTATCAATAGAAGAGCAAAATATATTTGCATATGATTTATTTCCAAATATTTACACATATATTAGTGAATATTCTTTTCAAAAATCATTATATGCTTATTGTTAAATATATCAATGAAAAATCATGATAAAATGTATTGTCATAGGATATCTTAGGGGTACATGTACATCTGTCAAAATGCCGAAGGTGTACATACTCATCTGTCGATATGCTGAAGGGGTACATGGTAAGAGAAAGGTTGGGAACCCTGGTCTAGCAGATAGCTTGTGAAAATCAGTTGTGTTGCAACGAACTTCAGTTGTCATAAATAAGGTTGCAGGTTAACAGTGTGAACTGACCTCTTCACAAAATTTTTAAATATCTGTCCAATTATAAGGTTGTTATCCAGCACCTGCTAAAAGTACAAAGCTGAAACATGTTCAGTTTATTGTGAATGCTGTCTGTGAAATCCTCAGGGGACTTTGTACATGGTGTTATTTCAAAAATGGTTTAGAGGAGAACGCCTCTTAAACATTTAGGTTATGCCGAGAAATCAACTATAGCCTAGAAGCCATACATAATCAAGTCGCTGCATATGCTCTTTTGACACAAAAGACTTTAAAAATCTTATTTACGAACCAAAAATTTCTAGAAAACCTGAAGTCAGCAGCTTAATTCCGTTTATTTCTTGCAATGACAGTTTATTTGCCGGTACGACTCTTACAGTGCATAAGAGCCAGGTTCACTGTTCTAGTGTCATGCAATGATGAGCTTGAAGTTTCCTCCTGTCCCTTCCTTTGTCTGCCGAGGTTGATTGCGAAACTTGCGAGCAGTGGCGTAGCAGACTAAGTACCGCCCGGGGCCGACCGTAAAAGTACCGCCCTTCCCCTAACCCCTCAAATTTGCTCACAAGAATTTAAAAGGAAAGATCGTGTTTCGTGCTTATTAAAGATATAAAGAATAGTCTAACACTCACCAACTGAAATGGGTCTTGATTTTCATTGACGATTATGAGTCTTGCTTTTTGTGCTTGTCGCCACCTTTCTCATCGTTACTCTTCCTATCTTTTGTTCTTGTTTGTGCATGTGCAACACTTGTCGCAATGGCGAGGTTGTACAGTCGGTGGGCCGTGGACCCAGTCTGTGTCCGTTTATTAATTGAGCCATATGCTGGAAAACATTGAGAACACTTGGTTTACTCATTCTAGGGGATCAAACAAGAGACTTGATGGCGGCATACCTCCTTTGCAGATACAAACATTTATGTATGTTGCGTAGTATGTTGATAAATACCAGGCTAAAAAATAAATTTAATGATATGATCTCAGTGATGTAAAGAATGTTTCATTGTTCACTTCATGTTTCAGTCTTGGCTAAATTATCGTATTATCTAAAAGGGTTCAAACGCTAAGAGGCTATCCGCTTCAAGGTCATATTCCGACACCATTACGTTGTACAGAAAAACAGCAGTTCTATTGAAACTGAGAAACGTCGCCTTTGCAGAGTTTTTCCCTTTAACCACCAAAAGCTAATGTTAAGCTCACCTAATGACTAGGCTATCAGCTTAAGGTACTTATTGAAAATATCTCATTGAACATTAAAAGTGGCATGAGACTTGCCACAAGAAACGTTCGTCGCCAATGCGTCGGTGTCAGTTGATGTAATGATGTGCACTTGAGGCGTTGCTAAGACTCAACAGGATAAAAAGGGTTGAGCTAGCCTTGACTATTCACTGTGATTCCATGCAGGGCCTTATCAGATTTTGAGTGGAGGTACAATATAAACCTCGAACAACCGGATAAGTAATGTTTGGTAGTCTGCGGTTGAATGTCAACTCTCTCCTTTGTTCAAACGACGTTTGACTGGGGTGGAAGGAATTGGCTTTGGCTGGAGAGGAGGTATAGGGGCTGGGGGCAATGGCCTCCCAAGTATGTATGTTAAAAATGACTGATTTCAAGAAAAATACCGGGTGCATTATCATACTGAATTTGACTCCGACGTTTGAGTAAACGTTTAATCAATTTGCTCATTCCACAGCTACAATCCTTAGTTTTTTGTCTATAGCTTTCCAGTGGAGAGATTCTACACACAAAAAATGAAGAGTTAGAACTTTTTAAACTTTTGAAAATTTATTTCAAAATAATAAAGAAGAGTTAGCACTTTTAAACTAATTTCAAAATTTTATTTTTAATCAACCAATTGCCGCCCCCAAGAAGATCCGCCCGGAGCCCCCCCTCTCCTTTGCTATGCCACTGCGTGTGAGCGGATTGTTCGACTTTGGTCTTTATTGCGTGCAATATAACATGGCAACACATCGTCAAACGTAGAGTTTAAGTTGCGGTAGTAAGCGTTTAGCCGCATGTGACTGTTGAACCGCAGTCATCTCGGCAGTTAATGCAGCGAGACAGCGACTGCTGATAGTGGTAAGCAACGTATAATTTTATACTGTGTGATAAGAAGCATGAGCGAATCTGTGGCAATGCTTCCACAAGTTTGAAAAATCCATTGTTAATGTGAGTGTGACCAACATGCCTGAATGAATTGCTTAATCCAACTACGCTTATACAAGCTTCTTTTCACACATTATGAAGCTACGTGACTGCTAGAATACGCCTATGCAGGTTTGAAGGAATTCGTCTAAAACCGTTAAGGCTAAATTCTGACTTCTGAGTGAGTTCCCAGACATTTGCAGCTCTAGTTTGAACGTGATGGCCTACTCTGCTTGGAAAATCTGCAGATAGTGTATTTATTGTGTAAATTATGGTAATGTACCTCGCTATGCTGCCAACGAACGGCATTTTTCTAACTGCTGCCGCAACGTGGGCCATTTTCTTTGTGGTGTAGAGAGGGTAAAGCGTTTTGTGAACGTCCATCTGCATTGAATCGTCAGTAACCTGAAAAGGATAAGCGAAAAGTCGACGTTGCCCCTGGAAGATGTTCTGCGGAGGTTCATGTTTGAAACGTGATATCAAAACCTCTGAGTTGAGCTGTCTGCTAAATAACACCTACTGCTTTACAAAGACAATATCGATACAAAAAAAATATCGAAAATGTTCCAGGTTATGGTTTGTGGGCAGAGATGGATGAACATGAAAGTTAAACAAACGTGTTTTTGATTAAAATACTATACATTTTATTTGACAAAAGTAATTTTTGTTTATTTTAGAATGAAGTTGTGATATTTTGTAATAGCAGCTTAACTGACACTAAGGAAAGATATCCATTTCAAAATAATTTGCAGGTAAGAATGGAAGAAGATGCAAGATTTCATATTATAAAATGGATCTCGTGAAGTTATTCATTTCCTGTGTACTGCACGCGTGAGAAGGTGTATGTATTGGAAACCACTGAAACAACAAAATAATATCCGAAGCATTTCAAATCATATGAAATCCAACGCTTCTGATAAAATGATTTTGGCCGCAACAAATCATGAAAACAGATACAAAAACCATTGACATAATGAAATTTCAACGTCACATCCTTGAGACGAAAATATAAATTTACTTAAAGTAGAAACATCGCAAGGTTTTTTAAAACTTGTGGAGGAACAATTAACTGATCTATGTTTGTTTGCAAGAGCAGTTAGCAAGTTGAAACCAAGGAAGAATACGTGGTTTTACCAAATGACATCAGAAGGCATTTGGATAAGAACAAACAAAACGCTTTTCAAAAGCTAAACATGGGTTGACGGTGCATATTTTGAATAGTCTATGATCTTTAAATATGCTTTTGTTGCCAGGGCATACGCCATGATTTCATTGCCAGGGTGGATGTCATTGTTTTTGCGTTGGTTGCCCCGGCAGCTGCATAGCTGCGAGTATACGGATTCGGATAAAACAAGAATTTTGGTTAATATGCCGGAAGTGCCCAGAACGTCGATAAAGATATCGGAGTCGACCAATCATTAACTATTTTTACGATTTTTGGCTTGTTGCAGTGTGAAATGATTAGACGCCATCTTTCATTGAATTTTATAGTTTTTATGCATAGCACGTACAACAGATACACATGACATATCTCATTTGGGGTGTCAGCACTGTTGCTCGATATTGATGACTACGCTAAGCCTTTTCGTTATTCCACAAACAATATTTATTTTGAGTGACAGCGGATCGGCCTTTTGCCGAGCCGCTAGGTTGGTGTAAATTCACTTAAACCTTTTCACAAAAGCTGGAAGAACTTGTGGTTGGCAATCCTGCGTTTTGCCCAAGGTGTTGCTGATGTCACACACATAGTTGAACCACTAAACAACTCGGGAAACGAGTTTTTCTTCAACTGCACAGGCGTTGCATCAACACAACCTTCGAATTAATAAGACTTTTAAAAACGTGTTTCGCAAATCTTATTTAAAATTCCGCATGAATTGTCAGCGAATTACGTGTGAGAAATGTATACAAAGATGTGAGAAATATATACAAAGATGCAACTCCTGTCTGCGACATACTTCTCCATTAGAAAATTCAAATCACGTTTATCACATATTTTAGTCTAAAGAGACTATCCGGAGACTGACGTGTACCTGGAGACACTTGCACAGCATCGAGGTGTCTGTAATTTACACAAAAGCGCTTAATCTTTTACCGCATCAAATTCAAATTCCGATATAATCTGTCAAATCAGTAAATGCGTGGCTTGAATGATATTTTGTATGTTTTTTGGATTTTACCAGAATGTTTGTGTTTCCAGAACCATCTTTCCATTCAAGAAAAATTGACGGAAAAGAGAGAATGTTTTCTCCCAATGATAATTCGGCAATGAGGTCCGTTCTGCTTGGCAGTTTATTTTCTGGTGGAATAAATGTTATCGGTCTGAATCATAATGGAGAAGCAAGAAGCCTGATCAGAAATTTACTGACAGAAGAATTGGATAGTGAGGATCTTTCTTCTAAAGATGGCCTCAGCAGCAATGATCTTCAGCAGATCTTGCATCTCACCAACAGCCATAAACCCTCCCACTTGCGCAAACGCTCAACTTACAAACATCTGCGCAGGTGCATATATATTTTGCGGACCCCGTGTTGCCGGAGGTATGCCAACCGACCCCTGTACATTGGAAAGCCGTAGCAAAGCGGTTTTTCATCTTGGAAAAATCATTCGTTTGTAATGACAGCTGCTTGTTTCATAAACTTATCACGTATTCATATCTGTCTTTCTTGTCTCGAATGTTCATGACAATGAAGTAAGTGTTGTATTTTGGAAAAAGTGCACATTTGAAAACGTAGCTTTAGTTGAGATAAAACACTACCCCTATCTATCAAATCTGCCCGAAGAAACAAAATTTGTATATAAAATTTACTTGATATTAATGTTGTTGCCTATGGCAAGTGTTGTACAAACGCTGGCAGCGCATCTCGTTTTTGCAAGTACTTGGGCACAAGCACAATGTAATCATCTGGAAAAATTGAACGCAACTGTATAAGGACAAAATTAAAGATAGCTTATGATACTCTTTGGTATATGGCTTCACTTCCAAATGTAGTTTTGCTTTATTGCTTTACTGTAACACAACCGTAAAGGACCACCAAATGTTATACGTTTAAAAGCAGTTGAAACATCAATACAGGATTTTATAATCTTGGCACTCGCTATTTTCGAATTAGGTCAAACTTCTTGAATAAGCTTTTCTTCAGTTTCATTGCACTTGAAGCATTTAACACATTGATCAATGGCATGAATGTATGTTGGTAAATCAACCTGCCTGAAATTAGGAAGTACTGTACCAATATTTTTGAGCATTTGCTGTAGTTTCTATGCTAAAAAAAGCACATATTGTATCAATTAGCTGATTGTTGCTATATGCATCCAATACTGACAACCATCTGAACTTATTAAATGGTTTGTCACATTTGATATTTGACGAATATCAAAATGTTTCTCTATTAAGTAAATTGTGACTCATGGTCGGATTTCAACTTCCAAAATGGTAATCTGCGCAAAAATAAGGTAATTTTATCAGCCTATACATACTGAACCAACGCATCGTCGCTTTTAGCTGTTGGAAAGCTTTTTTCATCGTAAAAACAGACCTCGTGGATGTGGCAAACAAACGTGTGTTGTGCGAGTGTCTTATGGTTAAGTTATAAATAGTAACAAACCCGTCTTTATTGCTGTTCTGTTCTATTTATTTGCGGCGACAACGGACGTTTTTTCCAACACGAGCTTTTCGCATCAGTTCTGCGCCTGTTGATTTAAGCTCTGCTTCCTCCCCAATCGAGGTTTCAAGAAACAAAGGATGTCGCAGTGTGGGGGGAGGTGCCTCTCAACACCTTATAATCATCATTTCAGGGACACCGCAAGCTTCCAATTTATTTACCGAAAGTGCAGCAAACTTCTAACTGTGTGACAAGGGTGCTGCTCATCGAGGAGAAAGGTTGGAAACACTACTGAAAAGCTACAAACGTCGTAGATGTCTTAAGCAGAGAGTCTCTGTAGTTGTTTCCGAAATGTTCAGGTTGAAGATGTTACAGGTACAAGGGTCTTTCCGGAAATTTCCCATTAAAACAAGATATTCAACAACTGTGCGATTTTAAGCTGTAATCTCAGACATCCGGTTTAGCCTATCACAGAAATCGTCATTGAAGCAATGATTAAGCCTACAGCTAGCAATTCACGGAAATTAATGATATTGAAAGGTTATGGGGCATACTGGACGCAAGTGGTTTTAGAGCTCTCAGCTGCTTGGAATTGCAGTTTTAGTTGGAAAAATTTTTGAAACTGTATAAGAAAAGTTCAAAGACTGTTATCACTATATGTTGCGATAGTTAAAGACTGAATAATATTTTAGAACCACCTAATGCTTTTGATAATGATTGAGCTGAATGACTGCAGTGTAAACAGCAGGTTTTGGTTTCAAATAGACATATAGCAGAGGTGAAAGTGATTGAAGGTGTATGTGAAGATTTGGTTAAATATTGTGCTCTTTGAAAGATGTAACGGGGATTTGTATTCTTTTGAAGTAGATTGTGCACTGACGAATGACTAACAACAAACAAATTCATTGATTTTCATACCAGCTTTTCCTCTGTCCTCCCTTGTCCAAAAGTTGGGGGGACATGTTCCCCTGAAACTCGGTCCCTGATCCTTGTGGTCATTACCCAAGATTCATGACCACAGGTGAGGATCGGAATACAGACGAATTTAAAAATTGACAGCATTGCGGTGTTTGAAAGTTCCCGTTTTGTCACCACAGAGCGATAAAGCTTACATTAGAACTAAGTTTAAATATCCGTGTATCAAACTCCTTGTTCCGCCTCCCATCACTCGTGAATACCACTACAAGGTACGTGAACTTCTCCACCTGCTGCAGTGTATTGCTGCTTACTTGCAGCGTACACTGCGTCTTTTTAGCGCTGATGTTTATTCCCGCTTGGTCGCACGCAGCTGCAAACCGATCAAGAATAGCATATTGGAGAACTTGTTCAGAGGATGCAAGCAGCACCAAATCTTCCGCAAAAAGCAAGCGGTTGATCCTGCAGCTTCCAACAGTGACACCCTCATAGACGCAGCTGTTTGAGATCGTCCATTCATTTCATACATAGACAAGGAAGATGAGTGATGACCATAGGCGTACGGGAAGGCATTTTACTGGGAGGGCGGAACAAAATTGCCCTGAAAATAACAATTTGTCCTGAAAATACCAATTTGCCCTGAAACTAACTTTTTAGTTTAATCCGAATGGGGCCTGAAACCTTATGCAAATTTGTTCTATACAATTGAATTCGTTTATAACGGCTTCCTCT
>JGI24159J19872_10003416_pt1 | contig 19771 bp, 6 predicted proteins | sample Ectturendosymbi4_FD_19872 | JGI IMG/M metagenome (IMG submission 19872) | reverse complement strand
TGCTGTTTCCGGTGGTAAGGGTAAAGCTGCGATTGCCAACCATCTCCATGATCATGTGGACCATGTGTCTATCAGGCAGCAATCGCAGCAGCTTGCAAGTGAGGCCGCGGTGCCATACGGTGTCGTAGGCTGCTGTGAGGTCGACGAACACAGCTCTGGCCTTCTTTTTAGCTGAAAAGCTATGCTCGATGTCTTGTGTCAACAGGATGACCTGTTCTAGGGCCGACCTCCCGTGTCGGAAGCCCGCCTGCTCCTGTGGGAGCAATGGGTCGATGATTGTTTCGACACGAGCGTAGTTAACTCTCTCGAGGATTTCAAAGGGGACACACAGTAGAGATATAGGACGATAGCTCTTTGGATCCCCCAGTGGTTTCTCTGGCTGAGGGATCCCATCTACTAGTGCTCTTCTCCAGATCTTTGGAATTTTGAGTTGGCACATGCAGGAATTGAGGAAGTCGCAGAACCAAGGTTTGAGAGCCGACCCGGCATAGAGTATAAACTCCGGGAAGATGGCATCCAATTCCGGAGACATTCCTGGCTTCAGGCGTCTGAGGGCAGCAGCAAACTCTTCCGGCCTGAAGGGTTCGGAAATACCGTAACCCTCAGGTGTTGGAATCTTCCATAGGTCGGACAGCTGTTTGTTGACGAACCTGGTGGACTTGCGGCCGCCGGTCTTGTGTACCCTGTTCTTCACGAGTTGTGAGGCGATACAATTTGCCGAGACGGGGCACAGGGAAGAGGAGCGTCCAGACCTGCCAGTAAGTTTGTTGATTGTTCTCCACGCCTTGCGGCTGGAATGCGAGAAGTCGACGGAGTTGACAGCTTCCTCCCATAGCTCGTGCTTTTTCTGTTGTAGTCGAGAGGGTAGGGACGAGGCGGCTCTGTCAGAGGCAGTCCCCACTGGGGCTCGGATAAAGGAGCGATAGAGGGTCTCGCACTTTTGTCCCGGGATGGCACATAGTTCTTGCGACGGCCACGTGGGATGCATTGTTTAGCCGCAGAAAGTAGGCTCTCGCAAAATCCCTGGTATGTCCTCTCAATATCTTGTGTGTCCGGAGGTGGCAATATCTCGACGGATTCACCTGTGAGAAGGCCAAAGCGCTTCCAATCAGCCTTGCGAAAGTTCCAACGCTTCATTGGATCGCTGTGGGCAGGAACCTTGAATCTTGGTGGCGTTATGAGGGTGGGCCGATGTTGTGACCGCGGTAGCTTTCCTAGGACATGTCTGTCCGGCAGTTGGTTGTCCTGGCCGAAACTCGCGAAGGCCAGGTCTTGGTTGGTGCCAACGTTCCAACGGTGAGAGAAGAAGCTGGCTGTTTCGTTTGGGTTGTACAACCAAGGTTAGTCCAAGGTTATTGGATGTTGCCCAGGAGTCCAGACTCTCACCGTCCGGTGATGTTGTGTTGTAACCCCAGTTGATCTGCTGGCAATTGAAGTCGCCAACGTACAGCCTGGAGTGTGGGAACGTCGGGATGGTCGTTGGAGTGAGTCGCGAGCGTGGAGGTTTGTAGACGCTGACGATCTTGTAAACTGCGACGTCTACGCACTACCACTCAGTCTCTGATTGATCTGGAGACTGATCGACCAGTGACCATTCCAACCGCTCGTGGACGACGTGGCAAGGCCGTTATTCCTGCTCAAGATTGACCCAGCTAGTGAGAATTTGGGAATCACTAGCTTGTCTGTAGTTATGTAGTGGGTCTCCTGTAGAACGATGATGAAAGCCTTGTTCTTATAGGCTAGCTGCTCAATGACGGAGATTTTGTTGTCAATGAGCTCCTCAGTCTTCAACTAAAGTATGTTGGGTCGTGGATCATCTTCGGCAGCATTTCTGCTGCCGCGCCCTGGGAAGGGCGTTGTTTGACCCATCCCACGATGAACACATCCAGCACTAGTAGCAGTGGTTGCTCTCATGGTGACAGATTTGGTGAGCATTTCAAGAAATGTCACAACAGGGAGGGCCACGTGAAGGTATCTGTCCTCCTCCCCGAATATCTCAAACAGTAAAGAACAAATTAATGCCAAAGGTGGTGTTTGTTCGAAAGTTTACGTGTTGAGGCCATTTTTATTTGATAAGCGTGTAATTAGTCAAGGTGACCTTTCCGAGTTGAGAGAGAATGGATTGTTGATAAATAGACAAAAATGTGAAGTGCAAATGTGTTTGTAAAAGCTTCGAACAGAAAATGTTCCTTAAACATATCCAAAATCTTAGTTTCTCTGACAATTTTTCTGTCTGGATTGGAAATCATGTAGCGAGATCTTCTCTATCACCACAGGGCTTTAAATACTTGAGCTCTTTTTCCGAGTATTCTACAAAATAAATACTTTTTCCAAAATAGAGACACAGTTTTAAGATTTCTTTCTTTTCAATTTAACAATGTTAATATTCATACATCGAAGTATCCACATATTTAATCCGTTTGCATCAAAGGTTTTTATCATATCGTACATTAATAGAGTAGCTTCAGCCCATCACGTCAAATACACTATAACTTCAATGAAATCCGAGTATAAGGAATTGAATCCTCCGTCTTGAAAGAAAGACCTTGGGAACGTTTGATTTATTTTGATAAAGTGAATCAGTCTAAGTATAAGAGCATTGTGCACTTTTTCAAGATATATTCCTGGTCAAAATGTATATGTGGAAGGGTGGAAGGCCTGATGTGGCGTATAACTGGTAATGACGAATTTCAAAAACAGTATTTTTTAAGCTGGTAGCTGTTCGTTTTTTGCATTGTGATCGGCTACAATTTTTTTAGGAAAGTGTTTAAAAAGAAATACACTCAGCTACGAAAAAGTGAAAAAACGTCTTGAATCTCAGCAGTGCTTATATAATGTGTTCGGCGAATAAGCGCAGATTACCGCTGGCTCCTTCATTGTCTTTGCATACGTTTTTTCAGATTTTTCTTTTATTTGCTATCGCTTGTTCGCTACTTTGTTGATGTATTCAGGTTGCTTGGAGAAGCCTTGACAGTGTGAAACCACCGTTTGCATTTGAAACGTACCTGTGACGACAGTAGCCACTTCTGATTTCATGGAGGTTTCTAAAAGATTTTCTTCGGGGAAAGTCGGTACGTTTGATGCAGCAGCCGAATTTCTTCGGGCTTGTGATTGTAAACGTTGCAGCTCACTATGTTCTCTGAAAAAACACGCAAATCGTCTTTGCAAAAAGGCTTTATGTCAAGGCAAGATATAGATCAATGTTTTGGGGATTACAGCAACTGGTCGAAAAAGTGATGGCGTTCGAAAAAAGGTGATAAATCACGCTACCTTTTTTATCCTTTGTCACGACACAGCATGTATGAGGACTAAATTGCCAAAACGGACTACATTGCCAAAAATGCTCAGGACCGCTTCACAACCTCGTTATTTTCATACAATGATGAAATGCGTAGAAACAAGCTGCTGCAGGTCAAAGCCAAACTGAAATCCACAATCGAACGATTTAGCTTGCATCAATGATAAAGCATTTCGTCAACCAAAAAAATACCACTTTAACAAAGTATAAAGTATAGCGCTGTTGCATTCAAACAGTTTGGCAACTTCTTTGACGTAATTTTGTACATTACTACGCAACGCAATTTCTCCAGGTTCGGGGTGTGCCGATTTTTCCTCATTTCGGAGAGGAGGTGAAATTCTCCTCCTCTTACGGGGAACCGGAACTACTGTACGCGAGAGCCATCCATGTGATGCAAGAAAAACATAAAAATTGCCTTCGAATTTAGGTCAATCAAAGAAAAAACATTATCCCTCTAACATCGGTGCAATGAAAACATTAAATCTGGAAATATTGCCAAAAAGTGAGCTACTTTTTATTTTTGATTCAAGTTGTATGAAATTGATGAATAATTCACCAAAATTACGATAGAAAATGATCATGCGCACTATATATGTATATTTTGCTGACGAAAACTAAATGTTAGTAAGGATAAGTAATGAAAAAGTTTTTCATTTCCTTCAAAAATAACTTCCGTGTTTCATTTACTGTACTTGCGCCTTCTAGACTACGGTCAGAACTACGCAAATGGACTTCAGTGGAATTAGTTAATTTACACAGTGTTGCCGTTACTCAGGGGTAAAGAAACAAAATTGTATTAATAAAAAGTAGCCTGAAATGATTCTTATCACCGGCGTTTCTACGGCATTGTAAGATGTAGTTTGTTACTTATACGAAGCATTAACAACGTTCGAATACAAAAATTTCATTCAATCAAATTTGAGACAATCCAGAAATTACGTGAAACGCTTTATTGTATATTGAACTCTATGTGGCACCTAAAAGTGAACAAGAAGAAAAATGTACATACTGATAGTTTACTTACTGCTGCATTGGCTGCGTATCTTGTTCTTCGGCATCTCTCAAGCATGGCCGTTTCACTTTTGGAAAGAGGACAGCAATGCTATGTATAAACTCAGGACCTTTCTGTTGAAGCAGGTACTCGCAAGTTGGATACAACTTTGCATGTTCATCCCAGGGATTGTCTTCTTGTCTCCAATTTTTCAAACCCCCGTTGCAGTAGAAGCACTTGACTCGGTCACGCACCGCTGCACACAAAACATTGTTGCGAAGGTCGCAAATAAAAAAATCATATTTGTGGTTTGACACCAGTTTTCATCGATACCAGTTTTTTTCACATAAAACATGAAACCAGCTTGCTTGAATGATGATAGAGGAAAAAAAGCTCTTTAACAGAAAAATAATTTTTTATAAACAAAAAGAGCAAGCAAGAATATATCAGTAGTGATTTTAAACATTTATGAAATCAACCACGGAACTGTTTGATGATCATCAACAACATAAATTAGATAAATTTACCTATTGAAAACAATCCTGCTTCTGCGAATATTTTCGGGATGGCCCTGGTGAAATGCCAGTTTTTGAACGATTTCAGTCTGTTTGACAACGATTGCATGCTAGGAGTTACAGGGAATTCGCATGGGAACATCAATCGAAGGTTTGCCTTTTGTTCTTCGGTGAGCACGTTTGGAACGGCTGAACAGAGCACATCAAGCTGCAAGTAAAAACATGATAAAAAATGAAAAGCGTGTCAAGTAACAGAAGCAAACATATTTTTTTTAGGCTTTTGTTCATGCAGCTGGATTTACTCATTCCCGCTCGTCATCTTCACAAAACTGTCTTGGTCACAGTCATTCGCTAAACTTAGTTGCTTGCGCACCTCTTTTGATACATTATAAGCTCTTGTGATTTTCCGGTTTCCAAATAAAATCTCCCTGGAAATCCTGCTGGCGTTTGCCCGGAGCAAAATCTTTTTAAAAACTTTTTCCTGCTCTAAACCTCTGCAAAATTTGTGTTGCACAAACTAGCTCACACTCAAATTGTGAAACACAGTTCACATCCAGCCTCTAACCCTTCGTACCACTGCTTTCATCCTTAATTCGTCCTGCCTGCAACTCTTCTTCGCTCAACCTGTTCCGGCTCAAACCATTCCATAGGAACCTTTTTCTGCACACAAGTGGCGCTGCGCGCACGCATATCGCCATGCAACTATTTGAAATGGCGGTGTCCGGTTTTCACACGTTTTGGTTTTTGCACAATGTGTATTGCAAAAAAAGAACTCGATTTTTAGACTTGTGCGTTACTGCCTTGTACGAGTAGTAAACAACAGGATGACGTCACAGCTCAATAAGAGTCGTTTAAATAAGGTTGAGCCAAGATCTGCACGTCAGACGAGCTGAGCAAAGACCCGGTGAGGTGGAAATCTATAACATAGGTATGACAAATAGATAGAGCAATGTACAGTAGTTGGGCACAGGTTGACAATGGACATAGACGTAAGATGAGGGTCTGCCAAGGCCGTTCGACCGTTAGCGCCGAAAAAGTTGGAATAATCTGAAGAATTTCGGTAAACAGGGTAGCGTCAGTTACCGAGCTGAATGATTAAAAAGGAAATGTTTTTGAATGTGACTTTCTTCACTTCAATGTAAAGAAACGGTTCAAGTGATCAAACGTGGTCGATTTCCACAGTATCAAAAATCGTCGATCATCACAGTTTACGCACAATTTTCATGAAAAATGTGATCACAACCGGAATCCCTTGTCGCGGAAATTACAAATTTACATGCAAAATGACTTCCATCAGCCTCAAAAACGCTTTTACTCTTACTCTGGTGATAACAGCCTCATAGGCTAGCGTGTGCTTGTTACTGTAGTCTGCGCACTTTCTCTGATCTTACTTTAGCCCTTTTCATCTTATCACCTGTAAGATTTTGCTTACAAATTGCTGGACTAAAGATGCGTCGCTGACGTGAAATCGATTTCCTACCAAATTAATTTCCCATCAGATGCGGCTGCAGTGGCGTAGCTAGCCCAAAATTTTGAGGTCCAAACATTTGGCGGAGGCGCAAAATGTTTGATTTTAAACGAGCAACAGTTTTGTTTTGGGATACCGCTTCTCAAATCACACAATGACTAGATATTCTAAAATGTTGGGGGTCATGGCCACCTGGTCCCCCACCGGCTACCCCTATATTGGGTTGTATCACCTTTGTGGTGCCTTGTTGCTGAAATGTGTGTAACCAGTTAGCTTTTCGTGTGAACGCATACCAAGTACGGTTGGGCAGCTAGCAGATGTTGCAATTTAAATAAAAAAACTTCGATGCCAGCTGTAGTTGCAGTTAACGCTCGCCATCTAAAAAAATCAAGTTCATCACAGTGTCACAATCTTCTTAAACTAAGCATCACAAAACATGCCTTGAAATTACCTGTCTACTGTTGTCCGGGATGTTTCTGCTTTCTTGTCCCTGTGCCATCTGACAATGAGGAAAATGACTTCGGTGCTCAGTGTTCGGATTGTCCAGTCTTCTCCAGTTCCTCAACACTCCTCCGCAGCAGAAACATTGTGCTCTATCCAAGTTACCCAAGTAGAACCACCCCGAAGCTGCCATGTCTCTCCCATTAGGTGCAGAGTGGCTTGGCCAGGTAGATGTGAACGTGCGGAGCCTATCAGATTCGCGACACAAGTTGAGCGAATATATAAGCCTGGAATGTTCTGGGTTTATGATTGTTGCCAGCTGACGATAAATGGGAACATCGTTTGGTGGTTGAAGGACCTGAATAGTAGATGTAGCGTTCTGAATATTTGTCCCGTCAAGCCCGTCGCTTTCAATTGCCTCCCTAGAAAGTTAAACAAATGCAAGATCATGAAGAGTATGCGAATAAAAATATCTACCAAGATCAAGCAGTGGAGATGGACAGGTTATCAAATGATTCTGAAAGATTTCCGCAAAAACGGCAATAAAAAGTAATATAGAAAAGACCAAGCAACTGCGCGATACTGATATCGAATCCTACTTTTCTAACATTACAGTAAATTAGACTAAAGACACAGGCAATGCAAGTTTTGAATTGATTTTCATCAGTAGTCATCTGACGCTATAACGTCTTCGTGGTGGTTCATCCTGTGAGCAATATATTACGTATTTGTAAATTTAACGAATGCCGCAAGAAGATTGCATCGTTTGCTTCATTTTATTGAAGGAACCAGAGCGGCAAATAATCAAAAATAAGGAAAACTTACTCCCTTCGCTTGTCTATCTGCTATTGAGTGAGTTCTGATTGTCACTTGTTTCTGAGTTTTTTTCCGCTGTTTATAACATGATAACGCAAAGCCTTAGTTTTTGGTAAAAAGGTGTCTGTTGCTGTAAATGTGCACGCGTGCGACCTGTTACACATGTAAATCAAAAACGTAGCTTCCCGCTGGAGTTCATGACTTTCGGTACCGGCCTAAGTACCTATATAGAATGTTTTTACCGTACAGTTAAGGGGAAAGGCACAAATACAGAATTAACTTTTGTTGGATACCGGCGATAATCCCTTTCTTTTGACAGTTCGTACATTTACGTTCGTAGACTGTGAAGAGAAATAACGGATTATGTAACTGAAGCGCTTATTTGCCGAAAAATTGCCTGTTGTTTTAGGAAACTGGAATGCGGAAAACTTGCAAAAACAGCCCGGTATCCAGCTCATGTTCCTAGGCAAAACACCTGGCTAACAAACAAAATAAATTTAAAAATTTATTATAAGCGTGTTCAACGTCAACCAATTTGACTCATAAAGTTAAGAAAGATATCTGCCAATTTGACCAACATCACCAATAACAACAACAACAAATTTATTTTTTGGCCTTAACGCAAGTACATTTGTCAATGCAAATACAGTAAGGCCGGGAGGCGGCGAAAAGACACTCCGGTCATCCCGTCTGCCACCACCCAATCACTTGTTGTCAAAGACCCTAAACGAACGCGCCGTGACAAAACGTTTAAAAATCAAGTAGAAAAAGTTTCCCCGGGAAGCTAAAACAACTGTGTTTTATGCTTCACCTTGGTGCAGAAACAAGCTCCACAGGTTCATCAACGTCCGTCAAATGGCGATGGTTTCTGCCTAATCGGATTTGTCTCGTTGCATTTCTAAGTAGACTTTCTCCTGAAGAAGGTTGACCCGAGGAAATCCACCCAGTTGTTTCTGTCTATGAAACACGCAAAGTAGAACTTACAGATCGAACTGTTTTTTCGAACAAGTATACAAAGTGTCTGACAACATTTGCAGGTTTGTCATATATGTTACCAGCTTTTCCTGTCCATTTTCCTTGTGTAAAATACTTTTGTAAGCTAAATACATGTCGGGGAAATGAAATGCCACAATGTCGTTGAAAACACAGAACGTTGTTATGAGAATATCTCGACATTTCTGGTTTGAAAAGTGTTAGCTTAAATCAAAATTTTACAAATATGCAAACACACAGCTGCGTTGTATTACTTGCAACAATCTCTAGTTCGTAGGGTCAGCATTGGCTACGCCAGGAGATCCAAAACAGTTTGGAGTGCTGGAAAAATCAAGAAAATACCGGAAGGTGCTATAGCCAGGTGTTATAGGCTTTCTTAAAGCACATTGCCGAATCTGACAAATTTCGTAAGTCAACGAAACCTATTTCTTCATACTGCACTGTACGAAAAGGTTACCGTAAACCCTCAATTCAAAATTTTAAGATTGTTGTTACAACCCTTTGACAGTTAGAGCTATTCGAACTGGATTAAACACAAACTATATCTTCAAACATTCACAGTCGGAGAGAGATAAGGGCAATTACTTATTGACGACCACACTCTTACAAAAATTTTGCAAAGATTGAAAAAACAGGCAAGATTTATTTTAAAGCAAATCCTTTATTGACGCTGGGCACCATTGCGAACATTTCAATCGACACTGGGAACCAGCAGTTCTAATGTACATGTCGATCCACGGGTGTAGTTTCGTGGCAGACAGTTAATTTGCGTTGATGAAGTACTGTGAAAGGACGATAAACAGTTTTTTGTAGTTTTGCACTCATCCTTTTTATCTTCATTTTGAGAAGGATAATTGATGAAGAAAAATAATTGATGCAAGTAAAGTATAGGAAAGTTGAAGATTGGCGAAAACTATTTGATAACCGAAAGTCGCATAAATTACCCGTAAATCCCGGTCAAAATCAAAACTGCATTTGCCGGTTGCGGGCATTGCCAGTGACAGGTACGTCATAGCTACTTATATAATGTCCATCAATAAATGCAGTTTCTTGGAATCTTAGTTGGTAAACATCGCAAGGTCTTCAAGCCTTCATAAAAGAATTTTTTGAATGTTGATTTTGCAATAAAAAAGATTCTTCTTTACAAAGCTTTCACGACTTTTGATTCCTTTTCAAAATTGTAATTCACCACCAAGCATGGGCCTTACATGCTTACAAGTTGTTGTTTTACGTGTGCGTTATCGAGTGATATTTTGATGTTTTTGATTTCTCTAGGTGACTTACGAATGTCTGACAAAATTTTTCAAAATCCATAACGAATAATTCTTGGAAAATGTGAGAACCAAGGTGACGATTTATTTACGCCTTTTGACCGTAAATGTGTGATACGAAATTGTCATCAGGATCGGTAAAGCAATCCGTACAGTTTTCAAAATGAAATTCAATGCAGGCTAAGACTCAAAAGGTTGGCATTTACTGAATGCACAAGAAATCCAGAAATCATAGTTTCAAAGGTGGTCTAAAAAAAATTGTGCGATCATTGACCTACTATCAATATGTTTGGACATGTCATAAAAAACTAGCAAAATAGAGATGACAAAGCATGTAAACTCCGTAATCCATGGATTATGACGTCTTTGAAATATGTAAATAAAATAGAAACCAATTTTGCAACAGATGCCATTGTTAAATGACTGACTAGTGAATAAAACCGCAGAAAGTTTTTTTAGACATTTCAAAACGCACTGTCTGTATTTCCAATATTTTTCCTCTTGTGGGTGGACAGTAAACGAGTCTGATTGAATCGATTTGCTCGTACCTGAAATAACGGTCCAGGTCCGTTGATGACTTGATTTGATGACAAACGCAAAAATGATCTGCAAAAGATGTTGTCCTTTATAAATTAAATATGTTGCTCAATAATGATTTTTATCATACCGGAATATTCGACGTTCACTTGACTTAATTGACAGATAGGACCAAAACTTCAACCCATGAAACAAACCATTTAAGCTTACTGAAACAAACTATTGAGGCTTACTGAAACAAACCATTTAGACTTCAACCCATGAAACAAATCATTTAGGCTTACTGTGCGGTGCCGTAAGACCGCGTATTACAAACAGAGGACTATTACAGAGTAAAGAAAACTAATAGTTGAAATGAGTAAAAGATCATAGCCCGTGAATTTTACTTAGTAAAAAATGTGAGTTGCTTTCCCACACAAATTAAAAACCGTCTTCGGTGTGTGAGGCTTTGTTAGTAATAACGGGAACAATTTTGGAGACCGCAAATGTTTTCAGCCAAATTGGAAACTTAAAGGAACTCGACCACAGCGAAATATTTCTTACTGCAATTCTCTTTCCCTCGACATAAAACTCATATCAAAAGCCTCCAAAGCACAGAAAAGATGCTGTTGCTTTCCAAATAAAATGAGGATTTCATAAACAAAAAGCAAAACAACTTTATTTCAAATCTCGGAAAACCTGAAGCATAACAAATCACAATTGAAATAAAAATGGATTGTTTTGTCGTTTTTGACGGTACGTAAATGACTGATTTTCCGTAAGGAAAAGCTAAATATGTGCATCTAAACTTTCTATAGTTGTGTAACGCAAATTTTTTGTTAAGAAAACGTTCAAATATTTTTAATATAGCATAACAGCAATGCAGAAAATCTCGAAAGTAGTAAACTATTAAACTGCGCTACTGCAAAATGTTTACAACTTGTCCTAACACTTTTAATGTCTATGAAAGGAATATATGCTCATTTCAGCTGACCAGGCTTTTTCTGCTAGCCGTCAAAGTTTTTTAAAATATCTGCCTATCTGCCTATGCTTCCAAACATCAGCTGCTGCAATTCGCTAATTTCAAGATAAATGTATACAATCAAAACTAGCCAATGTTTCAGTTTTACTGGATGAAACTTTGAACCGCAAGTTGTATCTACAAACTCTAAATAAAACCGTTGCATACTTATAGAGATATAATCTATTTCCTAGCTTTCGCAAAACCCACTGCAAGATGAAATCATCTTACTGAGATATTGCTTTCTGCACATATAGCGCTAGGGCTAGGCCGATTTTAACAATGACCTACTGTATATTCGTGAAGAAAGGTGGGCAGTGTGCACAAAAAATTGTGCGATCATTGACACACTATTTTTTAAGAAAGGTGGGCAGAGACCGAACCGGCCTCTCAAAATTTTCCAACTGTCTCTCAAATACAGTATAAACTCGCTTTACTACCGCCATCAATACACTAAATCCCTGCTTTATGACCATCTCGGTATTCAGATGAAGTAATTGCAGTCTCTCAAAATGTCTTTGCGAAAAAACCTTGGGGGTGAGAGTCACAAACCCTCTGAGCGTTATCTCTCGTATCTGCCGGAACTGAAGTCCTCGTCACATTTCCGCTTAGGCGTAGAAGGAAATATTGTAAATTGCTGTGTTTTTTTGCGATTGTTTTTAAGCCAACCAAACTCAGTCACTGTCAATCAAACAACACACACATGCCAAGCCAGTACAACCATGCAATACGAGTTATTATCAAGTGACGTGCTCATGCTCCATATTCTGATATGGGAAAGAGTTTTGTTTTAGATTTTATGCCAAATAGAAGGTTTTCAGCTTCTTTTGTACAACTTCGAAAAGGTATTCCTCTGCTAAACTTCCAAGTGAAGAGTTTAAAATTGCAAAGAATTGGTATTTGTGTAAGTTTCGTTGTTGTGTCACGCACTCCATCCAAAGCAATATGCATTTTTCTGTCATATTTTGTTTCAAGATAATAATCTTTTTTATGAATGGTTAAGCAACTACACAGGTCTAAACCTACACGTGGAATACATCGCAATTTTTGTACGTTAGTCATATCCAGAGAGTTTGCAATTGTTAATTTATTCTTTTATGTACGGGAAGGTTGGGCACAATGGGAACAGGCGCACATGGTCGCAGTCAATTTATTTAAAAAATTGGAAAACTTGAAACTCCATGCTTCAATGGTCATTTAGTCTCTTATTACCCGCGTTATTAACCTTAACTTTGCTTTGTTTGGAAGACAAGTTTGTGAGTGACCTGCAAGGTGCGTTTTGCACATAAAAGTTTTTTTGAAACCCGCGTTTAGATTTGAGTTTTGATTCGATTAAGTAGCAAGAATTGCTTTGAGTTTTTTTCACGTTAAAGTCTGAACATTAGAGCATTGTTTCATAACGTTACATATCAGATTTTCGTTAAGTTTAGCTGGCATTTCCTAATTGTATTCTTTAGATACGCTCGAGGCACAATAGTGCAAATTTTGGGGGGCACAATAAACCTTGTCCAATTTTGTCTCTAGCCATTATTATGGGGCATTCTTTGACAATTTTAAAGTTTTGTGGTATTACTGTTTGTTGGAAAGCACCGTAAGGAGCGCATGTATGATCTATGGCCCTCCAGATTTGTGCTGTATTTTAAAGGCATTTCTTTAAGGGTGATTTTACCCTAAGTTTCTCTTTAATGTTGATCTGTTTTTTAACACCCTGTCGACGGGTCTACTAGAAATGTATTACTTTGTTCGGAAACTACAGACATACACAACTTGCAGTAGATATGTCTGCGCGTGGAACTATCGGCGCCTTTCATACCCATCATGCTGCGCAGAGACGTAACAAGGGAGGGCAAGGGGGGCGTAGTTTCCCTGGCGCCAAATCATTTTGAGGGCGCCGAATCGCTACGGCTGGCGCCGAAAAGTCCCAACAATGTCACAAATAGTTCCTTCAAGAGCAAATTTACTTCCGAAAGACCTCACGCCCGAACATGGGGGGCGTCAAACTTGTTTCTTGTCCCGGGCGCCGTCTGTCCTCGTTACGCCCCTGACGCTGCGGTTGGCTGATTAGCGAAAAAAACTCCATTTGCAGGTAGTAGACCTAGGGCAAAAGGCGAGTGGCGAGTCCGCGCAACTACCTTTGGATGAAAACGTAAGGCAAAGGGGAGTGTGAGTCCACGCAACCCCTCACAACTCTCCTTTGCGCGTGGGAGGTCTGGGAAAAGGGTAAAAATTTCCAGGGCCTTCGTTAACACAGGGGTAAAATATATTGTGGACACAACTAAGCCCCCTAGGACCCCTCACCATGGTTGCAAGTCCGCCAGAAGTGTAGAAGAAGTTAGAAAAGTGTTAAAGTTGTGTGCATCCCATGCTAACACTCTAAAACAAAAGTAGCCTAATTAATAACAGACTGGTCCTTGTGCCCCAAAGATGAAGCACAATGGAACGAAAAAGCGCCCTTTTCAAAATGGTTATGTTTTGTTCTCTGAAGTAAACTGCTGTCGTATTTTAGGTTCTTGTAAATAAAGGGTTGCTTTGTTGTGTATGCAAGTTCGGATCTGATTGGACTTAAATTAAACTAATGGTCAAAAAAAATAGAATGTCTGCCGTTGTGCCTCACCCTCCCCTACACATGCGAGCAAACGCAATCGGTGCCTTTACTCGCAAGTCAAACAAAACAGGCCTCGCAACACCGGCGTATTATTATTCTTGTGCTATCGCGTTGGCACGAGATGCGCGTTGTGTAAAGGTGTTGCGTGAAATGAACATAGTCTGGAACCTGAAGCACTTCTTACAGAAAACAACCTGTCGATCAAATGACCAACCGAAACCATGGAGAGTACCTGATTGACAGCAAAACAACTATATAAGGTCACAAATCGACTTGACCCATAAACGCCTACAAAGTTATGATCGGCCATATCTCCTGAACGGATTGGACTAGAGAACAAATAAAAATATCCATGGATGCGGAAGACAGCAGGGAATCCACTGAAATTTACACAAATATAACTTTGAATTTGAACTTTTTGAGAACAATCCAAAATTGTGCATTTACCAAACTGATTTTTTGGCAATTTTCAGAGAAAAAAAATCGTTTCGCGCATTCCGTTTAGTCTTTTCGATATGATATTTGCGCTTCGACGACGTCTGAAAAAAACAATAACACAATATTCCAAGAAAAAGTGAATCCGGGTTGTTTTGGGGGGAATTTGGGGTGAAGAAAGGTGGGTTGGATCGATTGACTTCCAGATGACGTTCTGGGATCCTGAGAAAAAGCTACAGGGGGTAATTACTTGGTTTGTCTTTTAAAATAATCTAGGAGCAAAGCTTCAGAGACTTTGATTAGCCTGTTAGCCAAAGGGGTTGGGGAGTTATGGCCTAAAAAGGACCAAAGAATTGGCTAGGCCATCTTGTGAATTTTTAATTTTCTTCTAGAAAAATATTTTCCTGTCAAGATTTTGGTTTGAAATTTAGTGAGATGTTGTACGACACCCAAGAACACCAGTTTTGTAACTTTGAGACAGCTCGGGACAGGCTGTATGAAACAGCAGGACCAAACGACAAATAACGGTTAAAACAAGTCACTTTCACGGATGAGAAGTCACATTTATTGCCTGAATGGTGTGACACTTGAGGAAATCATTACAGGTATTTGCATTTTAGGGGCCGATCACATAAAAGCAGAGTCAGACTTAGAAGTCCATTACCAACTTACAAAAACAAGAACAAAGCAGTTGCAAACCTATCACTTTTTAGATGTGACGTTCATACCACTACGGCTTATTCCCTTTTAACATTGCATGAAAAAGAAAGTAACTGTCTTCGATTGGTTTCAAGGAAACATTTTTGAGAACATGTTAATACATCAAATATTACTGCACGGAGAGAGAAGCATTGAGCAATTCCACCATATTTCAAGCATATGTTGGAAATCGAAAATGAGCAGTAAATGTATATTTTATCAACATTAAGCTCCACTCTTATACGTTAAGTAGGTGTACACTGATCAAAACATTATTGCAAAAATGGACTTGCGTTGTGGCCAAGTAAACGTTTGTCAACGTACTTGTAGACCTAGACCGCAACTGCTGTATGGCTGACTCCTGTACTAACAGCCTGAAGCTTTTGGCACGGACCTCAGCTGGAAAAATTTACAAGGTACAAACAATTTTTAAATATCAACGTCAAGAAATGGGTCTGCCTTGTAAAAAATATTAAGTCAATTGCACGGATCCTCTGATATAAACTTCATTAGAGAATGTATCCCAGAGGCCCTTCACTCTAGCTGGTGAACTGCTTGTTTGCTGTGTCGACTCGAAGTTTGAATAGCTGTTTGAATGCCGCGAAGTGACGTTCTGCTCTGCGATTGGCTTTATGCATCAATGGTCAGATCCACTAAAAGTCTAGGCTTGCTGTAAGCTGTTGCGAAATCACCCGACCAGGAATCTTTTTGAGTTGATTAAAACTTACGCATATCTATATTCACGTAACCAGTCTCAACAAAGGTGAAGAGTTTGAATCAATCAGCAAATTGATAGGAAATTGATTTTGTGTGCGTCTCTAGTCCTAAGCTACAATCTGCAAGCAATATATACGGGTGGAAGGCTGAAGCAAGAGCAGAGAAATCAAATAAACTCAAGCCTAAAATGAATACCAAGTCAGAACACAAGCTTCGAAAAATAAAAAACTTAAAAATTGACTTTCCCAAATAATCCTTTTTGATAAGGAACACTTACTTTTTTCGCTGACGACACAATAATCACATTGCGAAATTTTAGTTGATGTCAGAAGAATAGATTAAGAAAATGGTCGTCTTCCAAATATGCCTGTGGAATTTTTGTTGCGAATTGTGTTGCGGTAGATGGACCAGTAGCGAGTAGAAAATCTAGAGTTGATAGTTCTAAAATTCTGCTGCAAAACACAACAAAACAGTTGGGCCTATAAGAAGAAAAAAAACGTAATGCATCAGGTTACCAGCTAACCAAACACAGGATGTGACTAACATTAGACACAGACATTGAGACGTACTTCACGACAGCAACGAGAAATGGATGGCTTTCATTACCGAATTGGGAACATTAAAAGAGACTGAAGCTGAAATTTAACATACGTTCTATATTACAATAAATTTAAATACGATTAAGCAATTAAAAAAAATTCCCGCAATGCTTTGCGGGTCGTTTTTACCACGACAACCAAATTCCAGTTGAGAATGTGTTCTGTGGGAATGGTTAGAACACCACCTCGAATCACCGGAAAGGTAACAAGGCAATTAAGGTAAAAGGCAATTTCCTGTAAAGTAATGTGACCAGAATTTTCCTGAACCGCCACTTGGTAATTTTATCCGTTTCAATCAACACAGCGTGGCTTTACCTAAGCCAAAGCGCGACGACATGGTGTCAGCGCGAACGAATAAGGTGAACAAAATCAAAGGTTGTAACATGTGCAAGCGGCAGGGTATAAATCAATTAAAAACTGCGGTCTTATTTTGGTTCACAGGTAAAACATCCCGTTCATCGTGTGTGTTTAATGCTAAATATTCTTCACGTGTTTTGGGAGAAAAAAGCCACGAAATGCATATAGTCGTGGAAGATTCAAACCTTCCATACTTGCAAAACTTATATCTGAACTCTTTACGGACGTATCAGTCGATGTGCAAACTATTTTCCACGTGTCCGTGTAGTTGGTGTGTGTGATCGACGCCGTGAAAACGTACTTTTGTTCGAGTACTAGCACATTTGTTAGAACACTTCCACATTGTAACATAGACGATTAAATTTATTTCTGATTAACTATATTGCTGCTGTAGCCAAGCTTTGCCAACTGACTTGCAGACAAAGCTGGTGGCTGCGGCCACTACGTGCCAAAAAAACGGCACTTACTCAAAGACAAAATTTGAAAGGGAAGAAAAAAACGAATTCGTCCAATCACCAGCTCAAAGGCACGGTTAGCTAAACTCCAAGGCCGCGTGCTGGATACTCAACGTTTTCTATACCAAAAATGATCCAGGACAGCCCGGTAGGTGCTAAAATCCAGGTGGTTCCCCTGGTGTTTTCNGCCGGGCTTGNTATACTTCGGCGGCTTTGTCACCNGTCCGTGTCCGTGGAAGAGAAATCGAGCGGCCGCAAACGTGACCAGTTCACCAATCTTTGATCAAATCTTCCTTCATAGGAGAACATCACATAGCTTCATTCAGGCAAAGTTGTCAGATACGGTGGTGAAGATGACCTTACATTCAGATCATCAAGATCTTTGACTGGTTCACATGCATGCATAGGTTCCAGAAATACAGTCGCACGGCTAATTGCCACCCGGACAACTTGCAGCTAATAACTGCCACCCGGACATCTGCCACCTCAGACAACTGTCACCCAGTAGCGTAACTGACGGGGGCAGGGGGGCGACCGGCCCCCCTGGCAAGAAAAATGTAAAAACTGGACTCCTTTTAGCCAACATTTAGATGCTTAGTATTCGTATTGTTTTCAGTTGGTTGTTCTTTTTTTTGCGTTTTTTTGGAATGTTTTTGGGTTGCTTTAGCTAGTGTAGTCACCGAAGATGTCTTGGGACATCTGGATTCACTGTCATTTCTAAACGTTTTTGCTGAGTGTTAGCTAGTGGCCCTGCAGTGGCCATTGGGCCCCTTTCAGCTACATTTTGCTCCCCTGGATGGCTTAAACCTTTAGTTACGCCACTGCTGCCACCTTGAGTAATCGCCTCTACAGTATTGGCCTAGCTCATAGCCGGCGTGTTGAATCCAGACTGAACCACCAAGAGGTAAGACGATTGAAAATCGACTAACGTACATGTTCTGCCAGCCAGGGCTTCAATTTGCAAGATATATTTCACTCGCCGTGAACACTCTCATGCTGATTAGTGGGCTTACTCTTCTGATGGCAAGGATTTAAATGCGCTTTCTGCTTCCTGTGCCAAGCGAAATTTTTGACCTCTGCGAAATTTCTGACCTATTATTGTTTGTCAGTTATTTTGCTTCTCAGAGTAAAGGAATAAAATTTGACGATTACTTTTTTGATGTGTGCTGTGTAAATTAAAATTTTTTGATTGGATGTCAGATAACCACAACAAGCTATAGTATAGGAATAACTATAACCACTGAAAAATAATGCACTTAGCCTTAGACTACAATTATAATTTTTTTTGTAACACTAACCCAAACCTTACAAACTTACCAAAACACTAAACCCTAAGCCAGGGGTCGGCAACCTTTCCCGAGCCGCGAGCCAAAAACAAACTCTGCAAGGTAGGGCGGGCCGTAATAATTTTCCACCAACAATTCCGTTCCCTTTGCTGTTGTTAAATCTTGGTAATTTAAGAATTTTAATCAGATTAACTCCTGATTTTTACAGTTCGTAACGAATGCCCAAAATGCTTCATAGAGCACATTTATAGCACTGTGCGGAAGGAGGGCAGGTTCATAAAATATAATACCACTAGACTAGCCAAATATAGTTACTATAATTTGGTAAAGGGACTGCGGGCCGGATCGGGCCCGCGGGCGGTAGGTTGCCGACCACCACCCGAAGCCCTAATCCAGTGTTTCTCAACCCCGAGTCCGCGGACTCATTTGAGAAAGCTCTGGATGAGTCCGCTGGAAGTTCTGGATGAGTCCGCAAGCACCGGGGGCAAACGCGTTTGCTGTAATACCCTCACACAAGAATAACTGTATCAACTTCCTATGATCGTCGTTTTTGTTCGTACAGCGATTAAAATGGACCTAACCAGCGTGAAAATGTCAAACATTTGTTTTTCCACATGGCATTTATACTTTTGAGGTAGTGTGGTCAGGAGCTTAAACTTAGTTGTTATCTAAACTGCAGTTTGTTTTTGCCGTCGTAGTTTATAATTGCTAAACGAAAGCAGGCGTTTGTGCATAACGATAACTACTTGAAACTTGGATTTACTTCAGTAGTGGTAAACGGTGAAATCCAGCCATAGTTCGTGCATTTTTTAGAATCCTTGTTCACGGATCTACCAAAGAAGCTTAACAGAGTTATGTACACGTGCATCAATTGATTTGAACAGGTTTGTCTAAAGTCCTAAGAGCTCAAGATGATGGATGTCAGCCTGTGACACCCTTGCACTCTCAAAACGACGCACCAGCGAATAGCAACGCCCTGTTTGGGAGATTCTGGCCTAAATTCTTGTGAAAACATATGACTTGAGAAAGTTCATAGCAACATAATCGTTTTTGCGTGAAAATAATTATTTTGTGACAGCAACGGAAAAGATAAATCTCAAAGACTTATGAGCTTGTGTTACGAAATTTTGATTGTGGTCTTGAGTTTGTTTTTTCTCTGCTGTTTCTTCAGCCTTTCAACTTTTGACCCGCAAGCTTTGCTTGCAATTTTCAGGACTGAGGATGCGTAATTTTACGTGAAAGCGATTTCCTATTAAAAATTTGCTGATCGATTCCTTGCTTACACCCA
>JGI24159J19872_10003415_pt1 | contig 19773 bp, 10 predicted proteins | sample Ectturendosymbi4_FD_19872 | JGI IMG/M metagenome (IMG submission 19872) | reverse complement strand
CCCACACACTTTGTGTTAACAGGTGTTGAGGTGTTTTTTAACTTAGAGCCCCGCGCTCTTGAAATGCTACGGGCCCCGCGCCACCTTGATCCAGCACTGACCAGGCGTTGGTGAAAACATCAATGCAACTGTGATTTTATGTGAAACATTTGGATTAAATCTTGCGTTTTTTTTCATATCTCAAATTGACTCATTTTAATCGACAAAGCTTTGGCCGTAAACTCATTTTCAACAGTGGTGAACAAAAATTTTTGTACAAGGTTTATCACGAAACGAATAGATCACACGATGCGAAAACAAAAACGCAAATGTTAGTCTCCGTAAGTTCATGTGATTGGTCTGCAGTTAAAATTGGATCCTCTAACACCGACTGTGTGATGCACTATGACTAAACATTTTTGTGTTATTCGATTATCCTTCTGATATGGACCACGGGTGACTCTAAATAAATAATATTACTATTAAAATAAGCTGTTCTATGATCATAAAGGATTTTAAAGTATGGAATCACTTCACCAGTTTATCGAATTAACAATTAAGCAAAACATGAGAGCTTTTGTTTTACGAAAAATAATTCCCAAAAAATTCAGACAAATGAGGATGTGGAATCCCGGAAAATCTGCATTCAAATCCACGATATATCTGAGGTTGTTGCACAATGCTGCCTAGCAGGAAATAGCGACATGGTAAATAAATGAGATCGTCAGCTCTTCGCGGAAACCCATAAATAAGAATAAATATTTTAAGCGAATATTTAGCGTCGCAGCCTCTCAATACATAAACTACGAATGAACCAAATATTTTTCCCAAACACTAGAAACTTTCCGTATGCACAAAAGGCTGTATACAAATACCCCTTCACAGAGTTGAGCTGCCATATCTCATTCCAGACTTGAATTCTTAAAACTCACTCCAAACCCAACCATAGTCCCCCAAACTAAAAAGATGTGAAGTACAAATGGAGTTCAAAATTACACAATGAAATGTATCGAGTTTGTAACAACTCTACCAATATATGGATGCAAGACCAGTAGCGGACACAGACAGATTTGGTGGTGGGGGGATGCGATGTCGATTTGCAATCCAATGCTTCACAGGACCATATTGCGTAAATCAATCACTTTCATATACGTACATTTAGGAGGAAACAAGTCTAAGCTTGGTTTAGAACAGGTATCTTAACCTGGGGTGCTGGGGAAGGTCACATATGTGGCGGTCAAAGGTAAAAGGAATACGTTTGGATAAACGACGTATTTTTACCGTATATTTTAACACTTCATCGACTGCATTTGCCTTTACTTTATCCTTATAGTAACCAGGTGTTGGCCAATGGCATGGGGTGCTGGACTGGTTAGGCGTGACCAAAAGGGGTGCTGAGGTAGAAAAAGGTTAAGAAACGCTGGTTTAGAAGAAGCTTGAGTGATAAAACTGGTCAAACTTCATCACTGCATCGCTACGGAACCAATAAGCAATGTGGCACATAACAGCGATCTGGCGTAGTCACTGGCGTCGGTGCAGGTACATCGAGGACTCGAGATAAGAAGTTCACGTGACGACATAATACTTGGATGCGGTTTAGATCGGTGCTCTTGAAATGGGAACCTTATAGTTTTCAATTGTCGTTTGGAATAGTCTGCAACACCCATAGTAANTTNTGTATAACATTTGTTATTGCAGGTAATTTTGATGNAATAATAACAAGAAGCGGGNTGATTCGGTTCTTTTGCAACCGAAAGTAAGAGAACGGAAAGAAACAAACAATTCGTAATGAGTGAAAGCACCAAAAAGCGAAAGCGAGAAAGCACGATCATTCATGGGCGTCCGCACAAATTNTTCAAAGGGGGAACGTCGACATTTTGTTTATCATTTACAAATTGCTGACTACCAGTGTTCCCTCTAAGATCANTTTACACTTTAACAAATATTTGTTTTAGTGAGNATGATTATTTTAGGGCTGAGTANGTGGAGTTTTCAATGAATTACAAACTTTGTGAATTACATATTAAATATCCAATATTATCAAAATACGAACAAAACACACATTTCATTCAAATAGCTCCTTGTTTTCGGTGGAGTTTCCATTGCTTTTAAATGTTGCAAGTGCGCGAGAACCTTTGAGCCTACAATAACTTCGTGTTACCCACAAGCAAAAATATTTCGTTTCAGCCCTGAACAGCTATGTGACAAACGCAGTATTCGGATGACATCTGAGCTCCAAAGGGTAGTACAGTCAGATCTGCATAAAAAATATCTGTGATGAAAACGCACGACTGAAATTGCGCAATATAGATGTAATATGTGTGTTGAAATATGTAATAAAAGATATTGAAACATCTATAGCCTATTGCGAAACTCGTCGCGTAACAAAATAATTGCAGGAAAAAGAAGCGCAAATCTGCGCTCAGCTGCAGGTTTCTGAAGCGAGTTTTGGAAGGTTCAAATTCTCGAACTTTTCCCTGTTTATCTGCAAGCAATACCTCGATCACAGTATGCTTTCAGTTGTAATAGTAGGTAAGAAGTCAGACGTTTTCTCTCTGATGGTGATTGCATGAACAATACTGCTTAACTGATAGGGCCGCTGATGTGCAGGAGTTGTACAATATTTTGTTTTGAAACGACGTTACTTATAAGAAAAAGAGTTCAGATTACGGCAGTGCCGACACTATAGTTGGCAAAAATATGACCATTATGTTTGAAGTTGAACCATTTCAGGCAGAAGGTTTACTGACTATTGAATCTACACTGGCTTACACAACCGTTCTTGAATGGAGCAGGAAAGCACAATTCAATTTTAACAAAACGAATATTAGCGTCAACAGTACCAAACTTCCATCACAATTCTTGATAAGTTACTGCGGTAAAGCAAAAAAATTTATGGAAGAAAATGTAAAAAGAAAAACATCGAATAGTTGGTACCAGACTTTCGCATACAGGGTACTCCTTTGTCTCTAACAACACCTCTTTCAAGTTGCATTTACAGGGGCAAGCAGAGTACTGTCAGGTAGGGTATCATCTTCCAAGATGGGTGAAGCAGCAATCGAGAAACCAGTTGAAGTTGTTGAAACTACACCAGGAGACGCAAGCCGAGGACTTTGATGGTTGTGTTGCTGGAAAGGAATTTCCTGTAATGGCGTTGCTGATGGAAAACTATCATTTGCTTCTCCTCCTTCGGATCTTCGACGTGTTGCAATTCTGTTACAACAGAAGCATCAATAACAAACCTGTATGCATGAACGTTTCGCAAAAACGAAAGCTAAGCACTTCAGTACTTACCTTTGTCTCATCAGCGGAGAAGTAATGATTTTTTTCCAATCACTGAAAGACAAAACTACACAAAAAATATTCATGCAGAGATTGACGTCGAAAAAGGCCAAGTAGACAAGTTCCTGAGCCACAAACCGTAACTGAACCACTGTGAAGAAAATATCAGATGCAACGCACACAGCAGCGAGGATAAAAACTTTTTGAATGAGTTTCTTCAGCTTCTTTTCCCTGAAATAAAAATTGTGTGGCTCAGAATGATCTAAAATTTTGGCAGGACGAATATTTGGCAGCTTAAAGTTGATTTACAGTAAATACCCGCGTTTGCAAAGGTTTGCTTGTTCCATTCTTTGCAATATTTTTCATCCTTACTAAGACACACAGCTAACAACAACCCGAAACTTAAGAAAATCTTTACTACTGAGACCAACGGTTAAAAGCTTCATCCTTTGAAAAATCATGTTTGTGTAAGATGTACGATTTCAATGATAACATCAATTCCAGTTGCCGAAGGTTTTTATGTTGCTGATTGCATGAAAGAAAGCAGTTTACATTTTACGTTCTGACTTCCGTTCTTTTTCACTTTGGTGTTCCAGCGTTTCGAATTTTCTCCTTATCCTCCGACAGGTTTCGTTGTGGCACACTGTGTTCTTCCAATCCTTTGCTGTTTTGGCGATCGATGAAGCTTGGTGCTTCTCATACAAGCTATCCTGGCTTGGCCTGAATCCAACAACAGGCAGTTAAGAAGTGAACCAAGTGTGCACCGAAAAAAATTCGTAACTACCTTTTTGTCAATGTATGTGTATCTTTCAAAAAATCTAAATTGATAAGATTTGTCTGCACAAGGTTTAGAGGAAACAACCAGAGACGTCAGGGGCGGATTAACCATACGCTACTAAGGCTATTAGCCTTAGGCACTGGAAAACTTGGGCGCTCAATTTTTTTTGATTTATTTTTTTTTGAGTTTTTCTTACAAGTAACCATTGAATTATCTCGTAAAATTTATCAAATTCAATTCTTTTGCAAGACTCTTTTATTTAACATCACATTTAACAAGAGAAACGGAGAATATCACTAATATTTCTTATTTTCCTGTGTCAGTCCCATCGCCACGGGGGGGCTTTTTGAGGGTTAGCCCCCCCAAAAAAAGCTCCAGTCCACCCCAAATTGAAACATGAAACACTATAAATCAGTAGAGTTTTTGTCAATTTCAGAGTGTCAAGCCCGCCCACACAAACCCAAAGCCCCCCCGCAGAAACGTAAAGTCCCCCTATTGAAAACTTCCTGGCGACGGTTCTGACCTGTGTGCTATATGCATTTTAGCCTTAGGCCCACAGTACCTTTAATCCGGCCCGGCGAGGCGTTCGACATGCTCCTTATTTGTAACGATGCTATTTTCTTGATAATAACCTTCACTCATATTTGATATTGTCGAAACTGCCTTGTCAGGTTAAACGTACAATTTTCTGTTCTAAATTTTGCTGTCAAAACGAGATGAAACTTTTATCAAACTTTTGATATTTATGCTGATGTCGTATATTAGCGAAGAGTGTATATTAAAACATGTAAATTCATTTCGCCATGGTTGCGGTAACCACATTCGTTTGCCATGCGACACTATTTTGACTTGACCCCAGAAAACGTGAGTGAAAGGTTTGTTAATAACAGTCACAAACATTGCTGTAACATTTTCACCATATCGATCTATTTCATATAGAATTACCGGTCAATTAATCGTAACATTTATCTACTAATAAAATGAACCTGAAGTGACCTACCCGAATGGTATCGCCACGTGCCACTTGTCGTTATCTGAAGAATGAAATACTACGGCAGGGTGTCAAATACTTTTTTCAAATAAGGCCCGATTTGATGACATGAAAGCGCCCGCGTGCCAACAGTTTNCGACAGTCAAGGCACTTTTCTTAGGGTTTGAAGCAGAAACACTCTTTTGAGATGGTGTTCGTATTCATAGTCGCTCTCGAAACATCAGAACACAAAGGGAAACATTGAAACAGCGAGAAACCACGTTGCTCCAACACAGAAGCATAAGCGTAGTCAGGGTAGGCAAAGGGACTGTGCACTCCCAAATTTCTAGCATATAGTTTTGCGCTTTTAGATGTGGTGTCCCAAAAAGTACTCTTGCTCGCTTAAAGTCAAAATATTTGGCACCTCCCAAAAAGTTGGACTGGCTGCACTACTGCACAGAAATGTAATCCAGGCTTCGGCGGGACGTACAAAACAAAAACTGAAACCAAAGTCCCGGCCCACGTAAGATGAGACCGCGGGCCTCACTTTGGATATCCCTTGTGCTATGAGATCAACAGTTTCGCTCACGACAAGCGCCGTTTATTGTTGTTTCTTTATGACAATGACTGCTGGCTTGCATAAACTTGATCATAGCAGCAAAGCCAAAATCACACAAAAATATCAACCTTAGTACTGTACTCCCTGTTTACCTGCAGCCAAAACTCCAAAGCTTGGCTGTGGATAACACTTTTGGGAAATGTTGTATCAGTTTATAAAATCTACATACGACAACATGTGTTGTCTACAATATGCAAAACAGACCTTGATATGAGTCATAAAGAAATAAATGAATATATGGCCACACATTGCAAACAAATTGCTAAACTAGTTTTTAAACAAATTGTCGGGCCTGACAAATATCTGCCATGCCCTCTTCTGCCCTAAAATATCATGGTTGATATTGTAGTATTTGATTTCAAAATGGCTCTGTAAACTCAAAGACTAATTTCATTTTGCTCTAGTATCTATGTAAATGCACTGATGGTGGTAGCAGCAGTTACCAAAATGTCTACAACGTCGTTCACATCGATTGCTTTGGCCGTTATTTTCATTATCAGGCTATTCAGCACTTCTACTTTCCGTGTAACTCTAGTAACTAAATACATCGATTTTTATTTTTCAGACCTTTTTTGGACGTCAAGCTTCCTTTCCATCGAGGTTAATGGTCTTCCACAATCGTCTTTCTCGTGATCCGAACCAAATGTGGGAGCTTGACTCCCACTCTCCTCCGCATCGCTTTCTACAAAACACATAATGAAGATCACTAGTCAACAGTTTTCTTGAAAATTGATATTTCACATAATCCGGGAAATGAGTAGCCACTCGTTTGTCAACCGTGTCAGCTGAAAACGGCTTCAAACGCAATATAGTACGCAAAAATAAGATCAAAGTATGTTTAGATGAACGGAAGGCTTTCATTTTGATCAGCATTTATTCTAGCTAATCACTGACGAAAACTCTATTGACTGTATCGCTACCAATAAGTAGATAATAGTGGAAGTAATTGCCATTCTCATTAGGTGCAGCAAACATTTGCAAACAGCATGGTCACAGACCAGGTTGTAATAATTGTAACAACTGCATTGCAAATTATTTGAAATGCCTACACGTTGTTTACAATACGAGTAAAAGCTTGACTTCCCTCAAGATTACAAAGAAAATACACAAAGTTCAGGAACTCTTCTCAATAATGATTATTGTGTTGCGTAATACGTTTGGTGCATTATCACATTTTTCATTTGTGGGAGCCTTTGGGTTTTCTATTAACATCGTTCTTAATGTAAACCTAAATTTGCGAAAGAGGTTACTCTCATCTACATTTGTTATAACCTGAAAGTTATGATGCAAATGTACATACCACCTTGAAAGGAGGAAAATTACGTCAGAGTCAGAAAAAAATTATGTTGTGAAAGTTACTACACGTGCTACATGTCGTTATTCAGAAAAAAAAGTATAAATTGTGTGAAAGTTACGAAAGGAGGAAAATTGTGTCAGAGTCAGAAAAAATTATAAGTTGTGAAAGTTACTACAAATAGGAAAAGATAAAAAATGCTTCTCTTAAGTTTATCTTCTGGTGAGCAAAATATTTTGGCTGCTAATATCATCATATCACGCGTGTTAAAATTATAAAGCAGTCAAGTTGAGAGACTTTATGACTGATAGTTTTGTATTATTCTCGAATGTCCATGCGTAGAGTAAAAATAATGATGACGCAATAGTAGTTAAATTCCAAATCAAAATTAGAAAATGTAGCTTCATAAGAGTAAAATAAAAGCTCTAGGTTGGCTATGGGCTTTCGAAGAATCAGCCGACTGGGCTCTACTTTCATCTTTTTGCGATGATTCAAACGTGCACATATCTGTTTTCAAGAAACTTCACTCAACAGGTGAAAGAAACAAGAAATAAATCACAATTTTTAATAGGAAAACAGTGGCGTAGCCAGCCCAAAAATTTTGGAGGGGCCAAAATGTTTGATTTCAGGCGAATAATAGTGTTTTGTTTAGAAATACGCCTCTCAAAGCACAAAATGACTATATTTTCTAAAAATTTAGGGGAGGCCATGGCCCCTTTGGCCCCTCCCTGGCTACGCCTATGTAGGAAGATCGATTTCACGTAACACTACGCATTGTCAGTACTATCATTTGAATAAATAGTTTGCACTGCATGCTTAAAAAAGTACGCACAAGTCCCTGCTTTTTATGCCTCAATCTTAAAACGGTAAATTCAGATTAAATAGGACTTTGGGCAGAATACGGCAATCGATTCTTTTATCAGACCGCACAACATAAATTTCAAAAAAAAGATGTTGATATCAATCATTAACAAAAACTACATTCGAACGTTTGTGTGTGAAGTGACAGAAACATTATAACTACAACGACTGTTTTGACACACATGACTGAGAAGCTTTAAAGAGCCACTGGACACATTGACTCGTTCTCTTAGATCCTTACTGTATATTGCAATGACCGTTTGAAGAACTTCAAGTACAAAAATATATTTGAATAAATATAAAGGTGATGTGTGCATAGATCACCTACACGAAATTGTGGATGACCAGCACACCTAAAATATCGCTACTGACCTGAATGTCTTAAACGAGTTGATGGAGAACGTTGCAACCGAACTGACTCATTGTCGCTGCTTGCGGCAGAATGAAGGGCATCTCTGACCAAGACCTCCTGGCTCTCGCTTGATACTGCTCTTTGGCGTTTCACAATTCGTCTCGACTGCATGAGCTCTTGTCTCTTCCTTGTTGTTAACAACGGGTAGAGCAAAAGCGCCAAAAGTGCAAACTGTGCCAAAGTGGCGACCAGGTTAATTAGGAGAGGTAAGGTCTCAGCATCTTGAGTGTCATTAACATCCCTGCAGCCTGTGGTCGTTGCTCGGAAGTTCCACCCGCTGACCTCTGGTATTTGCACCAAAACAATAAGCACAAGGCCCGAAGCCGCAAATAACACGAGAGTGGCGTAGCTCAGCCACTTTACACGTTTGCTAAGTAGATATTTCAACAGGGGTTTGTCGTAAAAAGACTTTTGTCGGTACCAAAGCAGCAAATATGCCGAGTAGATGCTGCACGTGTAGAAAGCGGAACTGATCGAGGAGATGACCTTGCATGCATCGTCGCTCTGCCAGCCAATGAACGCCATCGCGTGGTCAGATATCAAGCGGGCCGAAGCCGTTGCAATAGCAATTATGCAAAAAAACAGTAAATGTCTGAGGCTTCCGTGTGTTTCATTCAGACTAAGCAAATAAAGGATCACCGCGAGCAAGAGGTAAAATGTAGCAAAAGTGAGAAAAGCAATGATTATTTCTGAAATCACCCAGTAAATTTCACCATACGGTGAGGGGAGCACTGTTCCATCACTCATGTTTCCTTGTTTTCTCCAGTCAACGTGTAGTGAATCAACCTTTCCACAAAAAGAAGCTCCTTTCAAAGCTCAGCACAAAATTTTCATAGGGCATTTAATATTTTGTGAACTGCACCTACTACGTGGTCTGATAAACAAACCAAGCTGGTTATGTTGATATTTTCAGTCTCTTCAAGCCTGATACAGCTTTTGTCAGATGACCACGAATAACAAAGAATAGCACGTTGGAAGGTTAAAGACCTCCTTGAGTCATTTTCCTATGTTCCTTAGATTTATGTTTCAATCTATGGCATAATTAAACTATTTTCCATTTTTGGATTTCGCTTCAATCATGCACAGGAAGGTAAATTTCTTTTTCTGGCAGGAGGTATGATCGTAAATTACGCACTTCAGCAGAAGAAGACGCGCTACGTATAAAAACATTTACTTTATTAAATCAGACAGGAGAGGTCACATTAGATCAGCGGCTAGCAACTGTTTGACAGTTCCCACCGATTCAGAGATAGACACTTCAAAACTCCACTCTGTCCACAGCAATGACGTAACATTGTTATAGTTGTAGGACAATTTTTCCATGACCCACAGTAAAACAAGAAAGAGGAAAAAACAAGAAACTGTGTAACTGGTTTCCTACACATTCTGCTGGAACACGCAAAAGCTAAAATAAAACATTTTCCATAGAGTCGCTTTGTCGATTATTGCTCCACTACTGCACAGCACCCTTCAAACTCATTCATATTTCAAGATGTAAAAGTTTGCTTAAGAAAAATATTTTCTTTATATTCCTTGCTTGCGGATGTGAATGCATGGTTTATAGGCTATCTCTTGTAAAAAAGCAGAACTGTAATACCTTTATCCACATAGCCTTCTGTAACTGTTAGCTAATCATCTCAAACTACTTTTTGATGAAGTGCAGTCCTTAAAATTTTAATCTAGAGTGTAAGCATGACACATATGGAAACGTTTAATTACTTATCCACACGATTGTTATTAACTTCAGCTTTCAAGCTGAAACAAGTACAATGCAACTTTTAACAATGCAACTTTTAAACTTGGAATCATCAGCTATTGTTTCGGTGAGTAGCGAAGGGAATTTGGTAATTGATATCATGGCCGCAGTCAGGGTAAAATTTTTATCGAGGTGAATACATTAATTACGGCCTCGATTGAGAATGTTGTTAAATGTAGTTTATGGAGACCTAACATCCTGCCGTTATTTAATCCAGGGTGCTGGTATCTCTGGTGGTTGCAACACAGCGTAGCTGCAGTGCTACCCTTTCTAAAGCAGCCACACAATAAAATATGATTTGATTTAGCGTTACAAAAATGCCATGAGGCAGCATTTCAGAAGGTTTATCGAGGCAAGTGCCTCATTTGCCTCAACGTAGCAACGGCCTAGGATATGTTCAAGTGCTTGTGCAAATGATAAGCTTGATTATTTATGAAAACGCTATTGTTTCTTGAAGAAATATTAATTTATATGCAAACTGTTGTGCTAACTAATTTACATCCACAGGCCATCTTGCACGAATATTCACTTCTCCGTTTTTGTTCTGTGGATTGCAAGACAGCACTTATGAAATCATCGATTTCAGTCAAGGCGTTTCTTTGAAATGTTTCTTTCTGAATTGTTGTGCAGGTCGACAATAACGGATTTCAGAGACAGCACGCCGCAATCACAATTTGCCTTCGCTATGACAATGAAAACACGGCATCAGCACGAATGAATAAAGTGGAGGCATCTTCTTGTTAGCTTTATAAACGCTTCTGAGTGAGACATTTGCTCTACAACTTTGCAAATTTTTCTAAAATCGGTCAGTGCTCCCGTGGTCCCAAATACTTTGAAGATAGCTCTCAAACCAAACACTGCATTTTTCAAGTCGTTCTTTTAAATAAATATGGACTGTGTAAATGAAAAATACATAAACACCCAAAGCTAGTAATGTTTATCAGCAAGCTACCCAAACCTTTAACTAGGAACGAGCCAAACATAGCTTATTTTCCTGTCTCAAACTTTCAAATGAGCTTTAAAAGTTTTGATTGAATTAGTTACAAATCATAAAGCGTCCTTATCTTCATGCCGATAAAGATTTTTTCTTTGACTGACCAATGCAGCCCCAACCATTGCTGAACATGTAGGATTTATAAAGAAATTACCTACGCCATCTAAGAGTTTATTCTTCTGCTGACTTAGAGTGAGATATCTTATTCGTTTGAGCACGATGATCTGTCTGACCCGTTTGTAAATCAACCTACTCTTTTCACCAACAGATGTACGCTAGTTAGCATGTTTGTGCGTCAATTGGGCCTACGGCATAATGCGTAGCCAAACCCACCATATTGACGTCACGAGGTTTTGCGTAGGACGGGTAGCTGACGACAAAGTAGAAGCTCACCCACATTGTAGCTAACGATACAGCTTCGTCATGAAGTACCACTACATGCGCGGTAAGTGCATTTGTCCCATATAGTTCTGCGTTGTCGTGGATTTAACTTCGGATTGCATCCATCGCTAGCAGTGTTTATGAATCTAAAGCGAGGTGCACATTTAGTCACACACACAACTCATCATATCGCACTATATTACAACAGAATCGCAGCAGCATTGAAGAGGGGTCATCGGGAATCGATACAGAACTCTTTTTTTGACTGCTATCGCTGACATGTGTGTTAAACCGCAATCAAAGTGAACTTAATAAACGCAAGAAGTTCATTTATAAAATAAACAAAAAAAATAGTGACCTATAGGTTTGGGTATGAGAAATATTCGGTAGGTTGTTATAGGCAGGGATGTAGCGGGAAGGAGGGCGTTCCTACATTTTTTCATAATATCCTGACTTCAAATTGTGCGCTTTTCTGAGTGTAACTCCAGACGACACACGAATGACAAACGACCAGCTATCTCTTGCGTAGGATTCTAGCATAACCGTGTAATTACTATTAAATAATTTTCATTAAATTGTTCACTGTAACTACGTTCCCACAGTTCTTGCATTACTGCGTGGCCGCACTACTTTTTTTAGCATTACATCACCGTTTGTAGAACAACTTCAGTAGGGTGCGTGCAGTCTATGGAAGGGCTTTTCAAACTTTTTTGTTCTGCGACCCCATTTTATAAAAGGTTTTTCTAGGCGATCCTTTGATGGGGAATCTAATGTTAATAATACGTGTAAACGTCGCATTAGTTTACAAAACCATTTACATCTGATTTGTCAAGCCAATTTGTTTCGCGACCCCAAAATTGCATTCCGCGACCCATAGTTTGAGAAGCCCTGGTNTATGGGACGCACTNTAACCCTTGAGCAGAAGTTTGATACGTCNTGTCTACAACTCTAATCAAACGTGTGGCTTGTACAAGAGAGATGATTGTATCCGATCTTGTTTCATTTTCAAAGCGACATCACACGAATACCTAAAATACCAAACAGTTACTTATATATCGCTCTACCATGGTCAAGCGCAAGATGCTCTCAGTTCATATAACCGTGAAACAAGTACCGTAACTGAAAACCTGCTCGTGACCAATATGGCGATGGTGAAATTGCTACACATTATAATATATCTCTACTTTGAAGCACGTTTTTGCGACAGGAAGGCAGAAAAGCAAGTGCTGCGTTTTATAAGTCTGTATTGCTGGAACTATATACTCTGGGAAACACTGAAACGGTTTGCTTGTACAAAAAATAAAATTATTTTTGCATTACAGTTTCTAATATAAAACTGATGTTCGGGCACGACATTGAGAAAACAATTATTACATCACAGTGGTCACGTATGTATACTGTATATGATCAGTTAAACCAGAAAATTGTCACTAATTTTACACTTGCAACAAGATGGCAACTCCACCCATGGTCCACTTTGCCGGTTTCTCTTTGGTTTTCAGGTTGAACGTCCAAACGAAGGTGGGGCCGCGCATCTTGGTTTTGTACACAGGACATGCATAAATGTTTCTCAGGTCTTGCTTGTCAACCGGAATGGCCTGAAACGTGAAAAATACTTTTACNATAAAATTTCTTCTTCGGCTTGATTTCTATCTGGAATTTAATCATTTAAGAAGGTCTGCAAATAAAATTGTACGTGAACATCGAGGAAGGCTTATGGTGAAGTACGATCAGTGTAAAAATCTGCATCCTTAACCTATCGCACAAGTCCAATCTGCTTTGTATTGTAGGATACTGAATCAAACAACAGTCAATTTCCAGGATAAGAGCCTAGACAGGTGCATTTGTTAGGAGACAAGGACAAGTATCAACGAGTTTTGCAGATAAATTTGGGCAGTATTGGTTTTTCCGAACTTCACAGTATGTTATGTTCGAAGGGTATTCGCATCGTTAATTCTTACTGCAGATCACAGACGATTTACCATTACCTTAATGAAAATAACAGGTACAGTTGGAGTCAAATCTTTCAGAATTCCTTCGGCTATCAGAGATGTCTGCGTATCCCAACGTGCTCCTGCAAGCATAAAAAAGAATTTGCAATGAAATATAAAAGGCGATAGTAAAAAATTGGAGATGGCTGCGTGTATTCGGGATCTTAGGGGTCGTTATGCAACATAGAAACAGGCATTTTTGTCGCAAGTTTGAAATCCCACTGGGACTGATTTGCACACCACATGATAACGTGTAGTGTTTCCAATTCGGGGCAAACCCGGGTTTCGGGTAGCTGAGAAACGAAACCCGGTTTTTTTCGGGTTTTGAAATGAATGTGATTTTGAGCGATAAAAACTCAATATCGTTGTGAAATTACTACTGTTAGCCCTGCGCAATTTATTAGAGAATTGTTAATTAAGTTAAGCACAGTTTTTCAATGATGTTTATAATACTGACGCATGACAATCAAAGCAAACTTTCATCATTCAGTCTGTTTCTGAGTTTGTGACAAATAGTTTGTGACACATAGTCCCGCTGAAAAAGCCCTCTCTGGTTCAACTGTGGGCTTGATTGTAATTAATTAAAGGTTATTTGGCCTCTTTTACGTAGCCTCAAAAAGACTTATTTCCTTTATCAAAATTTGTGATCGGATCTCTTCCTGTGCCGNAATAGTTTTGTGGTCTTCACTCTCATGGATTACATGGATTCTGTGCTTTGATTTCAAATGGCTGATCAAACTCCCAGTTCTTGAACCACCTCTTTTTGTATAACGGAGTACAAATTGCACTTTGGTGTTGGTTGAGCCTTATTGTAAAAAGAGTGGCTCTAAGCTTGGAATTTTATTTAATTATTAACATCTTTAAACTGGATATGTATGATTAAAAATCTACTTAAAGTCGCATCCAAAGGAAAGCCAAATATTTAGTAGAAAGTTATTGCAAACAGAAAAGAAACGAATCGATTTTACAATGAATCATAGCTTGCATATGAACTAAAACAGGGGCCAGCAACTTTTCCCAAGTCGCGGGCCAAACACAAACTCCACAAGGTATGGCGAGCCGTACTAATTTCAATTCCGTTCCCTTTGCTGTTGTTAAATCTTGGGGATTTATGGAATTTTAATCAGATTAACTCCTGATTTTCATGTTTCACAACGAAAGCCCAAAACGCGACATACGGTACATTTATAGCACAGTGCGGTATCTCATAAGCATGACAAACAAGATGTTGCAAGGAGGGCAAATTCGTAAAATATAACACCACTAGATGGGCCATACAGTTAATACAACTTGTTGAAAGAGACTGCGGGTCGGATGATTTTGCTTGGCGGACCGCGTCCGGCTCGCGGGCCGCAGGTTGCCGACCCCTGAACTAACATATAACAGCTTATAAATGAACTAATTAGTAACTATGAAACTATGGCATAGCTTTGAAGAACTACTTCATGTGGTTATTATTTTAATGAGGTTAGCGAAGAGACTAAAGTTCGCGTTGACACTCAGTATGTGCAAAATGACGTCACGATCCGTCAAAATAGGTCAACTGAACGAAAATATAAACGGACCAACAACGAACCTACGGTGGTCAACGAGCAAAACCCGCGCCGCGTGCCTCATGATAGTAGTAGAAAGTTCATACGTACTAGGTTGGCCGTTACACGCACCAACCTGCAGCTTCAGTGTTATCAGAATTACTAACAATTGAATGCAACAACAATTCCATTTTTTTAATTACCCGGGTTTGGTAGTTGAAAAAACCCGGGTTTCGCGTAGTAGAAAATAGCCAAAAAAACGGGTTTCGGGTTCGGGAAAACCCGGGTTGGAAACACTAATAACGTGCAATTTCTATTAGTCTGTATCCCAGCCTCGACTAAAAAAACTACATTTAGTGTGAGAGGGCTGGTTCCTGTGAACAAGAACATGACGAGCGTTCGAAGAAATATTTACAGAGTGACAACTGTTGTCTTTAGTCCGAATTTCAATATCTAACTACGGGATATATGCAATACTTGCGTGATAGATGACGTGCTTGTTGCGCGGGTCACGTGGTCCGACAGAACGAGACTTTGTCAAGCACACCAACAGAAACTTATGAATCTGAACTTCTACCACTGTAGGATTAGCTTCAAAAAAATCGATTAGGACTTCAAACCTTTTGTTCGTTGTGTTGATTTAAACTTTGATTAAAATCTTATCATCACTGATTTGATTTATTTTGAATGTGAACAGATAGAAAAAATTGAATTTTGAAGCTTTTCGCACTCGCTGATTATATATCGTATTTTCTCTTGACATTGACATGTTTGAGCAGAACGGTAGGTAATTTCCTTCAACTCCTGTTTTTTACGTATTTAGGTTTGTTGCAGTTGTTACTAGAGGAAGAATCGTGTATTTGTAAGTTAGATCAACGCATCAGCAAGAGACAACAAAAATAAAGCAAGTTTTTTAAAGCATAATGTTGTTAATTTTTTTACGAAATCCCTTCAATATTGGCAATCGCGTGGTTCTGCGTTTTTCTCCCCCATTAGCTGGACGTAGGACTGTCACCGCAACAACGCAGCTCTGAAACGAAACATCTGGTATTTTAACCGAGAAAAATGTTTGCATGAGCTAGCGTTGGTGCAGTCACAACACGATTTTGTTATCGGTGAAGATGCAACTACTGCAAAACTGGTTTTAACAAACACCTAAAATAGGTTATTTTTGCTGTTCTTTTTTTCTGTTGCGGATATACTTTATTTATACATTGGACACTGAAGTACTGAATACAATTATCTAATGACCGCCAAAGCATTCACTGCAGATCTCAAGATAGTTTTTTGGAATATGTGGCTTTGTTCGATTCAATACTCGCAGTAGCTTTGGAAGGAAAAAGTCGGTACAGCCAATATTTTTACCTCTAATATTCGATGATTAAAAAGGCCGCCTGCCTGAAAGTGTTACTTTTTTAAACTTTTGCACAGTTATGTGCTCATAAAATTTCCTTTCCATTTAACAGACGTGAAGGTTTAAGAGAAAATATCAGATCGAACGTCATATGCATTTACGTAAACCTGCTTATAGTCAATCCAAGTTGTTGCTCGCTAACAAAACTTCCACGCGAACTTTTGTCAACACGCGAGTTCGCATGACGTCAGAATAGTACAACACTTTCATCTTCACCGCTCCACAGATCTGTTCATTGCTTATATCTCACAAATACAACATTTCATAGACCGAAAAGTATTCTAAACGACTGGCTGAAATCTACCTTCCATGTACAGGCTGTGAATATACGCTCCCTCTCTCGGTGAGCTGCTGAAGTCTTCTTTGTTTTTCTTGGTGACGTCACACTGCAGGCACATTTTGTCCAGTGGCCACTCGTTCTTGCGAGCCATCGCCTAAGAAATAGACACAATCGGTCAGTGCTCAGTGCGAAATCTGGTTATAAGCTGTACTGAACAATTTTACTGCAACCCAGAGGGATTCGACCACCCACCACGTGCATAAAACAGATTTGCTTTCACAACGACAGGCCAGGCCGAGACAGTTCTGCGCCCTAGGCAAGCTTCAATATTTACGCCCCCGTTATACGTCACACGAAAAAATTCGGGTATGGAACCAAGATAAGCAGATTCCACGCCCGCTGAAGGCTGCGCTCTGGACGGCCACCTTGTTGGCCTAGTGGAAGAGACGGCCTTGCACAACGGACAATGTTATCATCTGAGCATGTTTAGGTATTTTTTAATTATTTTTCAAGCATGTTACAGGACGTTTCTGCACTTAGTGCAACAATTATTTGCGATAGATTATCCAAACCAACCTGCATGATAGCAGTGAGGAAGCTCTGTGGATTGAAGAAGCCCCCGAGCCAAACAGCGGCTGGCAATTGGAAGTCAGACGTCCAATTTTCTAGCTCTTTTATACGTAGAAGCAAATCCACGTACCTGAATCGAAACAAGTTGGAAAGGAAAACTTTAATTGCATTGCACAGCTGGATAGTTCTTTGATATCAAATACATGCCTACGTCATATGTAAGAATGCTGATCAAACAAAAACGTTTCGAAGGTTGGGAAGTAATGAAAAAGTTCGTTTTGAGCAGTGTTTGAACGCAAGATAACTTTATCTCCAAAAAAACAAAAAACTACTGTCATTGTCCTAGTCCTGCGAAGCAAAAATACAAGAAACACTGCTGACGTGATTGGTGGACAACTGCTTATAAAACAGACTAGGTTGTAACATTACGACGTTTCCATAACTTTGCTTTTGATCTCATTTTGCTGCAAACCAATCAAATGCGAGACTGCTTTTTAGTAAATTTCACACCAGCTTTGCGACAAACGTGAAAAGGTGTTTTGTGCGTCAGACAGTTCAAACGATCAACCTTTCCTGCGCTGAATGTACTGTAACAAGTAAATAGAAATTGCGTGAATTATTCCCAGGAAGAGAAACTCATTTCCCAAAGAGGCAAGCGGTAACAGAGGTGGATCATTACATAATGATGGCGGATCATTGCATAATGATGGCAGAGGCGTCACGAGCTGTTTGAGGGACACCGGGGACAAGATTTACTTTTTGTTTGAAAATAGCCAATCATGAAGTCAATCTCTGCTTCAATCACTCCAGAAACGGATTTTGGCGCTGCCTCAAAACGTAACCACTAGATAACGTGTCTTCCTCAACGCCAAGGTGACGACGGTGACAAACATGCCACTTCACGACGTGACATCTTTTTTTTCCCTTACCACTGTTTTCCTGTCACATCGACAAAAGTAGGGGTAGGCGCAACTCAGGTCAAACCTGAATATGTGAATGGCCACCACGGTATAATCGCTGTAAATTTACTTTTCATCAAGAATTTTTTAAAAGCACGTTACTTGACATAGCCTGTTCTCGTTCTATAATTACCATGAAGTCAATCCAGCCATGGACGGATAAGCTTTGGCGGTCCACGAGTCGGGCACCGAATCCAAAAAGAGAGAATTGCCAAGAGCTTCCATAGCCGCTGTGATGGTCAGTTCACCTTTCAAGCCTAAGTCCAAGGTCTTCAGGGAGGACCTACAGAAGAACAACATGAAAATGAACTGCACAAGCTTTTTTTCACTTGGTTTTTCTAGGTAAAATCAAGTGGAGATTTTTTGGTCGAAAAACGTAAGGTGTAAAGCTGCGCTACTCTAATGACACCAGCAAGCAAATACGAAATACGCTGTAACTGCTCTAACCTAAACTCCAAAGCTATTTTCTGATGGTGCAGCGAACTCAAGTTTTTGTGAATTTTTGTTATAAAAAGTATTATCAAACTAGCCTAACATCCACCTCACTGAAAGATAGGATGCAAAACAACAGGTGTGAAAACCTGGAACTATTCCGTTTTAAGTTACTGTATTACAAATAACGCGAATTTGTTCCAAGTCAGTGGTTCCCAACCACGGACGGGTACCGCACCGCGGAATAATTGGTACCGGACCGCGAAATGACTTTCTGTTCAGTTTTATCTTAAACATGCAGCAGCCTTATCTGATGGTTCAAAGTGCTAAATGCATTTCAGCGGTGACAAAACAATACCACCATCAGAGGCTATTCCCGGGTCGCAGTATAAATCGTCAAGCGTTGACCGGTCCACGTTTACAGACGGTTTGGGGACCACTGCGTTAAACAATAGCAGATGCAGAACCGCTTGCATAATCGCAACACTTCGTATTTATCGCGTTTTGTTTGAAAAGTATCACCTTGTTTGTTTTCCTTTTTTGAAAGAAACTGATGGTTGGGTACTGCTGGACAGAGAAAATCACTTGTTTCCTTCGACCACAATTAAAATATATTGGTGTAAAAAGGGAAGCTAGTGCAGTAGGAAGGCTTTAAGCGGGAAGATATCCTGTGGAAGGGCTGATGCCACATCAGTGCATTTGTGTGGTAGTCAAAGACTGCCAAAATAACGTGCGATACATTTATAACTTACCTGATTTCGTTGGTGAGCGTATTCATCCGCTCACATTCCTGGAAGGCAACAACAACATACGGCGTTCTGTCAGCCGGCTCCACCTTGGCCATCAGTTCAACCATGTTGAAGGGCTCGGGCAGCTTCTCGAGTATCTCATCTAGCGTCTGTTTGATCTGGGGAGGTGAAATAATGCTAAGTATGAGCTAAAAAAATGCAAGTCGGTTTCCGTGTGACTTAATTCAAAGTAGGGTTTTCTGCTATGCAAATGACGACGTTTGACGCGAAGATAGTTAAAATAGTTTACCTCGCTATTACAAACGTTTCAGTTACCAAAACATAGTACGGCGCAGGTTTTTTAAAGTTTGACCTTTAAAAGACCGCAACTACTTTATCTAAATACCGAGATGGTCATCAAGCAAGGTTTTCATTTCATTTAGTGACACTTAAAAGCACAAATGTTTCTGTATGCTTTCGAGGAATCAGTCGACTGCCATCTGCTTTCGTCTTTTTGCGATGATTCAAACTTGCACATATC
>JGI24159J19872_10003414_pt1 | contig 19773 bp, 10 predicted proteins | sample Ectturendosymbi4_FD_19872 | JGI IMG/M metagenome (IMG submission 19872) | reverse complement strand
CCCGCTTTTTAGTGCAGCCCGCCAGCCCGCTGCAAATTCATGTTTTCGGTTTGGAAACACGGCCCTCCAGCCCGCCCGGCCCGCCGGCCCTCCGTTTAGTGTTGTCCACCCTACTAGATTGTAAATTTATTTCGCTGCGAAGTGTAGGCTACTGTACAGCAGATTGCAAACAGTGGTACCACTCCTAGTATTTTTCCACTAGATCATCTAGTGTATTTTCGTTTCATCTAGTAGTTTTCGTTTCATCTAAAACGTTTGAATGACAAACTGACCCTTTTATCAGAACAGGCGTATCTGTAGTCACTTCCTTTTGAATGCTGGAGGTACAAACAGCTGCTTTCTGAATCAACTCCCTGCGGTGGAGGTACAAACAGTTGCTTTCTACATCAACTCCCTACGCTGGACGTACAAACAGTTGTTTTCTAAATCCACCCCTACACTGGTGGTACATCCCTACGTTGGAGGTACAACCCTACGCTGGTGGTACCGATGCCGCTGACCCTTACTCTATTAGAACAGTACAAAATGTATAAAAAGTAGTACTTTTAAGTACTGTGGAATGTTAACCTTAAGCATTTGATTGATTGAACAAGTTTCAATTTGGAGCCAGTAGCCATAAGCCACTTTTGCGTTGGAGAACAATTACCAGTAGGCTTATGGATTAAGTAAGCTGCTGTACTACTGTAACAGTCTATTCAAATCGCATACTAAAATAATTTGAAGTGAGTAAAGCATAAAAAAATTTCAAAAAAAGAACTGCAAATTGACTACAGTGCAAAACAACCAATAACAATTACTTTGGAGATTTGCAATCAGCGTTGAGTGTTGCCACTTTGTTGTAACAGAAAACTACTAAATTTCATGATAAAAATACACTAGATTCACAAAAAAACACTAGATTACAAAAACTAACTTGCACGCAGTGAAAATGCCCAGAAAATCAAATGCATTGCAATGCCAACCATAGACATGATTGTGCAACTCATTGTAAACCAGAGACAAATAAAACAGGAGATAGACTGCTCAAATCGCTTGTGTTTGTTTGTGCAACACTACTGTACAGGTCACTGAAACTTTAGATGACCAACAAGTCACTTCGCAGCGGTTTAACTCGAAACATTAAGATTTAATAAGGTAAAATTTCCAATAAATTGCAATTTCACTTTGTAACTAGCCTAGGGATGTACCACCAGCGTAGTGGTTGATTTAGAAATCAACCGTTTATAACTCAGCGTAGGGAGTTGATGTAGAAAGCAACTTTTTGTACTTATGGTGGTGGCTTAAGAATGCAACTGTTTGTACCTCCAGTGTAGGGAGTTGATTTAGAAAGCAAGTGTTTGTACTTCCAGCATAGGGAGTTAATGTAGAAAGCAACTGTTTGTTTCTCCAGTGTGGGGTACAAACTCTTAGCACATTGTTTGTACCTCCAACGCAAACAATGTACAAAGAGTGTTGCTTTCTAAATCAACCCCTATGCTGGAAGTACGAACAGTTGCTTTCTGCATCAACTCCCTATGCTGGAGGTACAAACAGATGTTTTTTAGATCAACCCCTTTACTGGTGGTAGACAACCCTACTCCTACGCTGGAGGTACAAACAGTTGCTTTAAAAATCAACTCCCTACGCTAGTGGTACAAACAGCTGCTTTTTATATTAACCCCTACACTGGTGGTACATCCCTACGGTGGAGGTATAACCCTACGCTGGTGGCACTGATGCTGCTCACCAGTCCTCTTCTAATACAGCAGTGGCTGTAGATACGCCTCTGGATCTTAAAATTTGAAAACTTATTGTCATATGCCACCTGTGACATAACAGTAACGCATGACAAGAGGGCAGTAGGCTTGGCAGAAACAAACTAAATGTAAAAGTAAAACCCTAACCCTAACAGTAGCCCTAACCTTACCTTAACCTCAGCCAAAAGTAACCTAACACTAACCCCTAAAGGTAACACGTAAGCCTGAAAAAAAGTGAAGAAATAAAAAAGGAAGTCGGCAAGGTAAGAGTGGAACCGAAAACCATTGGCATAGCAGTCGTAACGCATAACCCCTAGGCTACGAGATCCACGCCATTTGAATGACAAACTGACCCTTTATTTGAATTGCATCAGGCCAGGTGTATCCGTAGTCACTTCCTTCTGATAGGCCTGTGTTTGTTCAGATTAACTCTTTAATGTGAAGCCTACGAAAGCCAAGCATTTCGCATTGACAGAAAATGATAGGTTGGTGCTTATGGAAATGCTGCTGGATTCCACGGAAAGTGCATGCATGAGACTTTTGAGAACATTTGCATACCAGCGTAGGACCAACGCATCCATGTTTTCACACCTTAGGAAAAGTTGTGATGACATTCCTACCCTTAGTCAGGAAATTCACAAAAACAACGCAATAAGAAGCTTATAAGATCATGAAAAACAGCTCTTCAACTTCATTTACTTAGTGACACCGTGTGTCTGGTAGGACATACATTCATCGATGGTACTTATTCCATTGTGGTCCTTGAGTAATTTAGGTTATTGTGTAACTTCACGATTTGACTTTTGTAGTGTTGCGATCTGAAAGCCTAAGCGGCAACTAGTGTGCAAAGCTTCACACTGTGGCAGCAAGCAACAATAGAGATCATGCGCCGCAATCACTCTATTACTGCTTGTTTGTGCAACATTATATGGGTATTGTTATTCGTGCACATCCCGTTTGTGGTGAACCACATGTACAATGCAAAGCCAACGGAGAGGTTGCAACAACATCCCCTCCTTTTTACAACAAACCGCACCGATCACATTTCTTTTTGTGAAGGCTGCACCTGGCACGACTTTCACATCTTGGTCACAGCACCATTTTGTTGCGATTGGAAATCCCGAGCAGAAAGTGTGTAAAGCTTTAGTAGGCGTATGTACAAATATTGTTTCCTGCCCTTGCTACTTGTAGTTGTGATGAAATCTTGAATTGTAAAAAATGTATTGCTCTCTGCCTCATCACCCTATTGTTGCTCACCAGCATTCCCACTTTTGGTGAATTTGTCTCTAGATTGGGAATTTCAACATCTTTTAGGAAAATCTGGGGATTTTTTTAGGGAAATTTAATTTTTGGGATAAACCTGCAAAAAGTTATGGGCATGTGTTTTTCTCTGATGTGAAAACCAGGTTGTGATTTAGCAGTTATGGATTCTCGAGACTTGGTTTCGGTCTCAAGACATGTTTGGAGACCATTTTTGAGACTCTCGGTCTTGAAGGTTTCAGGTCTCATCTCAGTCTCAAAGGCTACAGGTCTCAAGACTTTGAATATTGCAAATAAATGATATAGCAAAATATCTATGGTTTAACAAATTTTTGTTTGCTGTATTTGCAGGTAAAAAAACAACCAAAACAGGTTGGAAAAAAGGCTATGAATTTGAAAAAAATTCAACTTAGAAGTGATGAGGATATATTTTTAAAAAATTTTAGCAAAATGCACAAATTTTGAAGTCTCAAGTGTTGGTCTCAGTCTCGATATTCAAGTCTTGGGATTTTTGATGAAGTCTCAGTCTTGAAGTTTTAACGAGGTCTCGATCACGAACATTGCTGCCGCTTCTGATGTTTTAACATCTGATCTGATGTTTTTCACATCAGATCTGATGTTTTGAGAGAAGTTTCTGATGTCTAATGTTTTGGTAACAAATCTGAAGTTTATTGAGCTATTGTTTTTTTCCTAAATTTTCTATACTTTTAGGATGAAATGCAGTTAGATTCATGATTTTTAAGTTTCTTTCAATTTCTCACCCTCATGTGTGTTTGTAATTGTTCCAAACCCAAGAAGGTCTCTTCATAGCTTTGGGAATAATATTTACATTATGNATAAATAACCAACTTATCTATTTAAAACTTGGAGAACTGGCGTACGATATATTCATACTTNAATTTCGACCTGAAAAACAGCAGTTTTCGGTTGCTTTACCAACGCTATAGGTCCTCCGCTGATTGCGCTAGAGAGCTGTTCAAGGGCTCAAACGGATTGGCCAGTCTAGTAGATTACACTCGAAAAAAAAATTTTTGGTTGGGGGGTGCAAAATTTTTGTGACTGACATGATAAGTGAAGTAGTTTTGGGGTCATTTTGACTCATGTTGCCTGGCCTAGAGCCCAACCGCTAGGCCAAAGTGTTTCGCTGAAGTTTTCATTGGAAACTAGACCCGAGTCCGAGTCTTTTGAGCCTTTGATCGACTTTCTAGCGTTTCTGGTTCAAAAGTTATGATCTAAAATAAACAAATTAATTAATTTATGTAATTAACTAATTAGTCAAATATTTTTACTAACTTACATCATAACTTTTGAACCCCAAACCCCAGCAGGTCATCCAAGGTATCAAAAGACTCAGATTGTAGCCTAGTTTCCAGTAAAAACTTCAGCGAAATACTANNNCCTAACGGTTGACGCCCAGTGCCAGGCAAAGTGGGCCAAGGTGGCCTAAAAGTCCTCCACTTATGACGTCACTCACAAAAAAACACACTCCCCAAGCAAAAAATTTTTTTTCTAGTGCAGACTAGAAGACTTGCCGCGTCTTTTGAAACTTTTACCAGGTCTGTAGAGCATTCCAGACCAGAGAAATTCCCACGCAAAGCCATGTACATTTAGGCGTTTTTAGTGGCTGGACGCCAAAGAGTTAATAATGATAGTTTGTTTTGGACTCAACGTGGGCTATTGCACTTTGTTAGGTATTGGTAATAGAAGTGTAGATGATATTAAACTGTAATGTAGAAATCTGATATTGAAAAGGTAACAATCTGATGTTAACATGACTGACAGCAGTGGCAACACTGCTCTTGAAGGTTGTGGTCTCGACTACATCACTGATTTACTGTCAGTTACAGGAAAAAGTAGTAGTACACAATTACATCAAAGTTATATGCTAGTTTCTGTAGAGAAGCGTTAAGCCTATCTGGAATAACCATCATTAAAGAATGCGTCAAAAGTAAACCCTAATCACATTTCAGCAAAAGTACAGCTTTATGGTATGTCATTTTTGCGAAAGTCATGTGATACTGTGGTGTGAAATGTAGTTAGCCTACAGGTATGTATTGGGATTGCATAATCAAAATGTAGCTATTTTGAAATGATCATTGCTATAAGAACTTTTGATGTCCTTTCATCAAGCAGCATAGTGTGTTACATTACACATTTACAACATATATTATGACTTAGGAAGTCTCAAAATAGAACAGAACAATCATGCAATCATCTTCTTGTCCCATAACCCTATTTTTTAGGGTCGTAGGGGCGCCACCGTTAAGGACTGTTGCACCAATTGAGTCCACAATTCACTGTTGTGTGGCAACCATAGGATGAGGTAAATCACGCACAATCATTGGACTAGGTAAATCACACCTCGAGATCCTATAGGTTTGCTGTTGAATTTCTCTATTTAAGGTAGATGAAAGTGAAATACTGATTTGTGCAAAATCTAGGGAATTTTTATGAAATTTTGGGAATTTTAATTTTTAAGCTCAACTTTAGGTAATTTTTAGTAAATAATTGTGGGAACCCTGTTGCTCACTTCCTTCACATTCTATGTGCATTCTTCACCTGCCCATCTGTACATACCTCAACTCTTCACCCATCCCATTGCAGCTTGCCCACTATATCTGTGTTACGATAATGTCTACTGTGTATTTGATTCAACATCTGTGTTTTGGTAGTACTGTATTGTTTTAACTTTATTATGCCTTTGGGCTTGCCACTTGCATTAGTTGAATGTACAGATGAGCAGGTGAAGCAAGCACATAGGTGAGAGAAATAAACAACAATAAATGAGAAATACAACAATCAAAATAGAGCATGCAGGACAAACATGGTGACAAAAAACATTTACAGAGACAACATACACAAGGCAAAGAATAATACAATTAAAAGAAAGTATATAACATAATTGTTTTTGGTACATACACAATATTCATCAACATAACACTGATGATGGTGGGCAAGCAATGGGTGAAGATTTGAGGCATGCACAGATGAGCAGTTGAAGCAAGCACATAGGTGAAGAAAGCGAACAGCAATAAGGGTCGTGAGGCAAAGAGCAATGCAATTAGAAACATGTCATTTCATTACAACAACAAGTATCAAGGGCAGAAAACAATGTTTGCACATACAAATCGTGAAGAAATAGAAATGTACCCACGGACCACAATGGGGTGAGTTCAAAGACAAACATAGAAAACAATCAAAGCAAGGATGCACAAACTTTGAAGTCATATGCATAACAACATAATCATTTATATAACACAGGTGAGATGATGATGGGCAAGCAATAGGTGAAGAGTTGAGGTATGTTGTACAGATTAGAGTCCTGCATGGGGTAGGTTAACCAGCACAGGTTGTGGGTACCAGCATTTGCAGGTCGGGAACCTGCAGAGCTATGCATGTGGGTGCGGGACAGGCACGAGTTGAACTTGGAGTGGGGCGGGTCAGATGTGAGAAATATTGAATAAATTGCCAAGAATGGTTGAAGATGTTGCACAAGTTTTTAGTGTTGTCAGACACACAGCGACAAGTGCAGATATAGCAGGGGCTCTCAAACTTTTTTTTTTTAATACGCAACGGTCCCTTAGCAACTTTTTTAATGGCTCACGGTCCCCTTTAAAAATCAACACAAATAAACACGAAGCAACTCGTTGGTTTTTTATTGTATTAATGTGACGGGTGCACTTACTTCTGTGCTATCAGTTCGGCTATGTTTGGTTCCATTTTGGACAACGCAACCCTCATATCGTGAATCGCATCCAACTGAGAACCCACCTCTTTATTTGCATCCTATATAATGCCCACTTATGGCAAGCGTGACTGTTTGGTTCCAGAATATAGGCTATCATAGCTCCAAATTGTGTTTGTTAAGTTGGTTTGGAATAATAAGTTGTCCAAAAATTTTATGTTACACAAAATTTTTTTCTTCAGAAGCGTCATGTTGATTTTTTGGAAGGTGCTTCGTGGTCTCCAGAAACTTGTCTCGTGGACCCCAAAAGGACCGCAGACTTCAGTTTGATAACCACTGAGATATAGGGTGAAAAAAGTGCAGGTGGGACAGGTGTAGGGTAGGTGTGGGTTAAAAGTCTACAAATGCAAGGTGAGAACGGGCAAAATTTTCATATTCCTGCATGCAGTGTCTAAACGACCACATCCAGTTTTGATGTTTTGAAGGACTACAAAACCCTATCAAACAAAATTTCTAATCTCAAGCCTAAACCAAAACCTTAATCTAAGACCTTAACCCTAAATCTAAACCCTTGTATAGTTCTAAAAACTTTTTTAAAAAGTGCATCAAAAGCGCTTCCAAAAAACGATTGTGAAAACATATATTCTGACCTAATACCATCAAAAATGGTAATAGCTCTACTTAGTACAGTGAAAGAAAAGTGGACAATCAACATACGTCAACATATGCAAAGAAAAAATTGGAAAAGCAAGCAATGTATCTCAATCAAAAATAGCAAATGAAAGGGGACCATAGCAAACATGAATGAAATAATCCCAAGACATTTTAGTTGAACAACATTCACCAAGATATATTACAGAAAAACAAATGTTAAATCATATGTGTAACAATAATTAACTTAGCATAACACAGATGATGCTGACAAAGCAATGCGTTAAGAGTGCAGGTATGTACAGATGAGCAGGTGATGCATGTACATAGTGGAAGAAGTAAGCAACAATAAGGGTTATGAAGCATGAAGCAATATGATAAACACAATGCTGCAAAGCAAAAGCATGTAATAAGAGCAGAAAAATGATTATCCATACAAATTGTGAAGAAGTACTATAATTACTAATTATCCATGGATGGTAACAGAGTACCATAATTGCATGTATGTCCCACCAAGCACATAGCGTCACCAAATGAGGTTGAAGAGGCAAAGGTATAAACATATTACAAAATGTTTAGCAGTAAACAGTAATCCAATAAGTGCTGGGTACGTGAAAAACAAAATAAGGTCAGTTGATGAGTAGAGTTTTTAGTTCTAGAAGGTAGTAGGAAAGCCATGAAGCAACCATGGTTAGAACTGAACTGACGACCTCTCACATAGCAGAAATAGACTTTCCAGCTCCACCAGGCTCATTGAACTGCTAGTGCTGGTGTCACAAACTCAGTGTTATATGTGGCACAAAGCCAGATACAGTTTTTTTTGTCGTTTGAATGTGAAAAACAGATTTGGTTGTTTAGATACTACCTACCTGTGGGAGCAAGCAAACATTTTCAACTTGCTCATGACTCTGGTACAGATGAACAGGTGAGGTATGTACGTAGATGAGAGAAGTGTCAATAGAGGTTATAAATGAGACAGAAAGCAATGCAGCAACCATGACCATACAGAACAAAGGCACATGGCAAAGGCAAAAAACAATGTTTATCCACACAAATTGTGAAGAAGCAATTCAATTACCCATGGACCATAATGGAGCACCACAGTTGCATATGTCCCACAGTGCACATAGCATCCTGAATGAGGTTGAAGAAGCAAGGGTGGAAACAGACTACAAAATGTTTAAAATTAAAAAGTACTCCACTAAGTGTTGGGTGCATAAAAAAAAAGGTTAGTTGATGATTGGAGTATGGTTCTAGAAATGAAAACATTTCATACTGCTATGACATGTATCCACGCATCACACATATAATGTCAGAGCCATGGCATTGACATAAATCTCCATGATTCAGCTCTACAGAATTGTGGGCTTAGGTAATAAACTGAAGTCAATGTCTGTGAGATACTAGAGGCAAATGTCATTAGGTTTGCCTAAAGTCTTGTATTGCAGCAAGGGTGCTCTTTAAAAGTACAATTCTGAACATTATTCTGATGTAGATCATTAGAAGCAGATGCATAGGGCTCCTATTGCTATTCAGCTATTTTTTAGATAGTCTTTTGGTGAATGGGGTCACATTAAAAGCAGGGCTACTGGAAGGCTGTATATCTAAATAAAAAATCAAATTTTGGCAGGCTGCGCAACAGAATGGGGTTTACCTCAAAGGATGGCTGGAGGGCTGTATTTCCAAAAAGAAAAATCCGATTTTGGCAGGCCCATGGGGTAGGCAATTGCTTCTTCACTATTTTTCAATGGTTACTTGCTAACACAGTGCAGAACTTTGCACTGTTGCTGGTCGGAGTGGATGTTTATGCCAAATTATATTTTCTCACAATTGTTCTTCAACCCTCATGCAAAAATATTCAACCTTGCATTATCAGCACTATTTACTCTTTGGCCAAAATTGTAATCTAAGAACGATGTGTATGTGGTTTTCCCTAAACATTTCACACCTTGGTTGCCAGCATACGAATATATCGTACTTGGAAATCGGCCTGAAATCAAGTATATTTCGGGTAGCTCTTCAGTGGAATAGAGTTGTTCAAACCCTCAAAAGACTTGACAAGTCTTTGAGTCTGCAATGAAAAAAAATTGTGGCTTCCAATTTTGTGTGTGACGTCATAAATGAGCTAAGTTTTTAGCCATTTTGGATCATGTTACCTGGCCTAGGGCGCAACCGCCAGAGGGAAGTATTTTGCTCAAGTTTTCATTGGAAACTAGGCTAGAATCTGAGTCTTTTGAGCACTTGATTGACTTTCTAGCGTTTATGGTTCACAAGTTATGACCTAAAAACCACAAAGTTACCATTTAACTCTTTTGCATCCAGTAGGCTTTGAGGTTTTCGTGCCAAAAAAAGCATATTGCACATTTCTTTGTGCGAGGTGCTGAAAGTGTTAGAGAGCTGTTCAAGGGCTCAAAGGATGCGGCAAATCTTCTAGTCTGCTCCAGAAAAAATTTTATGGTTGGGCGGTGTGGATTTTTTGTGAGTGGCGTCATAAGCGGAGGTCTTTTAGGCCACCTTGGCCCACTTCACCTGGCCCTAGGCCCAAACCGTTAGATAGATGCTAGTATTTCGCTGAAGTTTATATTTGAAACTGGGCTACAATCTGAGTCTTTTGATACTTTGGATGACTTGCTGGGGTTTCGGGTTGAAAAGTTATGATCTAAATTAATAAGAATATTTGACTAATTATTTAATTAGATAATTATAAAATTTGTTTGTTTTAGATCATAACTTTTCAACCAGAAATGCTAGGAAGTTGATCAAAGGTTCAAAAGACTCAGACTCGAGCCTAGTTTCCAATCAAAATTTGTGCGAAATACTTTGGCCTAGCGGTTGGGCCCTAGGCCAGGTAACATGAGCCAAAATGGTCTAAAAATGAATGTATATATGACGTCACTCACAAAAAAATCTGCAACCCCAACAAAAAAATGTTTTTTCGAGTGCAGAGTAAAAGACTTGCTGAATCTTTTGAGGCTTTGAACAGCTCTCTAGCGCAATCGACATGGAGCTATGGTGTTGGTAAGGCAACCGAAAACTGCTAGTTTCAGGCCAAAATCTTGGTACAATATATTTGTGGACTGACTCTTAAAGTGTTAAGCTAGAGAGCTGTTCAAACCATCTACCGATTCAGGAAATCTTCTAGTTTAGATTCAAAAAATTTTTAGTTCTGCGTGTGTGGTTTCTTGTGGGTGATGTCATAATGGGGCATGTTTTCATGCTGTTTTGGCTAGGGTTACCTGGCCCTGGGCGCCAACCAAGGAGCCATTTTTTTGGCTCAAGGTTTTTTGGAAATTAGCCTATGATCCGAATCTTTGGAACCCTTGATTGGCTTGCTAGCATATCAAGAGCCAAAACTACAGTTCAAAAACAAAAATTGGGTAAAATTCAAGTCCCACAAAGGTAACCTTGGCCATTTCAGCTAAAGGCCATAACTCATCAGCCGATTGAGCTAGAGAGCTGTTCAAGCCCCCTAAAAATAGGGAAAGTCTTTGTTGTAATATAAAAAAAAAAATTAAAGTTTTGCATTTCAGGTTGTTTGTTGATGATATCATAATGGGAGTAGATCGGCTAATGATGTCATCAAAAAACTTCAAAACCTATCCCAATAATGACATCATCAAACAAAAACCCAAAACTTAAAAACGAATTGAATTTAAAACACAAGACTTTCCTGAGTCTTTAAAGGGTTTGAACAGTTTTCTCGCTCAATCTGCTGCTGAGTTACGGCTAGGCATAATTTGCTGAGAAAGGGCAAATCATATTTTCCATGACACTTCTTTATTTTTGTCAAAACTTGGGTTTGGAGCCTATTTTAGCTCCAGATATGCTAGAAAGCCAATCAAGGGCTCTAAAGACTTGGATCATAGCCTAGTTTCCAAAAACACTTGATCCAAAAAGGTGACTAGTTGGGTTGGACTGGCCCCCAGGGCCAGGTAAACTTGGCCAAAAAGCAAAAACATGCCCCCATAATGACATCACCCGCAGAAAACCCAAAACGCAAAATTTTTTTTAAATCTAAACTAGGAGACTTCCTGAATCCATGAAGGGTTTGAACAGTTCTCTAGCTCAATCGGCTGGCAAGTTTGGTGAACACCATGACTTAACATTGCAAATCGGCAAAAACAGTGGGGCCTGCGGGATGTGATGGAAAACCACCCAGTACTAGTGGATATCGCCATAGGCAATCCACCCAGTACTGAAAGTGTTAAACAGTCTTGCTTTTCTTAAATAAAAAAGTTGTGATCAGATAATACTAAGTTGTTTCATGCTTGTGATCATCGAAAATGTCCTATCAAGGCAAACACAAATTAGCATTTGATGTGATAACAGCAGTTCATACTGGGCTGAAAGTACTTTTTAACTTCAGAGTAAGTCATATTCCTTTGATTCTGTGATATGTCATGAACATACCATGAACATCTGCAATGCCCAAAGAAGAATGTTTGCTGAAATAGCTGCAACAATCATAGGTTAAGAGTATAACAACTAAGACTGGGTGTGCAAATGTTTTGAAACGTTTGCAATATGTCGTTGATATCATTTTCATTGGTCGTGATCTTTATTATGTGCTGATTTTGTAATACAAAAATTGGTTGGAAGAAATATGTATGAAGTGTATCTCTAATTATAAATTGGATTTGCACAAAGTACATTGCATTTTAAGATATGCTAATCAAAGACCTAAAACTCTTGTCCCACTTCTTCAGAAATTGATTTCTTATGTCATCATCATTATGCTTAACACTTTGGTGTCCGGCTGAAATCAGGAATTCTCGTGCCACAACAACCGGATCCCACGTGGCTTTGCGCAGGAATTTCTGCGATCTGGTAAGCACTACAGTCCCGGTCAAAGGCTCAAAAGACGCGGCATTGGTTGCAGATTTTTTGTGAGTGACGTCATAAGTGAAGTAGTCTTTGGGCCATTTTGGCTCTGTTACCTGGCCTAGGGCTCAACCACTAGGCCAAAGTATTTTGCTGAAGTTTTCATTGGAAACTACGCTCGATTCCAAGTCTTTTGAAGCTTTGGTCGACTTTCTAGCATTNCTGGTTCAAAAGTTATTATCTAAAATAAACAAATTAATTAATTATNNGATTAGTCAAATATTTTTATTACTTTAGATCATAACGTTTGAACCCGAAACTCCAGCAAGTCATTCAAAGTATCAAAAGACTCAGATTGTCACCTAGCTTCCAATAAAAACTTCAGCGAAATACTACCATCTAACGGTTGGTGCCCAGGGCCAGGTAACAGAGCCAAAATGGCCCAAAGACTACTTCACTTATGACGTCACTCACAAAAAATCCGCAACTCCAACCAAAAAATGTTTTTTCGAGTTCAGACTAAAAGACTAGCCGATCTGTTTAAGCACTTGAACAGCTCTCTTGCAAAATCAGCGGAGGAGCTATAGTGTTGGTAAGGCAACCTGAAACTGCTGGTTTTAAGCTGAAATCTATGTACGATATATTTGTAGGCCGGCTCTCAAAGTGTTAAGTATGAGGTAACACCAAGTTGATATTACCAGGTAGGAGCATTTATTTAAATGCTTTTTTTCAGGATTCACCTTGGAAATTTGTTTCAATGTAAAGTAAAGCAAACACAATGGCCTGCGGCATAACACTTAAACGAACAGCTCATTTTGATCTTTTGAGTGAGGCTGGCAGTTCTACTTTAGGTAATAGTACTGCCATTGACTATTCCCAACCATGCCGTCAAAAGCGAAGACGTCTAATTTCCTCATCTGGTGCTGCTTCTCCATTTGAATCCACAGCTTATGACAAGCCAACACATTCTATGCACAATTCTTTACCTTACTCCAAAGTGGAATCTGAAGTCTCCAGCAAATCACCTTTTGTGCTTGGATCTAACAAAGTGTGCATGTCATCTGGTGAGGCTGTTGTTGCTTGTGAAACAAAAGTATGTTGCAGTAAACCAGTTATTTGTGGTTCTGATTAAAGCTCTGTGCTTAGCAGATTATTAACACTCTTGGGCAATGCGGTGCTTGTACATGTTCACAGATTGATAGTTGATACAATGGAGCTACTACATTGAATGCTTACAGCAACAGTGTAGAACTTGCAGCCTTCGATAATGAAATTTGCAGCCGTCCACATGTAATTTAAAAAATAATATTTGGCAGCTGTGCTGGCATATATTGAAGCAAAACAAACACAAGGCAAGAAAATCAATCGACAGGATAGGATGCGTAACAATCTGGATGGTGATGTCACAGAGAGCTATAGAATGAATATGCAATTTATGTTTGTAAATGTAAATGACATATACCGGATACAACCTATTATTTAATTTGACATATCTCATAAATATAACTTGAACTCATTGACAGCCATACTTCATGCAAAGCAAAGTAATGCAGCAGGCAATGGCAAAAGGTTGTACACCCCTGGCTTATAGGGATGATCTGGTTTTCATTGTTCAGATCTTCTACATATTTTGGTAGAAAACTGTTTGTTGTGCACCTTGCTACCATAGGCTGTAATAACATTGCAGGGTTTTTTGAAGAGAAGGTTGTTTAGAATGTTGTACCATTGTGCCAAGTGGTTGCTGCCAAATATGCTCCAATTATTTGATTCTTTAAAAACCTGCAAAACTATTGCGTTATTAACCCATTTGACTCCGGTGTACGAAATACTCATACTTCGAAATCCTGCATTAAGCTGCTAATTTTGCGCATTTTGCAGCTCCATAACTTGCCAGTCGATTGTGCTAGAGATCTGTTCAAAACTTCACAAGACTCGAGTCCTCAATGATAAAAAATTTTTTTGGTTTTGGGTTTTGGGTTTTTTGTGAGTGATGTCATAAGTGAGGTAGGTTTTTGGCCACTTTGGCTCATGTTACCTGGCCCAGGGCCCAACCGCTAGACGGGAGTATTTTGCTCAAGTTTTCATTGGAAACTATCTTGAATTTGAGTCTTTTTAGCCTTTGATCAACTGTCTAGCATCTCTGGTTGAAAAGTTATGATCTAAAAGCAACAAATCAATTTAGTATCTAATTAGTGGTTAAATTACTTATTTTGTTGTTTTTAGGTCATCACTTTTGAACTGAAAACCCAGCAAGTCATCCAAAGTCTCAAAAGACTCAGATTTTAGCCTAGTTTCCAATAAAAACGTGAGTGAACTACTACCATTTAGCAGTTTGGGCCTAGGGCCAGATGAAGTGGGCCATAAAGGCCTAAAACTATCCCATTTATGACATCACTCACAAAAAATCCGAAACCCAAAACCAAAAAATATTTTTTTCATTGCAGACTTGAAGACTTGTTGAACAGTTCTCTAGCACAATCGCTTGGCAATTTATGCAGTTGGCAAGATACGTGCCAATTGCTTGATTTAGACTTAAACATACCATCAGCGAAGGTGTTAACGCTTTGCGTGCGTAGGAGCGACAATGCGTGTCATTACATGTATGTCCACGGCGTGCATAAAGGAGTAAACCCACATCATAAAACACACGTCAAAAGTGCCACCACAGGCATTCATCTACAATTCGCATTGATCATGCAGGCGATTCATGGTTGGACTGAAGCACTTGCGATGCATTTTTTCTTGTTGAAAGAGCATTGCACAACTCAGAGAATAAAGATATAAGAAGAGGAGCAACCTGCGAGAATATGTGGTGTTTACCACGAATCATTGCTCAGATAAACTCGTTTCACATTGAAATCCAACGTGGTTGCTTCGCAGTTAGCCCAGTACAGTTAAGCTCTTGTGGTTATTTTTGTGCTGTTAGACTAATATTTTAATTTTTCAGGTAAAACAGTGTGTATTTCTACATTCAAAAATGAATAGTATGAGTGCTGAGCGTCATTCCAGCAACAGCCCGAACAAAGGGTCTCAGCGAAGGTGCAAATTGTGCAGAAGGCGTGGCAAACGCTATGCTGCATGTGGGACTTTGCATGATACCATGCTTCAACAAATATCACTCCCTGAAACATGTGTAATTTACAATTACTTGCCTTTCATGTGTCATACCAGGATTGGTTGTTGGCTTTGGCGTCTCACATTTCATTGTTTTATTTGGCGTATTACAGTTCTTTGTATTATTCACCCACACTGCAGGCAAACAAAGCGATGATTTCTGAAGTTTATTCTAAAAATTTGCTGCAAAAAAACAGTTGTATTAAAAACGCTAACCTGGTTTCAACAAATTCGTTTGGAAATGATTTAGCAAAGTGTTCTTCAAATAAGATCTACGAATCAGAGAGCTACAGTTGTTGCACTGTAATACGTCGCAGTGACGTTGCTAAAGTCCGAAAAGAACATCAGTTCAGGAGGTACAAATTGACTTTCTTATAATGTTTCAGATTTTTTTGTAGCACCTGTGGTTCGTAAGTTATAGTCACAAATAAATCGAAAGAGACAAAGCATTTTGCAGCCAGACAACACTTCACGCGCTACGCAACTAATTGCCGGCAGACACGACCTGCTTCGCAACACCGTTTCGCATATTATGGTATGAGACATGAGCAGATAGCTCAGCACGCAATGTGTTAACGTTTTTCTTCAAGATTTTTTAATTGATATTCATGATAATTAGCAATTGAGTGATTAGCAGTGTGAATAAATAAACAAACAATTCACTGTGCTTGATGTCTAGTCTAAGAACACCTTTATTGGTCCAGATTCCGGAAACAAATCTGTTTGCGTTGGCATTCAGACACATTTTGCATGTTTTCAGCTTGCAAGTTAAATGAAAAATGTTCTGGGCACACTTTTTACGATTCATGTGTCTAGAAACCATGCTGTTAGCTGTGAAGTGCAGACACCTTTTGGAAGTTTTCCTCTTGCTAAGTTTCTAAAGAATGCTCTTGAAACATTTTCGTAGTTTACATGTCTGGAAACAAATCTTATTTGTGATGATGTTCAGACACATTTTGTACGTTTTCGGCTTGCAAGATTTTCTGAAAAATGTGCTGGGAACATTTTCACAATTTATGCATCTGGAAACAAAGCTGTTTGCTGTGCAGGCTTGCAGTCACAGGGGGGCATTCTAGGGCAGTATCTCCCAAATTTTGTTGTGCCAAGAAAAATGTTTTAAACATATAACAAAATAAAAATCTTGCCACCCCAACCGTAAAACCTGGCTACGGACCTGTTGATGTGGCGTTCAGACACAAACATTCTTTCCAAGTTTTGTAAAAATGCTAATTTTTGAAGGAAAAGGTGGACAGTTTGGGTACTGCTCATTTCATTTTTGTCTTCAGATGAATGTGATGACTGGTCCTGTTTGAAAAAGTAAAGATGTTTTTTCTTTTTTTGGCCATTCATCAAAGATAGTGTAAGAAATGTATGTTCATATGTCCTCATTTTTCTTTTGATCTTGACGGCACTTTTTGGACACCAGCCGACCTAAAAAAATCTTGGGAAACACTGGAGTCAGATAGCTTTTATTTTGGTTAACTTAAGAATATAAATGGGTATATGTAAGCGTTTCAAAGATTTTGTTGAATGGATATAGGCATTCAAAACAACATTGCTGTGTATTGTGATTAACATGCAAACTGTTTGGGTATGTGATATCGTTTTTCATTTCGAAAAACAATATTAAAATCAATATTTTACTGTTGTACTATTAGTATATGTGATGAAGCAAGGATTGATTCATGTCAGTGCTACTGATTTTCCCTGCTATGGCAAAATGCAACATTACTGATGTCTATTTTACAGAACAAGTTGTAAAAAGTGTGTATGAAGAATATCGTCGGATGAAGCGAAGACGTCTTCTGAAAAAGCCTCATGAAACAGAGCTAACAATAGGTATGCAAAACTTTCATGAGCTTTGTGCTGTATGCTTAACCACACTAAACAGGATGAAAACCAAGTAATAACTATAGACCCTAACTGTGGTGGAAATCACCTTGGACTTGGTGTTTTGAACATGTTACATGTTTTAAATGATACTACGTTTCTTTAACAGTGGAATGCCTTGAACCATTGAAAATGTTTTTGGAACATTGCTCAAGGGCTGAGTCAGCTGACTCTGCAGTGCATCAAGTGTGTAACTTTTTAGTTATAGTTATATGCTAACATTCTGATCAAGTAGTCAGAAATCACTTTCTATCTGGATTGAGCTGAATTGAGGTCCACTTGAATTGTGAAGAAATTGCTTTGTAAACATGGTTTTCCTGGGAAATATAGTGATATGTACAATTTTGCTTCAGTATTTTGTGACAAACTAGTTGCAAGAAAAACTTAAATTTTGAAATTACTTTTTAAAGCTTTATTGAATATTGAGCACAAGCAGGTCCAAACCCTTGTAACATGCCTTCAGCTAGTAATTTTAAAGAGCATCAAAAATTGTCTGATGCTAGATGCAACAGAAAAGTGTCAAGAGTGAAACACTTGCTTGGGTATTTGATGAAGTTTAAATTAATCAGGCTTCGCTGAACTAAATTCAAATTTGTAAAAATTGTAACATTTGGCAATATGGCTTGGTATAATATTTTTTTGTTCGTTTTCCCTGTTTTAAAGCAGTTGTTATATTTTGTTTTTTATTGAAAAACTGGACACCATCTGCAATTTAAGATGCATGTTAATAGTGAGTAATACTGGTAGCAAGTTTTTAGATATGTTTTTGTATGTTCATAATTTGCCATTTAAAACTGGTGTAATTTTAGTCATGAAGGATACTAAACTAAAGGTTATTTTAGGTGGGTCTTCCCCAAATGCAAAAGACTCATTTCAGCTTGATCCTTCAGATCCCGGTACTGTTGTTCATTCTTCCAAATGCAACACTGATGCACCGTTGCTTTCACTAAAGCAGGTATTATTGATATAAGAAATCTTATGCATGTGTGGTGTACTTCAGTGTATCTGTAGAAAAAAATTATTACACATTTTTTGTTTTGGTTGTTATTATTTTGAAAATCTGCCCTGACGTTCCTGAATTATGGTATGATCTTACGTAGGGGTCGCTGTTATGACAGAACCTATTAGCAAATAAAGCCTTCCACTCAGCTTTAATCAACTAAGAAAACATCTGTAATGCACAAAGTTAATCAGACAATAAACGCAGCAACCACCCGATTGGAAACTAAACAAGATCTGACAGTGGGACTCACGTTCGACACTAACGTGTAGGCAAGGCAATGCAATGCAAAGTGGCAAGTGACCAAACAACCATGAATGGTGTAATCAGAAAAAGGTGACAGCAAGCGTATAGATCGTCACGACTGGCAATCTTTTTGCACTATGGATAGGCATACCATATTTTTGTTACTGAAAACCGGGACGCTTCAGAACAACGAGCCTAATCAGATAAATGTGGTCAATAGCTTACTTGGAGTATGTAGCTATTTTCGATTCCTACAGTTAAGACACCAAGAAAAACTAAAATAATACATTTTACCAAGAAACAAAGCAATGTTCAAGCATTTGCAAATTTTCTTATTCGCCAATAATACTTTTCCGCAGACAATATTTTCTTCAAGAAGTCTTTGTTCGATTTTATTTTCTCGTAGAAATCACAGCAGGAAAAGCCAGTATCAAATTGCCTTGCAGATAAGGGCTTTTACATTATGCTTCTATTATCACTTATCAGACCACATGCTATTCATACTTCTTGACTGAATGCAAAACCGGGACTTTTTGGTTGACTGACCGGGACGCCGGGACAAAGCCTTCAAACCGGGACTGTCCCGGCTAAAACGAGACGTATGGTATGCCTAACTATGGACCGGTTTAAACCTGGCATGATTTTGCAGATTGGTCCCCACCTGATTTTACGTGAAACGTGATTATTCAAGCATCACCTAAGTCTTTCCACAATACAAAACGCACCTGTAGAACAGATTTTTATGTGTTTTTGAAGATACTAGTCTCCACACAAGTGCAGAGTTAGAATCAAATAACAAAATTTTAATAGGAAATCGATTTAACATAACACTACGCATCGTCAGTCGCACAACCTGCAAGCGAAGTCTACGGAAAGAAGTCCTTTCTCAGCAAAAAATCAGACACTTTGAGATCTTACTGAGTATATATTTCGCCTACGATGTAGGCATCATCAGCTCTGCGAAGTGCATGAAGTATAAACAGAATAAAATAAAACAAAACCCACAAACAGTAAAGTTACCGATTAAGAAAATCTAATTAAAATTGGAAACCCAGTTGCCCACTTAACATTGGAAAGGAAAAGGTCACAGTAGGAACAACTAACCAAAACAAACTAGCAAGTGTACAGTGACGTAACAAACAAAATAACAGTTCAGTAGGTTACACAGGATGCGTAAGTGGNGTAGGCNAATGTGCTTGCAAGAATTCATTGACGCAGCCACGCGGTGGGTCTACGGATGGTCGCGACTGGTCACGGGCCATAAAGAAGCCGAAGCAGCGGAAGTAAAACCATCCCAAAACCTTCCGTTACATAGCAAGACTGCGTTAAACCCACACAAAATTCGACAACAAAAGCCAAATCAATGAGCA
>JGI24159J19872_10003413_pt1 | contig 19775 bp, 16 predicted proteins | sample Ectturendosymbi4_FD_19872 | JGI IMG/M metagenome (IMG submission 19872) | reverse complement strand
TTAACGCGTAGTACTTAGCTCTGAAACAGTCGCTGAGTGATAGTTCGGCGCTGTTTGTAAAAGAACTGTGATGAAGATTTGAGAAGAGGTGTGATTGATGATTGGCTGAGTGGCCTGTGCCACTGAAGCTGGCAAGCCGGGTTCCAATCCCGGCCGGGCCAGGACGGAAAACTTGAATACCGGTACTTCGGGCCTGTCCAGCCCCGTGCTTGGTGCAAGGAAACAGTTCGCGAGCTGAATCGCCACCAGCGCCGTGCACCAGTATTCACTGCCGTGTGGTCTCCGTCGCTGAGTAAGCGAAGATGGCCGCCGCAGACCACTCGAGACACTCCAAAGCGATTATAATGAAACTCTCTTTGATTAAGACAATCAGCCCAATAATCGTGACACAAACCAATCAGAGACGCATTGTCCTTAGTTCACTTAAAATCGAACGGCCACTGTTTCCTTCAGCGCATATAGTGGCAGGTTGCGTTAAGGAGGTAAAATGCTGCTGTTCGCGTCGAGCCAGTGGCGTAGCCAGCCCAAAATTGACGGGGGGCAAAATGTTTGGTTTTACGCGAACAACAGCATTTTGTTTGGGATACCGCCTCTCAAAGCACAAAATGACTGGATATTGTTAATAATTTAGGGGGGCCGTGACCCCCTGACTACGCCTAGACGCATCAAGCCAGGACGAGATGAGACGTCACCGAACCGGCGACTTGCCGCAAGGAATAAGGAAAGAGCGTTTGGCAGAAGTTTAACTTTTCCGCAAAACACTCAGCGTCAGTTCAACAGGACTGCGGTTGACGCAGCGTCCTGAACTGCAGGTCGTTTACAAGTGTCACTCAAAGCGAGCCACTCGAAAAGCCAAAGCATTCCTGACAAGAATAAGGGGAGTATTCCAAACAAAGGCCACTCGCGCCGCCGCTCCGGCGAGTGCGTAACCATGACGACGAGCTAAACGACTATTGCATCTTTGCGGCAATGTTTTGAAAATGATCTTGGTTGATGGGTGGATNACTGTCAGGCGAGGCTTTCGCGCTTGANGGACGTGGGGGGTTTGCGTGCGTGTGGGCGAGTGGCGCTGNCGCGAAGCTGATGAACACGAACTTTTGAGTTCATATTGCAGCAGTGGCTGTTACGTTGTTGTGCAGAACCGGAAAACGTATCACGATGAAAGATGGGGAGAAGGTTTGCAAGTCCAATGCCTTCTGCAATCAGCGCAGACACAGTCGTCCCTCACAACGATTCAATCTCAAGTGTTGTTTTCAGAACGCCAAAAAACGAGGAGATAGCGCAACACAGGTTAAGCAAAACTTCCCAGATCTTGAAAAATTTAAGTATTGCGTTTTTTATGCACTTCACGGAAAGATTTTTCAAATATAAGGTTTGCAGCTGTTTGAGTTAAACGAGCCTGCAAAGCGGCAGGTTGTCTATTTGTGATCTCTGCAAAGCGGAGCTTGGAACTCTGAACTCTTGGAAAGTTGTGCAAGGAACACCAACGCAAGACCACTGAGTAAAATTTAATCGTGTGGAATGCTGCTTGGGAAACGTTTGCTGACACTGGAAGCAGTAGCTGTTCGAACACTTTCATTTAAATCAACGGTATTCATCCGCGTAGAGCCACTTCTAATTACTGCAGCACAGCATTTACAAAGTAAGGCACAAAGCGAAACTTCATCAGACACTTGCCGGAAAGATTACAAACAACAATAACAACACTCGTCGTACCTGGGTGGAACCGAGCAAGTGGGACGCCAGGTGAGCGTTGGGGGGCTGGAGCCGGATGTGGGCCCGGACAGAGGACGTGGGCGACCCGGTGACGCTGGTCCGCGTCCGTGGACTGAGCGAGCTCTCGGCGTCGCTGCTTGTACTGCTGGGGGGTGTCGGGGGCAGGTTGTTCTGGGGTTGGGGGAGGACAAACGATAACGATAAAAAATCAGCGAACGGGGCGAAAAAGAACGCGATCGCTTAATCTGTGCGAATCGTAAGCGAGAGAAATGTAAGAGATTTCGATTTTGAAAAAGAATACTGCATACCACTATTAAGCGGCTGAAACGAAAAACTTTGCTAAAACAGGGGCACGCATTAAAGAAAACGATTTGACTGAATAAGCTTCGGCTCCAGATCTAGCAGAGCAGGGTAATGGTGGACGTTGCGAGAACACAGTCCGAATTATATCGGCCAATACTTTCTAACCACTCAAAAACTAAAGTTCTTCGAAATCTTCCTCGCAGTCGACGGATCCCACAACCCAGTTTATTTTCGCACAAAACGTTAGGATTTCGAGCAGTGCTGATTCGCACTGTGACATCATAATGCCGTTGAAAGTTCACGCGGTCTGTTAACGCGTNCTCGTAGATGCACTGATGTTTATAGNGGTCGAAAACTTGTTTATGGCAAACTCAGCGGAACAACCGGTTGGATGAATCAACGCTTAAGCCAAAGCGCCTCAGGACTTTTCTGAGCAATTTATTACAGAAGTCGACAGCAAGGGGAAAAACGACAAATCGACATGTTCTGGAACTACAGCGGATAAACGCATGGGCTCAAGACGCTGGGACGCATCTGGTCAAGAAATGTGCAGAACGGGGATTGCACAAAAACACGTTTTCCGCCGTGGACATGTAATTTAAAAAATATATGTTGTGGCGATTGTGCATGAATAAAAACTCTTTGTCTACCGTACGAGGATACTTAGTAAAAAAACGGTCAACAGACGTGTGGAAGCTACGGTCTGCGCGTGGAGGCAGAACAGAAGCAATGCAAAAATGTAAAAATACCTTGAACTTACTGGCGGTCGTGATTCATAAAAATAAACGTAATGCGGCCGGAAATAGCGAGAAGATTTTGTAGCCCTGGCAGATAAGAAATCAACACCACAGAGAGAAGCAGGCCCGNAGCCAGGTTTTAAGGTTTGGNNGGAAAGACAGTTTTTCAAGAGGGGAAGANTTATTTATTCTTTTAATTTTGTGTGAAGCAAATTTTTCTGGGTACAACAAAATATGGGGGAAATGCCCCCGTGGCTATGGGCTTGCANAGAACACGATTAGCTTAGGACCAACCTGATTGATCTTGACGTAGTGGAACGGTGTCGTTTCTGTTTCTCCATTCTCTGTTTTTATTCGAATTTTCGATATCGTCTGTCCTTCTTGCTGGAGCTTGGACACCTGCGCAGCGAGCAGCACCAGTGTTTCACCGATAAGAATCAAACCGCAGTGCTCAGTCACGAATGTTTTTATTTCACACGCTTTTGAGCGTGCGCGTAGTATTGGCTGTTCGCTAAACCGCGCAAATGTCCGCCCCTGTGTTTTGCATAAACCGCATTATTGTGGCGATGACAATACGCATTGTGAATAAACAATGCGTGACCAGAACAAACGGTTACAGAGACGTGTTATCAATAGCTGGTTTTCGGAACAGCACAGCGGATTTGCTGGATTGGTTCCGGCGCATAAAGGAGCTCAACAACACATAGGTTTGCCACAGCCTGTGCATTCGCCATAACAAGCAACTGCTGTTGCATTAAGTTGCATTACACGGCATCAGAGAAGCTGCTGCACAGAGCAACATTTCGCATAATTCACAAATCGGTTGCTTTTTAGATTTCACGAAAAGATAAAACAATATCAGACTGGGGGCTGGGGGGAGCACAGGAAAAGACTTGATTGAATGGCATTACGACAAACGTTGATGGAGGAAGTTTAAAGGCACTTGGGAACACTTATGAGGAACAATGGCCCCATGGCAGTGATGGACAAACTACGGCCCTCAGACCAAATCCTGCTCGCCAATTCTTTTCAATACTTTAATAAATATCGAGAAAGAAAGCTTGGCGTGGCGGGTTTTCCCTTTGTTTATTTTTGCACTTATTTTGCATATGAAATTATCACCTATATTGTGTTTCAAACACAAATATATTGTCTACTCAGTTGCATCCCTACCTTTTTCTCATGTATGAACCAGTCGTGTTCTATAATGACTTGCATCTGTTTTTTTTCGGCCATTTTCTCGATAAGAGACCGAAATCGTTTTGAAATGATTCAAATGTCTCAGCGAAAAAAAACAACAGATCTTGCATAAGTTTCTTTTAGAACTTGTTTGGCCCTCGGTTTGGTAAAAAAAATAGTTTGTAGTCCCTTTTCTGAAAAGCTTGCCCGCGACTGTCCTACAGTGAGATCAATTCTGATATCACCGACATCGAGATACACTTATATCTGAAAGAACGTTTCTCCTTACTGCGATCTGTAACCAAACACCCTCGGCATCGCCCTCTTCATCGAGAGGCACTTTGTACGCTTGGCGGTGAGTGTGAAGGGTCAACGGTGCGTGGCATTGGCCATTTTTCAGACAAAATACCACCCGAAGCTAAACGGGAAACGCATTTTACGCTCGGCGTAATATACTTGGGCATTTTGAAAGACGCCAATCTTTCAAGACCCGCGACGACGCGGCACGAGGACCTGTCTCAAGGATGGACGACCCACAGGTGACAGCGCTTTGAGCATTGTCTTCTTGCCCAGTGTGGCCGTGAACATAATAAAGTTGCAAGTATAAGCGAACGAAATCGAGGGGTATGGGAAAAAGCATCGTATGTGAGGTACGAAAATAACCCCGACGGCTCTATTGCAAGGTCACGCGAAGGTAGCAGGCAGCGAGACAAGCCTCTGTGTCACGCAACAATTAAACATTCAAAGCCTGCAGCTAAAGGGGGGCGTCATGTTATTTCGAGAAAGCTTATTCGCTTTCCGCAGGTTTGCTGCTGAGACATGGAAGCGGTTCAAATGCTGCGAACGGGTCAGGGTCGGATCCAGCCAGGAAAGTTAGGGGGGAAAAAGTTAGGGGAGTCTCATTACGGGTTCACGGTTGTAACAGAGATGAAGTATGCATCACAACACTGCTGTGACAAAACAATGGACGGCAAAATGGCCTCATATCGCGTATGCTGTCTTCCCAATTGTACAAAATCATGGTGAACAAAGTTACTTTAGTAAATTTTAGGGGGGCGATCGCCCCAATCGTCCCCCTGGACCCGCCCCTGCGAGCGTGTCGTGTTTCTGCCGAGCTCCAACTGGCACGAGCGCGAAAAAGCAAACCGCTAAGCTGACGCTTCTCCAAACAGCGTCCTGGCGTCGACCGCGTACAAAGCTCAGCGAAATCCAGGAAAGAACCCCGGTCGCTGTCGCGTCTGGGCCAGTACACAAACACCTCGCGCGGCGGTTTAAAGGTCGGATCAGAAGGAATAGATTGCTGTCAGGGAATTTCAGACGAACGGCTCGTTTGTTTTTGACCCTCGCGCGCGTGCTCAGTGATTGTGATGCGAAGAAAGACGAGCTCTTAGCGCGCGCGTGCTGTTGCGGAATTACGATTACATGGAAGAAATCTGCTAAAACTTTCGAAAATCGCTTAAAGCGCTTTCGCCGAAAGCTTTAAATCTGCAGCAAGCTGCGCTGGGATAGTTCAAATGCAAAAATCTCAAAATTTTAAACATTTTAAGCTTTTGGCGTTGTTTCGACAACACGCCTGAGTGGAGGGGTGCACGAAACGATCCGAACTTCATTTATTGGATAAGGTTCAAAAGTTGAGCTTTTGCGATGTTGTAACGGTTGGAAATCTACTAAATTCATGGTGAACTTTGCATTCGAACTACCTCAGCGCGACTCACTGCAGATTAAAAGCTTTCGGTTGAGCCGTTCACCGTTTTTTTGGAAGTTTTCAAAGCCATTTTTACGGTAATAGGAATTCCGCATCGAAGTGGTTTTAGAAGTCTCTTCTGCAAGTGCCGGTGAATGTTTTGCGAGGTATTTTCACTCAGCCACCCCAAACTTAGGCATCATGCAGACCCACTTGCAATTAACACTCTTGCTATCGTGCTGATCATCTCTTACGCAATTTCAGAGCTCCTACGTACGTCACGGCGCGCATGCGTTGTTGCGTAATAGAGCACTTGCAATGGCACGATAGCAGCAATGCAACGGGCGCGATCGCGCTGCCGCTGCCAGTGGCGTTAAGCATCAAATTGCAAACGCCAAGTAACTTTTACCCAGCTTCCAGTTGCCACAAATACGAAAAGAACACAATGCCGATAGCAAACAGCGGACTGAGGTGTTTCTCTCCGCATGCAGTTAATTTTAATTATTTTTGTTGTTCAATAAATAAATACAAATAAATACTTTGACGCTGTCACGAGCAGGTTGCTAACATCTTATCCGCTGTCTTAGTTTAAAAACCAGAGTAATTAAAATAACACGGGAGCTACTTTGGGACGTTCACCTAAGCTGTTTATTAGTTAGTCTGGTATATTGTTGCGAAAAAAGCTTTAAACAGCAAACATTAAACTTGTCAACATTCTGCTCACAGTCACAAAGTGGCACTTTAACAGCAGACAATTGCTTTTTTTTACTTTTGCAACAGTCGCACGGAAAGATGTAACTGTGACGCAATAAAGAGAAACAGAAATATGATTATGTGTCATAGAGCAACAGAGGAGCGAGTGCTCGTGCAGTGTGTTTCAAATCGCGGTGCTTTCTGTGTCAGGTTCCGGTTCAGTCAATTTCCTGTTGAAACTATCGATACAAGTCGCACGATCGAGAATATACGGCGTACCACACGCTTTTGGCTCTATTTCCAGGAATGTTAAAACAAGTCTCACACGCCATATGTCACACTCTTCTCAAACAAACGCAAAGTTTGAAGAGTGACCGTGATACTTTTTTTTCAAAACGCCATCCGGCTGAAAAGCCTCCGGCTGGATGACTTTGCAGAATATAAACCTTTCAAACGAGTCATGAACATACGGCAATAATTTTAGCTGCAAAACTGTAAAAAGCTTGTGCCACAAGCCAGCCTNTTNGTCTGTTCTCATCTNGGCTTAAAGCCAACTGCTGACACCAATTCGAAAACTATTATCTTCAGAGAACGAATAAAAAGCATATTCGCATTTCGCAGTCCATAAACTACTCACGAGTTTGCCATTTTTCAGTATCGTCTGCAAAGCGGACGTGGGAATGTGGATCTGGGCCTTGTGGGTGAAGGTGTTCCCGGCCAGCCTGCCCTGCGGCACGGTGACTTTGATCTTGTGGCTTGGGGGGAGGGCGACGAGGTCCGGGAGGCCGATCAGCTCTTCCACGTTCGACTTCTGGTCTTTGACGGAGGGGGAGGCGCGGTCCGATGACGTCACGCTNAAAACGGATGACGATGATGACGACGACGACGATGGTGATTTGCTGCTGGTGGCGAAAGACGACTGGTTGATGGTTGCGNCCGATGAGCACGTGATCGGCTGGTCCTTGCTGAAGCTGTGACAGGCAAAGGGAACTTGTCACGCAACGTCTGCGCGCAGTGAAGCGTGCGACAATCAAGCGACCAATCGCGTTCAGGTTAAGCGCACGCGTCCTCAGGCAGTGCCGTAAGTTTTTTTTCTGACCTATGCGATGAGGAGAACGAGAGGGCAAGATCACATCCCATACAATATTCGTGGTCGTTTGCGTTTTAAGGCAAGAAATAAGCTTAGACGCGTTTTAGATTGTTAAAACAACAATTCGAGGGATTCATGCATTCCTGCGCTTCTGGTGCGAAATACTGTAGTTGGGTGAGTGTACAAAGTGGCCTCATTCCCCTCGTTTTCTTGCATGACGCCTGTTGATTAAATATGACGGTGCGAGGCGGCGGGAATATGTACAAATTTAATGAAGGAAATGATTCAACTGAACGCTTTGCCCGTTTAATGATCGCAGCGATTGTGTAAAAGTGCGAGGAGGAAGCACTGCCGGTTGCCTAACAACCATGTTGAAAGTTGATCTAAACGAGAAAAACNTGCGGTTTCAACATGAAACAAAATTTATCCGAGCAGTGTGATAGCTTAAAAAAAACTGGTTCGATATGTTTGGCATCAGTCTTTCGAATCTCAACAACGCCTTCCNGAAAAACTTGACAANATGGCTTAGCAACGGTTGCTACCTGAAATCCATTGCCTTTTCTTTCACCGCAAACCGCGATTTGATCAAGGCGCCGTTCTGCGTTTTATTGATTGTAGCCGATGAAATGCACCTGTCTACGTCGCAAGATGGTACTGTGGCAGCGAGGGAACAATCAACTACCCGTTCGGATCCAGTCGTCAGGAAATCTGTGCAATGCAATTTCGATTCTACTTACTTTGCATTTCAAAACTGCTCTCGCAGTCGTCGAAGTCGAGCGACGGTGATGTGAACAAGTGCTTACAAAGCAGAGCGTGTAAAGCAGTGGTTCTGAACCTGGGACCAATTTACACCTGGAGGTGGATTTCATCTTCCAAGTGGGTAAATTTACCGAACCACAAATTGCAGAAATGTATTTTTTTTATAAATCATTCTAAACGGTAGGCCTAAGAGTTTGCTGATTTCGTATTTTTAACAAATGAGCAGCATTGAGCGCATTGGGGGTACATCTTGGGTAATCTTGTTCGATAAAAGGGTACGATATGTAAAAAAAGTTAAGAACCACTGGTGCAAAGCATAAAGACAACGTATATTGAGGGCAAAAGCTGTGCCTAGCTTCCCAAACTTCCCAAATTTCACAGCAAAGCCTCGCATCCCACAGCAGGCTTTTTAAGGTTGGACCTTGCCGACCGCAAAGATATTTTGAGAGTCCGCAACTATATTATCCAAAGATATTTTGAGAGTCCGCAACTATATTATCTAAAAGCGGAGGTGGTCGTAAAGCGAGGCTTTAGTGCATTTTGATGGTGGTAGTAAAGCAAGTTTATACTGCACTTTGAGAGACCGTCTCTCAAAACACATTCAAAAACACAGTCCAGCAGTATACTTTTAACAAGCTGATACAAAGTCACGAAGCACTGTGACCAAAGCACGACGTTAATTGCGCAACGAAAAAATCCACAAAATATTTAACAACAACAAAGAACTCCGTCAGGATGTTAGCGTGAACTGTCAGGATGTTAGCGTAGACTGAACTGTTGCGCTAAAGTTCCGAACAGTTCGTAGCAGAGTGAGTTTCTTAAATTCATTTGTTAGAAACAGGCTAGCAACTAGCAATCACAGACGTAAGTCCCTGGACAAGTACTGTACAATCCTAACTACTACGAAAACGCACATATTGATGTACAACTGCAAACAAAGCACTTCGTTTTTGTAAAAACACCACAAAAACAACGAACAAATGTCAAAGCACACACGGATACAGCGGTTACTGTACCTTCAACATCCGGGGTAGCGCAACTGATGGGCATTTGTGCGTCGAAGTCATCGCAGACGTTTAGTTCCTCCTCGTCAGACTTGGTTGTTTTTTCCGACTCGTATAGAAAAGGCGGGTAGTTGATGTCGTCAAGTCCGTAATCTGGAAGCGAAAACGAACAAATGCTGCGTAGATATTTTTGTTATTGTTATATATTTAAAAACAAATTTTTTCTGGTCACAAAGAAATCGGAGGGGCGCTGCCCCCAATTGCCCCACGCAGGCGTGTCTACGGGCCTGCGACCACTCACAACCTTCTCAATTGGATGCAAACGACAGCCTACCGTTGAAGTCTTCAAATTTCACAGCCATCAACGGAGTGTCCGGTCGTTCGTTGAGCAACGAATGGGCGGTTTCGCTGGACGAGCCGGAACTGGACGAGGGGGACATGGCAGGGGAGTGCGACGGCGAGAAACCGCCAGCGTACCCGAGCTTGTCCAGGCTGGCGTCGCTCCACTCCTTCGCAGTGAAATCAAACAGCATATCCGGGTCTTCGTCGCAGAAAGGCTGCAATAGCGAGGAGTGCGAGTCAGGGCTGGAGTCGACGGAAACGTTACGGGGAGCGCGGGAAAGAACGGCACCAAACAACGGACGTATTGAGCGTTTTGCAGTTAGCAGAGCGTGTACATGCGGCAACCATCAAGTTCAGGCTTACGACACCTGCTGCAATCGTTCAGTTCGAGCGAATGCCAAAGAAACCCCAGTCAGCAACAACTGCAACGTGTAGCTGTTTTGCCTTACGCTTTATTTCTTTAGTGTTTTTCGTTCGTTGTACAGTATGCCAGGACCGCGAATACCGATTTCTCTACTTTCTGTGTCTTGCTTTGTTTGGCTCGGGTCTTTGTCTCGTGGTTTTATTATTTGCTTGAAATGTTTGTCGAGGGCAGTAATCGTGATGGTTCAGACGCTGGTCTTTCTAACTTTTGCACTGCTCATCGACAAAAACACTTCCGAGAAACGTGCTGAACAACTGCAAGCAGTGATTTGCAGCGCAGACAGGTCTTACGCGTGGAAACGCTTCGCAACCTGATATGTTCCGGCAATGAATTGGATTTTACAGCCTCGGCAGCACTGTTGCGTCATCCGAGAGATGTAGCAAATCGACCAATCGCGGCAAAACGTTCAGTGGATCAGTTAGCAATTTTAAATTAGCAGCAATAACTGCTCGAACCAACGCGCATAGCCCCTTTACTGCTCTGTGCTTTGCACCAGTTGCTTTTGACGCAGCAATGTCGTGGGATTATTAGAGCTTGGTTGTGTTATGTCACGCAAAACGTACGGACTGATTACTTACTTGGTTTGGACAAGATTTAAAAATAGCATCAACATTGAAAATCAATGCTGGAAGCGAACAATTAACTGCGACATCTGGCCAGGAGCAGGAAAAGCCGTTCAAAGGCCATCCATGCTCCTGTCAAATGAACCAAAAATGAGAGCGTGTCTGGTGTTGTCGACACGCTATTTTTCGATATCGAATTATACTCAAGCGAATGTTAAAAGAGTACACACCGATATTAGGGGTAGAATTGAAGGTCTCTTGACACTGGATAATGATAAAAAATATAGGTACTTCGGAAAATGTACACAGGACGAACGAGTGAAACAACACACTAAACAAACATAAAAACATTTCCTAAGATATGCAGCAAGTAATAGCGTGTATATTGTAATCACAAACGTATGCAGGCGCCCAATAAAGGAGCCAAACACTGGGTAACGGTTGGCGGCATGACACTGAGCATGTGATAAGGGTGATGCGCTGCTCAGTGAGTAAATATTTTGGGCCTCTCTACACCAGCGAGGCGCTAGGCGTGTGGAAATTGCCATATGTGTTTGCGGACGAGCCGAGCGCCGGTGTCAGGTTATTTGCTGTGGCGGCGAATTTGCCGTATGCCATTCGGGTACTCTATTGACCTTAGTCTGCTGCTAACGATCGACAAGCTTTAAGGCGCTTTTGGAAGTTCGTAATCACTAAAGTCGCCGAACCGGTTGCCGAAGCTATTTTTGGCCATTTAGTGCCAAGCCAGCACACAGCACGATATAGCTTTACAGAAAGACGTGTATCAGAAGCGAAACCCCCTCGCTATCTAATTTACATCGTTTCGATTTCTTCCAAAACTGGATGAGATGTAATCCTGTTGTCATCAACAACCGAAACGTATTTTCAGATTATTTGTCAAAACTTGTTTTAACTCCAAACACGCCAACTACTTTGACTTGTGCTACCATGATGATAGCAACGCAACTAGATGAAACAGTTGGTATTCCTTGCGACTTTCGAGGTGTTTTATGTACAGTAAGCTGAAATTGCGAGTTGTCTCACTCGTTGCGACTTCGCTGCGGTATAAGTCACGCGCCTGCAGTGTGCAGGTAACGTAACAATCTCTCTGGGCAAAGCTCAAACTCACGGCCCGAGCCAAGCTGTTCAGCAGAAGGGCCCGCTATTCATCACAGACCAGGACGAGCTCATCGGCATCGATTGCCTGTTGCTGTTTCCGACAGGAACATTCGATTCCAGGCGCCCGTGGTACTTGCGCGTGCCAAGTGCTCTGCCCGGCAACGCACAACCTTCACCAACTTTGGCTGAATGTGTTGCGGCCTCCACTGCTGAGTAACGCGCTTTCATCAAGCGACACAACCAGGAGTACTGACGGCGAAACGTGCGAGCTTTTTTGCAGCAGCCCTAACAAACAAGCAGACCAAGAGACTGCCACACTCAGACCACTCCAGCAAGACAACAAGGATTAGTTTTACAGGCATTCGTTGGCACTTTTTGGTTTAGAACAGTTTTTATTGAGATAATACAGATTGCGTTAGTGAAAAAATCGTTCCTTTTCCACAGCAGCGTGGCGTTAAAGACGTTTTACGCTTATCTCCAAACTACCTTTGACGTCAACACGAGTTATGATCTGAAACATTAGAAGTGGAATGAAGGCTCGAGCTCCCAAATGGCATGCCATCGGAATGTATTCAACTAACGTGTAAATCAACAGTTTCCAACGTCCACGACAAAGAAGAAGTACGTTTAGCTAAATGCTCANGCAAAAGTGAGCAGCACACGACAGATGCTATTCATTTTCTGCATTTGCGAAAGCCTTTAGACACGGCAATACTATCACATCGCTTGTTTNTTTCACACNACATGACAGCATAGCACATGCAGGCAATGATTGTAGACATTAAAATGCTCGTGCCCGAGACGTCGNCACCAAACAACATTTTGAAGGCAACGAACATTTTTATTAAAATAGAAGCATCGGGTATTAATCAAACGCTGATAAGCTGTTCGTCGTCTCAGTACTTGACGAGTCGAGTCGGTTTTACATGAGCGCCATAAGCGACAGCCTGTAGGAAATACTCGTGCCAGCCACTTTGCAACGGTTTCTATCGGTCGTTGATAGCTAAGTAGCCAATCTAATCATGTTGCAAAGCAACAATCATCGGGCAACTAGCGTCACATGGGCTTGTCGCGACCACTGCACTTGAAGATTAGAAACACTAACGGAGATGATCGCGAGAGCGCGGTTGCAGTAATAACACGCTCCGCGCAGGAAGCGGAGGCCTGAAATCACAAGTCATCGACTGCTGGTTTGAATCGCTCAGCTCTGAAGGAGTGCGCGAGCCGGGCGCTTACAAGCCATCACAGATCACCACGTGCACGTTGAGCCTAATCCGCCCAAGTATTGGTTTGTGACGCTTGAGTTGCCTGCAACGGAAAAAATAATTGCATGAGCGATTGCGCGAGGTGGTGGGGGTTGTTGTCCGTGAGTTTCGAGTTGGTTGTTGCTTTTATCTGACATGGGTAATTGAAGTGGATCTTTTTTTGTAAAAGCGCTGCCAACAAAACTTGAATATCTGATTCCAAAACACTTATTTGCGTCTCTATTCAAGAATGGCGTGACAGTGATGCGTATAACACCGAGAGCAGTCTTTCCTGCGCAGGACCATCACCTTTTGAAGTTTTATCCACAGACAGCGACCGCCATGTGGCTGAGAGCCACCAACCAACAGGCTGCGACGCGTCAGTTTGGCGTCTGAATATAGCAGCAGGATACGCTTCCTATGAAGCCGGTTGTTGTAAAGGCTATCGATTCATCACCAACCGGCCGACTGCATGTTGTTCCTGGATCAAGCAGCAGCAGCAGCAGCAGGCAATCCACCAAATGCACAACGCGATGCTGATGTGAGACGCTGCTGTGGTGCGATGTTCGAGAAAAACAATGGAAAATCTTTCGCAGCGCTCACGGCTCAGATAAGGAAAGTCCCAGCCGGAAAGCTTGTCAGTTCAGTGAACTTTCCTTAAGCAGATCGCGAAGTTCCACAGACTGTCTATTCCACGGAAAACACAAGTTGCCTCACAGCAGTTTTCTTTTGACTTCATTCTGGGGGGAAACAGGGGGAGGGAGGTCCTTTTTTCAGCCTAGCAATGCAGACCTGAGCGGGACCGCTGCCAAAGCACCGCATCGAAATCGAAACCTGCACAGTGCACTTCACAATTCTATTTTACGGCGCAATGTAACTGATACACGCGACAAACTATTTCCGCAAGTTCAGTTTCGTGTGTTTCTGACGAAGACAAAGTTAAAGAAAAGCAAGAGCGGAACTGAAACGAAAACGAACTGCGCAAGTGTCTGACGGTACTGCGTGCAGTTCGGAGCGGATTTGGCCAAAACTTTGAAACAATTATCATTCGCCATCAGGGCCACAACCAACGTCGGGGCACATGCAGAACCTACGCGAAAACACTAGTTGAAGTGCGGGGTTCATCCCTCAGCACACTTGGAATCGCTGCGTGTAAAATCTGCTGAAGAACGCCCCGGGCAAGTTGCAACGAAAATCAACACTTGCTCTACAAAACGTCTGCACTCTGATGAGATGTCAAAAGGATGATGCTCCTTACATCATTTATTGTGGAAGAAAGACACAGTGTTCCGCATTGCAACCTTCGCTTTCGCGCCGACCCGGATGCAATTTGAAGACGCGAGAGGATATTTTAAATTGAGCTTCGTTCAACTCAACAAAGGACACCACGCAACAATCGGATTCACGACCACGACGTCAACTCACATATGTAATTCAACTTGTTTTTGAGGAGCCAGCAACGAACGGGCCAACGTCAAAGTTGGTCATAAACTGACGTTTTCTTACAAATTTTATAGGTATGCAAAATTCAAGCAGCCATGGAGTTTCTCTTCTAGACGATCTGCACGCGAAAGACTTCTGATCAGCGACATGCTGAGCGATGTTTTTCACGTGACAGTCGTTGTTTATCGGACGCTTGTATGCGCATGCGCACCACGGACCTGACAGGAGCTCGTACTGGGATGGAATATCTCTTAAGAGGTGCGGTTGTATTGAAGAATGTGGCGTATATCATTTATCGGACGAGTACGTGATGAAGACGATCTGTAAGGCGCGTTGGGCAGGAACCCGAACTTCTCTTCACGATTTGGGGTGGCGACTCGTTTGAAAGAATTTCCGGAACACGTTTTAGCTTGAGTGTTGGGGTTTGGCGGAAGTTGAGTCAAAATGGGAATACGCTTCCTGGCAATTACGCAACGTCAGATCGCTCCACTACGTGCGGGAACGGGAGATGGCGACAGCTGTTCGTCAAACATCGGATCGATGATGGAACAATAATGATAAGACGTTGCATTGTGCTCTTTTTCTATTTATTCTTCAGAACTGATTCAGTCTTGTACCAGAAACGAGACCGTTTGTCTTTCTTATTTCGTACAAACGAAATATGAAAATTGCCTCTGTGTTATTTCAAAATTTCTCAATTTACTCACTTCTTTCACAATGTATTAATCGCGTGGGTTGCTATCCGCTGGCCAACAAGTAGCAGTATGGCGTGCTACCAATGTGGCAGTTTGGTGTGCTACCAATGTGGCAATTGTTTCCCGTTTAGTTCTAACACTTCCCCGGAGACCTGTTCTGTCAAGACGCACAAAGCGAGACCCACCCTGGAGTGTTAGTGTGCCTTAAAATAGTAAGGGACAACATCAGTGCGACGCATAGAGCGCATTTCAACCATTTTAAGGAACGCAATATACGTATAAGTTCGTCTATTTACAGACGCCATTAGCGATGTTTCGTCACCAGACGGTTGCCATGATATTTAGTATTTACTATTGTGACGCAAGATCACGGTCAGATGCATGTGTGATGCGACACGCCGAAACGGAATTAATCGGGAAAGAACATACGGCCTAGCGACTGCCGCTGGTTCGCAAGCGGGCTGGCTGGCTGCACATGACAGCAGGTGTGGTGTGAAAGGAAACAGCCCCACAATAAAAAATCGCGTGTGGCGCTACCGATCAAAGGCGCGCAAGCTGGTAAAGCGCTTTCTCTGAACAGAGTCGGAAGGTTATTAAATTTTCCTTTTAATTTCGTGAACAAATTCAAAATCAACAAAGGCGTCATACGAGAGCCGCATTAGTTATATGAACCATTTTCCAAGTACAGCTGTGGCCAAATCACCCAAAGTCTGCAGAAGTGGACGCACGCTCGAAATCGAACCTATTCAAGCTTTCCTCCATAACCTTGTCACTAAGCAAGGCTCTGATTGAATAAGCAAACATTACTACAATTCTTTCAACCTTCACTTTGTTGAAAGAAAGTGGAGTTTGTTTGTTAAATTAATTGAGGGAGAGAAGCCCAACATCAAACACAAAGTCGTCGGCGACATTTCACTCATGCTTTAGCTGGCATGACAGTTGCNAGCTACATTNGAAAAAAGAACTTACTTTTGTGTTACAACTGCCTTTGCTAAAAATTTACAAATGGTTTGTTAACTCTTAAACTTCAGGTTCATAAACTAAATCTGTTTTTTCAGGTTGTTGCAAATCAGTTTTAAAGCATTCGCAACTTAATCCACAAATCACTTCACTACCTTTAACAAGATAATGCCAATAATGTATCTATTGTTCTGTTGATGCGTAAAGAAATTTCCACTACATAAAGCAACATGTTTTCTTCAACACATTACCTCACGATAAACAGTTGCATAAAGTAACACAATAAATTTCAGCCTTGTGAGCCATCCCAAAAGTAGTCAAAATCAAATGACATGTTGTATGAAAATTAACTATGTCGGCAAAACATTTCACAAAATTTGTAATCTGCGCAGCTTTGTCGTCACATGTTTTTCTCAACTCACAAAACCAAGTGTGATATGTCTTGACCAACTCATGCGTTGACAGATTAGCTAGATAATAGTGCAATAACGTGAGAAACTCTGTGGGGCCACATCAGCTGAGTGTGTTGTTGTAGTAACCATCAATTGCAAACAGTAATAGAAGAAAACTATCAATTGCAATAGCACAAAAAATGAACTTTTAATGCATGTAACTACAATGCAACGCTAGTGTTTTAACAAAAGAAATTCATCAGTCTAAGGCAGATGTACTCAGCAAACTTTTGTCAATGTTTTCTAGCTTTCCGTAAGTTCACTGGATCAACTTTATCCCAACCTAACAATATTCACATCCTTTACAGAGCAGAACACAACTAATGCTCTAGTAGACCAATGGTTCCAAAAGTGGGCAGGACTGCAACCTGGGGTGGTATAAATATCTGGGATGCAGTGAGGCAAAATGTAACAACATCTTGGCATTGATGCTCAGTTAACAAATCACCTTTTGCTTATGATTAACATTTAGCAAAAAAAAATGTTGGCTCTGTTCAGAGTACATGCACACAAGATTGAAGTTTTGTTCCAGAATAAATTATGGCAACCAACAGGAGTGCAGACAGTATGGTGTGAAATATGGATAGACACCAAACTAAAAATGTTATGTGTTTGCATGTGCTTGAGGGGCAAAGGGAATCTGCCTAAAAACCATGGAGGGCCAGCCTGATGAAAATTTGAGAACTATTGCTCTAATCCATTGTCTTAAAATAAAACCAACATGACATTCATCAGAACATATATACCTATAGCATTCACAACAACAATTCACGAGTGGATCACCGTCTGTGTTACATCAGGTTGCCTCTACATGCTTCACCCTTTGTGTAACTCACCAAAAAATTAAAATCANTTTCAAAGGACAAAGTTTGGCTTTACTTGCACTTTAGGCAAACATGGCCTGAAATATTGCAAAGTTTTGGTTCAGCAAAACACCAAATGGGAAACAAACTCCTCGCTCTTGAGACAGTACATAGAACAGTTGATAATGAAAAGTGAGAAATAGTGTATCAAAAGAAATTGAATCAAGGAAAGCTTTTACTTAATCAGAAATGTTTTCTGGTGATGCACCATATCCAATGTCATTTAGGTCTGAATAACTGGCTGTACAGTGGACAACACTGCCTAGTAAATATGCTTCAATTTGTGCTCACATGCAAACATGCTGTTTTTCCATGGAAAANAGTCCAACAAAGACGTGATATTATTTGATAAATGAAATTGTAAAATAGCAAAGAATTGTTGCTGAAAAGCAATTATTAGTTTTTTGAAGCAGTTGGNTTTATAAGGCTTTACACATTTAAATGTTGTAAAACCAAGATCCACAATATCTTAATAGTTGCTAAACTCAAAAAATTACCAATTTGTAGTAGCTTGATGACTCAAGAAGATCAAGTTCCAGACATCCTTTACCATCAAAAACACTTGAATCCATCATACAAGATTTTCACTTTCACCTAATTTGAAGACTTCAAAAATCAGGTAAGTTCAATTCCAATGTCGTAGTCCGTGAGGTCAGGTTGATTGATGGCAGGTTAAGCACGTAGCAGCATTCTATTTAATTAAAATAGCTGAAATAAATAGTTTTTCTCAAGCAGGTAGACAATAATTTCCTCACATAAACTCTGAAATACATTTGTAAGCAGTTACTTTTATTGTTTAAGACAGAACCTGTAAACACATAAGACCTTCACTATAAGATTAATTTAAAAACTTTTTTCAAATTCACAAGTTACCTTTGGCTTATGCACTAAATGAGCTGGATTTTATTTGGCTCATATTGACCTTGACCATGTGAACATAAAATCTTGAAAATAACTCTACAACATATTTACATACCACGTTTAAGCTATAGATATATAAAAACACTACAACCAAGATTTTTCATTCATGCTAATTGTATGATATCAATATTTTATCTTTCTGGACAGACATCATGTTTCTTTTTTCATGTTGTGCACATTGTTTTTTTCTTATCAAGATTACATTAGCTTAACTTACAAATTATAGATGAACTAATTAAAGCTAGACTCTTTTGTGTTGTAGGATATTTAAAAACCCTACATGTTTTCTAATATGGTTTGCATTAATTGAATATCTTGCATGCTCAGGACTGGTGTTGAAAAGCATACAAACATTTAAATCAACACATGCATCACTACTGTACACCATGGCAAATATATTTTAATAATAATCAGACAAGAAAGTGCTTGTTATATTAAATTTTACGCAATTTTTACAAGGTGCTTGTTTTATTAAATTTGTTTTTTTTTATTTTCGCTGTATTTGTTTGTTTTGTTTTCTCTGTGCATGTGCTTCTTTCTTGCTTCTGTGGCTACTGGTACTGCCACTGGTCTGTAATTTGATGTGTTCACATTTTTCCTTGGAATTCTAGTAATTTTAGGCATTTGCTGAAAACAAACTCCCAAGTTTCAAAAATTTGAAACAAAGCACAACAACTAATGTTGGCGTATGTAACTGGAAATAAACTCAGTTAAGGTTGCCAGACGTCCTTGAGTGCCAAGGACTTTCCTTGAATTTGCTATCAAAACTTGTTATATCCTTGATCCCTAAACAACATTATTTTGTCCTGAGTATTTTCCAGTGTCCTTGAAAGTTCTATTGAAGTACTGATTACACTGAACATTCAAGAATCAAGATTGAACAACGTAATTGAACTGACAATGAACAAGATAGTCTGCTTGCCACCACATAGTCTGCAATATTTCAGCAGAAGAACACAGCATAGATGATAGGCCTGTACATGTTTTATTACAATTACCCCTGTGCTGCATACACAATGTACTTGTGCAATGCACATGTTTTTTGACTTTCTGAAAAATTGTGGCTGATTGTCATTCAGCAATGTTTGTTTGAAAAAATGTGCTACATCACATATCTAAAAAGTATTCAAAGTAGGCATGAAGTAAAATTTCAATAATCACAAAACGACAAAATGTGCTTGAAAAAATTTAAGTTATCTGGCAATGGTAAGCTCAGTCAAAAGTGCAATGGCTTTTGTTGAAGGTCCGTACAACTAAAATTCAAGATGATGTTTACACGCTCTCTTGGACACACTCCATAGTGATAGTTACCCTTCAGTCTCTACCTACTTATTACTAGCTTAGCTGATTGCATACTGAGACTCACAAGCCTTTAGTTTTACAGACATCGTTATACAGGAGTTCATGAAAAACCGGAAACCTGCGCGAAGCGCAAACTGTTCAGAAAATTGTAAGCTTTTATGACAGCGAAGTGCAATGATTGAATGAACTAACACAGCACTCACTTGTGTACAAGCTCGACTAGTGCAACTGATGGATGGCACCGCCACATGACATGAGTTGGCGAACATAAACACAGATTAT
>JGI24159J19872_10003412_pt1 | contig 19775 bp, 11 predicted proteins | sample Ectturendosymbi4_FD_19872 | JGI IMG/M metagenome (IMG submission 19872) | reverse complement strand
ATAGAAGCATTCAGGCATTTGATAATGTCTCAGCAGGGAAAAAGGAAAACTAAACATTTGCTGGACTTCCAGGCCTGTAACCAGCTTGGGACACCGGGGTGGGCGAAAAGTTTTCTGAGAGGGGACAAATTTTTTAAACTACGTCCAATAGTTTCAAAATATGTCCAACACATTTTTCCTGAGGAGGCGAAAATTTTTCTAGGGAAGGCTTTGCCCCCCTGGTTACAGGCCTGTGGACTTTTATAATAACAAAAAACAAACGTTTTCTTGCGTACTTTATGCACATTCTCAATTCTTGTGTAGTTTAGTAAAATTCAATCTTCCAAACCAGGGTGTGCGCCAGCCAGTCCAGCCGCATACCTTCAATACACAACTGCTTGTATTTGATGAGACCTTAGCGTAGCCTGATTTTGCAGTTGGAAATTGCTCTGACGCAGTGATGAGTGTGTTTCACTTCCCTGTTTTAACACACAGCCTGATATTTTTGCAGTTATGAACTGCTGTGTCGTAGGGTTGAGTTTGTTTTTCTCCGATAGCCTAACTTGGAGCGCTGATAGTTTATATTCAGTGCAATGACACATAAATAAGGGGAGTGGATGTAGAAAATATGCATATTATGTCAACACACTTCGCCAAAGCGTTGGTTTGGAAACATAAAACTGACATCAAATTGTGACGTCACAAACAGTGCACACCAAATAACAACCATATGACCCTGAACCAAAAACCCCCCCCATGAAAATTTTCTGCATACGCCACTGTTCAAAACCCTCTCTCATGCTTCCACGAAGGCGTATCAACTGAAGCAACATCTTTCGAACACCCACCCGCAGGTCACTGACAAAAACAGGAGCTTCTTTGAAATGAAAGCATCCAGCTTTAAAAAATGAAATTGGACAGTACAGGACAATTTCAGACTCATTCAAAGGCAATAGTGACTGCGTCTTACGCAATATCGCTTCAAGTGGCTAAGACCAAAAAAAACACATAACATTGCTGAGATGCTGAAAAAGCCCTGTCTTGTTGAGTGCACTGGTATTTTGTTGGGTGAGGGAGCAAAATCGAAGGTAAAACAGGTCTCCTTGTCCAACGACACTGTTAAATCTCGTATTGCAGATGTGGCCTGTGATATCAAATTTCAACTCATAGAAAATATCAAAGCTTCGCCTGTGTTTGGAATACAACTTGATGAGTCGGTTGATTCTGCAAACTTCTCTCAATTAATGGTTTTTGTTCGGTATATTCACGACAAAACTATTGAGAAAGACTTTCTTTTTTGCCACCCATTGGAAACAACCACAAAGGCTAGTGATGTGCTTAAGCTTGTGGAAGACTTTTTCACTGCAGGAAATTTGGATTGGAATAAACTTGGAAGTGTCTGCACAGATGTGGCACCTGCTATGCTCGGGGTGCGATCTGGCTTTTTGACACTTGTCAAACAGAAAAATTGCAATATTCATCGAGAAGCGTTGGCATCAAAAACTATGTCACAACCACTTAAGCAAGCACTTGATTGTGCTGCAAAAGTTATCAACTACATAAAAGTGAGTGCTCTGAATACCAGACCTTTCGAAAATTATGCCAAGATATGGATGCTGAATATGATTCTCTGTTGTTTCACAATTCTGTGCGTTGGCTCTCAAAAGGAAACATGTTGATTCGGCTTGCGCGTTTATTACCAGAAGTTATTGAATTTCTTAAAATCCAACATAAACAAGAACTGAAGACTGATATTGTTGACGTAATGTTTCAAAAAAGATTGGCATTCTTAGCGGACATATTTTCTCATTTGAATGAACTGAACCGCAATTCACAAGGTGTTGGCGCAAGCATACTGGGACTACGAGATAAGATGCTGCTTTTATTGCCAAGCTTAAACTTTGGAAAACAAAAATACAATCTGGGCAGAAAGTAGCAGTGTTTTCAATGATGAATAAAATGAATGAGACCAACGGTATAAACAGCATTGTTCAAAGTGAGGCTGTTGACCACTTCAACAGCTTGATTGAAGAATTTCATCATTACTTTCCCAGCTGTTGAACACGACACACCTGTGATGGCATTAACAAGGAACCCTTTCAAAGTTTCTGTTGAAGATTTTCCAAATGGACAAAATGAAGATGAAGGTATACAAGAAGAGTTTTTGGATATGATTCGACTGTCAAGGCCTCCTTCGAAGATGAAAGCTTGGAAAATTTCTGGGGAGTGATGGAGAAAGCATATCCAAAAGTTGCAGAAAAACCACTAACATTGTTGACTGTGTTCCCCTCTACTTANCTCTGTGAGTCAGCATTTTCAAGTGTTGTTGCTGTTAAAACAAAANCTCAAAACAGATTGTTAGATCTGGACTCAGATTTCCGTTGTGCTATCTCCAAAATCGCACCCAGTATTTCATTGATTGTAGACAAAAAACAAGAGCAAAAATCTCACTGATTGTGTTGTATAAATGTTGACTTCTTGCATTAAATTGTTCTTTTTGATAAATAGCATTGTTTTATATTGAGTACGCAGTTAAAGTAGATTTTGAACTAGCAAAATAGATAAGTTAGATTTTGGGAAATTGATATTTGGTCTAAACAAAAATGGGTAATTAAGGAAAAAAGGTTAAGAACCACTGCCTTAGATTATAATAAACCCATCGAAAAAGACTAACTTCCTAAGGAAAGATTAAGAAGAACAATTTACTGAAAAAAATTTGTTTAAAATAAATTTTAGTTTAAAATCAAGCAATCCGGCATAATTTTGATTGAATGAAAGAATGCAGCGGCAAGCGCTTAAGCCAATGTATCGCCGAAAATAAAATATTATTTGTTCTGTTTCGCCAACACGCCTGTTGTAACACACAATTCAAAAAATTTGAAAACAATGTAAGAAAATTTAATGTTTGCATCATTTACATAAGCTGTAATTCTAAACGTTATGACAATTTATTTCAAATTCATAACTCAGTAATGTCTCATAAATACGTCATCACTGGTTCATCATTCTGTCCTTTTGACTTCAAAACCCATTCTTTTCACCACCGTAGTGATGATAATAAATATTACGAAAATGCCTATGACCATGTATTTAACGTCTGTCGCAATGGCCGTTAAGTATTTCAATATCCAGGAAAACATTTTATTACGAGAACGTATCCGGACCGTGAAATATTGTTCAATAAAAAAAGTTAGGGGCTACGTTAATTTTTGGTAATTGCAGTCTACAAGAATGAAAATATGCAGAACTCACGTATATGTTTCATTGTAATTGATTCTCTGCGAAATCCCATCCACTTCGTACGTAACCTGAAATAAACACCTTTAGTCTCCAACGCCAAGGTCATGTTTGTGACTTGTGAAATACAAAAGACATGTCTTAGAAGTAATTCAGCCAACGTGCACAGATGATTTATAATTTTAATTATGCAGTTCATTTAGTACCATGATTTTTTCAGTTTAACGTTTTTTTCCCTTCACCCTTGCATCACAACCAGCTTCCAACGAACTTTGTTCTAATTCTATGAGTTGCAAATAGTTTACCTCAAACACAACTTTGGAGTCAAGTGTTGCTTTGAAAAGCTTGTTTGCATTAAAGGCACAAATTGAACAGAAATGAAACGCAGCTGAAAATTGTGCACAATTCTGTGATAAAACCATTACAAATATACAAAAGTTTTAACCAATACTTAAAGAAGGAAGGTTTGAAAGATATTATCATTGAAATAGAGATTTTGCGTATGTTTTAAANTAAAAATTACGTTTTTTCAAAGTAAGCAAGAGTTCAGACTTGGTTATAAACCCCAAAACTCTCCTAGGAAAATATTTCATGGGAATGGCGCTAAGTAAGAAGACTGAATATTGTAGTTAAAAACATACTTGTTAAAAACATTACAATAACACATTATTAAAGACATTGTCAGCATAAATATTAATGGTTTATCCAATTTAATTTCCCAAGAGCCGTTTCTGCTACGAGGGGAAGAAGCTACATTGCAACAACAAAGAGGTGTTCGAGTTTCGTATTAATTTAAATCTAGGTTTCAAGGCTTAAATTTTAACAGGAAAGTGTAGCAAGTTCAAATTTACCTGTCCAGGTTTCAGATGACAATAAAATGTGATGTTGTTTCATTGTGTACCATTGTCATAAATAGAGGATTATGTTAAATTTACAGAAATGCTTTGACAACAGCGATAAGGTCCATCAGAGTCAAGCTGGCAAGGAATAAAATCATCTTGTTTTCAGGATACATTTTCATTTTTTCCTGAGTACGCAGGACTATCACTGCATTCATTTAACATCATTTGAAAACAGAGTCGAATAACTAGAAAGCACGTGCACCATTTTTCATCTTACCACATTTCCATTGTCGTACATATCGTTCCCACCATCATTTATCCGGTATTGCGTCGATCCACCTTGGTCGTATTGATAAAAGTGGAAAGATGAAATCGCTTGCGCCAGACTTGACACGTTGACTTGTTTTCGCAGCAACGGGATTCTACTATCTGCGAACACACACGAGTCAAGCTGCGCGTGATTGCATTTATCTTGTACTGTTATCAGCACGTGATACATATGAAAAGTATCTTTTGCTTTGTTTCCGTACTTACAAGCCACACAAAGGCAATTTAGGAAACCCAGTTGACACTGAATGATTAGTGTCCTTTCATGTGAAAACATTGCAACTTGACACTCAGAAAATCACGTTTCATCCATTGCTACTTTTGGTGAATGCAGCCATTGAATCAAAAATCAAGTACTCTATATAAGACGGCGGACAAGGATATTTTCCATTGTGAAACAAAAGACAAGACAAAAATTAAATAATCATAAGAATATAAATCATATTTTCGAACAACTTCTTACTAGCGATATTACAACAAATATTGGAAATGTTTTTACAGACACTTTGCTAAAAACTACATGGTGACGCGTGCAAAAATAAATAAGCTTCCTTCCTGACGTTTCTCAACTTTCTTTTGAAAAGAAACCAGTCACCGTCAATAGCCAAAAGTAAAAGAGTCCTTTTCAACCACAATGCTATTATGATTCAAAAACCTGATTCAACAGAATCCGCTCACAATCAGAATTTTTTCGCACACCCGTTCGCAAACAAAATTTTTTCATGTTTTTTTTAAACAAGTCACATGAGCAAAAACATGCATTGAAGTGTATAAATTAGAAAATATATTCTACAAAGAAAGCGTTGACTGCAAACTATGTGTAAAACCTTCTGTATGTGTAGAGTCTGTAGAAGCTGGATCGGTTGAATGCTCTGCAAAAAACAAAAGCAAAATGTTGCCGAGTTGTAAAAGAAACAACCGAGAAAAGATTGAATCAATATCAATCATCCGCTCGATTTTATTTTAATCACACAGAATGACTCACTGTAGTTGGATTAAATATTTTTTCCATTTTTGGATATCATAGAATTTATGCACTTTGAAAACCTTTAGGTGTGCAAGTCATTCTACATAGCTTTGTTTATATCTGCAAGGTTTTCTGAAGAGCTACTGTGTCAAATGCGTTGGTAATCTAGTGTTGTTTAGTGCATCCTACATCTATTAGTTACAGCATGTTGTTCACTCATGTTCCGAAGTCTCCACCACAATCATGTATTGCTTCGAATAATCCGTGTAATCAAATGTATGTGAGGCAGCTAAAGACCATGTGATCTTCTGCATGCTTTGCATTAAGGACTGAAAGGCGTTTTTTCATTCAACAGTATCGTGTTTGGTTAGTTTTTGACTTTTTAACCCGAAACGGTTACCCATTCATTACTATTACAAGTGTATAATCCAGGAAAGGAGAGTTACACTAGACCGCCAACAATTTTTCCACCTGATGGTTGATGCATTGATGATGAAAGCGCTTTTGTCCATGACCTGAATTATCATTAATTTTGAAGGTGAAACGCTGTCTCCTTTCCAAGATTCATATACAATTTGAGCCTGAAGATGTTTCAACTTAATTGTCAGAAAATAAAGATTCCAAAACAAAAATGCAATCTGTCACTGGCCACTTGGCTGAAGAAACATTGCTTTGCAGCACCTTTTCAACAAAAAGCAGCCCAAAACAGTCAACAAATTTTCTTTCATGTACTTCTTCTTCAGCTAATTTTGCACTAAAAGTTAGAAGCACATAGGTTGGTAGAAGTACTTATGAAATGTGGAAAATGTAGAAAACATTTTGGACATAATAGCAGAGAGCAGAGATTTATCTATGAACGCAAACAACATTGGAGAGATCAAGCACAAACTTGTGCACTCGCCACCACATCAATTTGTCGTCATCACGAAGAAGTGCTACATAACGACCAAAAATGAAGTCATTGAAAAAAATTTATGCTGAAGTGAGCGGTTAACAAAGTTAGATACAGCTGCGCAACACTGAACAAATGCATATGAACTGTTTGAAATCAAGGTATTTGCTTTTTTGCAAAAATGATTAACCTGACGTAGACAAATTCTTGAATTCTTTCTAATGTAATGCAAAGTTTGCTGGACGTTTGCAAAGGTTATAGCAGTTGTTTCATAAAATGTTGTATGGGCTTGTCAAATATTGCCAGAATAAGCAGAACATCGTGGATTTTTGAAATTTTACTCCCAAACCCATAAAAAATTTGACTGTCTGGGCGTTTTCATGTCCGTTTTGCAAGGACAATAAAAACTAACTCCTACTTGTAACACAGTTCAGCTGTTTCACACCAAACAGTAGTGAGCAATTACGCCTAAACCAATGCGAAATCCCTTACAATGTACATCTTAAACGAAAGTATTTCGCTCCTTTTTTCTGTAAACGTTAGCGATGCCAATAAAAAGAGAAAATATGCGGTGCGCAGTAAAACGACGAGTCTTAATTCAGACATTTTTTCATACAACTTTTACTGCACCTCCACGCAAGATGCGGCTAAGCATGATTGACATCGTATTTCGTACTTGGTCCGTTCGCAGCTGCAACTGTGATGACCTGTTTACAACAACCTTTCATCATGCTACATATATATCGAAGAGAAGATGTTCTTTCCGAAAATCTGAACAACATTTCACTGAGACAGATGCATATATATATATATGCTCAGTCGCAGTGGTGGACTTAAGGTTGAGGGGGCCCGAGGTAAGGCTGAAAACTGGGGCTCTCTGATGACGTCATCATACTCAGCCAACTGTGATAGGGCCTTTTGATCAAGCCTAGGATTGGGCTATGCGGGCCACGGTGTCATGCACTTCTCTATGCCGCATTAGGGGTTTTGGTTAGGGGAGGGGTAGAGCTAGTTTTAGTGTTAAAGTTTCGAATAATGGTTAGGTTTAATGCTAATTTTCCCGGAAAATTTGGCGATAAATCATTGGCGAGCTCTGTGTAGTGTTTGTAAAAATTTGCCAGTATTCATTAACTAAAAAATACAATATTGAACAAAGAATATTAGATTTCAATTTACAATAAGCTTTATCAAAAGGCAAACTGGATTTGATACAGATAAACGGAGTACAAAACAGGCATGTGTCTGTCTGAACACCATAAAACACTTCGGATTTCATATGCACTACATGTGAAGCAGGGACCTTTTTCACGGTCGCCAAGACTACATTATGAGAAGCTTCATTCTCTGACTGTGAAAAAGATAATCATTTGGCATAAATTTTTGCTCTTACTTAATAGATTTTTTTCAGAACTGTTTTGCAGCAAATGTTCACTCACAGTCTTTAAAAGGTACAGTATTGAAGTTGGTTTGAAGTTTTTCCTTATTTATATATCAGAGATGCTGGTGGGGGCCCTGTGAAAGCAGAGTACCTACACATTGCAGTTGCTGTGGGCCTTTGAAAGCAAAGTAATTATACGCTACAGTTGCTTTTGGGCCCCTTTGAAACCAAGATACTTACACGTTACAGTTGCTGTTGGGAGCCCCTTTGAACGAAAAGTACTTTGAAAGCAAGGTAGTTCCACACAGGAGTTGCTANTGAGGGCCCCTTTGAAAACGTAGTACTTACACATTACAGTGGCTTTTGTGGGCCACTTTGAAAGTAGAGTACCTTGCATATTGCAGTTGCTGTTGGGGCCCCTTTGAAGACAGAGTACATAATTATGATGNGCATCAGAAAATANTATATGAGCGGATAATAAGTGTTTCACCAAACTATTAGAAAAATTTACGTGCGAAACACCTCGAGGGGGGCCTAAAGGGGGGCCGAGGCAAGTGCCTCGCTAGCCTCCCCTTAAACCAGGAATTCCGAAACTTTCTTTGGCCATGTACCCTTCAGCATTTCGACAGGTGAGCATGTGCCCCTGAAATTATAGGTATATTTAATTATAGACAACAATATGCATATAGTGATGTTTTTAAGTAATATTNAGTGATATATGTGTAAATATTTGGAAATAAAAGGTATTTTCCCTTCTATTGCTAAACTTAAATGCACTCCTTCAAATAGGCAAATGTACCCCTAGGGNTACATGTACCCCCAGGTTGGCAACAGACATGGGGAGATTACACCACGAATGTAATCGATTACGATTACTTGCCACAGGCTCGATTACGATTACGATTACCAATAAACAAAATGACAATGTAATCGATTACGAGTACATTGAAAGTAATCACGATTACAATCGCGATTACATTTGTCATGAAACTTTCTCACAAAGAAAACAAAATCCATTTGCGCGGTTTCACGTGAGTATAATTTCAGACAACATACAATATGAATGAATGCAATAAACGAAATTACTAATCTGCAAGGGTTAAGCACCGGAAAAAATGAAAATCACCGTTGACTGAGATGTTTGAGCAGACAACAAACCAGTTGTGTAGGTAGAAGTTTGAGCCAAGGGAAAAGACTTAGCTGAAAGAACCCCGCTGGCCACTGTGAGGGGCCCACTAGCCAACACTCAGAAAAAAACTTAAGATATGAATGTGAATCGGGATGTGAATGGGTATACTAAAACTCTAAATCAAAGATAACTACTCCACAGACTACTGCGCACTTTAAATCACCTTAATATAATGAGTTGNAATTATCTCGCAAAAATTTTTTTCTGTCTTCAATGCAGTTACTAAANTTACTTAGGTACTTTTGTAGTAGTGTTCTTCATCTTAGACCTGTCAACTGTATTGTGCTTCATTAGAATATCGAGCCTTTAAAACCCGAAATTCATAAAGAAAACAAATTTTTTATGTTTTTCTTTTTTCACACAAATTTGCTTTTGCGCAGAAATATGCATTTTCCCCAACACAATGTTTTGCCCAAAACCCAACACCTTGTGACACTTGGTCAACTGGTTAATGAAATAGTTTTACCACATTTTGAACCGATTTAAACTTTTGCAAATGAATTTGGAACGTCATTAATTTTTACATAGCAAAGGACGATGCAGTAGTCTCCACCTTCTTCAAACAAATTGATCGCTTGTTAATGTAGTTCAAAAACGTTTCTACATCTTCGTGCTATGACCACACGCTTGAACGTCTTCAGGTTAGGGTTACAATTTTTGCTGAGGTGTTTGGAAGGAGTGCCGTTGCCAATGACCAGTGCTCATCTCTGAAACTGGCCGAAAAACGCAAAAAGCGACAACTTATTCAAAGCTAAAAAATACTAAAACTGCAATATAAGATTAGTGGGGGGCCGGTTGTTACGTTTAGCTTGCCAGGGAAGGGAAATTTGTCCCACCCCTTAGTTACGTCACTGCAGAAAACACTTTCAATATTTATTAAGCAAAAGTAATAGATTTTTGACATGTTGGTTACAGTTGATAAAAATCAACGCTTCAAACCTTTATCAGTCAAACGACATTTACCAGGCTTGAACTTTCGCCCATCAGCGCTGAAAAGTCGTGGGTTAGTAATTTCAAAATTGCTGACTATTTTTTCAAACTGTGTGCTAAGGTGGTTTCAGCTGTGTGATGGCCGTTGGATCGTTTGCAAGCGCAGCTTAGTCGTGTGTACCTCAGGGGTTCCCAACCCTTAAACGATCTCGTACCACTTGGGCACCCCGCATTGGCAACGCGTACCACTTGTTCCAGAACAACCAATTTGATCGAATCTTAGTTTATTCAGAGGAAAACATAAATTACAATAACGATAAAAGACCACAACTAAATTTAAAGAGTTTTTTATTTTGTTTACTTCCACCAATTGGTCGATGCGTGGCTTAAATTTGCTAACAGCGCTTCGAAAGTCATATTGTTGCGATGAAAAAGAGATAAAAACCTACAGGAAGTCATTTGCCTGATACGTAAACTAGAAAGCTGTGAATCCAGGTGTTGTGAAAAAATGGAAGTTACTCGCCTACCACCTGGAAGACCTTCGCGTATCATTAGTGGCACGAGTACCACAGGTTGGGAACCCCTGGGTAGCTTTTAATTTGAAATGAAAGGAACAGTTATGCCAGTATAACTGGGCATCTATCTATTGGACAAAAAGCCAACGGTTGACACAAGCTCACTGGATTCATTGTCTTTTTTACCAGTATCCGCGGGTGATCTCTGTTGACATGCTAGTTATCAGCGTTGTAGAAAGGTGCTTTCGACTTGGGTTAAATTACCTTATTCCGTTGCAAAAATTTAATTTATATAAATTACTGAAGTAATTATATACGTAGTCTACTCCAGCACTTACATTCACAGATTCATTCCGAATATATATAAACAAAACCAACACCTCTCCTCTCAATGTACCGTTATCTCTTCTGTTGCCGAAGTTTCAAGTCGTTCTTATTTTTGTTGCTACGTCTCACTAGACTCACTGCATTAATTCTGGCGTCTAACAGGATGGCTAGCTGGAACAAAGCGATAATTCGCTACAAACGCTGTGCTTGCCGCTGGACTATCTGAATTAAACGCACACAGATGGCCTCCCCTGACACATAACCATAAAAGCGGGGATAAAGGAGGAAAACTAGCCACTAAAACTGCGGTTCATCTCTCAGTGATGTAGGGTGAAGATTTCCAAGTTTTATCGCGAAAGCAATCGTTGATTACGATTAAATGTGCAATGTAATCGAATACGATTACAATCACATTTAATTTTTGGTCAGTTCAATCGATTACGATTACGATTACTCAAAAAACTGTAATCGATTACGATTGACGATTACGATTACCTCATGTCTGGTTGGCAACCCCTGCCTGGAACACACCACTGCTCAGTCGCACAAACGAAATAATTGACACAACAGAGAAATATTAAAAAGTTTAGCGAAGTTTATCAGAAATGAAGCATACATTGCACCACGTGCACGTCATTAGCAAGAAACCGATTTAGCAACGTTAGTAACCCATTCAGGCATAAATAAAAAATTTGCAACGGAAGGTACCTCCCATTTAAAACAGACAGGTTTCTAACAAAAAGCATTCTGTAAAAAGCTCGAAAAACTAAAAAAAGGTTTTGTTAGCAAACTAAATGTATACGTTAGTTTTGTCTCTTTTTTGTCTAAACTTTTACATTTTACATTCTTGTGCTGACCACAATTCACTCGTCTACAGTTGTGGCGATTTCAGATGTTTTCTTGTTTTTCCATGTTTTCTGTTTTGATTTCGAGATAGATGGCAAGCACTTTCATTTTTGATGCGCTAATTCAACAATGTCTAAACTTTTTGTCAAAGGAAAGAACATCTCTATAAAACTTTGCCTCGTTACAGAGTTCATAAAATTGACTTTCTCTGCAATTCCGCCTTTACGTAATTTCAAACAGCTTCAAAATAGAGAATAATTTTGTTTTATTTGATCTTTAAACGCACGCTCAAGCCCGAACGCTTTCGGATTTTTGTTGCCATTTGTAAGAAACACCCTTCAGACAAAACAATAGCAACTCTATATCGGTATCAAAGATTGCAATCTATCAAACATATTAGCGAATTCGCTCACAATTTCAAACACACCTGTTTTTTGCGATTTCCTACACCAGGGGTTACCAACCTGGGATACATGTGCCTCTAGGGGTACATCTGCTTATCTGAAGGGATACATTTGAGGTTAGCAATAGAAGGGAAAATACTGTACATTTATATATTATTTATTTCCAAATATTCATACACATATCAGTGAATATAATTTTCAAAAATCACTGTATGCTTATCGTTAAATACATCTACGATTAGTCATGAAAAGATATTTTGGAAAAGTCGATCATTGTCAGAGAAAGACATGTTAGGGGTACACGCTCATCTGTCAAAATGATGAAGGGGTGTATGATGTGTACAGAATAAGATATATATTTCTTGTTATGCTAACATTGACGTACACTTCGAATGACGTACACTTCGAATGACGTACACTTCTTTGGCTAGAAGGAACAATATCTGTCAGTCAATTGCAACTTTACATTTAGTAAGGAAGATTGTACATTAGGATGGTCCTCAAAGAAAGCATTCTGTAAAAAGCTCGAAAATAGCACTATGTAAAAAAGCAAGCATTATTTATAATGAGAAAATGTTGAATGGCAATTTTGAATCATATCAGCTGTGTTTATCAAGCTGTGGAATTGTTTTCAGGACACTTTAACCAAATTGAAAAACCATCAAGCTAGAAAACGATCATCAAGCACGAAATGTGTTAGTGCATATATTATGAAAATCATTTTCGCATTCTTTTAAAAGTAGCAATTTACAAATGCTTTACAGATCTCAAAATCGTTTCCAAACCGTCCGTAAACATTTATGTTATTGACAATGGGGATGAAGCGATACAATTGTTTCCCTATTTACTATACAACTTTTTTGTGGCACTGTCAAAATTTGTATTACGTCAAAGTAAACTCATCACTGCGTTGTTTGAATTAAACTTACACCCACATTGAACCAAGTTTTGAAATGCAAATGTGATTCACGCACGTTGATTTCCGTTACAGTGAATTGGACAAAGTTAAATGGTAGAGTAAATTTAAACAAAACCAACGAAAAAAACATAAATTCAACAATACTTACGTAGACAACAGTGTATAACCAAAAACGGCTTTGTTCACAGTTCCGTTGAGTACTGCTATGTTGTTCATCGTGTACCTGTCTTGTATTGGGGTCTCAAGAGTAAATGAAAAGTTCCTAGAAGCCTAGAAATAAAAGAATTGTTGAGCACAAGTGCACTGATTGTACTTTTGCGCAAATCCAGCCAGAGAACAAATCACTCTTGGCTTTTACAATGGATGATAGTTCTTCGACAGATGAAATATCGGTGGTATTTACACCTTCACATTTTTGCATAAATGTTAAATGACATTTCGTTCTGAATATATTTCGTTAGGTACCAACTAAAAAATGTAATTTAAAAAATAATTCGTAGTTATTTACCACACCAAAAATATTTTTACATTAGTGACGTGATTTTAAAAAAGATCTATTAGTTTGAGGTAGATGATTGCACTTACCACTACATGCTTTGAAGAAGATTTTTTATAAATCCATAAATTGCTGAAACTTTCCACTTTTACAACTAATTAAGCCACACAAGTAGGCTCAGAAAAGTAAAAGATATGTGCAGATTAAACAATCAACCTCAAAAGAGTTTATTTTTAGTTTTATCGACTTCACCACCTTGTGAAACCAGCAACGTAAAAATCCATAGTTGTCCAAAAGTGACTGTGTTTAATCAGGATTGAAACTCTGACCACGCTTGAGCCACTGGTGCGTTTGGTCAAAAGTCATCCTTAATCTGGATTTATGTCATTGTGCAAACAGCAAATAAAAGTTCTTGACCTCTCTAAATTAAAAGTGCAGCAAGCTATTTATAACATTGGACCTTTTCAACACGAACCCCCGAGTGTTTACACACAAAACAGAATATGCCCGCTACAGTCGGTTCTACAGACGTTAGGATGCCTTTTTGTGGACACCCTGTGACAAACAGTTTTAACAGCCCTTGATATCTTCGTATCCTGCTGTTGTTTTCCACATACAAAGTCTGTTACGAAATCAACGTAAAACATTTGGTCTCCTCGTGTGTTACTTTGCAGTTCAAAAAGTGTTGTCAAAAACGCATTTAAAAAACATTTATCATCATACAAATTTTTTAAACAAACACAATGCTGCCCATCTCATTGAGCTTCAAAAAGTTACAGTTAAAACGCAGGACACCTCATTTCAAGCAGAAGTTATTTGCGAACGAAATATTAAAAAATTCAGAGTTTGCATAGTCTTCCAACGCAAGAAAGACAAAACAAACTTGCTACGTGAGCCGTGTGCAGCCTTACCTCCTGGGGATGCACAACGAAGTATACTTCGCACACAGTTGGATCGAGGGTGCTGTAAACTTGAGCGTAATAATATTGAAGAGTGTAGTTTCCGGAAGTAACTGATCCACCGGACCTTGCAAATAAACCTGATCCGTCAGCACCGAGATTCGACACAACCTGAATAAGAGAAGGAAAAAACACTGGATTTCATCACCAACAAAACCACTTGAAATAATAATTACAATTAGTGAATTTAAACGGCTAAGGTTTTTTTTAACATGAGTAAAATAATCAAAAACGTTAGTATCAAGAATTTCAGACTTAAATAGAAACGATTTTTGTGATGACTTTTTAACTCATTGTAAACAAAAAGATATCACCTATTTTTAAGAAAAGGTATCAATGTCATTTAAATTACGGTCATAATTCGTTTTCTGAAAAACGTCTTTATTCCGACGTGAAAATTGGATTTCAAAACCAGAATCGCTAGATCTACTCATTAGAGTTCGAAACGCTAATTTCTTTAAAATCTGCTGCTTTACCGGTGTACCGTAACAACGTACGAAAGGATGGTAAGAATTCAAAGTCAATTTCGACTATGCTGCAGAAGATTTCAAACAGTTGAATCTGCTCTGTGCTGACCTTGCCCTACGTTCCATAACTACTGCAACTATCGTAAATTATTTTTCCAGTATTTGTGAGTGCATCACTCAGTGTTTAATACCTGTCTTCCCATTGCGCTAGACAACTTTTATGATCTTGAAAGAAATCCAAACTAAACAAAGGATCTCCGCGAACAATCAAATTTATTCTTTATAATTTCATTGATTAGTCGCGAAACATAGCATTGTACCTTAATCGTGTAGTTGCGTGGCAACGAATCGTTAGCATCGATGAAGAAAAAAGCCACGAAGGGATGAGTTGCAATGGATGTAAATTTATAAGTTGAACCGCTGTCGAAAAAAAAAATACTGCATTGCGTTTCATTTACCAACGCTGAATGGCAAACAGATGTAATGCGGTAAGTCAAAAACAATTGCAATCAAGGTGGTTAAGGCTTTGCAGCAGTGAAGTTGTAAATGTGTGTTTGATAATATAGTTGAAAAATTATGCAAATAAATAAATAAAGATCATTCAAACCACTGCATTCCACCATGACTAGCTTGATATGTGTCCTAAAATTTGCAAATCGGTATGAAAAAAAATTTCAAATGTAGGTAACAATTGCAGTAATCCGCAAGCAATAACTAAAATAAATGCGTTAGAAAACAGTGTTTAACAAAAAAAGCTCTTTTGACAAAAATTAGTTTCAGCCTAATAGAATCAGAAATGTAGTAAAATTGTATTAAAGATCTTGCCTCAATCTTGTTACACTGAAAACAGCTTGGCGCATGTGCAGCAAAGACCCTCAACAAAGACAGAACCTATGTTGCTAGTTGAATCGATAGATAAAATCATGCATATACATATGAGTGCAAGTTGTTGTGACGAAACTGCTAAAAATTGAAATATCAGTTTTATAAAGGAGGATGAAATTGTAATACGGCCATTGGTGATATGTTCCTCCAAACAAACTACCAATGGCCGGTCAATTAGGAAGCGTAACTTGGCTTTCCGTAGTACTTTCAGCACAAAATCAAAATATAAGTAGCTACGAATACAGGAAGATAGAACACTTTTCATGAGCTTATACTAACTTGTATGTGCGATTGTAGGTTATCTGAGAACCTTGTCCATCCATGAAGTAGTATACCTAAAAAAGCGTTCGTTCACAAGGTAAACAGACTGAAAAATTCACGAGTAGCTTTTTCGGCTAGTTGTGGCAGCATTTCACTATTATCCACACAAATTCTGTTGGTTATAAAAAGGGTTAGCGTTCAATTTTAAGCTTTGTCAACCGTTTTATAAAAAATCGTTGTTGGTAATTTTCTAAATGCTGTTTTAGTGGAATAAAGAGGCACAACACGATAAAGCAAACGTTTTAGGTTGAATAACCTCTACACGTCACTTTGAGCAATATTAACCTGTTTCATACTACTGTCATGAGCAGAAAATGAATCCGAAGACACGAAGTATATATTGAAAATTTCCAAGACAAGCGGAGAGCATAACGAATTTTATGAACACAAACAATACTTTATTTGTTTATCTCTGTATAGGAAAACTTACAAGGCATTTAAAAAATTCCAACTGAAGGATGGTCAATCGAAAGATAAATTTGCAAAACGTGATAGATCGCTTTACTAAAAATTTCAACATGAGATGAAAAACTTCTACAGAGAAAAATTCAAAAAGTTCTTTAATAATCAAGCAGAAAACTTATTCCCACATTATTTCCGAAAGAAAATAAATTAGCATTTTGCCTAAGAGGTTGTTTCATTGTTAACATCTTGCGTCACGATTTCGCTCAAAGTGTTTAGCAAATCACAAACTAAAAGACATTCATACATTTTGAAATGTATTTAAACGAACATAAGCTTTAAATGCTTCGGGACATACGTCTACAATCCATTTATGCAACAACGAAGTTTTGCAATTGAGAGCAAATGCGTAATTGTCTTGAACAATTGTATGATCACCAAACATTTAACCTGAAGAACGGGTGTTTTGTACTTGTAAACTTTTTTGTTTCATGATGTGTTAAAGAGTTTCAATTTAAAAATCGAAAATAATTGAACACAGCTATGTTGGCTTTGAATTTTTTTGAAGTCCCGACTAAGACTCGCACACTTCAATAACTTACGGCAAACGGTTAATTCAAAATACAATCAATTGTATTTTTAGAGTAGACCCCCAGATAATCGGCAATTTCAACCCAAACAGCACCTGATTTCCTGTATCGTACATGTCACTTCCACCATCGTAGATAGACATAGCTTGAGAGTCGTCGTATCGGTAAAAATGAAACCGTGAGATTGAAGATGTAAGCATGGTGCCGTTGCGCATACGCTGAAGTAAGGTCGGAAAGTGATCTGCGAATTAAATACAAAACGGTCATATTTCATGTGTGAAGAGGTAAAGGGATTACTTCCCTGTCAAAATATTATATTCATAAGGATTAAACTGGAGTGGTTGTTGTATTTGCAAAACACTTGAAATATGATATCATTAGGTAAAATATCAAATCATTCCGACAATACTGCATGAAACCAGCCATGTAGCGTATTTGGTATTACTTTACCCCACAAAATGCATCAGATTTTGTAAATTAACGCAAAATCAGCAAAATAAGATTTTTTGCAACAAATAAAAAGCAAGCTTCAAAGTTCCTTCTACCGCTAGAGTTTGCAGTCAACCTTGAAGTTTTACTTACAAATTCCGTTGATTGGTGAGTCTGTCGAAACATTTCTCGGAGAGGTAGAAACAGACTGAAATGATGCTGCAAAAAGTTGTATCACTATAAGTAATAAGTAAAAAAATATTGTCTGCTCTTTTTGCCCGCATTGTTCCTCTACAGAGGCCAGAAAAGGCCGACTTTTTACTGCCCACCACGGCTCAGTCACTGACTGACCCACAGCTGGCTTAGTTAAAATTAAGCCCCAGTCTAGTCCGGGCTGTAGAAGAGCGTGGCCGTGTCCAATCTGGCCCGTAAAAAGCGGCCCGACGTGGTTCTTTCATGTTATTGTAAAAATACAATCGCCACAGTTAAATAAAAGAAGTAAGCAGAACAACATACTGGACGTGGTCAGTGTTCTGGTAGCCTACCTCAACATTTCTATTTCAGCTTTGTTTAGTAACTGTGACTTATGCAAACTAATCGATTGGGTGTGTCTTCGAAAACAGCACCTAAAGAACCTGCTATAGACCAAACATTTTATAGCCTGGCTCAACACAGGTCGTTGCATTTTTAGCTCGGCCAAATTATTCAAAACATTTGGTCCATTCAAGCCCTTTGTTACTCGACAGCAAAAAACACTAAGCAGACTCTAAAGACACAAAGTCTATCATCTTCTTTTCAAAATATATGACTTAATCACCACTGACTTACATTAACATTGCTACAAGTACTGTTGAGGCTCAGGCCTCAGTAGTAGTAACAACAAAATGAACTGGTCTGCGTGGTCTATATTATCCTTAAAACTCTTCATATTGACGAGAAAACGACAGATCAAAACTGTTTTACCATTCAAGAGCAAGCAGTTTTGGCGTTTTTAAATAAAAGCACTTGCTAATTGAAAACATGAAACATACATGTACGGCAAAAGGCATGTAAAGAAATCGCCAATTTCGTTTCAACAAAAATAACGTTCAAAAAGATTTCGGAAGCATGAATGTAAAAACCTTTAACAGGTGTGTCTCATTCGCTTCTTGCAGAATAATTTTCTCGTTGCCTAAGGCTGTTACTGCGATAAAACAATCATATTAATTGCGAAAGATTCAACCCCAATCATTGTTTCAGCTGTGGAAAGGCCATATCTGAGTTGTTGCTAAACAGAGCTCAAACAATGACTCGAAGAAAATTAGCTCACAGACCTCAAGTCTGAGAAACAATGTGAATATACTTACTTGTTTGTGGAATTGTCGTTGTAGTTATTGCCGGTGTTGCTCGTGAAGGAGTATCTGTTTCAAAACAATCAATGAAAAAATACTGCTTAGAACACAAAATGCAAAAATGCAACATATTTTTTCAATATTTGTGCTTATAATTCATACGACAGCACACATAAAAGACTTTTGAAAAAATAGAAAATAAATACAAATACATAGCTCTTGTCTAAGTATACGCCTTTCTTGAATAAAATCGAAAACAACTCAGGTGTTCTCGTGCTCAGTTGAAATGAGTACCGAAGGTAATTCGTATAAAAGTAGTGCTGCACGTACTACCCCAACACCGAAACGGTTGGCTGGCTGTTCAGCAGGTGCGCGTCTGACCATTAGGAAAAAAATTGTTGCAGCAACCAGAAACGGTTATCTCAAGCTAAATACGATGAAACCAATTGCAGACTGATTGTTGCGCTGTCTGGTTTACTCGATGAACAGCGACGTACGTGTACCGGATCACGGGTTGAGTGATTGTGCAAGGCAGCTGAAAACTTACCAAACAAGAGTAACTGCAANTTGTTTGCTGTACTTTTNATACCTTTAATAAAGAATCCTTGCTATTATAACCAACAAGGTATGTTTAACTGACCACGTCGATTTTTTAAGAAAACCATTGAGGGTTCCTGCTCGTGCGTCTGTAGCTTGGTTACAAGTGCGTCTTTCCCTGGTGATGTAGCACTTGTTTAAATGACTCTGTGCATAGGCATCGGACAGAGGGCAGGGGAAGGCCAAGGCCCTCCTGGATTTTAAAATTTGACATTTTGCAGAAAAATGTTTTTGAAGAAAAATGTTTTTCTCTTAGTTTCGGAGTTGGTAAATGAAATTTTTTTCTATGGAAAAATCCACTATTTAATCCAGCTAAAAAAATCCTCCGACGCGCATGACAACGTGCACTAGTTTCGAAAACATGCTGTCTGCAAATGCTAACTAGAGCAAAAAGAAACTGAAACTCACATTTTGAATCCATAGCACACTAAACCGACAAAGACACACGCCTAGTTTGTCAACTGTATCTTGTCAACTCTATACTGAAGTTCAGGGGTGAAATTGGGAATTCAGAACTGCCGGAACTGACCGATTTACCAAAAAAAA
>JGI24159J19872_10003411_pt1 | contig 19779 bp, 12 predicted proteins | sample Ectturendosymbi4_FD_19872 | JGI IMG/M metagenome (IMG submission 19872) | reverse complement strand
TCCAGACTGATTCGTAAAACATTTCGTGATGAACAAAAAATGAACCCGAACTCAGCCCGAAATATATGGAAATTGTTTTCGCCCGAACCCGACCCGAATCGGGTCGGCCCGAACCCGACCCGATTCCAACTGTGCCACGTAGTCTCTGCGCTGCGTATCAGGCATTTTCTTTCAAACTGCGTCAGTGTGTTGTTACGTCACAAAGCTTTGATATGTCACAAAGCACAAGTCGCCCCAAAACGCTTTCAACCCCTCGCAAACGACCAGGTAGCGGCAACATGCGTTTGCAGTCTCCTGCTATCTTGCCAAGTAATAAACCGAGACTGTGCAGCATTTAAACAGCAACGCATGCTTTCTTGTCCTGACCAGGCTACTGCGAGACCGTCTGCTGACCAGCGACTTCAGCACCTGCATCAAGCTGCTGCAAAACTATCCGGTCGAAACCACCGATGTCGGTACCATCTTGGCGAAAGCGAAAGAAATCCAGAGCTTCTTGTACAAATAGCGAGACCGTGGCGTGACGGCTAAGCTTACTTTTGACTTGCATCCTTCCTTTCCAGTTTGTTACAACGTTTTTACCGCAGCCGGCCGATGTTGCATCGAGCGATGGGCTCGTCAGCGCAGCGGACCACTACTCGCGCCGACAACCTCGGCTTTTCCCGCACTGTGTTATTGCGTCAGCCAGCCCGGGCGTTTTGCTTTCGTTGCTACGTAACAATCCGACGACCGCTGTGTACAAAGAGCGCACACACAACATCGCTTGCGAGCTCCGGGGCGAAAACTTTTGAGCATCGTTTTGTTTCGTCAAAAACTGGGAACAAACGAACTCGTTTCGGACCAGGTGGATGCGTCGCATCTTTTGAAACCGTGCGCTTGCGTCACAGCAACGAAGCGATTAAAACTTTTCGTGTATTTTGGTCTGACGTGCTCGTATGTGATGTTTTGCGCGCGCTTTTCAACACTTGCTGAGTGTTAGCAACGCAAAACCTAATTTACAGTGTTTGTTTCCTTCGCGATTTTGCAGCACGGCTCCGCCTCTGATGGCAAAGATGTGACGTTGTCGAGCAGTTGTCCTTCTGCTTTCTCGCTATAGCGAAACCACGACTTGTCTTCCCTTGCGTCTTGTGTAGCTGTGCAGGAAAAGGATCGCTTTGCTGAAGTGTTTATTTTTACATTTCTTAATGAACGCCGATTGACCCATGTCGGTTCCGCTCTGAAATCGAGCAAAACCATAGACGAAGCCAGGGGAGCCATGCTCCCCCAAATTTCTAGCATATCTAGTTGTTTTGTGCTTTGAGAGGCGGTGTCCCAAACAAAATACTGTTGCTCGCTTGAAGTTAAGCAATCCCCCTCCCCAGTTTTTAGCTGGCTACGTCACTGAGCCGAGCAGTTCTTCCTCATTCGCGCATCACGATTTTCGCCTGCTTCCGTTTTTATGCACAACCCGCACACAAGTACGAGAATCAACCCACTTAAATATGCTGACTAATGCCGAAGCATCGTGACATGCCAAACATTACAACACACTGAGCGCCTTTTGGCTTGTAATGGAAAATGAACTCTGCTGAACAGCTANTTTAAACTTGTTTTGGTTTGAAACTTGCGTCAAGACGATAAAACAGGAACCATTCAGCTCTGCGTCCAAGCTTTGTGGAAATCACCGCTGATTTCACGCAGTCACAGTTGACTGCGGCAACCATGGAGACAGCTGATCATGTATTTCTTTGTTTTTGTTTATACTCGTGTAAGTAACAAAGAGCTCAGGTCGAAACCGTGCATTTGACGCTTTGTTTGGTAAAACAAGTAACTTCAGAGGCCGTAAAACACAATTTTCGCTCAAGTTTTTGTCCGGCATTAGGGGGCAGTGCCCCCCAAAATTGTGTTGTGCCCAGAAAAATTTACATTAGACGTACAATCAAAACAAATCTTTCCCCCCTAAAATTGTTTTTGCCCCCTCAAATCTTTAAACCTGTAAACGGGCCTGTATGACACCGTTTCGCTCCTGGCCTCCTTGTTATACAGTCGGTCACCTCGTGGTTAGTTAGCGTGATTGCGCAAACAGTAGGAAAACGCTGGTGCGCACTGCATGACATGACAACGTGTAACAAGTTATCTGTACTCGCGGGGACACCCTGTCTCCGGCTTCCGCAAAAGCATGACCCCGACTTCACTTCAGTTGCGTCACAGACATGTGCAGCGCCCGGGACAAAGGCCAAGGTTAAATTCGACTCTGTTCAAATAATGGGCCCGCACCACGTGCATTATTCTAGGCAAGCATGTTAACGAGTTTCAGAAAACACGATTCACGATTAGCTGTGCAAGGTTTCTTCGAAATGTTCGAACTACTGCAAAGACATCTAGATTGACGCGTCATGATCTCATGCAAAAATGGATTGACGTTCTTGTTGTTCCTGCAATTTTACTCACCCGATCGCTATAAACGTCCCTAAATAACCCGGTCGTGAAATACACTGTGTCGTGTAATGTCACATTCTATTACCCCCTAGAACGCCGCTCTGTAGGCATCCCCCCGTACCGCCACCGGCTCGGTTCACGCTGTACCGCCATTACCAACATGCTTTGCGCGCATTCTCTTATTGCGTGCGTTCTTTTTCTACCTGTCCGCGCCACAGCAGCGCGCGTATATCAGCGAGTCTCCTGCATCTTATCTGACGACCTCGCGAAAGCCTGATTGCCTCTTGTTTTGTGGACAACGACGGCGCCGCAACCACATATCGATTTGTTGCCAATCAGATGATTATGATGATATTGCAGCAGGTGTGATTTGCCCGCGCAGTGGCGCTGCTGTGCAATACATTCCTTTATACGAATTTTGTCAGTGTGTGCTGCGTGTTATATGCTCCAGTGTGCCTCAAATTTCTGGGGCGTGCCTCGCGACCAGCGCGATTGCGTCGGCGCTGCAAGCAGTCAATGACGTCGACAGGACTTTGACGTCGTTCGAGTCAGCGACAAGTTTTCGCTGATGACTCAATTACACGAACTTCGTTCACTGCACCAGCGTGTGGCCTGGTTTTGGTCGTTGTTTGGGGGTGCCAAACCGAAAACCAGGGAGGGGCACTCTCATAGTGTGACGAGAAATGGTCCTCACCACCTCCGGTCAGGGGAGACCTACCTCACAATGAAGGGTTTCAAAACGTCCGGTGACGTGCTGCCGCTCATTCGCTGTAGCGAAACAAGAAGCAAGAGCATTTGACGATGCAACGTCCCGCACTCTTCTCCATAGCAAAATTCTCAGCGTTCTTGACTGTAGCACCTGTCGCGAAAAATCGGTCCCAACACGAGAAAGGTCACTGGAGACCGCTCAGGTATTCTTACGAGGCATCGTGCTTGTGGCCCTACTGCCCTATAAACACTTAAGTAATCCTTTGTTTCATTGCGTTGGGTAATTCTGCACTGTGCGCGGCTCGGCAACTCCTGGACGTAATAAAAGAAACAAAGGATTGCGCCTAGTAACTCCTGGCTCATCCTCAGTGTAGATTGGTTTTTAGTATTTAAAACAAATAGGATTTTTGATCAACGGTCAAACGTTGAGTGTTGCGAAACAGCTTTCGATTCTGGCAGGGTGTGAATCACTAAATCAGAATTCAGTTGCGATTCCAAAGACAACAATAACCGAAGAAGAAAACGCGCCGCATTGCGCGGGAGTTCTGCGGTTGTGGTTGCAACTCAGTTTTCAGATGTTAATAATTCAGGGTTTCTCTCAGGTAATTGCGTCGGACGACTGGCGCTGATTGATGGTTTAAATTCCAGAACTCATCGCCTTTGTAATGGGATCGACACTTTTTTCTGTCCGGCATACTAAGAACTGCCACGTATTAATGCAGGGGTCTCAAACACGCGGACCGCATGTGGCTCAGGAGGTCGTTTTTGCGGCCGCGATACTTTTTGGGAATTTTCAGATAATTAACATTTACGTTATTTAGTTTATTCATCGGTATTTAAAAGTGCTCGGCCAGCGATATTGTACTGTATTGTGTAACTTCTTCGCTCCTACACGCAAAGCGCTGGACTTTAAACATGCATCGGAGCAAAGAGAAAAAAACACAAATACACGAAAGAAGACGAGGATGTATACATTGCGGGAGTATAGAGTATACGCTTGATGGCGCTAATGCATTTACTTTACTTTGATGAAATACAGTACAAGCTTTCAAGACACACGCATGAATGACGCCATCATGATTATTATAATGAAGAACTACAATTACTTCCAAGTACATCGATGTATAGAATGCATGAGGGAGTTGGGGACTGCGAAGGACCAAAGGTCACTCTCTAGGCTATAGACCTCCCAAGGACGAAGCTGCTTACAGTGTATAATAGTTAGTAAAAGTCTTTTGCTCTGGGTATAAAATGTAGTATGTGCAAAGCGAGTGAACAAGTTCCCTGCAAACGAAGGTTCAGACGGCTGGAAATGATTTGCTGCCTAAAATTCATGATACATTTCGCAGGAAATAATATGTAAAAGCTGTTTCTACTAAGGTTCAGATACCGCCAATGTTGCGTCAGCGTCATAATGCGGCCCTGGTGTTACTTTTATCAGTGGTTGTTTGGCCCTCATAGCAATTTGAGTTTGAGACCCTGTGTTAATGATTGAAGAAGCCTAGTATTCTTGAGATAGAGCTCTTGGGAAATGGTTGCCACCGATGTTGATCAAGGCCTTCTAGAGAGAACATGTTCTCTTTAGAAGGCCATTCACTCCAAAAGGCCTTATGTTGATTCAGCACTGCAATACAAGAACACTTGTGCTGTTTCTTTAAAACAGTTCCGATCAATACCCTACATTCATTCATGGTGACTGCGTCACAGTTCGACCTTGTTACAACAGGCAATAGCTATATCTTTGGTGTCAGTTTGCTTGCGAGACCTCTCATGCGCAAACGTGACTTGTGTACATGGTCATCGAAAGGGGGCCAAGACCCCACTATTGGCCCGCCTGGAAAAATCCTGACGTTCATACCTGTGTATCTGATGGTATAACCTGAAAGAATGCAGCCCACATAGATGCGAAGAAAACTTCAGGTAAGGTGTCGATTCTTGCACTAAAAAATACGAGAACGTTGTTCGAAAGCAATACATTTTCACGCGGAAACTCCACAATGCTAACTCGGGCTTTCATTGGCGGATCTAAACATGGAGTTTGAAGTACCGTTACAAAACAAGGCGCCAGAAATCCTTATGCAGGCCTACAACTGTGGTATTACCTCGATCAGTGAAAATGTCTTAGTTGTTCCAGAAAGCAAGTGGGCATAACTCCCCGGGCGCTAAATCACTATGGGGCGCCAAATCACTACGGAGGGCGCCAAAAAGTTGCAAAAATGTCACAAGTACTTTCTTCTATGCAGTACATTTGCTTCCGAAAGACCTCAGGTTCAAACACAGGAGCGCCAAGCTTGACCCGGGCACCATCTAACCTCGTTGCGCCCATGTCAGAAAGTTCTTAATGTTTCGATTACTTCGACCCAGAATATTACCAAAACACGAGGTCAGCGCAGAGTCTACCACTCGGAGGAATTCGAAAAGCAATTGTAATTTGCGGTTCTGCCCATGGTAGGTGAGTAACAAATACAACACCACCATCGAGTAGTGGCTTTCGGGTGAAGCGAATAAGGCAGTAGCGTAGGGGCTTCCTTGGAGACCTCATGAAGTACCTTAGTGAAATTTTGTTCAGAAACTTTAGTGAAGTTTTGATAAGTATCAGGCGTAGATTAACTTTTGAACTATTTTTAACAAACGAGGAGGGTCTGTGGCAATATTTTGTGTGTGCTCAGCGGCCTAGTAATATACATGGGGTTGAGTCTTTCTATTCATACCCGGGCATTTGTAAGTCACAAAACGGACTGTAATTTTGCTAACGAACTTCTGTCTCTCGGAATTATTATATCACAGTAACAAGGACATGTTTGCATTTCTGCCGGTGATCTGCATGGCAGACTTTACAATAATTAAATCTTCATTATCCCAGTGTCCTTCTGTAGCTAACTTTTGAGATTTATTCAACCACTCTAAAATTGCTGTGCGCACCACTTACTATTTTGCGTTGAGCTTTAATTGCTTTATTAGTATCTCTGTCACTTGAATTCATTGCACCTAGCTAATATTTACAGCTTATATGGTGTAAGTTGCATGTTCATCACTTATGCGGAAGACTGAGGTACCTTGACAAAAAAGATGAGACTAGAAATAAGGGTTTATCAATCATATCCTATCTTAGATCACCGCTATACGCAGTTTAAACCCTAAAAATCCAGATCTGCAGAAAAAAAACCCAGAAAGGCATTGAAATCCCCAGGTTTGCCAACACTGGCATCATTTTTAAAGTACCACTCTTTGGTATATACAATCTAGCAAGTAGCAATATCTGGAAATTGCTGTTTGCTGCAATGTGGCCTCATTCCTTGAGTGGTCCCAAAATGTTGCAAATAACTGTAAAATACTTTTTATTACTATTTTTTTCAAATCAGTAGTCTAATGTTAAAGCATTGAATTTAACACCTTTGCTTAATTGCTCATGACAAATTTAGCAAAATAGGGATCTCTTGAACTGAACAAATCCTATACATATAATCAGGGGTATATATTAGAGGAGGGGAGTGAGGCGGTCGCCACGGGCCGTCCTCTTTCAGAGATGCCATGAGGGCCCCTTTTGAGAGTTTCGCATTGTTTTGTTGAAAAGGCTATTAATCACTCTAGATCCACATGTAAGCTCTCTGAAGCAAGCAGGGGCGTGCAGAGGTCGGATGATGCCCGGGGCAAATACTTGATTGTATGCCCTGCCCCCTACCATAGATGTAGGGGCAGGCAACGTTTTAGGAGTGTGAAGGATTTTTGTCAGAATCGCTTCATTTCTTCAAACTTGCCTAAATATTTGCACGCCAAATTAAATTTGTTGAAGGTCACACGACTAATGGTGACCTCCAAAAAAAGTTTTTTTTGTTTTTTTGGAGAAAAAAAGTTAAATTCAAACGTATTTTGACACTCAGTGTCACTCATAACACAATGAGAACAAAGGTGTCGAAACACCTGTGCCCGGATTTTCCGGGATTTTAGACAAATCAAAATTTTTGGGGTTGCGTTTGCGCCCCCTGTCTCCTACACCACTGCCTGCCCCCTTCCAAATCCTCGTATTGAGGAATGTGAGAAATACGTGCACAGCAAAACTACCTGTCGGGACCTTTGCCACGTGCAAAAAGATACGCCACAAAAACTTCACCTCAAGTGAGAATTAAGAAAAGAAAAAAGCTGTGAAAGTCTCGTACCACGTTACGCAACAGTAGCAAGGAATGTGAACGTTGTAAAACGTACGTGCAAAGGGGATAGAATTTTGTATGGCACTTTTGTTTAGAAAAAATAGTGCGTTTCAGAAAGTACGCTAACGTTCTGCTCAAAAAAGCAATATGGTTCCAAACGTATCGTTGCCTAATTGGTGCCTTAACAGCTGTGAACAATGTTGTTTCTGAAAATTTTACTACATTATTTTGATATTTCTTACAGATGAAAGCGAAGAAATCTATCACCAAATCATCGCATGATGTAACTCTTTGACACAATTTGCATTGCCACTAAAAATGAAACCAAGGCGGACAAAGACACCATCGAATATAAAGCGTTCTTCACTCATAGATCCAACTTCGAACAAGCAAGTTTATGAGGTCTCAGTTTTTGTTTACTGTACTGTCCGCTTTTTTTAATATGGCGTTTATAGTGAAATGATAATGAATTTTCTAACAATACAAAAAAAACAATCCGTTTATTGCTATTTATCATTACGCCACTTCCATACTCGCACCCCCCTACAAATGGGGGAAGAAAAGGTGTAAGGCCAAAGGCGTTAAGATAACGATAGCAGTGCTTCATTTCTCTCCCTGGTCACGTAACTTAGATTTGCATGCCTCCTTCAGTTTCAGCATTAAAAAAAACGTAATTTCATTCTTTGGATGCCTAGGACCGTCACCCCCTCTGCACGCCACTGGAGGCAGAAACGTCGCCAGACAGTCTTCAGTAGGGGCTTTACGTGTTTACAAGATCGCGGGCCACCCAAAAGCGCGCGGCCCGTAGCAATTGCTACTATTGTTAACCCGGCACTGGCGATGTAATAAGAGGCGTATCTCACCCGCCATTACGACCTTCGTTTTGAGCAAACCAGGTGTGAATTACCTGATTTGTCTTGCAATTCCAGGATTTTGTATGAAGAGGAAAAAATCATCCACGTCTTTCACAATATCTCTAAACATGGGTACCATGATGCTCAGTTTCACTCATTTGCATTTCCTCAGATGTCACTATTAAGCTCAAGCGGCTTATCAAGCCTTATCCTGTTTTTCTAGTTTGCGGCGTTACGCTGAAAACATTTTGATTGCTTTGATACTGTCGAATTTCACAGTGTTTGGGAGCAGCAGCTGTCTATGTTCATGGTATCGTAAAAACAGGTTTGACGTGGGCTCTCCGAATTCCAGTTTAGACCAGGGCTGTGGAGCCAGAACCCACACAGTTTTGGATGACAGGAGCACAAACCTCTTAGATGGTGGAGCCAAAGCCTGAAATTTAGGTTCTCGTTCCACCGCTCGATAGTTCATGGGGAAAGCGAGTTGTACAAATAATACACTTGCTTTGCAATTTTCAATAGACCAAACCATTCTGGAGCCGGAAATTTGAGTTCAGGCTCCACAGCCCTGGTTTAGAACACCTACCCAAAGTTCTGCTAGCATTCAAGGCATTGGTGCCATTTTTGATGGGAAATCACAAGGTTTCTGCCAAACGAAACAAAATATCCCTACTCCAGTTTCTTGATGTGTTTGCAGTCAGAGTAAGTGCAGCTTGCTGGTTAATGCTGACAATAAATTCACGGATGCAATTACGCGTTTTGCCAAACTAGAGCTGTTCGTGTAGTTCTTGGTTTCGTTTCTGTTGCAAAAACCGCGCTCGACGATTCAGTCGCTGACCAGTCATGCTCCGCTGATTGAACCTGGGAGTAAGTTCCAGCGGAGCGTCCCTTGCTGGTGTCCTCAGCTATGCGGTGTCGACAAACCCCGAATGTAACGTACACGCAGAGGCCTAACGAGGTAAGACGACGCCCGGGCCAAGAAAAAAGATCGGCGCCCCCATGGTTTGTGGGAGTAAATTTACCGTAGTAAAGACAGTAGGCCACTTGCGACATTGTTGGGATTTTTCGGCGCCTGGGGAATTGTGCCCCCCTTGCTACACCCCTGCGCGCACAGACAATTGCCCAACGATGTTCCGCAAGTCTATGATGACAGTTAGCCAATCATAGCTCGCGAATAGGCCAGCGACTCATTTCGATAACTAGCTGTTGCCTGGTGTTTTGCCTTTTACCTCCTTGTCGGAGAGGATCACTAAGCACATTGTGAAACGGCGCGGTTACATCTGCACGTCGCATTTGAAACTGTTCGACGACTTGGCAGTGAAGCCCAACTCTGCGCAGAGGCCATGATACGTTTATTACTGTGAAGAGGGCGAGCAGCATATTCGTTAACTCGAAGTAGCAGAAATATCGGGATGGGGGCAGACGCGAAAGGCAACTGAACGCGAGAGCGAGAAATTGTGCTAGACTTGGGTTCACGCAAACACTGTGGCCGAGCGACAACAGCCGAACAGCGGGGGCGACCGTGCCGCGTGCAAAAAGGCTTTGTCGTCCACAAAACACCAGAGTACGGCGGTCCCGCTGTAGCAAACTGGAAAAGTAGGCAAAGAAGTCTTGTCTGTGATGCTGGCCGACAGTGCCGATACGAGTTCCCGCCTCTTGCGCGAAGTTACATTGTGGCGATTAAACGGAGATGGGGCTGTTTAAATAAAAACCAGTCCTTTTCTTCAAACTCTCCCGGGCGCGGTAGCTTTTCAGAATGTTGTGCGGATGAATTTTGAACTGTTGCGAACCGTTTCAGGTCATCTGGGGAGTTGCAGGTGACGTAGAGCAAAAAAAGAAATCGGCTGTGACTTGCTGGTTGATGTCATCAAATTATTTTCGAGTTTTTCTCCCTGCTGTTAACAAAAAATGACATCATCGGTGTCATATGAAGTGGGAGGAACGTCATTATCTCTTTCGGAAGAAGTGGAGGAATGACGTCATCCTCACCACGTCACTGGACGGAACGGAAACGGAATTTTGACTTTCCTAATTTTGCGCTGAACAATCAGCAAAACGCAACGACAAGACACATTTCGTAACTTCGCCGGTTAAACGAATAAACGAAGAGCGCTTGTAGCTGAACTTCTCAACTCAACCAACGGGAATATTAAAGTGTCGATAAAAGAGGAAAAAAATGTGTCGAACGTGGATTCCAGACATGGTGGAATGACCTTGTTATAAGCGGTAAGCCGAAATCACTGGCGGGCTGGCACGCGCGATATCTTGTCGGTATTGATGCGTGCGCTTCGTGGACGGTGTCACGCGCTGTGAACGATTTTTTCTCCGCAGTCGAAAGGCAGGGCTCGTGGAGTCGCTCACAGTGGCGCATTTCGTCCTGCACTGCAGGGCTTCGAACATCACAGCCAGTTGGAAAGCGACACGTGGCACAGGCAGAGCGTGACGAGAACCAATGGACTGGGGCCGCTTCGCCATCGCTCGAGTTGGGTCGTTGACGGCAAACCCGGTTTTCGGGTCGAGTTGGAAGGAGCGCTCGCGCGAGTACAATCGGGTTTGACGCGTTTGCATGTACGGAGCGTGACGGTAGGTTTCGAATAATAATAATAATAATAATAATAATAAAAAAAAACAAAAAACAAAAAAGGAAAAAATACGAAAGTAACGAACAAATTCCGGGAGACATTAGGAATAAAATTAAGCAATGGCTCGACCTGCTTACGGCGAACGTTCAACGAAAACGTAACTTGTCGGAGAAAGTGGTCATGGAGGAAAACAAACACCGGCTACTCGATTTTGGCGACAACGATCATGCGGCGCGCTACAATGCATCAGGGTGGGATAAATGAAGAAGCTTTTTCAAAACAATAAAGTATAATCCACAACGCCGTTGACTGATTTTGAAAAAGCTATATATTGTAGCAATCGAGATTTCAATCATTACTGTTTTACTTTTGGTCTAGGTTTTCTTTTTTTTGGGGGGGGAGGGGGGCTGTAAGGTAAAGAGGAGACAAATACGCAAGAGCAACTGGAGTCAAGAGCAGACGGTGCGAAATTCAAGTTGGGGAGGATCACCGGAAACGAAATGCTTCGAGGTTCAGCAGGCGATGATGCGTTCAGTGCAACAACCGCCCGTTTCTTTATAAAGTGCCAATGCAGCCACTACCCGTTCATCCTTCAAGTCAGGACTGGCATACACACACAACCGAACTTCAGGTGATGAGTTCGCAGAGTGTAAAATAAATAAACGGTAACTGCTCGACGTCGCGAAGCTCTTGAAACAAGTGGAAACAGATACTGTTTTGTTGGTTGTGAATTCACCTTCATAGCAAAAGAAACCAGTCTTTAAACGGCAGTGGTCAGTGCAGGAGGCAAGTTCATTAGGTCACGGGTTCGAATCCGGGCTCAGCGACTTTTCACAGCAGGTAGTTAATTTTTTTTCAAGATCAATTTTTAACCCGCAGAACTAGAAATAACTTCAAGCGAACGCCTTTTATTGGCCATTGTCGCGTCACAAGTACAACAAACAGAGCAAAACAAAAGAGGTGCTTGCAGCAGGAGAGTCTTACCCCCCACCGCTACCGTCGATTATATTCGGAAAACAGTTAACAACGCAATCGCAACTATTCGATTATGACAGGTGGGGAAACGCGAAACCCTCTGCTGACGTCACGACCAACAAATATCTAGCAATTCAACCCGAGCCAAAAATATGTGAAAAAAACAATCTTTTGCCGGAGAATAAATTAATTGTCATCGGGTCAAAATAAACTGTTGGCACACGAGGTCAACATCACGTACCTCTCCTATTGTGTATGACAATGTTCGTTTTTTTTCTTGTTTTTCATTGAGAAACACTTACTCTGTCTCTTCAATCAGGAAAGCTCGGGCTGAGCCGCTAATTTCAATGAACACAATTTTGCAGAACTTGCCGCCCTTGGCAGACGATGCACAGTGAACAGTCGAGTCGGGCTTGGAAAAGAGGAGGAAGAAGTAGCGACGACGACAAAGTCAACGTTAGACAGAGGACGAAGCGGACGACAGCGAAGCCGCCGACAGCTCGCGATCGAACGGCTTGTGCCCCCAAGCGTTGTGGGGGGAGGCGGGGTACTGTTTGGCCGCGCGGTGATTGTACCTCGAATGCGCGGCGCCTTCATCGCCCTCGTCGGCGTCGATGAAGCCGATGTCGGGGATGCGGTTGGGGCGGGATCTGTTCTCGGGGGAGGGCCTGGTGTTTTTGCTCGAGGAGGAGGGGGAGGTGGTGGCTGCGTCCGAGGCGAGCTTGTATTTGTTGACGGCGTCCAGTAGGCGGGAGTTGTCGCGCTCCAGCTTCCCTATTCTCTGTGTCTTGTCGCCAAGCATCGCTTGGTAAGCGGCGATGTCGCGTTTCTGCTGCGCCTCCATGTCTTTCAATCTGAGGAGCAAAAAATCGACGTCTCGGTTTCACGGACAGCAGTGGTCCCCGCGGCGCGACTCACCCCCCACAGAGAGTTCAACGCAACGCAGTGTTGAAGTCGAATTGCGCGGAAAAAAGAGGCGTGAAATTCTGAAAATGCCTACTTAGCAAACCACGCTTGCCTTTTGGGATAGGTCAACCACAGTAGCGCAGACAGCCCAAAATTCGGGGGATCAAATATTTTGACTTTAGGCGAGCAACAGTATCTTGTTTGGGACACCGCCTCTCAAAGCATGAAACGACAAGTTATGCTGGAAATTTGGGGGGCTATGGCCCTCCTGGCTACGCCTATGGTCAATCATATTAACTTGCGAGAAAAGCATTTCGTCAATTCAGAAAACACTTGTTTTTGATGAAAAGTTTTACGAAATGTCACATTTTAGGGGGGTTTTACGTGCGTGTGGTTCTTAACCGGGTTGGCCCTCTAGCCCCGAGCACCTTGTCAGTTCGTCGAAACACATCNNTGGTCCCAAACGCACACACGTCATCTTCAATCCTTCCAAGACGTTGGTGTTCACTCACCGCGAGTATAATTAATCGCCTACAACACGACGCGCCAGGTGAATCTAACACATCACATGACGTGTATCGGTGCTGGTGCAGATGCTGACCCACGAGCAGGTCACCACTGGCGCCAGCCGGAACCGGATGCAGTGTCGATACACGCGTCACTTCCTATTGCTGTCAAGCTTGCCGGCGTACGTATGCACTGATCACGACACGACTTTCTCAAGAAGTGAAAATTCTCGTCGCGAGGTGCACGCGCTATCGGCAAGACGAGCTGATGACTGAATAAACGGATGCAAGGTTAGAGCGGATGCGACCTTCCGCCGTTGAGGGTTGAACTCTGCTTGACCGAACACGGAAGGTTCTGGAGGCGCACTGCCCCTTTCGCCGAAGACAAGCCCCCCTCCTCCCACAACACACGGAAATCCTATGAACTTCAATATTCAAAAGGTCTCAGCAACGCTATCTGCATCGGATAATATTACGTTGGAAAGGGCGTCGAAGAAAACAGAAGTCAGGAATGACGACTGGCTCCGTATGATTATCTTGGTCTAAACTTCGCGTTTATTGTGACCAAAAGAAGTCATTCCCGTGCATACAGTTGTAGTGACATTATACGCGAAAAAAATGCGTTTCAACCGAGTCTTTGAACGACAGACCAAACTTTTGTATTTTTCCCTTTTTTTCGATTACCTATTCATTCGAATTATCACGTTTTTTTGAAGTTTCTAGCCTCAACCATTCGCTTCTGAAACACACTCACACAGCGCCCCGCATCAAGCCCTGACGACGACCCAGGTCTTGGGAACGATTCTGGGGCCGAAGCAAAAAAAAAGCGCGCGCGTTACTGTAGCAACGACCAGCAGAGAGATAAACTTGCGCTTTCTTCAAACTTGCTGCTGCTTAGCAACGACGCACAAACCAAGCGGTGGCGCCAGAGCGCGACGACCTACCGTTGCAACACGTCGCCGTGCTTTCCCTCCGCTTCGTCGCATTGTCGACGCAACTTCTTCTCGCTCTGCTGATGTTTCCGGATCTGAAAAAAGATTAAGTCGGGCGTCAAGCATCGCAGCCGTTGCCATGGCAACCTTACTCATTCAGTTCGTAACAAGCAGATTTAAATTTTGAAAACGTGCCGCAAGACATCGAAAGGGAAAACGATAAAACCGTCCAAAAAGGTGTTTTTCAGTGTAAGCGCTGCCTGAAATCGGCGACAACGTTGCGACGACGTCGGGAACTTGGCGAAACGATCTTGTGCACTGTGCTGCTGCAGCAAGCTACAAGGACGGCACAGGGGGGCGCCAGTTAGCGGGTTCTTTAAGAGACTATAGTTTCCACCAGGAACCCTATCAGTGGAAACGATTACACCCGGGTGTCTAGACGCCATTTATCAGTCGTCGGGGTGACGTCTCGAGAACGCTGTCACAGATTCGTGGGGAGGCTCCTTGGCGTCTTTCAAAACAGTAGGCGCGCGCCATCAATTCTCGTCGCTTCGGAGTTCCTGGAAACTGATGAATTGCACAAAACTGAGATGATACATTGCGGCTCGCGGCCTTCTACGCTTAGCTGGCAACCGCGGCAAACAATAGTGCACAAGTTCTCAGTCAATGCATTCAGCGTTATTTTCACTTTTTGCGGGGCTGGAGGTTTTTTCTTGGGAGGGGGGCGATCACAGCCCGATCCGGTGGAATCCCGAGACTTTTACCTCTTCCATTAAGGTCGCCTCTCTCTGTTCGGCCATTCGCGTCGCGTCGTGTCTTTCCCTCAGCTGAGAGCGAAGCCGCTCGACCTCGTTTTCGAGGCGGACGATCTTGTCCTCGTACTGCGTGCGGCATGCGCGCAAAAAAAGAAAAGAAAAAAAAACAGAAAAATAATGAAAAAATCGAAACGAAATCGAGGCCGCTGGCGAAACAGAAACGAAACAAAGCCAACGGCTAGACATGCACCACTGTTGTCGCTTTGAAATGAAACCGAGTGAAAAAAAACAAACCATAAAAATCTCATGCGTGCTGCAGTCCGAGTTTTTTTGGTCACAGAGCGAAATGATTTTGAAATGACCGAAAATAATTTCGTCATTTCGGTCAGAATTTCTGAAACTATAGAGGCTAAAGAACACTGCTATGCCAAGTTTTAATAGAATTGTGAGGAAAATGACCACAATATTTCAGTGACCGACATGCATCAGCGAAAAAAAAAACAGGCTGCAGTTATTATTTGACCAGTTGGCAAATCCACTTTAGGGTTAATACCAGCAATCGTAAAACAGTCAAAAGGTTTGTTCGTGATGCATCAATGAATCAACCAATCAACGCTGGCAAAGTGAACAGCATCGCTGGCGTACTTACGTCCTTAGGCGTGAGAATAGTGCGCGAATCCGCGTCTTTCGACCGCTTCATCTCTTTGTTGGGAGCCACGCTGTTCAGGATCCATTGCGCGGTCCGGGCCTCGGGAGACATCGGATCTTCCGGAGCGGCAGGCAGGACCGGCGCTTTGGGCGGGGGGCCGTCGGACATGGGGCTCGGGTACTTTCCCGATGAGAGAGCAGGCTTTCGTTGCGAGTTTAACCGGGAGCTCTGGTTTTAAACAAATCGGGTTTTGAAACAACTTGTAAAATGTGACCGCCATGGATGAAAAGTCGTAGGAACTGCGTTTCTTAATTTTATCACTTCGTGGAAATGAATACCACGCGGGCACAAGATACTTCACGCCTGCAATCGCAAGGGTTTTCTACGAATGGCAGACGGCACAGTGCTTGGATCCGAACAGTCTTCCACATGCCAGCGCTTGTTCAGGGTCTCAAACTCAAATTGCTCCGTGGGCCAAATCAGGACTTATGAAGTAACCCCGAGGGCCGCAGCATTGTGATGCTGATGCAACAATGCCAGTATCTGAACCTTTCTAGAAACAGCTTCTTCATCTTATTTCCCGCGAAAGGTATCGTGAATTGTAGGGAAATCATCCCTAGCCTTCTCTAAGTTCGCAATGAACTTGTCGACTCGCTAGCTAGCCGAGAACTTTTAAACACCGGTGAATAAACTAAATCACTTAAATATTTAGCTCTCGCGGGGCACATGCGGCCCGCGTGTTTGAGACCCCTGCGTTTGTTGATGGCACAGCTATCAGCCAAGGCTTTAATGAACCAGCGCAAGGTCAAACGCTGTTCTGCCAGCTCCCACACAAATGCGCCAGTAAACCGCTTGTTTGCGAACTACACACTCTCAACACTGTTTTTTGAAAAAAAGTGCGTATTAGCATGAAAACGTGTCAGGCATGTTCACGCTTCACCGCACACGCCAATCCCAGGCCACGGTTCGGAGACAAACTTTTGAAGCACCACAAGCTTCCGGGTAGACTTCTTGGTTCTGGGAAAACTTACATGAGAGGGCGACTTTTGACTGGACGATGCTGTGGCAGGTTTCTTGGTCTTGACAAGGATCGCGTTCGAGGTCGGATTGACGACGCGCGACTTCACGACCGGCGCGTTCACGAATCCGTCGTTGGAGGGCGCGCTAATGTCTGAGAAATCAAGAAGAGTTTGAGCTTTTGTTTGAGAGCGTTTCGTTTGACCAAGAGCCGGTATCTTTCTCGCTGGAAATCGAGCGAAGGGATGAACAAGCACGTTCGGACGATGTCGTAGCTTCTCGGCTTCACGCCGAAAAGCTAGGACATCGTCCGAACCTGCTGCCTCATGTAGACAAGCGAGTAGATGATGCGTATTAAAGGTGCTGTGACGTTCGCAACGAACATCTCGCACTGTCGACCTGACGCCGACTAAGGCCGTGGCGAAAGGGCAGAGAACAATGGAGGAATCTTTCTGAGCGTCTTTTAAATCTCCCGCAAACTGCTCCAAGCTTCGAAGCAAGGGGCTTTCCAGGAAGGTCACAACGCCTTATCAGAACGCACTGTCAACGTGCTACCCCTGCATCGAGGAAAAGGTTCTGTAAGTCGATGGCCGTGAATGCAGTATGGCGTCCGGGATCAAATCAATAAAATCAAACAGTAAAAATTACGAAATTTGCGGAATCCGATCGTAAAAATTGATGAAGTTCACGAGAAACAGTACAACGGATCCGACCTGTGTTGCATTAAAGAGCCAGCAGGGTGAAATCATTTTAGCAACGAAAGAGAGTTTGCACGAACAAAATAAGCCGCACATGAAATGCTTGACAGACGTGTCTTGAATGACGTCACCTGAAACGTTGCTTGAACGCACGGTTCGATTCGCATCACTGCACGTCAAGAGCGGTAGTGGCGAACAATCGCAAACAACGCGACGGCGTCCCCCCTGGCCTACTCACATGAGCTGAAACACAAACCGTGTTGGGGGGGGGGGTAGAAAAACATGAAAAAATCATACATTGTTGGTAAAAAGTTTCTGCGAAGTGAGGCACAAAAATCGCCTGAGTTACTTGCAGCGTTGGTCACGTACTGCTGGTTTTGCGTCACTGAAAATACAACGCGAGCCAAGCGACAACGAAGCAAGCAACGGATTTCTGACAAGTTTGTTTTTTGAGTTGGTTACAACGTGACGCAGTCGCACGGTCGCGTCGCTAAAGAACTGAAATAACCTCACGGCACGAAAGGACAAATGCCCAGGTAACTTGAAAGAGCTACCGTTGCTAGCTGCTGCAGGCATGGCTAGTCTAAACCGACACATCCGGTCAGGCCAAACCAGTACCGTGATTGCCAGCAGGCCAAATTTATCCTGGTTACAAAAAAACTGACCCGCTGATATATCATCTGTCGATTTGCCGTGAAAGCTGTTCCTTGACGCGCTGTAAGATCACAACCAACTGAAAGCTCATGAGTGCGACACTTCGTCTTCGTCAAAAGCGATAAAAAATTCCCTTGGCAACGCCCCGGTGAAACGTAACTTAGCAACGTCCCGAGGAAACGTGACGCAATTACAGAAAAGGATTCAGAACTTCTGCAGTCATGTGACATGACGTCACGGTGAAGCGCGAAAGCTGTGCCAGGTCGCGAACAGCTGATGGCAACGTTTCACTTAAACCATTGGCTTTTCCGTTGTAGTTTCTTTGAAGAAAAACACAATAAATCACACGAACAGGTCAAAAGTTTGTAACAACTATCGCAGCGCGTGAGTGTTAACTTCGTTCAAAATGTTTTCGCGGTTCAACTATTCTCAACATAACTTGCAGGGTCACTAATGAACAAGCAGCATTGCAGCTTGAAATCTATCAGCGAGACGCGTTCGGACGTGCTTTGCTGCAAAGAGTTCTTTCAAATACGGAATATTGAAAAACTAAATCATAGGCACAATTTGCCAATGTTTTGATTCTTAACCCGCACGTCTTTTTCGGCTGCAAGAAAAGACTTTTTTTGCATTTGTTCCGATAAAACCTATTTTAAATATGAAAAAAAAACATCACGGGTCCTGCATTCTGGGTTCACATCTCCAAAAAAGCGACCGTTACTGAACCCACCTTTACTCCCGCTTCCCAAAGGATCGTCTTCGCCCAGCTCCATTATGGGGTCTTTCTCTGCGGCGGCCAGCTGCAAGCTTGGATACTTGCTACTGCTGTAAAATTCGTCGCCGACGCCTGAGCGCCTCGCGCCGCTGTCCGCGCTCGGCCTCCGCTGCTGGCTGGAGCCGCCAGGTGAGGAGCGAAGCGCCGAGGGGGAGGGAATCGCGGGCGCCGATGATTTGCGTCGCGGCTGCGAAGTGTCCGGACTAGCCGGAAAGTTCAAACGGGGTTTCGCTTGAGGCTGCGCGACGCCTGATTTGGCGCCTGCGGCGCGCGACCGCTGGTAATTCTGCGACTGCAGACCAGTCTTGTGATTGGCGCTCGACAAGGGCGCCGGCATCGTTTCGACTGACACCATTTCGTCGGCCATCTCTTGGTCGAACACGTCGGGGCTCGATTTGGGCCCGCTGAGCGTCGCGCCGAGTTTGATGTCTTTCGGTCGGGCCAGGACGTTGCTCGGCTGGGCGTATCGGGGCCCGAGGCCGGCCGACCTCTCGTCCATGGAGCTGTTCGGGGTACAGTCGGCGGGCGTGGTTGTAGACGACTGTCGCGACGAGAGTGTGGAATAATTGCTGGCCGAGTCTTCGTTGGAGGAGTACTTGCTGGAATCGCTTTCGGACGTCGCGTTCCGGGCCGGGCCGATGTGGGCGCCGCCGGAGGGCGCCTGACGGGGGTAACGCGTCGGGGCGGCGTAAGTTACGGTCTCGGTGGTGAAAACGGTTTCCAGCCTCTGGTTGGCGCCCATAGTCAAGCCTTGCAGGGGGTTGGCGAACGATAGCGGCAAAGCACCTGCACGAAAGAATCAAACCGAGCAGCTGTAAATCGCGTCGGCGACGGTTGGTTACGTCACAATCGCCGCTGCGGCGTTCCTGGGGCGAAAATTAGCGCCTGTGCGATTTACACGTTTGACTAGAAGTGTCACGCACGAGTGCGTCCCGAATGGCGGCTTGCCATAGGTCGGAAATTTCGGCTGTGGGCGGGGTCTGAGCGTCGGTGATGTAACCGGACGCGATCAAACGACATCGGCGCGAGAGTGCGGTCACACCAGTTCGACTCGATCGGCGTTTCGAGCGCCCAAGGGCTCGAGAGCCACCAAAGTAAAGACGACTTGCAGCCAGTACAACCACAGCTGAAAATACATCAGTTTCTAGCTGCGACACTTGAGCACAGCATCGGAACTTCACATAGCAACAAGGGGGGGGGGGGGT
>JGI24159J19872_10003409_pt1 | contig 19781 bp, 14 predicted proteins | sample Ectturendosymbi4_FD_19872 | JGI IMG/M metagenome (IMG submission 19872) | reverse complement strand
CTGCTGCCTGCAATTTTTGTGAACAAGTAGGAATGTTTTTGTGAACAAGTACGAATGATGCATTTTCTATTTTTTATATTTTTTTCAAAAATGACAAATATGTTAATCTGTCAGATATATACAATTTGTGAAATTATTCCAAAACATTTTACCTGTTTTTACCAACTTTTTTTTGTCTTAATTTTGGCAAACTTGTAAAGTGTGGAAGTGCGACCATACCACCATCTACAACTGTGGCTCTCTTTGCCATCCCTAAAGTTGGCGGTTCACAATAGTCTCGGCAGTAAACTCGAGTTTTTCATCAGCATTCTGCTCATTGCGTGCAAGACAAGTTCTACCTCTTGAAGTCCGCTGCAGTCGCGTTTTCAAATGCCGAGTGCAGTGCTACTTCGGCAACTTTCCAAACAAGCCTTTGGCAGAACTGCTTTGACGCAGTTTTGATAATCGTGGAACAACCTAGCGACTCATAATCTCCAAAGTATGTTGATGTATGTTGCTGAACATACGTTGGTGAAAAACTGTGCGGCATTGGCAATACGGGTAGTCGACGTTAAAAAAACAACTTGCACTTCTAGCCAACGTAACCGAGCCTGACCTGTTTGAATCAATTCAATATGCACCAAAACCACTGGCTTACATGGGAAGAATCAGTTGCGTTGTGTCGCTAGAATTCGCTTCATGAAGTAAGTCCTCAGTCAGGTACAGTGCTGCATATTGAGATAATATATTATGCGTACAACAAGCGCTTTCTGCAGCATCGCGAAATTCAAGATTTTTTAAACTGACGCTCTTTCAAACTTGTTTGAGATAAACGCGGGGCTACCAGCGAAACGCAGCAGACTGAACGTCACAACACGACGTAATTCGCGAATAAGCGTGGCGAGTGCATCAGCAAAACCACGATCGCTTCTGACATTTCGGAATGCACGCAGCAGCGTGTTTTAAAAACAGCCTCTGCTCACTCGACCGTGAAAACCGTGAAATAAAGAGCGAGACGGTGAACTCTGAATTGACCAGTGACTGAAACTCAGCGTAAACAATGTATTCCCGGGCAGCCTCAACTGCTGATTTGTCAGCCATACTATTGCGCTTTCACCGGACTTGGCGGGTGATGCAAAACAACTAGCTGCTTTAAAAACGTTCGAAAACGTTACAAGTTAAACTGGTTAAAGCGCCTTCGTTTCTGACATTGTCTTCACACTGTTATATTTGACAATTTCTGTTTCTGCAATGGCTTTTTGTAGTGCTTCTGCTTGTTGGCTGAGTCATATGAAACAATAAACCATTACCTTGTGAACAAAGGATGCTTTGGCAAAAGGGCCTTAGTTTCAAACGCGCAGTGCTGAAAAACAAAGCTGCAGTCATGGACGGATGAAATGAGTGCTATAAGCGTTTATTTTACTTGCTGCTGCTTTTGAAATCCTGTAATGACCTTTCGTTCATCCTTCCACGGTTTTGTATGTTTTACAGAGATCCGGTTCACCACTGACCAACGCATTATCCAGCTGCATATACTGTCGGTAGTCTCAGAAATCACATTAGCTACTCGTTCTTTAAACCTTGTGCTGTCATATCACCACGGTCTGCGAACGGACTGATTGCTCAGCGCAGAAATTAACCAAACCAATGTTTTCTGCAAGTACTGTCAATTCACAGTCAGTTTTAGAGATCACCAGTCATAGTCTTCTTTTAGCGGATTGGCACCCATGTTAGGGTTACATTCTGCTGGAATAAAATTATCAAAAAATAATGAACAAGCCCAAATCGGAATTCCATTACGGATGGATGAAAATGACTTAAGCATTTGGAAACATCGCAGTTCAGTCAGCAACATTTCTTTAGTCGCGGTGTTAACCAACAAGCACCGTCAATATTTCATTTATTTATTTTAGTGACGTGTTTGACTCACAAAAGGACCAAAATATCATCTACCCTTTTCCGTTAAAAAATTGCGTAGCACAAAGCGTTTCACGTGTAGTGATTGTTGCATGTGACTCGATGCTAAACCTCTCCTGCACAAATACAGTATACCTGCAGCAACGCCTTCCCCTGGTTCCCCTGCTTTCGCAAAACTTGCTGCCCAAATAACGCCACCGGTTTGTCCAACGGTATAATTTGGGCAGTTACCAACATGAAATACGCAAAATTAATCAATATCATCGCGCGCGTGACCAAGGACAGCATTAGGGTTTTAAGTAGAGGGTCTTGTTAATAAAAGTCCCGCCAGACTATCCCAGCCACAATTCACAAGTGAAGACCCCATTTTGCAGTTTTTCTTTTCTTTGTTTCTGTAATTACTCACAGCCGCTGACGAGTTTTGCTGTGTTGCTGATTTGCGGTGGAGAGTCAGCCTTGTTTTCAAATTTTTCTAATCTCGTTTCGCCATTATTGTTATGGTGAGTTTCGATCATGTTGCGATTTCATGTAAAGCTGAACACACTGGTTGAAACATTTGTTCTTGTACAAATGAGCCTGCAACTCAAGGTGACCGTTGCCTCTATTATTATCGTCATTAATGACGAACTGATCAGATGCAAAATGTGGAGTTAGCAATGTGCTTTTCAAAAGTTTCATTTTTTCTTCAAGAACAGGGACTTCCACTGGCCAGATAGGTTTCACCCATAAAGCACCGCTGTTCAGCAGTGGTGGGTTTAAGAGGAGGTGAGCGAGGCACTTGCCTTGCTCCCCCTATTTAGACACCCCTCGAGGCGTTTTAGGCTCAAATTTTCCTCATTTTTGGTGAAAAACTTATCATCCACGCATAGCCTACTCCAAATCAGATCATAAGTAAGTAGGCCTACGCTGCTTTCAAAGAGGCCTCCAACAGCAACTGTAATGTGCAAGTAGGCCTACTCTGCTTTCAACGGGGCTCCTCAATAGCAACTGCAACGTGTAAGGACCTTGGGTTTAAAGGCTCCCTACCAGCATCTCTGTGTAAATCAGGAAAAGCTTCAAACCAAATTCAATAAAGAAAAGCTTCAAGCCAACTTCAATAAAGAAAAGCTTCAAATCAACTTCAGTTGTTAAAAGTATGAAATTTAAAACAATTTTGGTGTTTTAAAGCGACTTGGTTGTTGCCTGTGGTTTCATGGAGTCCATTAAGGACATGGCTTTGAACAAATTCAGGAAACAAAGCGTTTTTTCGGGGGGGAAAGTTTGCTATAAAGTTTCAAGTGTATTGATGGTGAATGCAGAGAAATGGGGCTCAAAACTAGAGAAGTGGTGCGCGATGCCAACTTGCTATCGCTTAACATTTGTGTGTTGCTACCTTTGTCTTCCCAAGTTTCAACGTTTTTAAGGTTGTGTATCATGAAGACCCTTTTGCATTTTCTGTTAAGTCAGTCATGCCATTATCGCAGGAACGTATCCTTGCGTGGGTGGCCCACGTATCCCCTTCCTGGGCTTGATCACAAGGTCTTATCACTGTTGGCTGAGTATGATGACGTCGTAAGAGGACCCCCTTTTCAGCCTTGCCTCGGGCCCCCCAACCCTGAGTCCACCACTGCTGTTCATAAGAATCTTATTCGTCACTTGTTACAATCAACGCAAAGAGAATTTCGTCATCGTATCTGAGATAAGAATGGTACTGCGAGCTGCATTTTCGATTGCTCGTGATCGCCATCTATCGCTTTAACAATATCAATCAGACTGTTAGGAAGAAGGTTTTGAACGTGCGAGTATACAAAACATCGGGCAACGCTCTGAATAAGTAAAGTTCATCACTTTGAAAAACAAGAGTGTCGCACATGCACACCGAGAAGACTGGTGACATTATGTTTCAAAAGAGTGCAGAGTTTTTTTACCTTTTCATCATTCTTAAATGTAACCAGCTGTGCAATTAGCTTTAAAAGCCAACGTTGCAAAATGAACTGCGTAGCTGCTTTAAACAGCAGGTATGATTTTTGACTGACGCCCGAGCAAGAACGCACCTTTTCTTTTTAAAAATTTTCTACCATCCATTAGTGGCGTACCCAAGGTTATCCGCGCCTGGAGAAAAAAACATTTTGGGCGACCCCACCCAGCCCGTTCGTGAGAGTGGAGATGCGAAGAGTGAGTTTGGAATAAAGGGGCATCGAAAGCTTACCGTATTTAGTCGATTGTTAGCCGCCCTTAATTGTAAGCCACCCTTGAACATAGGTTACCCAAGCCCCCGCAATACCTTCGCGTACTAGCACCTTTCACATTTAATTGGCAACCCACGTAAGTGATAATGAAGCTTACACCAATACAAGTGCCTTCTGTTCATCATGATCCCTCCTGCGACGGAGTGTGCACGAGGCGCCAAAAAGAAGGAAGAATGCGAAAAGAGAGTTTGGTCGACACAACCTATCCAAGGAAAGATTGAGCGTCATCTAGACATTTCGATAAGCTAAAGAAAAATAATGTAAGCCGCCCTCGATTGTAAACCGCACGAAATGATGAAAAACGCTTTGTAAGTCGTCGCTTACAATCGACTAGATACGGTGCTCGGGCCCCGCATGTATTTGTTTCTAGATCCGTCTGAAAATTTCAGATGATTGTGACGTCACGGAAGTGACGTCAGGACCTTTGACTCTTGGAAATCATTAGCTATCGCAGAGTTTAGAATCTAACCGTTCCGTGTGAAGCTATCCCCGCTTTGAAATTTCGGTCACGACTGAACATTCATACTGTTTTATTGCGACATTATGAATTGCGCTAATATATTTGAATTGCAGGAACTAGTGAAAAAAATGCAAAAACTGGCCAAAATTTTTCCTGGCCATTAGCAAAACTTTGCACGAACATTAATGACAGAATTTTGTGGGAACAAAAATCTTCTGATAACACAGCTTAAAAGTGGACGGTGCTGCGCCCTGTTCTCTAAAGCATAAAGAACGGATTTGTCAGAACCCTCTTGAAAGTGGCGAAATGCAGCGTAGCCGGTTGTTCCCCTTTCTCGACAGCTCTGGTCAAAATCACTGCTGGTGGAAGGGGTGCTGGAACTCACGGCATTTTGAGTTTTAGACAGTCATAAAGTACTGAGGGCAGACTGACGAATACATAAAAGATATGGACAGACAGAAGAATGCGTATGAAAAAATAAAAGCAAATAATTTCATACAAAAGTACTAGAGAATTATAAAATGGCAAAATCCTAAAACAGTTCTTTGGATATGATACCCTGAAAAGTTAACAGAAAATAAAGGAAATACTGAAATGCATTGTTTTACTTCTACTTGTCACCTTCAAAGACAAAGTTTTCCTGCCTTTGCTGCCAAAAATTATGGAGTATGTTGTCAAAAAACGGATATAATTTATATGTTTCACATCCACATGTATTAACTTAAGAACTGTCCAAGGCCAGTGACCCTCCGTTATACATTTCAGATTAGCGATTGCGTGACCTGAATTTCGACAATCATGTCCATGAAGATGCTCAGTTTATAAGTCGAATTAATATAAAACACATGTAGCAGCAGGTGAAAAGTTTACAATTGTAACAACTGTAATATCATCAGCGCTATTACAGAGCTGCTCTTACCTTTTCGCTTAGCCAACCATTCAACAATCCTGGGGATGGGCTCAGTAAATCTTGCAAAAGGAGTCAGCATTTATTTAAATATCCCACAATTAAAAATCATCATATCTACCTTCAGAACCACTTCATATCTATTTCAACATGAANTTTGTCAATTGTCANCAAAGGTCACATATTGTAAGCTTCATCGCTGCTCTAAAAGCATGCGCAGTCAGACCAGATGCTTGACAAAGGATGTGGCAAGTGTTTGTCCAGTTTATGGCCAATTTAGGAAAAAATGTTTGACAATGACAAGAACATTGACATTTCGATACTTAGTGGTTTACGCTATTCATATTTTTTCCATATTTTTCATTTTTTAGTTTTGACAATTGAACTGAAATTCCACTGTAAAGCATAGTACCAGTTACTACACATCGTGGAAGTTTGAGGGTGATCGTTTTGATAACCCACAACGATAAATGTTAAGCTGTAGTTTCTCTCAACTGTTTCGNGATCANTATTCATTTGATACATAATGTAAAATGGATTGTTTTGTCAATACTGACAATTGGTATTTCAAAAATTGGAAAAACGTTTGGCATAAAAATTATTGACAAAGAAAATTGTTGGCAAATGTTTTGGAAAACAGTGATTTCTGGCAAGATTTTTCAAATTCGGCACCTTCTGGCACCTTGTGCACAGTAGCATACTGCATGCACTGTGATCTGTGAACGCTGGATTCCCGTCCCGTTGTGACCAAACTACAGACTGAGAACGAAGTCGGAAAGTTCGCAACCCTGGCTAACTCAAAGCATTGTGACGTAACCGTGAGTCAAACCACATACGGGCGCTGATTGCTGGAGACAGAAGCTCCGCCTTAAAACGTCACCAAGGCTCGTAACTGCTCGCTTTGCGAATCTTGACAATATTGATGAGATTTCGCAACTGGGTAGCAGCAGCTGGCACACAGCGTTGTGCAAATTTAATTATTAGCATTCGCTGACATTTGACATTTCGTAATTAGTACCTAACTCAATTTGCCGCCCCAAAATGCTTCGCCAGGGAGCACATGACCCCCTTGTTAAGCCATTGCATCCATCTAGGACAGGAGGATCCGGTCAAATCCCCCTACGACAAACCGCCCCAGCCAAAGTGCAAAATAGGAACAAAATTCGCAAAACACGATTAAAGGTAAGTGTTCGATGGCTTGGGGATGTCTAGAGGCCCAAACGAGCCTGTGAACCCTTACAAAGACCATTACGTATGGCAGACGTATACCAGGAACATGTAGTCAACACATAACATACTCAAGTAGGGCTGTGTAGCCGTCGCAAAAGTGAAATTGCTCCGGCTCCAGAGCTTTTTCTTCTCAGGAACATGTCTCCTGCTCCGGAGCTCTTGGTTTTATGAGCATAGCTCCGGAGCTCTCTTTTCACATAACACGACTCAGGCTCTGGCTTACCAAGATTTGAGATCACATAACCAAGATTTGAGCCAACCCGGTGTTGAGTTTAAACTCCGGGAAAATATAATCCAGATCCGGAGATTTTCCTGGCTTCAGGTGCTTGCGGGTGGCAGCAAGCTCCTCTGGCATGAAGAGGGCAGAGATACTGTTTCCCTCAGGCTGTTTTTTTCGCTGAGACATTTCAGTCATTTGTTTGCTGAGACATTTTGGTCACTGACACATTTCGGTCATTTGTCTTACAGTTGTATTAAAACTCGCCATGGCATTAGCCTACATTTTCAAACATTCTGACCGAAATGACCTAATTTTGTTCGGTCATTTCAAAACCATTTCGGTCTGTGACCTAACAATGACCAAACTAAACAACCCTCAGGTGTTGGGACCTTCCATAGGTCGTACAGCTGCTTGTTGATGGGCTTGGTGGACTCGCGGTTGCCGGTCTTGTTTTTCCCGTTCTTCATGAGTTGTGAGGTGATGGAGTTTGCTGAGGGGGCACAAACGCGAGGAGTGTCCATATCTGCCGGTACGTTTATTGATGGTGCGCCACGCCTGCGGCTGGAATGCGAGAAGTCGATCGAATTGACAGCTTCTTCTCACCGCTCCTGCCTCTTCTGCTCGAGCCGTGAAAGTAGGGACGAAGCAGCTCTGTCAGAGTCATTCCCCACTGGCTCTCGGAAGCACATAGTTTCTTCGACGACCACTTGGGATACATTGTTTAGCCGAAATAGCAGTCTCTTGCATGGTTCCTGGCATGCCTTCTCAATGTTTATTGTGTCCGGAGGTGGCCATCTCTCAACGGATTCTTCTCTACGAACTCAAAAGCGCTTCCATTCAGTCTTGCGGGAGTTCAAACGCTTCACCGGATCGCTGCAGGCGGAAACTGTGAGCCTCAGTGGCGTTATGAGAGAGGGCCGGTCGGTGCTGTGACCGCAGAAACTTTCTTAGAACACGTATGTCAAGCAGTCGGTTGTCCTGGCCGACACTCGAGAAAGCTAGGTCCGGGTTGGTGCCGACTTTCTGTCCGCGAGAGGAGAAACTGGCTACTCTCTGCGGATCGCACAGCAGTCCAAGGTTGTTGGCTGTTGCCCAGAAGTCCAGGCTCTCACGGTCAGGAGATGTTGTGCTGTAACCCTAGTTGACATGCTGGCAATGGAAGTCGCCAACATACAGACTGGGGTGCGGGAAGGTCGGGATGACCGGAGGTTTGTAGATGTCAATGATCTTATATCCTGCAACGTCTACGCACAACCACTCAGTCTCTGATTGTTCTGGAGACTGTTTGACCAGTGACCATTCCAACCGCTCGTGAACAGATGTGGAAAGGCCGTGATTCCTGCTCAGGACTGACCCAGCCAGTGAGAAGTTAAGAATCACTAGCTTGTCTGCAGTTGTGCAGTGGGTCTTTTGTAGGACGATGACGAATGATTTGTTCTTGTAGGCTGGCTGCTCGATAACGCTGATCTTTTTTGCGGTGAGCCCCTCAATGTTCAGCTGCAGAATGCTGAATCTTCGGTCAAAGCGTACCCGGTCCCCGCCGAACACATCCAGAACGAGTAGCAGTGGTTGCTCTCGTGGTTGGGTTTAGCAAGCATTTGAAGAAATGCCGCAACGGGGAGGGCCAAGTGAAAGCACCTGTCAGTCAGTGGAGGATCCACGCCAGGCATTTGGGGGGGGGGCAGCTAAACAGGAGGTGCCAAAAATGTCTTCACTTGCTTTAATGCCAAAGGTTGTCTGCTACAATCGTTGAGTGTCACACAAAAGTGGTTATTTTTTGTAGGCCAAAAAGTGGCTATTTTTCTTGGTCGAACTGTGCGATTTTTCAGTGAATAACCACAGTTTGAAAGCGCTTTAAATCATTAATTCAGAAAAAGTTTGAAATGGGTCCTAAAGAGTGGGCCTCGTTTTTCACAAGCTGCACATGTCTCGTATATCTGCATACCTACAAAGTCAAAGTTTAGTCTCCCCGTGAAATCATTTTTCAATTCATTGTATACTACTACGAAGTCCCCGAACAAGTTCAAAACCACCCCACAATGCTGTTGATCTGGCGATGGATCTGCTTCTATCCAACCAGGCCAGAAAACACAGAAACACAGATGGGAATCAGCCCATCACCAATTTAAAACCACGAGCCTTCGCCAACACCACAGTCACCAGTAAAAAGTCAAAGTTTTCACCAGAAGACTACTTTTCTGCTCAAATTTATATGATGCACGCAGAATGATCCAACAACCAATAAGCTAAGCATTTTTTTGTCGGTTGCAGATTTAGCTAACCATGCCAAAATTGTAATTTCGCGGCCAGCGTGAGTTGCCTACGGGTTTGCAACTGCAACAAAAGGATCAAAACCACACAGCCATCAGTCACTGTTGACTGACGAGTAGCCAGGTGGGGCGAAAGGCGCCGTCATTCCCTCAATTTTGGACTGCAAATATTCAATCTTGAACAAAAATTGTTATGACCGCGTGAAACCAATTATTCAATCCACCAATCTGTATATGGCTACTATTTTGCCAAAGTTTCCGCGTTAGAGTTATAGGCGTACGAGGTGGGGGCGAAGATTCGGGCAAGATTAAAAAAACTTTCAGGAAAAACTTCCCGATATTATTGGGCAAGTTGCTTAAGCAGATTTATCGCCCTGCAAAACTTTTCTATTCGTTTTCCTCACAGTGGCGCAAAAATCCGGGCGAATTAAAATGTTGTCCCCCCACAAAGCCAAAGTTCCCTTATGCCTCTGGTTAGAGCTGAGTACCATAGTTTGTTGAGGCGCGTCGCTGCGCGCTGTAATCACGAGCGTAACGTAGGGGGCAAGGGGCACAATTTCCGGGCACAGAATCACTATAAGGGTGCCGCTCAGGCTTTTCGATCGCGACAAAATGGTGCTGTGACCAGGATGTCGAGCGGCAGGTGCGCAAAGCTTCACACTGTGGCAGGAAGGAACAATAGAGATCAAACGACGAGATCACTCTATTATTGCTTGTTCGCGCCACATATATGTGGGTGTTGTTCTTCGCCCACTTCCCGTTCGTGGTGAATGACACATTCAACGCTACGCCATCGGAGAGGTTGCAACATTACCTTCCGTTAAACTTGGCATTCATCGTCGACTAGACTACAACTGTCTATCCAAACAGATGATAACGTGCGGAGGTATATAAAACTTACAATCCGTTGAAAAAATGGGAAATCGTGCAAAAGTAGAGAACACACTTCAAGTGCGAGATCTGCTCGCTTTGGCGATCTGAGCGATAGTTATAATGCATCTAATTCTAGCCTTGATCGTTTAGACAGCCACTGTCAAAGTAGTTTTTTATGGCGTTTCGCAGGAACTTTTGTTCGAAGAAATAAATATTAAAATAATCTTTATTTTGGGTCAGACTCATAGTACAAATCAAGACCATGGGGGTACTCAAATAACACAAAAATATTTAGTCACAGCGCGGTGCAGTGCAAGTGTTCAATGATAAACACAGACATCATAGGAAGATGGCAAACACTGAAACAACGCACCAGCTATAACTGCATTTACTCATCATCAAATATTAATCCGGCAGTGGGAAGAAAATTGAAGACACTTTAACGTCAGGTTCTGAAATAAATGGCTAAAATCGTCGAATGGGGATGCTCACAAAAGCATGTAAATTGTTTTGATCAAGGTTTCAAATGTTTTCGCAAGATATTTTTAGCTTGTAACTGACAACTGCTTGTTTTCACTAAATGTAAAGCAAGATGTGACTGTTGGTATTTTACTAGTTTTATAAAATCAATGTAATTACGTACTTGGCTTGCGAACATCCTCCACATGGCGGCGATGATAGAGGAATCACACGAAAAAGCAAAAATCATGAGGAGTCACAAAGCACACAGATGGTTCAGATCGCAATGCATAGGCAATGCTGAAGAGAATAGACACCAAGACAACACATCAGCAACTATTGCATTTGGTTATCGTCATACAGAGCGTTAAATACTGTAAGAAAAATTACGATTTGCAAAAAGCATCAGACTTTAGAAGTGATCGGATAAAAAAAATTTGTTAGTGATTGTCATCGGCAAACGAAGCCATACAGATAATTTCTAAGCAAGGCATCAAAGACCCTGACATAAAAAGTTGGGCCTAATACGGAAACGTGATGTTCGTCAAAAGAATTCAAATTAAAGATGACGAAAGCATTTTGAAGCCTTCCAATGCTGTCATGCTTCAATTTAATCAGCTTAACCTTCTAGAGGAAGTGAATGAGGCTTATTTGCGATTTACATTCTTAAGCAGTTATAATATTTTAGATGAAATCGACCTGGACATGTCACTAAAAATTGCAAGGGTAGAGAACAATTCTCCGATTGTCGAGGTGAACACATTTGGAAATGTCTTGGTTGTTCTGACAAAATGTGTCCTAACTGTAAATGGAAGTTTTCTTTGGAAAACCATTTTGCAGCGGATGAAGTTTGCCCTCATTGCACAAAAGAATCTGATTTTGATAAGATAAAATTTGCCTCCAATCTAACTAATGCTGAGGCTTATTAAAATAAAATACTTCCACAAAGCCTGTTACCCTGTCTTTTGATTTCGTGCTGAGTTTCCTTCTCCACCAAGTCCAAGTGTTGACATCGATTTTAGTGCGAGGTCTTTACCAAAAACGAAGCAAACTCCAGAGCATTCCAGCCAATTTCGTACATGGATTGTTCCAAACCCGGACTGTGCTCCAGATTTAACACAAAGGAACCCTTGTTCTGGCGTTTATCGCTGATGTAATCAGCAGGGCACTGATGGACAAAGAGAAAATAGGCCAACCGATCTCCTTCAAAACATTACCGACTCTGTGAGAGGTAGATTTTTTTATCTGTTGACGCAGACGATTCGAAAATCTTTATGGTACAGCAGTCAGTTGGAAACCTTCGAGTTCATACAATTTAAGAGGTTTTTGGCCGGACTAGTGCAGCAGAGTGAATTAGAGTTTCAGCGTCATGCCGGGGGAAGAAACAACAAAAACAAGGCCAATTATTCAGTTGTGGCGCTGCAAAACTTTGTCGTTAACAGTGCCAATTGAGTCCTAATTTATATTACAAATAAAAACTCTAGGTTTGCTGCAAGATTTTCATAAATCAACCGACTGGTCTCTGCTTTCTTCTTTTTGCGATGATTCAAACTTGCACGTATCTGTATGCAAGTAACATGCCTCCGCAAAAATGACGGGTTTGATTCCATCAGCAAATTGTTTATAGGAAATAGATTTCACGTTATGCCACGCATCCTCATTTCTAAAATCTGCAAGTAATGCTGACGGGTGACACGTTCAGAGGTTAAAGCAACAGCAAAGAAAGCAAACAAGCTCAAAACTAAAATGTATAAATCAGAAAACAAGCTGCAACAAGTGAAAAACTGAAAAATATGTAAACAATTGCTTTTACTAGAAGTTTGAAACTTGACGCCAATTATCGAGCAACCCAACAGACCTACTTATGGCTGTGTTTCAGTCATACAAAGGAAAGAGTTGATCAGAAAGCACTTACGAAAACATATGTTCAGAAAGCAGTTATGTTTCAGTGGTAGAAACATCTGTTCAACATCGGTTTAGAAAACTTACAATGTTCAATGAGGAAATCATCTTTTCAAAAAGAAGGTATCCATTTACAAAACAACTGCGCCTCGGTGATGCAAGCATCTGTTCAGAGAGAAAATATGTTTCGTAGATTGGCAGGAAAGTACGGCAACAGCTTCTAATTTAGCACGTTTCCCAAATGCGTTGAAATAACCCAACAACTCGTCTCTGACATTATCTGCTCGTGTGTTGTGTTCTAGTGTTGCTGCTCTTACTGTCAGTTTGGAACCCCTGTGAGTGACAACTTCATTTGCAGTTGAAATGATGTAGACGTGATGCTGAAGCTTTCTATTTTGATTGCGTTTTCGTAAATTTGAAGTTTATTTGACTTTTGTATAGAGATTTGTGTTGGACCTTTCCTAAAGATTGTTCGAGCTGTGCAAAGCAATGTAATATCCAGAAAAGATGAAAATCTCTTAGGCCTCCTACCCAGTGGTGTAGAAGCTGGGGAGCAGGGGATGCAAGCACAACCCCAAAAGTATTGATTTGTCAAAATTTTGGGAAAAACCTCAAAATATTTTGGCAAACATTTCGATATTTATTGACAATATTCATGAAATTTGGCTTCTCTGTCATTGAGCAGGCTACAAGTAAAAGTTATTTCATAGAAAACACATTGAATATATGCAAAATGAACAAACTATATCTAGTATCTTGGTCTTTTAGTTTGTGAGTGTTGATGAATAACTGACTCATTTGAAAGTTTGGGCAAAAGTTTCAGTTTATTCATATGCCGTACACTGTAGTAAAAGAGTATGGTGTAAGGCACCTACTTCATATAAGTAGATACCATGTCAGGCAAGTAGAGAAAAGTTATTGTTTTTAATTTGAACCATAGTGTGCGAAAAAACAATGTGAGTGCTTCGATAACTATCAAAAATGATTTGTTGGCGTTGTACACGAGTTGCGTGTGTTTTATTGACGAGTTTTTTGTTAACTTCTTGAACATTGGACAGGGATCAGGAAATTTGAACTATGAGTGTGAAAACTGCACGTGGTATTGCCAAATGCCACGGGCATTGTAGAAATGGTTCGCCTCGTGCATGGCAGCACGTGTATGAGTTTTTTTTATTTTGTTTTGCGCTTATCACGTGACAAGTGACCTAAATTAATGATGGCAAAATTGACCATTCAATCTCGTGGATGGCCGCAGTTTCGGAAAAGAAACGTGGGTGACTGACTGCCGCTGTCCACCAAATTCGCGTCTTCACATTCATTTGCGCAGCAGCCAATGCACTACTGTTGCTGTATGCTGCTACAGAAGCAGTTGCAAGGAAGGTAGTTTTATTATTTTTTGTGTTCATATCATATTGTCTTAACACATTCACACGGAGTTTATTCGAAACTAAAACAGTGCTGTGTGATTGCTGGTTGAGGATTAGCGTCGCGCAAACGTTGTAGACTAAAGTTCTGTAGTGAGGCTGAGCGTAAGGCTGGTTTGCTACACAATATCTATATATAAAGCTTACTGTATTTTTTCAATTTTCGATGAAATCTTGAGGATGAACACTCGCTCTGTCGAAACAGGTTGTAACGATTTTGTTGTTTGAACGATCGTTCAGATTACAATATTATCAAAGGTTGAAACGCTGGAACTTCACCTTGCTTTATTTTTGAGAAAACTGCTTCTGGAAAGCAAACAGAAGAATATGGAAGGTACGCGCATAAAGTGTGTAGCTTTACTACGAAGACGAAGTTTTGTAAATTAAAACAATAACATTTCTTCAGCATTGAAATTAGCAAGTGAGTAAATTGTGTCTACACATCTCAATTGATATGATCCATTTCTAGGTGGCATATATGATGTTAAAGTCAAAACACATGTGCTTTCTGCCCTTGTCCAATCTTCTAGTCGAAACTTCCAGAGTTTTTGGAAGGACCTTTAAGCCCAAACAGTTTGAAATAATTAATGTGTGATGAAAAGTACTGCACGGCTGGTAATTATCAAGCACAGGTCAACCGTGGGATGACCTGAAAACGCATTCGTGCAGATGAACTTTCCAGAAATGTAGTAGCTTTGATGTCTCGTTTGAGTGATTGCTCTGCACAAATATGGCGACAGGAACCTAACGTGATGTGTCATTGGTTGACGTCACGTCTGGCAACATCATGTTTGTCTGAAATAATGTAAGAAATGTTGGAAACAGTCTTCACTACAGGCAAGACCAGTAACGTCATTGCTATCACGCCGTTCTAAGCACAATTTCTGCATCCAGACTAATACAGGCAATTTTGCGTTCTTGAATTAGCATACACACTTACAATAGAAATGCTATTGGCTGGGCAGTCATATTTTGTCAGTTCGCTTTTAAGACAAAATTGGACAAACATCATAGGTGTATTTGAATGTCATCAGAAACTGCTTTATCACAAATTCATTTTTTTGAATCTTTTTGAGTCCCGATTGCTTGCAGTTAACGATTGAATGATTTTGATCAGTTCTGTGTTTTACTTTTTCCTGTGAACGCAGTGAAATCTGTTGCACACCCGTATTCTGCTAGTTTTAACGTGTGATACAACAACCTTAATATACAAGCTAAGGCTCCTTAACAACAATATACGATAACTTGACTTGATATCAAGCGGTTGAATTTGATGTGCCTCAACAAATGTTTCATTCACGTAGCATAAATAACACGGAAAAACAAAGTTTGCCCTGGGTGATACTTACTCGTTAAATTGGATTATACCGTTCAAGTCTAAAAATTGTTTGTTTCTGCAGTGGATTTTTTTGAGTCACTTGTATAAATAAATGATATCTATGCCAAACATAATAAAAAAGAGTTTATAACGTTCATTGCAACAAACAGCGTGAAGCATCGAATTTAAATCTACGTCAAAGCTTTTCGACATTGACTGAAGCTTTATACTTCATTCAAGAAAAATGTGCAGCTAGTACCTAAGAACCTAAGTGTTTGTATTTCTCTACACGTAGATGGATCAAAAAGGTAAATGTTATTGCTAAGAATGTTCGAAAATAATTTTTTGCGTCTCTGTGCAGCATTAGCTGTTGAGAAATATTTAGAAAAATTCTGTCACAGGAATTATAACTACTGAATTGCCATGTAAATATTTTGCATATTTTTCGTCATCAGATTGTAGAATGGACCATCATTCGTCGAACAAGTTGGATTCATTAAGACGGTAAAAGTTTTTTTTCCCTATTGTCATTTCAAGAAAAACAAATTTTAAACTTCCTACAAGGAAGAGATTAGGATTTCGCTGCTTTTAGTTGCTTTATTTTTGTGATCCAGAAGATTTAAACATGATTTGAACACCGTATGAAATGCTATTTACCAAACCCAGAGTCAGTGAACATGTCTTCAATTGGCTTAAACAAATAGTTCAAAATAGTCGCCCTCCGTTTCCGGTGTGGAAAAACGTTTGGAATTTTACTTATCAAAGGAAGTGTTGTTCTATTCACAAATCAACGAGGTTACTCCTGTGCGTGAACAAATCATGACATTTGCAAAAATATTAAGAAATATTTGAAAAGTAGCCGCAGTTCAAACTTCGTAAATGTGACTGAATTTCGTAAATGAGCTATCTTGAATATTAAATATCTATAAACATTTACCTCGATGTTATTTATCAACCATTTTCCGTGAAAGTCTAGGACAGGACATTGAAAGAATGTTTACAAAATTTCAGAACATCACCTGCATGGTTGTCATCACTAAATAAAAGTCTTTTGCAGCAAGATCTACGCGATAGCATATTAACTTTTTGCTTTTCACAGTAGAAGAAACGGCCTTAAAAACAGGAGAGACTTAAAAGAACAATGTGATAAATAATGAGTGATATGGACGTTTTTTTGGAAACTTCGCGGTTGTGAGATAGTGGAGTGTTCAATCCTTTTCCATGTGGAAAAGGATTGAAAAAAACTGGGATGTTTTTTTGCAGAGATGATGACCACTGCGACGCCGTGATTAAAGTTGAAGGCCATGAGTTCAGGATCCATAAATCTATGTTTGCACTTTACTTTGATTCCTTTCAAACAACTTTCACGGTGGAGGTAATAGTGCAAATACTTTTGTCAAATACTTGTAGGCATGCAACATTCATACAAAAAATTATAGAGCAGGGAAGCTCAAGACTTTTCCCGGAGGGTCACAGTTGATCGCGTGAACGCGCCTTCCTGCAAGGAATTCCTTCCAAATTTTTGCATGGTTAGCATAACCAGGTCATTTGTATTAGGGACTGAGGCAGAGATTCCATAGCGTCGGGTACACACAATCCGAAACCAAAGCAGCGCGGCATGTGCAATGCTTTACTGCCCGCATTTGGCTCATGGCCCAAAATTTGGACAACCCTGATTTAGAACACAAGGCTGAATTTGAAGCTGTTTTCTTTGCAAATGGCCTGAGCTTACTTGAATCTCGCTTTCAATACTTTCTGCGATAGAAACAGTTAATCTCGCAAGAGTTTAATTTATACTATTCAATGAAAACAACAAATGCCATTACTTGAATAGCTTCTATTGCAAAAGAGAAGCTGTCTTATCTTTGAATAGACTGCTAGGTTACGTTAAAATTCTATTGATTTTGCAAGAGCTGGTCACACATTTTTACACATGATTTCACTTGCGATGATTTTTACACTTTATCATTTTACTTGGGGTTGGGTACAAAATTGATCTTTAGCTGTTGCAAACTGGTCCAGCACAACAACCAACGAGACTTTTCTTGCTAGTGCATTTGCAATCTACGCTAGAAACGGATCTACAAAATTTTGTAACAATGGAAATCAAGGTCTGCTAAACGTTTTGTAAAAATTTCAAATCTCTCAAAAACCGACAAAAGCGCAAAACTCCCCAACAGGTTTGTTAAGAACGACCAATCTAAGGAACTTAAAGGAAAAAACATGAATTTACTGCACTCCTGCATAAGCGTGCTTATCTCGGAGTGGATTTTGATTGCTGACTAGCAGAAAATTGTGTTTCTCTATGGTTGAAAGTGTAATTATGCAGTTTTGATCAACCAAAGGTTTGTGTAGCGAATGTAATAGCGAGCTNAGACGGTTATCANGAAAAAACAACTGTAGATACGATGTGATTAAATTCAACTCATGAACCTCAACATCTCCCATGAAAACCACTAATTTCAATGAAAAATATTTGAAAGCTTATTGATACGAAACACGAATAGGCTGAAAACGAACTGAACTAACAAGTACAGTACCACCTAAGAGCATGAACTGAATCAAAGCTTACTAAGTTTTCCAGACAGCGGGAATCCAGACCAAGGTTTCACTCATCCACAAATTTTCTAGAAATCCTACAAATATTTCACGCTGTTCAAATCTCGGTCACCGCGAAAAACATTTCAACAATTATGATGAAACATCATCACATTGCGTGCATCCCATAGCGAAAAATAAAGAATGCAGTTTGAATTCGTCTGTTTTAAGAAATCTCAGGTCAGCTTTAATTTCCATACGCACATGGTAAAATAAGTGGTGATTTTTGAGCAAATGTCTGTAAAACACCTAGGGCGGCATTTCAACCTCAAAGTGCACACCCTCCCATCAATATTTTTTGATAACCATAACTTGCCACTGGAAAAGCAAGAATATCTTCATACGGCAGTCTAGGAACAAATTGCTGACTTACGAGCAGAAACATCTCCAGCCATCGAAAACTATAATTGCAAAAGATAATTGCAATATTCCAGTGATAAATTGCCAAAAATATCCAGGCGCTTGGTTTCCTTGGCCAGTTCATGCTTTTTCGTGGAGGGATAGTAATGTTCCTTTTTACATTTGACTGATTTGGACAATGCAGTTCTCCGCCTGCAAGCGCTGTGTACTGAACGCAGTCAACTCCTCAAATGTGTAGCAAACCACGTTTCGTTTTTTAAAGTGAAATAGGAGACATTTTATGAATTTTCCAACAATTTCAACCTGAACGCAGTCTTGTATGTGCGTGTCGACAGAGAGAGGGCAATGGTTTGGATTGTCCGGTGCCTCAGCTTTTTCATCTCAACTTAAACTGAAAATGGCAGCTGTTGCCGAAAATAATCTTAAATCAACTTTCAACTTCAGGGAATTTCAGCTATCATTTCTTCTATACCTCAAGATAATCGGTCTAGTAAAGCATTTTTTGCGAATTCATGGGTTTTGCGAGTACGTTCGATAGCCGGAAAATTTTGTAGCACGGGCATCGTATTGCACGCATCATTTCAGCAGACTTTCACAAAGCACAACAGATGGAGAAACGATTACTTCTCGTTGAGTGGGTAGGCACTGACAATGCCGCTTTGTCTATTTTTCAAAGGGCACCTTAACCTTGTTGTTGGGAAGCTCATCAAATTCCAGTGATTATTTTTTCACCAAGCTCTAGTCCGGTGTTCACAAAGACAAGCTGTGGGAGATTACCGGTTGTGAAATGATTTTAGAAACTTAAACTTTAATAGTAACACCATCGAATTAAAGTCCTTTCAGAAAGGTTCAGTCGCATCTGGATTACATCTTTTTTCACCTTGAGTATAAATGCATGTAACAATGTTTATATTACCTGTTTCAGATACAGGAAGAGTTCAACAATGTAGTAAATCTTGAAGGAATGAGTGTTGATGTGGTCAAATCCATCGTCGATTTCATTAACACTGGACAACCACGGAAATGCATTCGACCTCATTAAGACGGCAAATTACCTGCACATTGAAAGTGAGCTGGCTTGTTTGCGTTGAACTAGGGCTGTGGAGCCGGAACTCAAATTTCTGGTTCCGACTCCTGCTTCAGACATCTATTTTTTTGGCTCCGGCTACAGAATGGTTTGGCCCAGTGAAAGCTGAAAACCATTGTATTATTTGTAAAACTTGTTTGTCCCAGAAAATATGTCTATGGAACCGGAGCCCAAATTTCAGGTCCCAGATCCACTGTCTAAAAATTTTTTGCCCCATCTCCGTCTCCAGCAATCCAAAATTGTTTGGGCTTCGGCTCCACAGACTTGCTTTAAACAGGTTTAAAAAAACTCAAGATTGTGCATGTCAAAAGCTGCATGCTGCAATTGCAAACATTTTATGTTTAATATTTCATGCGAATTTTGGGCTTCAGGTTTACAATGTTTTGTGTTTCACGGGGTGATCAGCAGTGGCGATTCTAGCGTTCAAAAAGTGGGGGGGGCAAACTGGGGCCAACCAAAATTGTGGGGGGGGCAATACTAAAACCTTTGACTATACGTCAGTTTGTTGCTTTTTTGGCGCTTTTGTGGTTTTGCACAAAGTTCAACAAC